>ERZ779626.1287-NODE-1287-length-11258-cov-17.776310_pt1 | contig 11258 bp, 10 predicted proteins | sample MGYA00514209_ERZ779626 | MGnify/ENA primary metagenome ERZ779626 (study PRJEB29562, sample SAMEA4376713) | mouse gut metagenome | isolation source: Cecum | study: EMG produced TPA metagenomics assembly of the A DSS colitis mouse model was used to assess the...
GGCGATGTTGGCATATCCGCGCCCGCCCCATTGTCCATGCGACTGGAACCAGGGTTCCTCAATGCGCTCCCGGAGGGCGGGGAGATCGTAGCCCTCCCCCAGCCGGTGCAACCGCACCGCCTTTTTGCTCCCGATCCGCCGCAGGGTGGCGTACTTATGGGTGGGGTTGGCGTCCAACTCGTAGCCCTGTTCCCGGAGGGCTTTCCGCAGGTCATTCCCGTCTACGCTGACCTTGAGGGCGGCATCCAGGGCCTCCCGCATAAGGTTGTAGCGGGTAGGTTCGCCGTTCTTTTCAGCAAAGTAAATGCTCCGGGGTGTTTTTCCATTTGGGTTTTTGATGGTGGAAAGCTGGTATTCCTTGCATAAATCGTCCGATAACTGGCGAAACTGATAGTAGGCCCGCTTGCCGCAGTTGAATTTCCTGCCGTCCCACAGGCCCACAGAATTGACAACGAAGTGGTTATGATAGGTGCCAGTGTTGAAGTGGGTGGCGACCAATACCTGGTACTCGTCCCCCCACATCCGCTTTGCCAGTTCCACCCCGAGCCGGTGACATAGCTCCGGGGTGACTTCACCGGGTTTGAAACTCTGATAGGCGTGGTAGGCGATGTTGCCGCCCGTCTTGCCAAACCGCTCCTTGACCGCTTGCATTTCTTGAAAAGCGGTGTCCCGGTTGCAGTTCACGCCGGTGACAAACATGGTCCGTTCCTTACCCTCGATGGTCTTTTCTGTGTTGGCGGCATAGTGGAGAACAGCCTGCAAATCTGAGTAGATGGTCTTATCCGGGTTTTGGGCGTAGTCCACCACACGGGCCAGACTGTCCTTGACAGGCCAGATTTTAGTTGTCGCCATCGTCCGTTCCCTCACTGGTATAAGCTGTCAGGATTTGCCCCGCCAGCTCGTCCAGTTGGGCTGCTGTCCGCTCCATGGGCTGAGTGGTGAGGTTATCCCGCAGGATATTGATCTGCTGATAGAGGGTCTGGAATCGCTGGCGGGGGAACGCCGCCGCAGGCTTCCCAGCGCCCACCTGCCGGAGATACCCGGACAGAGACAGGCCGCACCGTCTGGCCTGACGCTCCAGCTTCCGCTTCTCCTGCTCAGTCACCCGCACCTGGATGGCTGTCGTTCTCTTTCTGTCGGTCATTTGATCCGCTCCTTTCTGGCCGGGGTGATAGGGGTAGAACCCCTCTCGGCAAAAGGTGCCGCCCGCTTTTGGGGTGCCCCCGGCAACACAAAAGCTATGCTCGCTACCCCACAAGACAGGGTTGCGGGATGTCGGTCAGTGGCTTCTTCTTTGCGGGGCGTTGGGGGTCAATGGTTTTCAGCGTGTTCACCATAGTGGCATCATTGGTGATGCCACTCAAAGGTGACGGCACATGACGGCAATTCTGCCGTCACGCCGCTGGCCCCGTCCAAACAGTGACGGCAAATAGGGCCATTTTTGCCGTCATCCTGTTTTCAAATGGCCGATGTGACGTCAATTTTGGTGCCACGACTGCTGACCTCGCCCATATAGTGACGGCACATGACGCCAATTTTGGCGTCACAGTCGGTGCTGAGGTTAGTAGACGGCAAAATGCCGTCATGGTGGTTTGGTGCAGTTCATGTGACGGTGATCTGCCGTCACCCAGCTTTGCCGTTCTTCCCGAATAGCGTTCCTGCCCCTTTTCAGCGGCGTTGTTTCGCTCCCTCCCCGGCGGAGATCGTGGCGGAGTATCCCATTCAGACGGTCATTCAGTTGTCAGGGGCAAAAAAGAAGCCGGTACATAGACGCACCAACCCCAGCGGGAGCTTTCCTCTCGCTGGGGTTCTTGTGTGGTTGTCTATGTACCGGCTGAAAGCCGTATTCAGTTCGCCCATCAATTGGGAATTTTAGTTTAGTATATGGAACGGGTGTTTGTCAATAGGAGAAAACACATTTTACCGATTGTTAGTTCAGTTCTTTTAATATGGCCGAAAGAAGTAGGTAGGCATATTTATACACTTCGTTGGAATTTGTGTCTGGATATACTTCACCATGCATCAAAGAACATCGCAGCAAGTAAAGGACTTCGATAACTCCACGGCTAACCTTTGAACGTTCTGAAATAAATATGATGTTATTCTCCCTGTCCTTGGTAAGTACACTTTCTGTGTTATATGGTTGCACTTCTTTATAAAATGCGTGGCACTGACCTTGCTGCTCAACACCCAATTTTTTGAAATCTGGATGAACGTCCAAAGCAGATTCATCATATACTTCCTGTTCAAAACGGAAAAGCTCTACGGTCGGATTATTCTTTCTTGATACAACAGTAATCACACCTTGGCAAGATCGTTGTACTTTATAATGAGTCTGACGATAATCACTTTCCGCAATGGTTTTTGGATTGTTAATGGCAATTTCAGAAAATGAGATTTGTTGGGTCACACCACCACGTTCTTGGGTTGCAATCGTAGCATTAACAAGTGCTTCTTGCAACTTTGATAGGCTTTCACGAAACACTAATGCCTTTTGTGAGTTGTTATTTTTATCTAAAAATGTTTCTATATATCCCTTGAAACGGTTACTTTGGGCCTTGATTTTTTCAATAATATCCCTATCGCTACGCTCCGCATATTCTGAGCGATACCATGAATTAAAAGCAATCCACGCTTTGATAAAAGCAGAGAAGTAATCAATATTGAGATCAATCTCTTTGATCCAGTCTTTGTAGGTAGGCATTACCCTTTGCCTCCTTTCTCTTTCAGCCATGCCATAGCGGCATCTTCCCCTTGCTCGATGGCCAACTCCACCGCTCGCTTGGCATAATCAAGGAGTTGTTCTGATTGTTGCCGCAGAGAAAATGCTTGCCGCACTATGGACGCAATCTGTTCTTGTGTTTCATCGGCAATTCTCGGAAGCGGCATGGAAAGAAATTCATCTTTTGTAATGCCCATTAGAATTGTTCCTGAACAGCGTTGTTTCATTAAGGCTTGGATTGGTTCCGATTTGAACAAGACTAAGAGTGTTTCAGAATTGATTGAATCTGAGCTAAGAACATAGAACCCAGTAGAACATAGAGCCCCATCATATTCTGGCTGGACAAGCGCACAGCTTTGTAATGATCCTTCGATAGAAGAAACAATAACTTGTCCAGCTTTTACTTTTCTCCTGGCACGAGTTGGCAACTCATTCCCCGGAACTATTTCTACATTGACTATTTCCCCTTCTGCTCCCACATTTGCCAATTCAATATAAGGATAGCTTTCTCTTTCCATTGGTTCAAAGTTTTCGTCATGTACCTTGCACAGTGAGAAAACAGTATCACTGGTATTCAGGCTATTGACATACTGCTCATATTTTGGCTGATAGTATTCCGCATCAAGACGCCCCGCTTTCTTAAAACTATCAGAAAGCTTTTTTACAGAAATTGCTTGCGCATCTCTTTTAGGCATACTAAGGACTTTTTTCAGCACCTCATTTGCATCATTGTATTCTTTTTGAGACTTTTGTTTAAGGCATACAGATTGATTGTATAGCCGTTCGATAGCTTCTTGCAGGGTTGTGGAATACTCGGGAACGTGAATTCCGTCAATCGCCCTAAGGGTAAGATGCGGCTGTCCGGTTTGGCTGGCAGAACGCCACATGAGTTTTTGACCAAATGTTCCGTGTAAATATGCCCATAGATAAAACTTATTAAGGTCTGTCATATTGCCTGTTCGAAGGATTATTACATCACGACAGGTGGCATAAACGCTATATTCATCTGTTATTAGCCCAACTTTTGCCAAAGTGTTGCCACCTTTAGCAATAATGATATCACCGGGATAAGCCAAGGCAATTGTCTTGTGATTATCTTCCAATATCTTTTTAGGTAAGAAAACTGTTTTATCCGAAATAACAACTAATCCGTCAATAATCTCGTTTACCCTTAAAAATGGAATATCGTTTCGGTCGTTGCTGTAATATCTGGTGATTGCTGGATAAAAAGCACTGCAATCAGTCATACCGGCATGAGCAGAAATTGTTTTCCCTTCTACAGATTTAAGTGTGCTTTCCAAAAGCAGATTGTTTTTTTGATAATACTCTGCATCTACACGCAGGAACTTATCCATAACATAATGCAGGCCGATCTCGCTACATTCCAGCCCATCCATTAAAGTTCTATACTTTGCTTCATTAAACGGTTCAACAGATGGGCCTACTGAAAAAAACTTAGACCTTCTTTCTTCGCAAATTCAATGAAAGCCTCCGCAATGCCGTCATGAGTCATGCCATCATGATTATAAAGATCATGCTCCACAATCAGATGTCCGTGCGAATCGAGTATGTTTTCTCCAGTCTCCGGGTTTTTCATGTAAATCTTTTCCCCGGAATTGTCTTTGCTCGGTTTTTGCATTGTAGCAAAGAAGATGGGGTAATCGTCTTTTTTCGGGCATAATTCATCATCCCATTTTTGCACAAACAAAACTGAGGTCTTGGTTCCCGTGTGGGGTTTAAATACATTGCCATGCAAGCCTACCACAGCCAAAATACGACAGCGTTCAGCAATAAACTCCCGGATATACTTATCACTTGAGTTGTTGAAACGCCCCTGCGGTAGCACAATAGCCATACGCCCACCGGGCGCTAAGAAATTGAGATTTCTCTCAATAAAAAGGATATCTCTTCCGACCTTTTTTTGCCATTTACCAGTAGCATTTTTTCCCAGTTCATAGTGAGAAATAATAGTATTTTCCTTAATATCCCCAGCAAACGGAGGATTTGCCATGACCAAGGAAAATTGGAACCGACTATAGTCTTTTGTGCCGGATGACTGCAATTTCTTCAGCTTTTTGAAGCCCGTATTGTAAACATCGTTCCAGTCCTCCTGTGTAATAATTTCACTCCAACGGGAGTAGTCTAAAGTGTTCAGGTGCAAAACATTTGTTTGTCCATCACCAGCAATCAGATTCAGGGTACGAGCTACGCGTACCGTTTTTTCATCAAAATCAATAGCAAATACTTTGTCTCGGACAAAGTTAATTTCGTCTGGGGTGCGTTCAGAAGCAGTGAAGTCTTCACCTGGCTCTAATCCCTTCGATATACGAATATCCTTCCATACCTTGAAGATACTATGAACAGTAAATCCTGAACTGCCGCAGGCCGTGTCGATAATGGTATCCTTTTCTGTCGGATTCATCATCTTCACGCACATATCAATAACATAGCGGGGCGTAAAATACTGACCCTTTTCTCCTTTCTGTGCCTTGCTCATCAAATATTCAAAGGCATCATCCACCACATCAAGATTGTTATTAAATAGTTTGATATCCTGTAAAGTCGAAACGCAAACGGCCAAGTGTGAGGGAGAAAGTAGGATTTTACTCTCATCCGCAAAGATGCCTTCCCATTTCCGCTTTGCATCATCGAAAAGCCCTTGAATTTTCTGCTTCAATTCAAAGTCGGTATCTCCGCTGTTGCGAAATTTCAGGTGAGCAGTTGGGTCATTGGCACAAATCAGTTCATCGTAGAGCTTTGCAAAAATAAGCTTAAATATCTCCTCGAACGAATCTACCCCTGCGCTGGCAAGCACTTCGTCTTCCATTTCTTTGATTAAGGCACGGAGAGATCGCTTTTGTGTACTGATTCTGTCAATCTTTTTTAGATCGGCATAAGTAAACTGCTCATTGACAACATCCGACAATCTTTGTGATGCCTTTGGAATGTCACTAATTGCTTCAAAGAAATTGGGGTCTTTACGGTTATAGTAGGAGATTTGCTCTCCATTTGTCCAGACACCAATAGGCGCACCAGTAGCATTACAGTATGACTTAAGCTGCTCTTTCCCTTCGGTAAGTTTTGGCTTCTTTAATTCCACAATGATATATGGAATCGTAGGACGATCCTTATCCATAATGGCAATGTCAGCGCGTTTCACTTCCCGTCCAAAATGGATAGGGGCTTCCAACTGAATCCTGTCGGTAGGGTAGCTGTATGTGTGAATGAGCACGTACAGATATAATTGCCGAACAGCTTCTTCTGGAGTCAATCTAATCTCTTTATCTCGTACTTGGCATTTCATGTATGGAACATCAGTCCCCCGTACAGTTTTGATAAAGACGGCACTTTCAATGGCAGCTATGGCTTTGGAATCGAAAAGCGAATCATCATAAGATGTACTCTTAAACAATTCATTTAGCTTCATTATATATCTGCTCCTTTTTCTACAAGCCGTCTATACCGATCATACGAAATAATCACTGTGTGCGGCTTACTATGTTTGATAACGGTCACTACTTTGTCCTTTTTGGAAACTTCGTCAAATATTTTTGATGCTTGACCTCTAAGAAATTCTGTTGCCGTATGTGGTTCGGGGACAATTCGTTTATTTGGTTCATCTGCCATTCTTCGACCCCCTATAACACATTGTTACAAATAATATCTTACTAAAAGTAATTACTTTTGTCAATATAAAAATAATTGTTTAATGATACTGCTATTGACATTCCAGCGGTCGATGTAGTACAATAGCACTACAAGGAGGTGGGCTTATGCCTATGGACGCTACATTACAGGTTCGCATGGATGGTCAAATCAAAAATAACGTCGAGGAACTTTACCGCAATCTTGGCACATCTTTTGCTGAAGCTGTCCGCATTTTCGCACAGCAGAGTCTTTTGGCGGGTGGGATGCCCTTCCGTCCCACCCTCAAATCTTGGGAGGAACTTACTGAAGCAGAAATTGACCGTAAGCTCACAGCCAGTGAGGAGGATATTTTAACTGGTCACGTACTGTCGCAAGCTGAAGCAGATGAACGGTTGAAGGCAAAATTCCGTCATGAATAAAAAGTATCAGATTATTTATACTGAATCTGCTATCCGGGATATGGAAGAAAAGGTGGATTATATTTCCCTCAGTCTTCATGATCCGGGTTTGGCAGAAAAATGGTACTTGCGGCTTAGGACGGAAATCTTGAAAGATTTAACTCGATTTCCCTACAAATATCCCCTCTATCATGTCCAGAAGTGGAGCGCTAAGGGGATTCGACAATTCACGTTCCGCAATGATGTAACTCTCTATTCTGTCAATGAAAAGGAACAAATAGTTTATATTTGGGCGGTATGTACTAAGGGACGAGATTTGACGGCCCATTTGGAGGAATACACATAAAAATGCGGCGGCAGGAAACTCCTGCCGCCGTTGCTGTCAGTTATAAATCAATTCGTGTCAGGTCATTTCTTCTGCCCTGCTCTTAACATTGTTCATCCGTCTGACCCATTCTATTTGATTTTCTGCTTTAAGCTGTTTGGTGATACACTCCTGTTCTGCCATCTGCTCCACAAGCTGAAAAAAGATATCTTTCGCTTGGATGTCAATTTCGGACAGATGGTCGTTCAACCTGCCAGACAGCAACAAGGCCGCACAAAGGGCCTGACGGTGTTCTTTCAGATACCGTTTCCGCCGCTGGCCCCATACACCAATGGCGGGGAGTTCCGGAGCAGACAGGTTTGGTATGAGGTAATCGCCCTCTTGGCGGTAAGTTCCTCCCATGCGCTCAAAAAATGACTTTTCCACGATATAGTCCTCCGATATATTAATATTCCCTACAATTCAATCACACTCGGCTGACTACAAAAAATGAGGGAGAGGTAACTTCCTTACGTTACCTCTCCCTTCCCGGTGGGCCGCAGATTTTTGTCAGCCTGCCTTGGGGGCGGTTTTCAGGCGCTCCTTCTCGGCGGCGATTTCCGCCTTCATCGCTGCTATCATTTCTGCCAGAAGCTTTTCACATTCTTCCCCACTATGAGCGTAAACGTTGCGGGCGTGCTTTTGGCCGTCTGGCCAGATCGGGGAGTACCGCCCTTCCCAGAGCTTTTCGTTGATTTGGGTGACACAGCCCGTACCAGCTTTGCGCCGCTGTCCCTTGTGGGCCTGGAAGGTGCTGGGGGCAGGTTTCCGGGGTGATGCCCCAGCTTCTGTCTGAGAATCAGCCTTGCCGATGCCCTGATCAATTTTCACCGCTGCCGTCCGGCGCATCTCGTCGGTAACGTGGGCGTAGATGTTCAGCGTGGTGCTGCTGGAAACGTGACCGATGATGGTGGAGAGCGTTTTCACATCCATACCATGTTCCAGAGATACTGTAGAAAATGTGTGTCTGAGGTCATGAAATCTGACCTTTTTGCACCCAGCCCGCTCCAGAACGGTTTGCAGCCTCTTTCGGACAGCAGCAGGATCTCTGGGAGAGTCCTCATTGCTCGGAGAAGGGAACATCCACTTGGAATCCACGGTTTCCCTGTATGCCTTGAGGACTTCCGCCACAGGGGCGGGAAGGATCACGCTCCGATTGGAGGCTTTTGTCTTGGGCGGGGAGACCACCAGCTCTCCTTTGACCCGGTGGACCTGCCGCTCCACTCGGAGCTCCCCGGTACGGAAGTTGAGATCATTCCACTGGAGGGCACAGATCTCGCCCCGGCGCAATCCCGTGGAGAGTTCCAGCAGGAGAAGCTCAAAGCAGCCATCCTCTTTGGCTTGGATCAGCAGCCGCTGAATTTCTTCCGGGGATAGCACCTGCATCTCCCTGGCCTTGGCGGGAGGGAGACGGCAGCCGTCTGCGGGGTTGCGGAAAAGGAGCTTTTCAGAAACCGCTTTGTCCAGTGCGGCATGGAGGGTGGTATGGATGCCCCGGACGGTCTGGTCGGAGAGACCCTTGCCGTAGAGTTCAGCCCGGAGGAGCCTGCCGCCCTGTTTGAGCTTGGTGTAGAACTGCTGGATATCATTAGTTGTCAGCTTGTCCAGCTGAGTGCTGCCCAGAGCAGGAACGATGTGCTGGTAGATGCGCCGCTCATAGGACATCTGGGTGTTTGGTCGGAGGCTTGACTTTTTATAGCTGTGATACCAGAAATCCAGCCAATCGCCCAATAGAATGCCGGGTTTCGGCTGGTCAGGTGCAGGAGCTTGGATGCTGTCTTTTAGGGCCTTGAGTTTTGCCGCACACTCCGATTTGGTTTTGGCCAGGACATTTTTGGTGACGGGGAGACCTTTGTCATCGTAGCCGATGACAGCCCGTCCCTCCCAGCGCCCATCCTTTCGCAGGCTTACTCCGCCGTCGCCGCGTTTTCTGCGTTTTGCCAAGGTTTCATCTCCTCTCCAAGGTAATCAGTCAGGAAGCCGCCTACGATATCAGCGGCCCGCTTTTGCATATCGCCGGTGGTGTGGGTATAAGTGTCCAGGGTGAAGGAAGCTTTCGTGTGGCCCAGAATGCCGGACAGGGTTTTGGCATCCACACCGCTGGCCAGCGCATGGGTTGAAAATGTGTGCCCTTAGCGATGGCTCTGTCTAAGGTATTAGGCGCAAAAAGCCGGGGCGACGGTTACATGGAGGGCGGCGGCTGGCTGGTAAGCTGGTGCATCGGCCATCTGGTGGAACTTGCCCCCGCCGATGCCTACGACCCCCGCTATTCCAAATGGAACTATGCCGACCTGCCGATTTTACCGGAGCCGTGGCAGTACCAAGTGCTGCCGGACACCAAAAAGCAGTTTGAAACCTTAAAAAGCCTGATGCACCGGGCCGATGTCACCGCCTTAATCTGTGCAACGGACGCAGGGCGCGAGGGGGAACTGATTTTCCGCCTGACTTACCATCTGTGCGGCTGCACAAAGCCCGTCAAGCGGCTGTGGATTTCCTCAATGGAGGAAACCGCCATCCAGAAAGGCTTTGACCGCCTGCTGGACGGGAAGAACTATGACAATCTCTACGCCGCCGCCCTCTGCCGCGCCAAGGCGGACTGGCTGATCGGCATCAACGGCACACGTTTGTTTACCACGCTGTACCAGGGCAAAACCCTGAACGTGGGCCGGGTGCAGACCCCGACGCTGGCGCTGTTAGCAGAACGGGAAGCCGCCATTTCCGGCTTTCAGAAAGAGAAATTTTACACGGTGGAGCTGGAACTGGACGGATTCCATGCCGCCAGTGAACGCTTTGCATCCAAAACGGACGCGGGCAGGCTGCGTACCGGCTGTGTGGGCAAGCCTGCAACGGTACAGACGGTTTCCCAAAAGGAGAAAACCGAGCGCCCGCCCAGGCTGTACGATTTAACTACCCTCCAAAGAGAAGCAAACCGGCTGTTTGACTACACCGCCCAGCAGACCCTTGATTATCTGCAAGCCCTCTATGAAAAGCGGCTGGCGACCTACCCCCGCACGGACAGCCGGTACTTGACCGAAGATATGGCATCAGGACTGCCCTCATTATGTCAGTCTATCGCCGCATCGCTGCCCTTTGCGGCAGATTTGTCCTTGCCGGTAAACGCTACGCAGGTAATCGACAACAGCAAAGTCACCGACCACCATGCCATCCTGCCCACGGCAGAAACGGCAAAAACCGACCTGTCCGCGCTGCCCTCCGGGGAGAAAAACATCCTCTTTCTTGCTGCCGCCCGTCTGCTGTGCGCGGTAGGCGAACCCCATACCTATGCGGAAACTGCCGTCACGCTGGAATGTGGCGACGCTGTCTTTTCCGCCAAAGGCAAGACAGAAATCGCGGCGGGCTGGACGGCTTTGGAGCAAGCTTTCCATGCCACACTGAAACAGAAACCGAAGCAGGCGGAACCGTCCCCGCCGCTTCCTGCGCTCACCGAGGGACAGAAGCTGACCGCCGAGGGCGCGTCCGTCAAAGAGGGCGCGACCTCCCCTCCGGCCCATTTTACCGAGGACACGCTGCTCTCCGCAATGGAACACGCCAGCGCGGAGGATTTTGCAAAGTTGGAGGACGTGGAGCGCAAGGGGCTTGGCACTCCGGCCACCCGCGCCGGCGTGATTGAAAAGCTGGTGCGCTCCGGCTTTGTGGAGCGGAAGAAAAAGCAGCTTTTCCCCACGGAAAAAGGCACGGAACTTATCAAGGTAATGCCCGATGCGCTGAAATCCGCAAAACTGACCGCTGAATGGGAGGAACGGCTGGGCGCGGTGGAGCGCGGGGAACTCTCCCCGGAGGACTTTATGGCGGGCATTTCCGCTATGCTCACCGAACTTATCAAAGGCTATCAGGGCGTGACCGTGGCAAGCGCCGCCCTGTCTGCATCCGGGCGCACGGTAATCGGTATCTGCCCCCGCTGCGGCAAAAACGTGGTGGAGGGCAAAAAGAGTTTCTTCTGCGAGGGCTGGAACGCCACGCCCCCCTGCGGCTTTGCCCTCTGGAAGAACGACCGCTTCTTTACCGGGAAGCGCAAGGATCTGACCCGCAAGGTTGCCGCCGCCCTGCTGAAAAACGGGCGCGTCGCCATGACCGGCCTGTTTTCCGAGAAAAAAGGCGTCCTCTA
>ERZ779626.1288-NODE-1288-length-11249-cov-5.355280_pt1 | contig 11249 bp, 13 predicted proteins | sample MGYA00514209_ERZ779626 | MGnify/ENA primary metagenome ERZ779626 (study PRJEB29562, sample SAMEA4376713) | mouse gut metagenome | isolation source: Cecum | study: EMG produced TPA metagenomics assembly of the A DSS colitis mouse model was used to assess the...
TACCTGCGTAGTAGGATGTCGTTCCGTAGTAGTCTGCGATTACCTTTGCCGCATCCTTTCTGCTGATGCCTGTGAGTTCGATTTCGATGCCGAATGTTTGAGTTTTCATTTGCGTGTTCTCCTTTGCTTTGAGGGTGTTTCCCACCCCCGTTTTGCAAGACAACAATACCGTAAAAACACACAAGAGCCCAGCGAAACGCGGTCGAAATCCGAAAGAATTTGAAAGAATTTTTAACTATTTTTCGGGGTTTCCAAACCTATTCCTTTATAGTTAAAATCGCCGTTTTCGATTGCCTTTTTATCGGCTTCGGCTGCGGCTTTATAGTCCGCCCTCTCCGTTTCTTTTCGCTTGCATTCCAAGCAAATGCATTCCGTGTTATACATAGACATTATCCGCCCGCCCGATAAATCTCCACCGCAGCGGTCGCAAGTCCTTTGACTGAAAAACTTATCCATTCAATTCTCCTATACTGCTTTCAGTTGCTGTAATTTTCGAGGGTTCAGCACCACTTCGGATTCGTTTCGGCTCGTAAAAATCGCCAATATATCCGCCTTATTGATTTGTGCCTGATAGACCTTTCCGTCTTCGCCGAACCTATGGGCGAACCACTCTGCCTTTGACCTGTCGAGCGTCCATGATAACGCTCTCACGTTTTTCGCATTGTAAGAGGTCACTCCCCTATAAACCGTTACGGTTTCGGTTAGGTCAGCGAATCTCTTTTGCTCGGATTCAGTCATAAGTGATTGCTTGTCGGCTTGGCTGAACAATCCAACCAATTCCGTCTTACTCACGTTTACGTCCATATTCGGTGCTTCGGATTTTATCCATGCGTCTGCGAGTATTTCCGAAAACTCGGAGGCGGACAGTCCGTCTTTCGCATACTTGATAAAAGTCAAGGCGTAGGTTTTATTCAGCATTAAAAATATTTCGTATGCGGTTTTCGCCTCGTCTATCTTTTCACCCAAGAAGTCGCGCCACTTTTCTCGACTCTCCACGCTTGCCGTGATGTCCAAGATTTCGTTCGTGCCGGGGAGCATCATAAACCCCGACGACGCAAACGGATGATGCACGATCATCGGCGAATATTCGGTGGTATGAACGTCCGTAAATAACAGCCATTTCGCCACGCATTTCACTTCTTGCATATTGGTCTGTGACATCTTTCGTCCTCCTTCAGTCGTTGCCGACTTTTGTCGTTCCAAACAATACCGTAAACGTCCGCCGAAGTCCAGAGAAAGACGCCGTAAAAACCTATTGATTTTTTACGGCTTTTTTCAGAGCTTCCGCCTTATCGGTCAACTCCCAAGCGAAGTAATCTTTACCGAAATGTCCGCCGACCGCCGTTTGTGCAAACACCGCCCTGCGGAGGTCGAGTTTCTCAATCGTGCCTGCGACCGACAGGTCGAATACCTTCTCCACCGCCTTGACGATTAGGTTCTCATTGACCGATGCCGTATAAAAAGTATTTACGTCGATTGCGGTCGGCTTGGGTACTCCGATTGCATACGAAAGTGCGACCTCGCATTTTTCTGCCAAGCCTGCGGCAACGATATTCTTTGCGATGTATCTCGCCATGTATGCTCCGCTGCGGTCAACCTTGCTTGCGTCTTTACCGCTCAAGGCTCCGCCGCCGTTATGTGCAACTCCGCCGTAAGTATCCACCATTAGTTTGCGTCCCGTCAGTCCCGTGTCCGCTTCGAAACCGCCAAGCACAAACCTGCCCGACGGATTGATGAGTATCTCGGTTTCCGTAATATCATAATTCGCAAGCACCTTGCCGATGACCTTTTCTCTTATTTCCTTTGTCAGCTCGTCAAGGTTCTTCGATTCGGTATGCTGTGCCGAAACTACCACCGACGTGATTTTATCGAACCTTTCGCCGTTATATCTGATAGACACTTGACTTTTCCCGTCGGGGCGAAGTCCTATAATCAGTCCGTCCTTTCTGCACTCTTCGAGTCTGTCGGTCAGCCTATGTGCAAGCTCGGTTGCAAGCGGCATATAATCAAGTGTTTCATCGGTTGCGTAACCGTACACGATTCCTTGGTCGCCCGCCCCTTGTTCTTCCTTGCTTACTGCCTGTGAGATGTCTTCGCTTTGTGCGTGGACTCTTATTTCCACTTCAACGTCGGTGGTATCGTAGCCGACTTGTGCGATTACCGAACGTGCTATGTATTCATAGTCCACCTCGGCTGCGGTTGTTATTTCTCCGCTTATAAAACACTTGTTATGGGCAAGCATAACTTCGCAGGCCACTCTGCTGTCTTCGTCCTGTTCGAGGCACTCATCGAGTATGCTGTCCGCAATAAGGTCGGCAAGTTTGTCGGGGTGTCCGCTCGTTACGGACTCCGCCGTTAACGTTCTGGTTGTCATTATTTTATCCTCCAATAATCTCCATTTGAATGTTCTGCCTATCGGCACTTTTGCTTGCGATTCCATCTCGAACCGCTTGTCGAAGTCCCGAACCGTATGCCCGTCGCCTTTGAAAGTTACGGGACTGTCTGCGTCCCATTTCAAAAGCAATGCCCATAATTCGGGATAATTTTTGCGTAGCTTGCGGAGTTGGTTCACGCCTTGATTATGACAAAACCAACAACCGCCACGCAATGCTGTCGTATAAATCGGCGATAATAAACCGTTAGCCTTGCACCATTCCCGACACATACTCTCCGTCCAATCGTATTCCACAAGCGGACTGCGTTTCGTTTCGGAGAGCGTATGAAACCTTGACGGTTCGTCTGCCGCAATGCCGATATAAACGACTGCACCCTTTTGGACTTTGTCAAGCACGTCGACTTTCAGCCGAGAGTTGCACCAATTCCCTTTCTGCAACGGAAAGCCGTATATCTTACCCGCATTCTTGCTTTTCTTGCCGTTGCATTTGTAGTAAAAATAATCTTCATACGACTTGGGTGCAGTGATATGCTCCACGACTATGCCGAACTTTTCCAAGATAATGGCGTCCGCTTTTGCCTTGAATTCCACCATCGGCGGAAGGTCGGCGGGTACGTCTTTCGTCGCCAAAATGTCCACCGTTACGATACGGTCTAACGGCAAGCCGTTTTGCTTTATTACTTCGAGCATAGCAAGGCTGTCTTTTCCGTAACTGATGCTTGCAATATGCTCCATTTCCGCCTCCGTCTAACAAAAAAATAAAGCCTTGAAAATAAACTCCAAGACTTGCACTACTATGCCGTTGCCCGCTTGTCGGTACTGCTGCGTACCGCTGATTTTCGCCGCTTGTATTTTGTCGATCTGTTCGTCGTGCCAACCCATAAGACGCAGACATTCTCTCGGCGTGAGCTTGCGGATTCGAATGTTCTCCGTGATGACTGCATTCCCGTCGCCGCACGTGAGAGTTTGTGCGATACCCTTGCCTACACGACCGCGTTTGGTTTTGCTGCCGAGATAGGTTATGTTGACGAAATCGCCCTTTTCCGCTTCTTCGTAGCCTTGCTTTGTCGCTACCTTGACTTGTATGGGTTCTTCCATCATCAGCACAGCCGAACTGCCCGACGCACTGGAACATTGTCCCGTAAGCGTCGGCGCTATATCATCGACTTCCATTTTGTTGTAGGCAACAAACATTTCGGGTATGTAGCCTTTCTCTTCGATGAATTCCTTGTACCGTCTGGCAACATACTCTTTCGAGCCTTTGCCTTGCTCTAATACAAGATTGTCTTTTTGCACCGAGGTCAACGCATTGCAAAGTCCCTTGCCGTTGACTTCGAGCCTTTGCTCCAAAGGTGCGCCCGCCGTGCGATCAGACGGATTGGCTGGGTTGCGTCCACGCATCGCCACGATGACGGGATTATCCGACTTGTCTTCGACTATCGGTAGTATCGCAGTTTTGAAACCTTCGGGGCGAGTAGTGATTGTCGGACACACTCCGCTGCGGTTGACCTTCTTATTGAATGCGTCCACGGTGTCGCCGACTCCGCATTCGTTTTCCATTACCGTTTCCACAGCTTGCTTGAAAAACCGCTCGTCATCGGTCTTCTTTGTGTCGATAATAACTGGCGTTTGTCCGCCGCCCTTGCCCATCGCTTCGGTTAGTGCCGGGCTGATGCCGTCCGTTCTTGGCGTTTGATGTGCTTGCAGTCCGCCGAGTACAAAGTTCTCCGCTATTTTGAGTTCGGTGTTTCCGCCTTGCTGACAATGTACGGTCGGAGATATTCCGCTCGGCTCATAAACTCTACGACTGATGTCGTGCATCTTATCCCACTTTTCGCCGACCACTTCTCCGACTTGAACGCATTGCGGCCCTTTCCAATCTCTCGCCATCAGCGTGTTAGCCACTCCGTCCCCGGACTTGATGCTGTCACGTCGTGAGTTAAAGGTTGAATTGATAATACTGCGGATCGTGCTTTCTTTTAGGTAGTATTTTTCATCTACTACTTCGTCAATCATATCCCGTAAGCGTAGTTTGAGTTCCTGTTTTTCGGGAAACACGAAAGGCGTGTGATCGCCACGGATTGAAACGCAGAATACCCTCTCACGGTTCTGCGGTATGCCGTAGTCCTTTGCGTTGAGTATCTGCCAATAATTCGTGTACCCAAGCGAAGACAAAAAAGAAAGCCAACGGTCAAAGTCGGCTTTGAATTTCTTGCTCACAAGGTTCTTTACGTTTTCAAGCAATAGGTATTTCGGCAATGTTCCGTCTTCGGCTGCCTGTATCAATAGTCTTTCAACCTCGAACAGCAAACCGCTCCGAGTCCCTTCCTTTATGCCCGCACCTTTGCCTGCGACCGATATGTCTTGGCACGGAAAAGAGTATGTCCAAAAGTCGGCGTCCGAGAGAGCTTCGATTCCACGTATATCTCCGAGATTGTTGACCTTACCGTGTATCGCCTCGTAGCTTTGAATTGCGTATTTGTCGATTTCGGATATCGCAACAACTTTGTGCGGTACTCCGATATTCTTTAAGGCTTGCGTTTGGCTGCCGATACCTGCGAACAGTTCAATAAGTCGCAACGGGGTTTGCTCCGTGTATTCCATTAACCACCACCTCCCAATAATTTCTCCATAATGTCGTCATTCGGGTTTTTCTCATCCCACTTTGTAAGTTTGCTTTCCCTTACAACGAGATAAATCTTGCCCCATACCTCGTTCGTTTGTTTTAGGTATTGCTGTGCCATCGCAACGAACGGCGACGGCATTGCTTTGCCGTTCGTTGGATCTTTCACGAGCAAGCCGTGCTTTGTGTTCATCTCTTCGCACTCCAACCACCGAGCCTTGCAAAACGCATACTCTTCGAGGTTGTAAGGCAGTATTCCCGTAGTGCAACCAACTGCTTTCAGCCACGCATACACCGTGCGGTAGATTTCCTTTGCCCTTGCCGATAAATAAGTCGGCGGTTCGCTCGGCAGTTCTACACCCTCCGCCGCAAAGTTCACGACTTCGACGGGACGCCTGCCGGGATTGCCCTCCAATATCTTTTGGGCGGCGGCTTTCTTCGGTCTGCCTGCTCCGACTCTTCGTCCTCCGCTTGCCATATTTCCCCCTTTGATTTTTTGATTGTTTGATTTATTTTGATTTTCAAGGCAAATAAAAAAGGGGCGGTTGCCCGTCCCCAATACTTCGTATTGCCTTTTTCAATTTTGATTTTTTCGTTTGATTTTTGATTTTGCGAAAATTCGCGTTTGACTGCGGCCCCGCTGTTAGGGGTTGAATTCGTAGAGATTGACCTCCCCCTACCCCTTACGAAACGATAAAGGTCAGACCGCTTTGCTCGGTCTGACCTTGCCGTTCCCTCGCTTCCTTAATCCGCCCCGCAGTCATGGCAAAACCTTTTGCCTGTCAGCGGATTAAAATCGATTTCATGTAGCGGACGAATGTTTCCGCATTTATCGCAGTAATCGCATCTCTGGTCATCATAGATAATCCATACCACTTTCGGTTCGTTCTCCCCGTCGCTGGCGGTTAAGATATAAATGTCTTTTCCGTCTTTAGTTCCTTTGTGGACTTCGCCGTCTTTCGAGGTGATATCCACTACTCCGATTTTGCTTGCAAGTTCTTTTACTGTCATAATTAACCCTCCAGATTTTTTTGGGGTACTTGCTTGCCCCTTGTTATGGTCAACTATACCGTAATCGCTTGCAAGAGCCCAGCGAAATTGCGTAGAAAAAACTCACTTTTTCAATAATTTTTTTTGCCGAATCTGCTGCCTTCTTCAACCGACTTTCGGCTGTGGCAACTCCAACAGAGGCTTTGCAAATTACTCGGTGCGAACTTATCTCCGCCTTGCTTGATAGGCACTATATGGTCAACCATAGTTGCCTTTGTTCGTTTCCCTTCTTTCAGGCATTCCTCGCAAAACGGATGAGCTTCCAACTGTTTCTTTCTCGCATATCTCCATTCGGGTGTCTTATAAAAATTCTTTGTAAAGTCATCCCTGCCGTAGAGATTGTATTGCTTATCCGTCAACCGCTTATGCTCTTCACAGTATTGCCCGTCCACAAGCCGTGGACAGCCGGGATAACTGCACGGACGTTTCGGTTTATTCGGCATTTGTTTATTCCTCCGTTTTTAATCGGGTAACGCAAGAAAGGCAACCGCCGTTCCTACCGCTTTTATTCGCTTGGGATGCTTCCCCGTGAACCGTGCCTTTCTTGCTCTCCCCAAGATTATCATATCACGGGTTTCGTTCTCTTTCGTATGAATTTCGTTCTCCGCCGTTCTCTTTTTCAATCGCTCATAATACTTGCAATCGCTTTTTCGACAACTTTCACTCTTTTATACATTCCCGTCTTGCTGTAGCCGAACCGTCTGGCGACTTCCGCATACGACTTGTTTTCGAAAAATAACAGGCGGATTATGTGGTAGTCGTTTTCGGGCAAGACGCTAATGCTTTTTTCGAGCCGTTCGACGTCTTGGCATATACTGTCGGTAGCCAACCCACTTTCCACCTTTCCTTTGTAGATGCGAAACTCTTTCAAGTATTTGGCTATCTGTTCCGTCGTATATTGCATTTACCACCTCCTTCGGCAGTCCCACCAAAGAAAAAACCGCCATCTGTCCTATCTCGCCCCGTCTTCGGGCTTCCCTTAATTCGATTACCCAATCGCTTTTATCGTCGGGGTTTACTTTCGTTTTTAACCAATTACGGATTTGACCGTCTTGTTCGAGTTCCTCCGTCCATTCCTCCGCCGGGCAGACTCCCGACAGCTCCCACATCTGCATACAACCGAACCTTTCGCCCTTGTAAAAGAACAGCATCAGCATCCGTTCGGTCGCCTCGTCATAATACTTGACACGGAAATAGTAACCGTAAAACCGAACCGTTTTATTGTTTATGTACTCTTCGGTTTCCCGTTTGATATCTGCTGTCGGCAGCGGACGGCTGAATTCGCTCTCGTAGTCGAACCGAGCCTCCGCCGTTATCAAAACCTTGTTGATTACCGTTTCCATTGCCACCTCTACTCTTTTTCAAATGCCGTTATTATGCTCCGCACCTCTTCAACCGTTCTCACGACCACGGCGTATCCGCCTGCTTTTATGATTTGCTTTATCGTCATCTCCTGCAAAACGGTCGGCTTGTTTTTCCCGACTTTACATTCAAAGGCGATAAATCTTCCCTTGTAACAGACAATTAAATCGGGTATTCCCGCCGTTCCGTACATCCCGCCGTGTTCCTTCCAAAAGAACAGATTCGGCACGGTTTTCATGTATTCGCTTATCTTGCGAATCAAATCGCTTTCTTTCATATCCGCTCCTTTCACAAACGCAAGTGTCCCAAGTGTCCAAGCGTCCAAAAGGACATATTTTCTAAAAGGACACAAACCTCGTCTTGTGGATTTTTACTTTATCTGGGTTTTTCGTGCTTTTTTGTTGGACACTTGATGTTGCTGTTCGTAGGGTTAAGTGTCCAACTTTTTAGGGCAAAGCGTCCGTGTTTTAGGCTTTATCGGCTGTTTTTACCGAGTTTCGGCGGTTTTTGGACACTTGGACACATTGGACACATAGTTTTGTTAGACGGTCAATCATCGTCGTAAATCGTCCGCTGATATCCCATCGGCGTATTTACCACGACACGGCTGAATGTGTGAGCTCTGCTACCGCTTTTGCTTGCCTTATGGTCGATACCGTCGCAATGCAGACGGTATTCATATTTCGATATTAACTTGCCCACGCCCGTCGGCGATTCCGAGAGCTGCTTGCCCGTTATATCGAACACCGCTTTCATCAAGTCGTTCGCCGAACCTTTCCATCCGCCCATCGGATTTCGCTTGATGAGTTCTTTGATTGTGATCACGATAGGACTGTTTTCGTATTCCTGCCGTTCTCGCTTCGCCGCTATCTCTTCCGCAGTTCCCCGCACTTCCCACACGAAGTCGTATTTATTGAACGCTATGACAAGGTCGCTTTGCTGAATATCACGTCCCGTCATTGACAGTATGGCGTCTTCGTCCATACGCTTTTTCTTCGAGATGATAAAAATCGAGTCGGCGGCACCCATCAGAGCGGTACTTCCCGATATCATGTTGAATACGTCCGAATCATCGGCGAGCTTGCGGAGGTGATGCACGAATAGCAAGCATATTTTCTGCTTGTCGGCAAACTCTTTCAAAGCACCCATTTCACGGTAGTCGCCGCTGTACACCGACTCGTTCTTCACTACCTTTCCACGCACCTTTTGCAAGGTGTCGATGATAACGAGCCGAATGTTCGGAAACTCTTTGAGTTCTTCCTTTATCTTTTCGAGCAGACCGCTGTCCACGGTGTCCGCCTGAATTACGAACCGTAAGTCGCTCGGCGCTTTCTTGCCCTTGAGCATTTTGTTGAGGCGGTCTTTGATTCGGCTTTTACTGTCTTCGAGTGCGTAATACAATACGCCGTTTTTCTCCGTCTTAAAGTCAAGAAACTCTTTGCCCTCTGCTACCGCCAAGCCGAGCTGCAACATCATCCAAGACTTGCCTATCTTCGACGGCGCACACAATATTGCAAGTCCCGTCGGCAGAACGTCCTGCACTACCCACGTCGGCGGCTCTATGTATTCACTCTGCAATTCCAAAGCGTCGAAGCTGTCTTTCGCTGTGGCGAAGTGCTTGCGAACCGTCCGCTTTGCCGACTTGACGTTTTCGGCGAGTGCCTTTGCGTCCGCCATCAGCAGTTCGTTTGGATCTTTCTTATCGCCTGCGACGTTGTATAAAATGTGCGGCACTTTGAGTTTCGTCAATTCGTCCGACAGACTTTGCGATGCTTTCTGCCCCGGCTCATCGTTATCCAAGCACAGCACGAGCGGTGCATTCGGTTTCTTTGCCTTTACTTCTTTGACGAGTTTGTTCGTCCCGCCGATTCCGCAAAGCGACACCGCAGAACCGCCGCATTGACATATCGACAAGGCACACAACGGACTTTCCACGATAAAGACAGGTTCTCTGCTTGCACCCCACAACGCCTTTCGGTTAAAGAGCGGCTCCGCTCCCGCCTCTTCGGTGGTCGGCTTATAAAACTTCTTGTCGGCGATGCTCCGTGTTTGGTAGTATTTCAGCTCCGACGAATACGGCAACACGACCGAACGGTGCTTTACGTCATAACCGAGACAATATTTCTTTATGGTTGCGGCGGTCAGTCCGCGTCGTGTGAAATAATCCGTCTGCCCAACGTCACGGATGCACGATTTCAGGTAGTTCTTTATGCTTTGCCTTTTCGGACAGTCATCAATATCGATATGAAACGACTCCGCCAAAAACTTTGCCGCCTCCAACGGTTCGCACTCTCGCATCTTTGACACAAAGGCTATGACGTCGCCCGTTTCTCCGCATCCGAAGCAAGTGAAGATATTTTTCTTGCGATCAACGGAAAACGACGGAGTTTTCTCCGCATGAAAAGGACACAGACCTTTGTCTTTACTATTCAGTTGTATGCCGAACAGCGAAACCGCCTCGGCGATATTGACTTGGTCTTTTACCTTTTCAAATATGTCCGTCATCCTTCCTCCAAGTTCTCCGAAAAATACCTCGTTCGGATTCCGCTCTTCCTCGCACGCTCGATCTCGGTTTTCATCCCGTCGCTTATTGTCGGCCCGAACACCCACAGCTCGGCACATAGGTCAAGGAGTTTGAGTCCCATCGCCTTTCCTCTTTCACGCTCTTTGGGATTATCGTCATTCAAAAATTGCGTGAATACCGTGTGCGGAGCAAGCGGGATGCATCCCTTTTCGTAGGCAAATCTTGCATAGTAGTTTGCCTTTGCGATATTCTTCTGCACGTCGCCTTTTAGCGGTGAGCAGATATACACGATTTTGTTTGCTTTCATCCTGCACCTATAAAAAAGGTATCGGGCGGCGACGCTCCGCCGCCCTTGCCTTTGCGTTTTTACTCTTCGTCCAACTGCGTTACCTTTTTCGACAACGCCTTGACCTGTTCGCACATCGGAACGATGTTTTTGAGTTCGTCCTCGGTGAGCGCCCTGTCGATGGCGAACACCGCCTGCGAATAGTTGATACCGCCGCTGTTCTGTGCCTTCTTCAAAGTAAACTTCGTTACGACGCAGTAAGTCCCCGCATATTTTGCTCTCACGCGAACGATGTACTTTGACAATTCGCCGAGGCTCCCCGTCGGCAGCGAAAGGATAATCGGGAGAGCTTCGCCCTCTCTCAAGAGATAAATCCTGCGTTTTTGTTTGCAAGCCTTTGCACCGTTTTTGCCAGTGCCGAACTTGCTGAACTCGCACTCGGCGCAGTTCTTGACTTCGCCCGTTTCCGCCTCGATTCCGACGTGTCCGTCCATAGAGCCGCAGTCGGGAGGATTGTTGCCGCCCGTGTACTCTTCTTTGTAATAACAGTTAATCGGGTGATGATAAAGGATTACCGCTTTGAATTCCTTGACGCTGTCGGGACTTTCGGGATCGTTGCCCGGCACTTCGAACGCAAGACCGCCGCCCGCCGGGATTTTGATTCTCTCGAACGAGGGAGTGAGTCCGTCGAGTTCATCGGCGAAAAAGTCCCCCAAGTTCACGCCCGCACCGTACTCCGCTACTGCCTTCTCTTCCACTTTTGCCACTTCGTTTGCCATAATTTTTATGCCTCCAAATTTAATATTTTTTAGACTTTGTCATGCGGATACTATTTTTCTCCGCTACCTAGATTAAGCCGCCCAACCATTCGGGCAATTCCCCGTTGTTCTCGGCTATGAGTTCCTTGACCGTTGCGGTCAGCGTCTGACTGTTTATCGTGAACAGGTCTTCGAATCCATTTTGTTTCATCGCTTCCCACAGTTCGGGTTTGCGGTCGGGTTCGGGGGCA
>ERZ779626.1290-NODE-1290-length-11239-cov-6.399589_pt1 | contig 11239 bp, 9 predicted proteins | sample MGYA00514209_ERZ779626 | MGnify/ENA primary metagenome ERZ779626 (study PRJEB29562, sample SAMEA4376713) | mouse gut metagenome | isolation source: Cecum | study: EMG produced TPA metagenomics assembly of the A DSS colitis mouse model was used to assess the...
AATCCGTATCTGTAAAAACCGAAATGTGTTAAAAGAATATCTTGAAAGTAAAGAATAGGAGGTTGTGGATATTATGATGACATTGTTTGATGATGAGCAGGTTTTGGAAGCGTATGCAGAGGATATTAAAAATAGTGAAGCAAGAGAAAATGCAAGGATAATGTTAAAAAACGGAAGAATCACAGTAGATGAAATACCAAGGTTTTTTCCAAAATTAACATTAGAAGATGCGAAAGAACTTGAAGCCGAGATTATGCAGTTGGTGTAACCAGTCATATCAATCAAAATCAAATATTGTAATAGCTTTAGAGCATATAGAAATTGATGATCTATATGCTCTATTTTTTTGCCATTAAGGAGGAACAATGAGCGACAACATTCAGACCAATACCACAAGGCGATTATCGCCTTGTTTACAACAGAAGATTGACAAGACAAGGTATTTAGTCGAGGTACATTTAAATATGATATCATGGGATCGTTTACGCTGTTGCCGTTTATGGAGTGCCGCCATAGTGTGCGGAGCATGCGTCATTCGGTTAAAGGGGATGTGTGTATCAATGGGCAAAAATATTTATTTCGTGATGCCTTGGGATATTGGGAAGGGGACGTTCATTCCTTGTTTGCCTTTGAAACAGACAAGGCTTCTTTTGAATTTGAATATTTTTCTGACAGCGCTATATAGCATGTATGTTTTGTGATATTTCTTGCATCATATTTCATTTCATTATTTTTAAGGGCGAAACGAGCATTGCGGAGAAGATTGCATCTTTTTTGGTTTAAAGTATTGACTTAGATCCAAAGTTGATATAAAAATAAGTCAGGTCATTTTTCATTTATCAATTATGACAGAACGCGGCATTATATAAAATGGATTATTGAAAATGAAACGGAAGCATATGACAAGATGCCGGATTTATTGAGGACATGAAAGTAAGGCACAATGAAGCCCATAGGGGTGACTGGAAGAATAAATTTTAGGGGAGTTAGAGACAATGAAACCAATAAAGTTAGCAGGTTCACCGATTACATATTTTGTGAGCAGGACCGAGAAGGCCCAATGGATACTTTTTATCCACGCCGCTTTCGTCGATCACAATATGTTCAAGGCACAGTTTGAGTATTTTGAGAAGCAATATAATATTCTGGCGATTGACATCATTGGCCACGGACAGTCCACGGATACTCAAAAAGGTGATACGGTAGATAAAATGTCAAAGTGGATATTTGACATCTTAAAAACTGAAAATATTGATAAAGTACATATTGTGGGTGTTTCTCTGGGGGCAGTTTTGGCGCAGGATTTTGCCAATCAGTATCCGCATGCGGTGAGCTCTCTGGCTTGCTTTGGGGGATATGACATTAATAATTTTGATCCAAAACTGAAAAATGAAAACAGTGCAAAGCAGAAGCTGATGATGCTGAAAGCACTGTTTTCGGTCAAATGGTTTGCAAAGGCGAACAAGAAAATTTCCGCATATACCTCACAGGCCCAAGATGAATTTTTTGCAATGAATATGCGCTTCCCCAAAAAGTCGTTTATGTTTCTGGCAACGCTCAATAGCATGGTAAACAAGCACAAAACCGGGCAAAGGAATTATCCTTTGTTGATTGGATGCGGAAAATTTGACATTCCAATGGAATTGGAGGCAGTAAAAGCGTGGAAAAGCAGTGAACCCGATTGCAGGGTAGTCATTTTTGAAAACGCGGGACACTGTGTAAATATGGATGTGCCGGAGGAATTCAATAAAACCATGGAAGAATTTTATAGAGCTTAAAAAGGCGCAGTTTACCATCCCCTGCCAAACAGCGGTTTTTATACGCCGTCTGGCGGGGATTCTCTGTTGGCGGGGGCTTTTTCTTGTGGTTTTTCTTTGTGCAAGCGGGAACTCGGCAGGCTAAAAAAAGAGGAGGAAGCCGTGAGACAAGCTCTTTGCAGCAGTGGCTTTGGTGAGCGTTTGGCGCCGCCTCCGGTGCGGGAGGCGGCAGTTTCATGGGGGCCTGCCGCTGGAACTGGTGCGGCAGGCCTATTGGGTCAATTCTCTGGAGCGGGAGCAGCGAGTGTCTGCAGTTCACCCTTCCGCAATTTCATGAGGACGTCCGCCTGTCTGGCAAGGTCATTGGAATGTGTGGCGATTATCACGCATTTGTTCATCTGGTGGGCGCATTCTTTCAGGATATTTGTGATCTCTAAAGCGGTATCCTCATCCAGATTTCCCGTGGGCTCGTCGGCAAGGATGACGCTTGCGTCAGAAGCCAGTGCCCGGGCGATTGCCACCCGCTGCTGCTGGCCGCCGGACAGCTTCAGGACATTTCGCTTGGATTCTTCTTTTGTGAGCCCCAAGCGCTCCAAGATAGGCAGGGGCGGCAGCTTAGAGGTCAAAGCTACATTCTCGGCAGGGGTCATGTAATCGATGAGATTATAGCTCTGAAAAATGAAAGCCACATTATGCTTGCGGTGCCACGCAAGGCCCCTTTGCCGGATATCTTCCTCCTGAAACAGCACCTGACCCTCCGTGGGGCTGTCCAGCCCGCCCAGCAGGGAGAGCAAGGTGGTCTTTCCGCAGCCTGACGGACCAAGAATGGCATAGATTTTTCCCGTCTCAAATTCGGCAGATAGATTTTTAAGAATGCTTCTGTTTTTGTCATAAGAATATTTTACATTGCAGGTTTTTATGATGCTCATTTAGGGGTCCTCCTAACTCATTTTTGCAAGAATATCATTTGGCCTTGAGCGGACCACTGTCCAGGCTGAAGCCGAAACTGCTGCGGCAATCAGGAAAATGCCGGTCAAATATAAGGCGGGCAGATAGGCTGCATTGATCTGCACATGGAGGCGGGCTGTCTCGGCTGTGATTCTGGATACTAGAAAGGCGCCTGCTTTTTCCGCTATCAGATTGCTGAAGGGTATCGCCGCTGCAAACGATAGCACGGCCACCATAAGGGCTTCCGTAAAGAACTGCAAAACAATATTCGCCTTGTTCTTCCCTATGGAAAGCAGAATCCCGATTTCCTTTTTGCGCCCTCTGATCCAGACAGTCAGAAGCAGAGTCAGAATGGTGACGCTGACAGCCAAGACTATGGCGATTGCTGTATTGACTAAGCCCTGCAGGGACTCTAAGGGAGTAGATATGATGTCATATTCATCGGTATCGATGGTAAGCTTTAAGGTTTTGCCTTTTAGCTCCGGCAAAGCGGAAATTTTGTCATAGACATTCTGGATGCTCACGGGATCTTCCACAAAAACAGCTAATTGTGAATAGTCGTTGACGGGATACATGTTTTTGAAAATGTCCTGCAATGCCCCGTAATCGATGTAGCCCCAATTTGCCGGAATGTCGCTGACGGTATATGCATTTCCGGAACTGCCTTCCGTGCCGTCGAAAATCCCTATGATTTCAAATGTGGATATGGAGTCGGAATCCAGAGAGTACATTTCAATATCATCCCCCACGGAGAGATTGTTATAGTCTGCCAGTTCCTTTGAGATCAGGCAGGTGTATTTATCGTCAGGCGTGAAATGCCTGCCCTCCACTAATGTATATTTGCCGCTTTGAAACGCCTTGCATTTCTCAGAGGACAATGCCACGGTGTAGCAGGACGATTCTCCGTAGGGCGTATAGCTTAGTTCATAGGTGGCTGGTAAGTAATCGAAATTGACGCCTGCGCCATAATAGCCTGCCGTCATTTCTGAATTGTAGTCCACAACACCCTCAACCTTTTTGATGGCCTCTACAATTTCCTGAGAGATATAATCGCCGTTGTAAGTAGAGGCTGAGCCCCACTCATATTGCTGGGAGGCTCCCATGTGGCCCTCCTTGTCGATATCAAGTGTAATTTTTCCGCCGATAGCAGTCCTCACGTCTGCGGTTGCGTCTTTTGCGGCGTCGCGAAGAGCGATTCCCGTAAGGACGAAAGTCCCGATAACCGTCAGCACCAGAAATAATATAATGGTTTTAAATCGTTGTCTCAAACAGTACAGACAAGCCCTTTTTATAAATGCCATTTCAAAATCCTCCCGTAGTCATCTTTGATAAAATTTCTTTGGGTTTCAGCCGGAGTATCATGATGGACGATACAAAGACCGAAGCCATGATCACGATTATCTGGCATAAGTAAATCAGCAATGTTTCCATAGCGTTTAGCTTCAGGTAATTGTGGATTTGGGGGGCGCCGTTGGTGCCCAAGCGCAATGTTTCATCGTTTAGCAGGTTAGGCGACAGCTCTCCCAAAAGGCTGTTGCCCCAGAAGTTTATGGCACCCAGAGAAACAATGTGGGACAGAACCAGAGCGGTCAGGGCCACTGACAGCGCTTCCCACAAAAACCCCGCTGCAATCTGCCCCTTTGGTATTCCTGCCGCAAGCAAAACACCTGCCTCCTGCATTCGGCCGCGCATACGCATGGTTAAGAGCAAAATCAAAAACAATGCGCTGACAGCCGACACAAGGACAAGCAGAATTTTGACCAGATCACCCATGGAAGATAATCGCTCAGCTATTTTGAGGTATTGGAAATCATTGGTACGGATTAAATGCACCCCCCAATCGATGGTTTGCAATGCCCGAACATTGCCGGTGATGCTGTGGAGCTCGGCGGGGTCGGCAATGAAAAAATCAACCTCCCCCGTGTAAATGTCCGGTTCGCTTTCCTGCAGAGCGTTCAAAACATCAAGGCTTGCATAGATTTCATTGTGGGGGATACTGACCGTGGGCTTATTGGCGCTTTTTTCCGCATCCAGCTGATATATACCGGATATCTCCACCTTGGCATAAGCTGTCTTGAGAGACTGGTCATCCTTGTATGCGATCTCGGCTTTTTCCGGCTTTGCAGGGAGCAGCGTCAGCTTGTCACCGACCGATAAATGGTTGGCGTCTGCCAGCTGTTTGCTGATCAGAATTTTTCCGCTGTCAGCATCGGTGATATGGGTGCCTTCTGCCAAAACGGCGGTTTTTTCAATGAACTGGGGGGCAAGGGCAGAGAACCGCAGCGCCGTCACTTTTCCCATATTGCTTTCCTCGGTATGATTTTTTCCTGCAATGAACTCTATTGCGTCGCTTCTTGCAAAACCGTAATTGACGGGATTGCAGTATATGATTTCACCCGTGCCCATAATCTGATCTATTTCCCTTTGGGTAATGCGGATCTGGTTTTCCTTTACCTCTGTCTGACCGTCTTCATTCATGGACACTTGGGTGTTTGCCCTTATGTAGAAAGCCGCTCCCACAGAAGCTCGGATGTCTTTGGAGAGTCTCTTTGACCCGTTCAAGACGCCAAAGCATGAAATCAGAAAAACCGATACCACGAATATCACCAAAAAAAGGCTTGCGGTTTTTCCTTTTTTGCGTGATACGTAAAGCATAGCTCTTTGTACAAAATTCATCTAAATCAATCAGCTCCTTTCTACAGTCCGTTATACAGTATCTTTATTAGATTTTAATTTGCATTTTGTAAGACTTTGATTAGGCTGCAAAAAAGCTGCCGGCAGGAGCCGACAGCTTTTTGCAAAACGGAACCGCTATTCGTTTATATAGAGGAAAAAGGCTACGCCCCGGTCCGTGTTCTTGATACCGTAGGCCATGCCGTGCAGGTCAAGGATTGTTTTCACGATGTAGAGCCCCAGACCGCTGCCGCCGGTAGCCTTGCTCCTTGATTTGTCCGCCCGATAAAAGGGCGTGAACAGCTGCGGAAGATCCTCTTTGGGAATGGCGGTCCCTGTATTTTCGATTACAAGAACATATCTGCTTTCCCATGACTGCATGGATATGAAAACCGCTTCGCCGCCGGGGGAATGTCCGACGGCATTTCCGATTATATTGGATAAGGCTTTGTGCCAGAGACCGGCATTGACAGACAACACCCTATCTTTGCCGATCTTTTGGTGTATCTCAATGTCCTTATTTTGAGCGAGGGGCAGAATTGTCTGTACCGCGTCATGGATGGATTGCTTTAACGAGATCTCCTGCAGGGTCCCTTGCAGGTCCATGCTTTGTGTTTTGGAGATGGCAATGATCTCCTTCACAAGATGCTCGATGTCCTCAGTGGATTTCAGCGCTTCGGGCAGGTATTTGTCATGGTTGCGGTAATCGCCGTATCCCCAGATCATATTTTCCAGCTGTCCCTTTAAAATGGTCAGAGGTGTTTTCAGCTCGTGGGAGACTGCCGCAAAAAAATTCCTGCGCTGTTCCTCCAATGCCTTGGTTTTTTCCATGTCGTCAGTGAGCCGGCTGTTGGCATTTGTCAATTCTTCAATGGTTTCCTGCAAGCGGCCTGCCATTGTATTCAGACTCGACGCCAGCACGCCGATTTCGTCATTGCTCTTTATGTCACATTTCCAAGTCGTATCAACCGATGTCATCCTCTTGGAAATCTGGCTGATTTTGGCAATGGGGCTGACAATAACCCTGCTGCAGATAAAGGCGCTGAAAGCCGACAGCAGAATTATGATGAAAAGGACGGCAGGCAGGAAACGGAACATAAGAATTACAATGAGATCGGCAGTCTGCGACAGAGAAGATACCACAAATGTATATTTTGTCTCGCTGTGCGCAAAAGTAATGAATGTTGTGATGCTTGAGACTGTGACATTTGTATTGGCTGGAGAGGTCTTGATGGCGCCGAAGCTCACAGTTTCCTTGTCGCTTCTGAGTTTTGCCGCGGAATTGTTTTCAATACAGAAATTGTATATTTCATTGACAGCATCCTCATAGCTCATGTCCTGCAGCCTTGAAACAAGGATTTGGGTGTTGGAATAGAGCTGCTTGTTGGAAGTAAACTGATACTGTCTTGGAAGAACCGTCAATACAATTCCATAGATCAGCGTACTGCATATAATGAGGGCAGAGAACACCCATAAAAAAACCTTTAAGCTCAAGCTGTTTTTAATCTTCCTTCGCAATCCGATATCCTACTCCTCTGACAGTCTCAATATAGTTCAAATGAAGCTTTTTGCGCAAATTCATGATATGGAAATTCACACCCTTTTCATCCCCTGCAAAGTCGTATCCCCAGACGAGATTGAGCAGGTCGTCCCTTGTGAACACACGTCCTCTGTTTTTAAGAAACAGCAAAAGGATTTCAAATTCCAAGTGTGTAAGGGGCACTTCATGGCCGGAGACGGTAACTTTGCGTTCTGTTTCGCTCAAAACGATTTCTCGATAGCGGAGCTTGTCCGATGCCCCATCCGGTGCTGTCCGGCGCAAAAGCGATTCCACACGTTTCAGCAGGAGCTTTATGGAAAAGGGTTTTGTGATGTAATCATCGGCCAGCTTGTCAAAGCCCTTGATCTGGTTCTCCTCCGTGTCGAGGGCTGTGAGAAGAATGATGGGGATTTGCGATTCCTGCCGTATCATTTCGCATAGAGTGTACCCGTCGATCTTTGGCAGCATGATATCCAATAAGATAAGGTCAAAATCCTGCCTATGAAATGTGTTAATGCCTTCTAGTCCGTCCGACGCCGCGGTCACTTCATATCCTGCAAAGGCCAGAGGCTCATACAGTATTTTCTGTATGGCGGCCTCATCCTCAATGATCAATATTTTTTTCTGCATATACAGGTCTCCTGAATTTATGATAGTATATGCCATTGTAACAGCTGTTTATTAGTTTTTGGTTAGGCTTAGGAAAACAACAGCGCCGTTTTTGGCAGAGTTTATATGGCAGAGAAGCAAACAGACGGCGGCTCTGCCATATGGCCGGAACCCTACCGGTCGTACCACTGGGCCTGAGTGGAATATAGCCTTGCATATTCCCCTCCCTGCGCCAGCAGTTCGTCATGGGTGCCGTCCTCTGTGATCCTGCCCTCCCGGAATACCACGATTCTATCCGCCAGAGAAGCCACGCTGATCCTATGTGTCACCATGATCACCGTCTTTCCCCGGGCCATGGCCAGATATTTCCGGAAAATCTCGGTCTCTGCAATGGGGTCCAGATTGCTGGTGGGCTCGTCCAGCACCATGAAGTCCCGGCCTCGGTAGTAGGCCCGGGCGATGGCCAGTTTCTGCCATTGGCCTCCCGACAAATCGGTTCCTCCGATGTCCTTCCCCAGCAGAGCGGTCTTGTCCGCACCCTGAAAACCGGAGAAGGAGAGAGCGTCGTCGATCTGTTCCTCATTGGGCTCTCTGTTTACATCGCCCAGAAACACATTGTCTGCCACTGTGAAAGAGTGGAAGCGGGCAGGATCCTGAAACACGCAGGCTTGGGAGCGGTATTTTTCCGAATAGCCCAGCTCCTCCATGCCTTTGCCGTTTAGGAGTATACGGCCTGCGGAGGGAGCCAGCATTCCGGTCAGAAGCTTGACGAAGGTGGTCTTTCCGGCTCCGTTCTCCCCCACGAAGGCTACCTTTTCCCCTTTATTGATGCGGAAGCTGACCTCCTTGATCCGGTATTGATCGGTCAAAGGATAACGGAAGCTGACATTGAAGGCCTCCAGAGCTTCCACGCTGTCCGCAGGCGTGCCGGCGCAATCCTGAGCCGGCTCTTTGCCGTCTGCGGGGATGTTTTCCCGCTCTGCCGTCCGCGCCCTGCCCTCCATGAGCTGCTCCTGCAGATCGATCAGCTCAAAAAACTGGGCGGCCTCGTTCTTTTTGGAAAGGAAATTTGCGATAGAGCTAAAAAGGCGGGAGGTGCTGCCGATGAGTGTGTCGATCAGGGCGAACACGGCCCCCAGAGCGCCCACGGAAAGGCTGTTTTGGGTCAGCAGGACGATTGCCAGAATGTTCGCCCCTGCGTTTGCCAAGTTGGCCACGAGTCCGCTGGCGGTGCCGAGGAGAAAGATGTTCCGCTGGTTCTTCTTTTCTCTGATGACATAATCATCCGCAAGAGCTTTCCATTTACCGAAGAAGAAGTCGAAAAGGTGAAAGGCCTTGATCTCTTTTGCGGAGCTGCCCAGCAGAAGGCTCTGATAATAGTCGGCTTCCCGCCAGATCTCCTGATTGTCCCGCCGGAATTTGAAGTCCAGCTTGTTTCCCACATAGGAGGTATAGAGGGTGGGAATGGGGGCGATCAGCACCGCCAGACACAGAAGGGGATGGAAAATATAGAGGGAGGCAGCCACCATGACCACGGAGACAAGCTTTGCGATTATGACGTAGCCCTCGATCATGACGCCCCTCTGGAGGGAGCTCCATTCTCCTCCCATGGAATTGAAGCACCGGCTGATCATGTCGTTTATTCTGGGAACCTCCATGTAGTCGGGATAAAGTTTTGCGATCTTTTCAAAGAGTTTGGCCTGAAATTTTTCCTGCAGCCTATGATCCTGCACTCTGCTCAGGCGCTGTATGTCCTCCCCGCCGTACAGATAGCCTTGGAGGAGGTCGCCAAGAAACCGGGCCAGCCAGAACAGAAAGGCCAGCCCTATCAAAGAGAGCAAAGCCAGAGGGCCGTTTTTGACAGAGTCCGAATAGGCATATGCCCCGTCCACATACTTTCCCCACAGAAAGGCGGTCACGGGCTGCATAAGGCTCAGGAGCACGGCAAGGCCTAAAAAGATGCCGCACATAAGTTTGGCCGATGAAAAGACATATTGAAAAAGTCTTGCCAGATAGGAGAGTCTGGCGGGGTTCTCCTTTAGGATGTCCCTTTCCATGGCTGCGGTATTGTCCTGAAATTTGATTTGGTAGAGGGCTTTTGAATCGTTCTCTTTGTCCCGGTTATTTTTCCGATGTCCTTGTCTGCTCATGTCGTTGCCTTTCTGAGAGTGTTATTATAGAGACGGCTCCGTTTCAGCGGCTCCTTTGTCGTGTTCGGAGAGCTGATACCACTGCTTTTGGGCCTGAAACATGCGGGAATAGATACCGTCAATGGCCGTCAGTTCCTGATGGCTGCCGGCTTCCGCGATCCTCCCGTCCTGTATCACCAGAATCTTGTCGGTGATCATGGTGGATCCAAGCCTATGGGTGATGAACAGCGCGGTTTTGTTTTCTGCCATGTGGGCAAATTCCTGATACAGATCTGCCTCCGCCATGGGATCCAGCTGAGAGGTGGGTTCGTCCAGAAGCAGAATGGGCTTGTTGCCCATGAATGCTCTGGATATGGCGATTCTCTGCCACTGGCCGCCGGAGAGATCCACGCCGTCCCTGAAATCCCGCCCAAGAAGGGTGTCGTATTTCTTTTCCAGCTTTTCCGCAAAGAGATCGGCCTTTCCCTTTTTTGCCGCCGCCTTGATCTTATCTTCCTGATCCAAATGGTCTATGTCCCCGACTCCGATATTTTCCCGTATGGTGATGCTGTATCTGGAAAAATCCTGAAAGACCGGGGCAAAGATCTTTGTGCGCAGGGACAGGGGGAAGTCCGCCAAATCTCTGCCGCCCACCAGAATCTGTCCCTTGTCGGGTGTAAAAAGTCCCAGCAGCAGTTTGATCATGGTGGATTTGCCCTCGCCGTTGGCGCCTACCACGGAAGCCTTTTCTCCGTCCGCGATGCGGAAGGTCAGGCCCTTGAGAATGTCTCTGTCCGTTCCGGGATACCGAAACCACACGTCCCTGAATTCGATGTCGAAGGTTTCCGGCAGGGCTGTGGAGCTGCCTAGGGGCTCGTCGGAAAGGTCAAAGAATTTGTCATAATATTCGTAGGCCTTGATGTGCATGCCGGACCATTTGAATACGGCTGTGGAATATGCCAGATTATTGTAGACATTGCCGAACATCACATTGGTCATGGCTATGAAAAGGCCTATGGAAAGCTGACCTTGCCCGAATAGGATCAATAGGACAATCACATTTATGATGGTGCCCAGCTTTGTGATGTTGTTTCCCGTCAGGATCCTGCGAAGATTTTTGAAAAAATAGGATTCGTAATCTTTGTTCCGCTCATTCAGCCGGTCCGTATAGACATGGATGAGGTAGTCGGAATTTCCGTAAGCCTTCAGCTCTTTTGTGTAGTCTCTTGATTTCAGGTAATTGCCCAGAATGCCGTATCTGCGTTCTTTTTTCCAGAAGGTCTCAAGCTCTTCATAGATATTGAAATTGGTTTTTGCGCAGACATAGGTTTCTGCAAAGAAGGGCAGCAGAACCGTGAGCAGGAACCACCAGCGAATGCTGGCTATGTATGTCAGAGTGCCTATGCTGGCAATCAGGCCCGCGCCGCTGAAAGAGAAATACATGGGCCAGAGATGTCTGGCGGAGTTCTCCGCCCTATGATAGGCCTTGTTGATGATCTCCACGGAGTTCTCATTTTCATAATGCTCGTATTTCATGGTCTTTAGCTTGCAGAGCATCCGGGCCCTGTAGGCAGTCCTTAGGA
>ERZ779626.1291-NODE-1291-length-11239-cov-6.320100_pt1 | contig 11239 bp, 10 predicted proteins | sample MGYA00514209_ERZ779626 | MGnify/ENA primary metagenome ERZ779626 (study PRJEB29562, sample SAMEA4376713) | mouse gut metagenome | isolation source: Cecum | study: EMG produced TPA metagenomics assembly of the A DSS colitis mouse model was used to assess the...
TTACCGATGTTTCCGCTGATGAATCATACCATTAATAATAAATGAAAGTATAATAATCCGCAAAAGTATCCATATCGGCCGTAAACACCACTCCGGATTTTTTAATCTTCTGCAGCATTGGCTGGATCAGTACTTCTTCATTCTGTTCTGTATCATAGGAGCCATATACTTTTTCAACTGCATTCCTGACAGCATCGTATTGAGGAATCACATTTAAAATAGATTCAAACTTTCCGGCATTGGAATATCCTGCCGTATCCTCCATTGAAGAGGAAGACCGAACTATCAATGGTTCTCCCTGTGCAAACTCTAACACTAAATTTATCGTTTCACGTTCATTGTCGAAAAAATCACTGCTTTTTACAGCCAGAACGGGAAGAATATTTACAGATTTCATATGCTCCTTTATGTATTTCAACATTCCTGCCTTGGTGTATTCCATCATTTCCGCCTTTCTTTAGCCAGATGAGTATAAACGTAATTCATTTCAATTCTAATTTATAGCATCTATGTCTATTACAAGTTTTTCTATATGTTCCTGTCCCAATCTCATCCCCATTTCTATTGGCTTCACCAATTCCCCATGAAAATCTGAACCACAGGAAATCTTTAAACAATTTCTCTCCGCCAGTGATAGATATGTTGCAGCTTGTCCTGTATCATGCTTGCTGTAGAAGCACTCAATGCCATCTAATCCATGTGCCTTTAATTCTTTAATTAAAATCTTCTGTTCCTGCAGGGTCATTTTGAGCAGTCCCGGATGCGCCAAAACAGCTTTTCCTCCTGCCGCATGAATCAACTCTATCGCCTCGTCAGGCGAAGGTTTGATCCTATCCGTCTCTATATGAAACTCCGGCGTATCTAAAAATTTCTTAAATGCGTCTTTCCTTTCCTTAACATATCCATGCTCTTGCAGCCATTGAGCAAAATGCGGTCTGCCCATACTGCCGGTCCCGGCAATCGTCTTTACTTCTTCAAAATTTATTGGTATATTTCTTTTTTCGAAGAAAGCACAAATGCGGCCTCCTCTGCCCAGCCTGCCTTCCTCCCATACTCGACAGTATTCCAAAAGCTCTGTATTTGACTCATCAATTTCATATCCCAATATATGAATTTCTTCTTTTTTTTGGGTACTGATTTCAATTCCTGAAATAAAATTCAGTCCAAGTTCTGTCGCTTTTTCTTTGGCCTCTACTATACCGTTTACAGTATCGTGATCCGTAATTGCAATTAAATTTAATTTTTTGGCTTTTGCCATAGCAACGGTCTCCGAAGGCGTATATTGTCCATCAGAAGCAGATGTATGCAAATGTAAATCCAGTAACACTTGATTTCTCTCACTTTCTTGCCTCCGACGCTAATACCGAGTCTTCATATCCATACTTTTCAAAATACTTGTCAGTAACAAACTCCTTGATACGCTGTCCGTTCTTACCGTCGAAATTTGCAATATATTTTTTTATCAGTTTTTCTCTCCCCTCCAGTATCTGATTCTTCCCTTCCTTTATTGACTCTAAGAACGCTTCCATTTCTTCTGATGTTTTTATGTTTACTAAACAATTTATGACATCCTCATAATGTGGCTCACAATAATTTCCATCATATCTGTGTATGTAATTCCTTCCTAACAGCATTTATATTCTTTAAAAACCGTTCGTCCTTCGATCTTCCCTCAAAAAACGCATAACCTGGCATTACTTCATCCAAATCTCTCATTTAATTATCCTCCGTCTATTCTTTCAAGCCATACTTTCGTATATCCTTTTCGATTGATTCTTTAATTCTTTTTCCATTTAACCCATCAAAGTATGCGACATACTTCTCATACATTTCTTTCCTTATATTTTTCCTTGGATCTTCACCCTTTTTCACCATTTCCACAAAGGAATGCAAGTCGTCTATGGAATTAATATTATAATGGCTGGCGACAATATCCGGGTAATGTGGATTACACCGATTTCCGTCAAACCGCTGAAGCACGGCAATCGGTTTATTAAGCGGCAGTGCGGAAATAATAATTCCGCAATTTACATCTGTTATAATTGCGTCTGCAACAGAATAAGCAGGGCCGTAATCGATATTATCGTCCCAGACAATATTAGACGACCTTTTACAGAAATATTTCAGTGCATTAATATCCTCATTAGACCAAACTCCATGTCTTTGCATTTCTAATACAAAATCAATATGAGGGCGTATGATTAGTCCTGTATCCATATCAATCAATGAATTCTGAATTAATTCTTTAAAGTACAAATCCGCCGCGCAGCTTTTTAACCACCAATTATGATCAAATGCCCATACAAAAACCTTTTTTGATTTTAACTTTTCCCACTCTTCTGGAATTTTTTTATTTACCTGCGTTTTCTCATAAATAACATCAAATTTGGGATTTCCTGATAATTCTATCATGGAATTAATCTGCTCATCTTGCTCCAGCCTCTCAAACAAATTCCTGTCGACAAAAACCCTGTTCCAAGTATAATTTCGGTTTCCTATTATTGCTGTAATTGATTCCTCTCTGGAATATGTAATTCCATTTATCAGCATTACAGGTACAAGATACTTTAGCTTACAGCTATTACCAGCCAACCCTAAAATACTTGGGTGATTGCAAATTGCAATATCCGGGCGATCCTGCATTGCCGAATATCCTTCTTTTCTAACCGCCCTTATGCCCAGCGACGTTATCCTCTTTTGCAGCTTATCCCCGTCCTCTCCCTTTCTTTCTATAATAACCATAAGATCATATCTATCGTCCCTGGCAAATTCCATCGTCACACTTTCCATAGCGCTCCATAACTGAGATCCCGCCCACTGAAATATTCTCACCTTTATCTTTTTATAATAGTCAAAATTCTCAATTATATTATTTAATTTTAGTCTTTCCCGAACCTCGTTTAATTCCAGGAGATTTCCTTTATTTCTCCTGCACGGTGCAAAAACAATTTTCCTTTTACCTTCATTTCTGAAACATGGTCGTCCTTCTGCCCAAGTATCAAAGGCAACTGAATCAATCACACTGCCATCCAGCGTATCGATAACCACAATATTCATACCGCGTCGATTCACAGCGTATTCTTCATCATTAACAACAATTGAAGCCCTGTTTGCACTTCGAAAAGGAGAACTGCATACTTCCAATTTGATTCCGTCAATGACCGTTGTGTATTCCACGGTCATATCACGTTCTTCCAGATTTTCATATTGAACTATTCCTTTATATATTATAGCCACGTACCCTTTCCAGTGATCATAGCTTCCATCTTCTTTTGAACCAATTAATTTTAATCCTAACTTTTTTAGATTAGCATATCCTTCTGCCAAAACATTCCAGCCAATTGTATCCTTGACAGATATCACTATTAAATACTCTTCTTCGGTAATAGCTCTTATGTATTTATAAAAGTCTGTTTCAATTTGAAAATTCTGCATTTCCTTTCCTTCTTTCATTTACAAAATTTTTTTACCTAAAGCTTATTTTTTTATTTCAAATACTCCTTCCAGAACTCTGCTCCAAGGATCTTCTGCTTTATATTTTCATATTCTTTCTTCACTCTGTTTTCATTCTTTTTATACTGCCTGTTTAAAAGCCTGTAGCGCCGCATCAGTCTCAAAAACTCTCTCCGGGATCGATAACGCAGAATCCCTGTTTCCTCGTGAGGGTTCACTGCCAGAACAGCTTCCCGGAGATACTGCTTTTCCGGAGCATCAAACCAGTCGTAAGCGATTATTCCCGGTTTCTTATTCAGCATAAAGGTGGGTAGCAGGTGACCGTTATATGTCTTCTCATACCAGAATTTCCGAATTCCTTTCAGTTCTTTTCCATGTATATAAATTTCATTACAATCTACATCAAATTCTGAAAAATTCTGCCGCAGATCCTTCAGCTTTCCTGCTCTGGCAGACTGCCTGGCCATGATCTCTTCTCCTGTAGGGCTCATAATAAACTCTGGACCCTTCAGATAATCTTCCAACGCATCCAATAGCAGATCACAGCCTGTATAATTAAATCGCCGTAATTCTCTTAAAAATATCCTTATAATTCTACCCTTATAGTCCACCTCAGGAGTCACATTGCTCGCCGCTTGAATAATCAGACTGTTTCTATGTACCTGGTAAAATTCCATAGCCATATTAAATTTAGTCACAAATCCCATATGCCAGATACAAATACCATTCAAAGTAATAAATTTTGCTTTATTTGCAATGGAAAACTCCACGTCATCCCCTCTGATAAAAAGCGGTAGCGCCAGTCTGTTCAAATCCAATTTTGTACGTGGAATACAGCAATACCACCATCCTGCATAATTGTTTGATTGATCCTCATATATCTTTTCATTGCGGATGACAGATTCAGCTAAATGCATTTCCATAACAGGCTTTCGGGGGCCATAAGTTCCATCCTTGGCAACATAGCCGACATCCTCGTGCTGCACATTCATTCGTTCATAGTAAAGCATTGCTCCGCTGATAAAGTGATCTTTATATTCAGGCCTCAGGCAGCGTAGCAGGTTATATGTCCTGATCAGACTTTCCGGAAGAAGCTTAACATCATCATCCATCAGCAACGCATGCGTGGCCGGAAACTTTTCATCCCACAGCGTTTCCATCATTCCCCGGGCGTATCCGCCTGAACCTCCTGTATTAGGGTTATGATATATCCGAATTCGGTCACTGTTCCATTCCTCTTCCTTCAATGTTCTCCCATTATCAATAACACGTACAAAAATATGATTGGAAATATCCTCCTCCGAATAAATAATCTCGTTTTCTAAAAGCCTCAAATTGTCAGTAATAAACTCTTCCTTTTTATAGGTGACTGTCACTAATGATATATCAACCTCGTTCATATCCTCCATGCAGATCTGGGCAGTATAACATCCCTCATAAATAAACAGCTCGTCATAAGCAAAAATCTGAAAAGAAATCACCTGGCTTTTGCAGTCCATGGGGATTGACACTATAATTGTTTCCCGTTCCTCCAGTTCAAAATAGTTCTCTGAAAGAATTTCTTTATCGATCTGATTATTTCTCATGTAATGTCCAAATAGTTGAATTCCGAACTTTCCTTTTGCTGACAGCCGTAAAAAAGCCTGCCGAATACTCGTATATTTTTTCCATTTTTCCAGGGAAAAGGCATTAAAATATGTAAAAAACTCTGCATGCTCATCTTCTGACAGACAATAGGCTGATTCCTTCACATTATGGCTAAAACGCTCGCCTCGATAAAACATCCACCAATGCTGTATTGTCTCATATTTGGGAAATAAAAGATTTTGTAATTTTATGATTTTATCCATTATGATTCTCCTGCCTCTCCTGGTATCCTGATATACTCACCGGAAATATTACGCATTCATTTTAAATTTTCAATTGATCTTCCAGCCACCGTAATGATGCCGCACGAAAATCATATAATATATTATTTGCCATTTCATATCGAATCGGCTTTTTACACAGATATCTCTTTTCCCGGACATCATCTTCAATATAAATGACTCGCTCCGTCAACCCAAGATTTTCCAGAGTGGTAAGACATTCTGTTGAATCATTTTCCTTACGGGATAAAACGGCAATGAACGGCTTTTGATATATAATAGCAAGATGCATAACAGCTGCAGAATCTGTCACGATCAATGAGCTTTTTTCAATGCCGTTAAGGTATTCATCCACCGTTCTATTTTCAATATTCCCTGAATTCCTTGAAAAATCAATCACCCTGTATCGTAATGACTCCTCCGCCATTTCTGCCGCTTTCTGCTTTTGACTGTCAGGGCTTTCAAAAAGTGTAAAAATGAATAATCCTTCGATTTCTTTTATATCCGAGTGAGGATACCTGTCTGTCAGCAGAATCGGATGACAGACCTTTTCCGCGTTGATTCCAAATTCCATCCCTAAAATGCTGAGTGTATTATTATCTGCTACAGAAATCCCGTGAAATCTCTCAAGCAGAAAAAACGCTGCATTCTTTGGCCCCAGCGGAAGATTACATTCTTTACCAAAGCTGGGGGCATATGCTGTCCGCTTTACGTTCTTGTTTCCAAAATTTAAAAATTTACTGTCAATTGATTCATTATCAGCATATTTCCACCTTCCTGATGACCCGGTAACCATCAAATCAAAAAGCTCCAGGTGTTCCTCCCTGTTGCTGAAAGCATACATACCCGAAAACACACAGCATTGCTTTCTGATATATTCTGAAGCTGTTGTGTCCAAACGGCATATATCATCATATATTACAGGATTACATCCAAGGTTTTGAAATATACTGTAAAGTGCATAGGATGAAAAAATCTGTGCCAGACTTTCACTGTCATTTATTGTGCAAAGCAGAATATTCTGCGGTCCATTTTCCATGCTCATCAATTTCTCCCCTCATCGCTTTAATCGTTTTCTATTTGTCAATATTCAGTCAAACTGCTTGCGATATGCCCCACATACTTCCTTCGCTTCTCCCACCATCTGCAGTCTTCCCTTTTCGATCCAGACCACCTTGGTGCAGTTAGAAAGAATCGTTCCCATTCCATGTGATACCATCAATACAGTGCTGCCGCCATGGATCATCTCTTTAATTCTGGCCAGACTTTTCTTTCGGAAAAATTCGTCCCCCACGCTCAATACCTCATCTAAAATCAGGATTTCCGCAGCGTCTCCGGCGGTAGCAATGGAAAATCCCAGTCTGCTTACCATACCGCTGGAAAAATTTTTTACTTTTTCATCCATAAAGCCTTCCAGTTCGGCGAAGTCCACAATCTCTGAATAATGCTTGTCAATAAATTCTCTTGAGTATCCAATAATCGCACCGTTTAAATATACATTTTCCCTTGCTGAAAGCTCTGTATCAAAGCCTGCTCCCAGGGTCAAAAGCTGTATCTTTTTTTTATCTACCTTTACCTGACCAGAGGTGGGCTCCAGCGCCCCGGATACAATCTTTAACAGCGTGGATTTTCCGGAGCCGTTTGTGCCGATAATTCCGACCACCTCTCCTTTGTAAACCTCAAAGCTTACATTGTCCAGCGCCAATAAATCCCGGGTCGTAAGCTGCTTTTTGATTCTTTGAATCATGTAGTCCTTCAGGCCCGATGTACTGCTTGTGGAAACCTTAAATTTCATGGTCACATTGCGAACCTCTATGACTGGCAGCTCCCCTTCTTCCTTCTGTTCTATCTCACTTTCAGACTCCAACAGCAAATCACCATTCCCTCTATCAGTATCTTCTGCATCCATGTCATCCGCTTCCACATATTCTGTCTCAATCTCTTCTACTTCAATCTCTTCTACTTCAATGCCTTCTGCTTCAACGTCTTCTGTCTCAATGCTTTCTGTCTCATCATCTTCCGCATTATCCTCTGCCTCATCTTCATCCACATCGAATACAATTTCTCTTGTATCCGGCATTCTGCGTCTCTTTTTTCCCCTGCTGACATCACATATATGGACGGTGGATATCAGCAGAATCAGCAGGACGCACACAAATACAATTCCGGCAAATAACACAATAGCGAGAATTCTCATGTCTATTTCCATGCACATACCCTCTATATTTTCTGCATTACAAGATTTTGATTCTTTTTAAATACAATCCAGCCAACGGTACAGCTGATCAAGGCGGCCAGCGCCAGCTTGACCCAGGCTGTATAATAAGGAACTCTTCCGTATACCATGCACTCCCTGGCTATGTAAATAGACATATATACCGGGTTCCATCCAATCAACGACTGAAGAGCCTCCGGCAAGGAAGACACCGGATAAAAAATAGCCGTAAGGTAAAGCAGAATACGCAGGAAAACACTATATAAATATCTGATATCTGCAAAAAATACATACAAAATAGACAACAGATAGCCCACTCCCATGGCAAAGGCAAAGGTTAACGCTACATCCAGCGGAAGCAAAAGCATTGTCCAGGAGGGCTTGATTTTAAAAAACACCAGCATCAGCGCATAAGGAACGATGGAAAAGCCAAAATTGACCAATGCCGTATACATTCTTGACAGTACAAAGGTCTGCCTGGGCAGCTTCGCTTTAAGCAGCAGAGATTTGTTGTCCACCAGCGCCGACATTGCCTGGTTTGTCCCATTGCTGAATAATTCCCAGAATAATGAACCGGTCAAATAATACAAAGGGAAATTGTCAATAGACCGCTTAAACATGTATGAAAACACCATGGACATAACAATCATCATCAACAGTGGATTCAGCACACTCCATATAATCCCCAAATGGCTCCGCGCATATTTCCGTTTGACCTCTCTCGAAGTCAGCTCCTGGATCACGAACAAATACTGCTTTTTTTCCGCGATATATGACGAGATCCCTTTTATTCTTTTCCGTATTATGCTGCGGATGCTTTCCTGAGAAGACAAATTTACCAGCAGTACAATTGCCAGCAGGATTGTTAAAAAGCCTATGACCGCTGCCACCGCCACATATCCCTTCCCTGTCTCATCCTCATCCGGCCCAGGCTCAGGCGTCCACTCTTCCAATACACCGCTTACTGTGTAGCGGTAGTATCCTCCTGCTCCATTTTGGCTGATGCCGTAAAAGATTGTTCCATTGTCCGCTTCCTCCGTCAGACCCTCCGGAAGCGTCTGGCAGGCCTTCAGGGACATAATGTAATAGGTAAGGTCTCCGGAGGATATCTCATTTACCGCATAAAAACGCTGAGCAGTCTTCTCAAAGGCATAGAGAAAAAAGTTTTCTCTTTCGTCCATGACCAGAACAACTCTCACATTTCTTTGATGATCCGTAAAATATGTAAGACTTTGATTGATATAGGCATCTGTAACAAGCCTGTAATCCCACAGCCTCATATCCGGCTCATAGTCTGCCAGATCCACCACATAGAGAATATTTCCGTCTCCGTCCGCAATGCTTCCGCTTATTGGAATGTTGGTGCTGATTCCATAAACGCTGCCGGATTCCGCATCCTGCACATCCTCCGGAAGCCGGTCAAAAAAGGAAGGACCTTCGTGCGCTTCTCCCTCTTCCGGGTTCCCCTCGATGATAATCGGAGCTGCTGGAAGCGCACTGACCGTATAGTTACCGGCATCTTCCCCGGCGGAGCTGATTACAGCATCCGTTGCCTGTATGCCGGCCTCACCGGCTCCTGCGGCATGGAATGCAAGGACATAGGTTACCTGACTGTCGAATCCGGTTCCTTCCAATGTGATAACACCGTCTTCCTCTGTCTCCGCTCCCGAAATGTATTCCATTCTGGAAACGTCATAACGAAGCATTATCCTGTAAGCTCCGATCTGTCCTTCCGCCTGAATAGTCATTTTTATTTCAAAGGCTTCTTCCTTTTTAAGGAAATAGGCTTCCTGATCAAACACCAGTGATGCCTCTGCTGCGTATACCGGATTTCCCAGAAGAGCAAACAGCAATGCCATCAGGACGGCTCCCAGAATTTCTTTATGGATACGGCCTTCTCTTTTGAAGTATTTTTTGTTATAGTCCTTCTTTCCAGCAAAAAGCATACCTTTTGTTCCTGTTCCTCTTCCTCTTGGCTGCTGCCCATGATCTGATCTGTTTTCTTCCATATACAATATATTTGTACAGGCAGGCGTGGCGGAGATTTTTCCTTACAGCAGTTTCAGATTCTTCTTCCTGCATTCCGCATTTAACAATACTTCCTTCAATCCAGGCGCTTTCATGAATGGTTCCTTTTTTTATGCCTGCCATAATCAGAAGCCTGTTCAGAAAACGTTGGTTTCGAATCTCTCCTTCTGTCAGCTTTGCGGCAACTCTTTTCAGGCTTGTCTCCCGGACATCGTCGGAAAAGAGATTATTTCCAAAGGCCTCCACTTCCAGCTCTGCCGGACGGGCCATCAGCTTTGCAAAAAGCCTTTCCAATATGGCGCTTCCATGCTGGTCCGCATTTTGGCTGTTCTCACCGTCATAGCAGACAAGGAATTCCTGGAGAGCTTCCTGATTCCTTTGCAGCTGTTCTTTGTTCGGATTACCGGAAGGCTCCATCACAGGCACAAATCGGTTCTCTTTCCGAATGTATCCTACCGTCATGCCTCCTACCGCACTGCATACGGCTTCAAACAGGGAATTGCAAAAATGCGCTTTCCTTCTTAATCCGGTGCAGGGAGTAAAATAAAATCCATGGTAAGCGTCAGGGTCTGCCTCGCCGGGAAGTTCATATAATCCAAAATAATATCCCTCCACAGAAATATCAGGCCGCTGGCTGTGCACCAGAGTCTGCAGAGATTGCTGAAGCGTTCCCACCCAGCCGCTGTCCACAATGGCATAGGGAATATCCGAAAGCAGGCCTTCCTGCTCCAGATATCCCATTGTGCTCTCATATGCATGCTCAGAATGCTTTTTAATATATTCCTGCAGTTTTTCCTGTCCTAAAAGTGTCTGCTTTAATTCCAGGACCTGGCGATAATTCAAAATCTCTCTGTATCTGTCCTGCCATCCCATACGCCCGGCGATTTCCTCCGCTTCCTCCTTCGTCAGCCCTCCGCGCTTCAGGATCCGCTCAAGAGTTACATCGATGCCGCCCACACACATCTTGTCCATTCCCTGCCGGAAATCCAGGTGGTATTCCGGCAGGCGCAGACAGTATCTGGATACATGCAGGTAACGGCATTCTATGGGAAGCTTCCTTTTCCTGGTCAAATACAGGGCGGTCAGATACATCTGCCAGCCATCTCTGCTGAGAAAGTAAAGTCTTTGCTTTCCTGTGCGGATGGCCTGCTTCAGTGTCCAATCCGTAAAATCCAGGATTGCCGGCACAAACCCATACAGGTATAATCTGGCAGGGTCCGGAAGATTTTTTTCCTGCTCCAATCGCCGAATTGCACTGCTGCAGTCGAGTCTTTCTGACAGAATGTCCCGATACGTCTCAAATCGTTCCCGATATCCCCCCGGATCCGCACTACCGTCCTTCAAATCTCCGCGCTTCAAGTGTTCGCCCTTCAAGTGCCTGTCCTTCCCGCCCTGGCCAAGGTGTCCCCGGAAGACTCCCCACTGTCTGACGGTTCTGATGGTTCCTCAGGATCTGCTGGTTCTGCAGGGTTTGAGGGTTCCATGGATCCTTCTCCACCTGATGGTTCGGAGGGCTCCGCAGGAGCTGAAGACTCCCCGGGCTCCGTAGGCTCTGGCGTTACTGTTGGTGCGGGGCTGGCCGTAGGCTCCGGCGTTACCGTTGGTGTGGGGCTGGCCGTGGGCTCCGGCGTTACCGTTGGTGTGGGGCTGGCCGTGGGCTCCGGCGTTACCGTTG
>ERZ779626.1293-NODE-1293-length-11238-cov-5.369579_pt1 | contig 11238 bp, 10 predicted proteins | sample MGYA00514209_ERZ779626 | MGnify/ENA primary metagenome ERZ779626 (study PRJEB29562, sample SAMEA4376713) | mouse gut metagenome | isolation source: Cecum | study: EMG produced TPA metagenomics assembly of the A DSS colitis mouse model was used to assess the...
AACCAGGAAAAATATGATAACATGGATTGGAATACACCATGTGAAAACAATTAAAAGAAGTACCCTTCGGGGTACTTTTTTTATGCTCATAAGGATAATTGATTGGGAAAACAATTTAAACTACGCTCTTTCTCATGGCTAAAAAAGTATTTATAGTCTTATTTGTTTTGTGTATCGCAATGTCACCCGTTATGGCGGAGAGTAAACTTGATTATGTAAATTTAGATTTTTGGCAGCGTTTTGGTGATGATTACCTCTACTGTTATATAAAACATTCAGTCGAATTTAACCATGAATTGAAAAAGGCAAGCCTAAAAGTTGAAGAATACAGACAAAAAGTTAAAGTTTCTCTCGGCAAAGAACTTCCTTCACTTATGACCGCACCTGCATATTTGGGTGCTCAGGTGCCTAAAATAGATAATTTTGAACTCGATACAAATGCTTTTATACTGCCTTTTTTAGCAAACTACGAAGCTGATTTTTTGCTTAAAAATCGGGATAAGACAAGAAGCGAAAAGAAAAATTACGAAGCTGAAAAATTCAGGGAAAAGGCTGTGTATATTGCTCTTGCCTCTGACGTTGCATCAGCTTATATTAATATAATTAAATTTGACAGGCTCATTGAAATTCAAGAAAAGATTGTAAAAAATAATCAATCGCTTTATGAAAAAACAAAGCTCCGCTTTGATAACGGAATATCTTCTCAAACTGACTTGAATAACGCTCAAAAAAATATGATTGATGCAGAAAATGAGCTTATAGAATATGACAACGGAAGACAAAATCTTCTGTATGAACTTGCTGTTATGACAGGTGAATGCCCTCAGTGTGTAGAGAATATGAAGCGCGGAAAATTTGATAATTTTTCAAAAAAATACACTCCTCCCGATTGTATTGAATCAGATGTTATTTTTTCACGTCCTGATGTTATGGAGTGTGAGAAAAAGCTTGAAAAAGCAAAGATTGATATTCGTGTTGCCAAAAAGGAATTTTTTCCGCGATTTAATATAACAGGTGTTTGGATTTTTAACACAATATCGCCGGGTACTTTTTTCAGCTGGGAATCTTCTCTTGCATCAATCATGGCTGCTGCAGTAACAGATATTTTTGCAGGCGGAAGAAAGATTGCAAATTTAAGAATTAAAAAAGCTGTTTTCGAACAGTTATTTGAGGATTACAAACAAACAGATTTGATTGCGGTAAAAGAAGTTAACAGCAGCCTGTATATGATGAAAAATGATAATCGAAATTATCTGAACGTAAAAAGAAAAAATGAATATGAGAACACAAACCTTAACTTAATCAATGTAAGTTATAATGAGGGAACACTTTCACAGATGGATGTGATGCAGGGACAGAACAAATTTTATGAAATAAATAAAGTGCTTGTAAACAGACGCAGTGCATATCTGGTTGATATTATAACTTTATATAAAGCCTGCGGGGCTAGGCTTTAATCAATTAAACTTACTAAGCCTGTGGAATGGTCGAAATGACAGTTTGCAATTATAAGACGGTTTTCTTCAACTGCTTTTTTAATAATCGGCGACTTTTCCAGTAAGACTTTTTCAACCATATGGGTGTGTTTTTTTGCAACAAAATTTGAATCCGTTTTTTCGGGAATATCTTCAAAAACAGGATAAACACAATGCATAAGCGATTTAAAATACTGCGGTTCTGTCGGATATCCGTCATTTGCATATTTCATAACGCCGCAATCATCGTGTCCGAGTAAAATAAGCAGGGGAACCTGAAGACATTTTACTGCATATTCAACGCTTTCAATAATGTTCGGACCGGTAGTCATTCCAGCAACTCTAACTACAAAAAGTTCGCCTATTCCGCAATCAAAAATGATTTCCGGAACAACGCGCGAATCAGAACAGGTTAGAACACAGGCATAAGGTTCTTGATGGAATGCAAATTTCTGCAAAGTTTCAAGACTCATATTTTTTGTTGTAGGAGTGCCGTTAACAAAGTTTTTATTGCCTTGTAAAAGTTTCGTCAGCTCTTTATTTGCTTTTTCTTTCATAAAGTATATTGTATACCAAGTTTTTATTTTTTCAAGTCTTTCCTCAGCTAATAATTCGCTAACATATTTATGATAATATGAACTTATATTGTTTCAGGGAGAACTTATGGAAAATACTATTAATTTTATTAAAAAACACGGTGATTTATTCACCTTCTTAGGGTTGCTCTTATTATGTTATTTTATTTTCTTTTTTAATATCGGCAACTACGCATTAATGGATGTTGACGAGACACGTTATGTATCAATGGCAAGAGATATGTTCCACAGCAAAGATTTTTTGACTTTGTATTTGAACGGGGAATATTTCTTTGAAAAACCGCCTTTGTATTTTTGGGGTGAATGTTTGTCGTTTGCTCTATTTGGTAAAGTTAATGAATTTACTGCAAGATTTCCTGTTGCGTTATACGGAACTCTTTCAACGTTGCTGGTTTACTTTACGGGAAAGAAGATTATTTCAAGAAGATACGGTTTCATTTCTGCTTTAATTCTTGCAACTACGTTAGAATTTGTTATGCTTGCTAAATTTGCAATTCTTGATATTGTTGTAACAACTTGTATCGGTTTTTCCGTAATGTTCGGATTTTTAACTCAATTTGTCAACGATAAAAATAAAAAATATATGTGGTGGTTGTTCTATATATTTTCAGGCTTGGCTGTAATGGCAAAAGGTATTCCCGGATTTGTAGTTCCGTTTGCTGTTATGTTTTTCGTTACTCTTTACAATAAAACATTCAAGCAGATTTTCAAACCTCAATATATTCTGCCGGGTTTTGCGTTGTTCTTTTTAATCGTTTTACCTTGGCATATTGTGATGCTTAAATTGCATGATCCGTTATTTTTTAACGAATATATAATGAAACATCATATTAATCGCTTTTTCAGTTCAAGTGAAATTGACAGAGAACAACCTTTCTATTTTTATTTTGTGACAGTGTTATGGGGATTAATTCCTTGGGTATTTTCCGGAATTGCTGTCGGTATTACAAAGCTTAAGACCTTTAAGAATATCGCTGTCAGTGAATTAAATAATTCTCAAAAATTTATGATGTTCAATATCATTGCATTTATTGTTACAATGTTATTCTTTTCATCATCAAGCACAAAACTTATTACATATATTCTGCCTGTTTACATTTTTACGGCATTTATTTTGGGCTTTATATGGGAAGATTATATATTTAACGAAAAATATAAGAAACCAATTAATTTAACGGTTTACATTTTAGGTGGAATTTGTATATTTGCTGCAATTGTTGCTTGCTTTATGCAATATTACCTTCCTGAAAAAATTTATAATGATGTTCTTATGATTAAGTGGTTCTGTATAGTAATGGTAGCTATATTTGGAATTTCAAGCATACTGTTTGCGCTCAAAAACAATCGTAAAGGAGTTTTTGCTGTTTATGCACTGCTTGTAATCATTACATCAGCTTTTGGAACAAAGTTATTCTATAATATGGATTATGAATTCGGACAAAATGATTTGATGCATTTTGCAAAATACGCAAAAGCCAATAACAAAAAAATAGTTGTTTTAAACAACGAACGTAAATACTCTGTATTATATTATTACGGTGCTCCGGTATACTTTATTTCGCAGACAGATAAAGAAGAAATGAAAAAATTAGGGCATATTTTGGATGACCATGATGTTTGGGTAATTGTTAGAGAAAAGCAAATGCCTGAGGTTGATAGAACTTTGGATTTTGATATAATATTAGACGGAAGGAAATATTCATTGGTAAAGGTCAGGTAATGCTGATAAGATATGAAAAATTTTTAGAAAAACTTGATAAAAGACTTGAAAAGTATTTTGAGGAGCAGTGCGAGCATATAAAATGCAAATCGGGCTGCTCCGCCTGTTGTGAAGTGGGAGAATATCCCTTTTCAAGACTTGAGCTGGAATATCTTATGTCAGGATTTGTAGAACTTCCCTTTGGTGTAAAACATGATATAAAAGAAGAAATAAAACGTTTAAAACGTTAAAAACCAAAACTTTATAAATGTCCTTTTCTTGTTGATAACAAATGTGTTGTGTATGAATATCGCGTAATTGTATGCAGAACTCACGGACTGGCTTGGTATGATGAGGCGGAAGAACGTATCAGGCTTCCGTATTGTGTAAATTTGGGCTTAAACTTCAGTAAAGTGTTTAATCGCGAAACAGGTGAAGTATTACTTGAGCATCCTATAAAAGAGAGGTTAAGAATAGACAGTATATTAAGAAGCGAAGAAGCCGAAGCTTATGAACTGGAATGCGGTGAGATACGGCCTTTAATTGATTGGTTTTAAGAATTGATATTGCTTCAGGATATTATACAACAGGCTAATATGTGATTTTTTAGCTTGCATATATTTTTTTTATATGCTATTATAGCTATACATTATTTATCCCATTTATATATTATAGATATAGAGGAGCATTTTAAATCCATAGAAATATGGGTTCGTTTTATGACTTTATTTGAGGTTTTACATGCGAAAATTATTTATACCATTAGCAGTAACTTTGATTTTGACAATGCCTATTCAAGAGGCTTATGCCTATGCTGTGCATAACAGCTATGCGCCGGTGAAAGCTGTTGAAAATTCTAATGAAGCTGTGGTATATTTTCAAAGCGGTATATCTAAGGGAAAAATTAATGACTTTGTCGGGGCAATTGCGGATTTTTCAAAGGCTGTTTCTACTGACGAAAATTATGTTCAGGCTTACTGGGCGCGAGGTTTGGCTAAGGCTAAGATAGATGATTTTTCGGGTGCAGTAGAAGATTTTACTCGTGTGATTGAAATTGCACCAAATACCAGAAACGTATATTTTATGCGCGGACTTTCACGTAAAGAAATGAAAGATTTTAACGGCGCAATAGAAGATTTGAACTATGAGATTTCTATAAACCCCAACAACAAAGATGCATATCTTAACAGAGGATTATGTAAAAAAGAATTAGAGCAATTTGAATCAGCAATTGAAGATTTTAACCGTACATTGTGTTTCGATTATAAAGAAATAGAAGCTTACTACCATAAGGCCGGATGCGAATGGAAACTCGATAATCTTGAAGGCGCTGTAAAGGATTATACAAATGTTATTGCTCTTAATCCAAATTATGCAAACGCTTATTTTAATCGTGCATGCATAAAATGGAACCTTAGCGATTATGACGGAGCTGTTGCAGATTTTACCAAAACTATCGGGCTTAACAAAAAGGATACTGACGCATATTTCCTTCGCGGACTTTCTTATCTTTTTACCAATGATTACAAGCTTGCAATAAATGATTTGGAATATGCAAGGAACCTGTCTTTAAGTAATGAGAACTACGAAATGTATGAGGGGATAATGGAGTTTATAAAGGTTGTTCAAAAGAATGATTAAAAAAAGCGGTTCTGATGAACCGCTTTAATTTTTTTTAGTTGTGTAAGTATCTGAAGTACAGATAAACAGAACTTAATGTTAATGATATAAAGGTAACCAGAGAACCGTATTTCATAAATCTCATAAATGAAATAGGATGTCCTTTTGATGTTGATGTTTCGCTGACAATTACGTTAGCAGCCGCACCTATAATGGTTAAGTTTCCTCCAAGACATGCACCTAATGATAATGCCCACCATAAAGGGTGATGACCTTCTCCTGCATATGGAAGCGTATGCTGAACCTGTGCTATTAGAGGTGCCATAGTTGCCGTATATGGAATGTTATCAATAATACCTGAAAGTATACCTGAACCCCACAAAATGAACATTGTAGCAGCTGTCAGGCTTCCCTGAGTGAGTTCTATAAGTTTGTCTGCCAAAAAGCTTATACCGCCATTAGCTTCAAAACCGCCGATGATAATAAATAAACCTATAAAGAAAAATATTGTAAGCCATTCAACATCGCAGTAAATTTCTTTGGGCTTTTCGAATATCAACAGGAATGATGCTCCTGCAACAGCAAAGACGTATGCAGGAATTCCTGTAATATCGTGTGTTACAAAGCCGAGAATTACTAAAGCAAGTGTTACCATTGAACGTATCATCAAACCTTTATCAGTAATTGTTTTTGAGTTATCAAGGTTTGCAATATGTTCCATTTTTTCTTTTGTAGCCTTAAGGCTTTTTCTGAACAAGAATACCAATATTGCTATTGATACAATAAAAATAATTGTAATAATTAATGTTAATTCATTAACAAAATCCATAAAGCTTAATCCGGCTTTTGCACCTATAATAATGTTCGGAGGGTCACCGATAAGTGTAGCCGTACCGCCGATATTTGATGCCAAAACTTCAGTGATTAAGAAAGGTACAGGGTCTGTGTCAAATTCCTTTGCGATTACAAACGTTACCGGCATAATCAATACAACTGTTGTTACGTTATCTAAAAACGCCGATGCAACCGCAGTGAACGCTGCAAGTGCAAATAATACAAGTTTCGGATGCCCTTTTGTGGCTTTCAATATTTGAAGCGCCATCCATTTAAACACACCGCTTCTGCTTGCAATGTGAACCAAAATCATCATACCGATAAGTAAAAATATTACTTCAAATTCGATATAATCAAATACGGAGCGTATATATTGCCCCGCTGTGCTGTCATAGTGACCGTGAAAAGGCAGCAGTCCTAACAGCAGAGTCAGTGCCGCACCCACAAGCGCAACAACTGATTTCTGAATTTTTTCTGTGGCAATGAAAATATATGCAATAAGCAATATTGCACCTGATATAATCATGCCATACTGTGATACAAATTCTGTCATCTTTTTCTCTCCAATGATACGTTAAAATACGAAGTATTTTCAGTAACCTAAAAATCTTCTTTTTCGATGCCCCCAAAAGGTTTAATCAAAAGTCTGCCCTCCAAAAAGATAAACTTCCTGCAAACTTTGCCCTAATCTGATAAAAGTCAGGTAAAATCCTTTATATATTGATTGTATCATGAAAATATAAAATTTGAAGTTCTGTAAATTTTAGTGATGCAGGACTTTCAAAAAATACTATTATGAGTTATACTACGAATGTAGTAGTAAAAGTTTGTGGAATTTCAAAAAGGATTTATATTATGCTGTTTATTTAAACAGCAGATATGCCGTCTAAATGGCGTATTGCTTTTCATATAAACTATTATAAAATAGTTTAAGGAATGTTAAGCCATGTTTTAACATTCGGCAAAAAACAAAGTTTAGTTGTTTTATATAAAATGTGTAACAGGTGTAGTGAATTTGAACGAAAACAAGGAAAAGATTGATAATATAAAGGCAAGTACGCCTAAAAAAGCGGGTAATGTTTCGAATCCTTTATCGAAACAGCTTAATTCGCTTAAAAAGCCTGCCTTGAAACAGCCTGTTGAAACCGTTAAAAAGCAGGAGAAAAAAGCTTCAAATCCGATTTCTGCCGAAACATCAAGTATTGTTGCACGTATTAATAACTTTAATACAAATAAAACTTCTAACAGAATGTATGCGGGATATATGAACGGAAACGGCAGCAATGCTCACAAAGTAATTGATTATGCCGATTTAGTCCAGTGCCTGAACTCTGTATTGTGCACAAAGACTTCTGTTCATGAACTTTTTGTTTCTGTTAACGATTTGTTCACGGATAAATTAGGAAGTTTATTCACGGCATTCGGCGTTTTTCATGAAAAGTCGAAATGCATTAATTTAAAATTGTTCCATTCGATGGGAAGCACATATACCTCAAAACTTTTCTTGTCTGATGAAACAAATCCTGTTATTGAATGTTTTAAGACTTGTACACCCGTTATGAGAGAAGATAATAAGTTTTTAAACATTCCATATTTGCAGAATTCTCCTGCTTTAACTCTGCCTTTAATGTCGGTTAACGGCTGTAAAGGCGTAATGATTGTCGGTAAGGATAATTTGGATTCTAACATAGGATTATTCTCTTTTATCTCAAATTACTGCGCTTTATTTATGCACAATGTTGAGCTCCAAGAGCAGACAAACAAATTTGCAAACACTGATACTCTGACAGGTTTATATACACACAGAGGTTTTCAGGAGGTTCTTAAAGCAGAATTAAAAAGAGCAGAAGACAATGAAACCAACTTGTCTATTATAATGCTCGATATTAACAATATTTCAAAGATTAACAGAGAACTCGGACACGCTAAAGGTGACGAAGTTATTAAGCTTCTGGCTGAAAAAGTTAAGCAGAATGTCAGAACAAATGATAAAGCAGGGCGTTACGGCGGTGATGAAATCGCTATAATACTTCCCGATACAAATACGTCTGATGCCAAGTACTTAGCTGAATATATTACTTATTGTTTGTCCTGTTGTTTTGTGGATGATGTAGGTCCGGTTAAAGTTTCTGTCGGTATCGCAACTTATCCTGAATGCAGCCGTGACCAGGAAAAACTTTTAATTCTTGCCGAACAGGCAATGTATATTTCTCAGGCAAAAGGTTACAAAGAAGGTATGTCAGCAATTATCAGCTCTGCTGATTTCAACTTCTGGGATGATGATGCTTTAAATTCTTTTGCTGAAGTTGTTGCAAAACGCCATGCACAGCTTGGTATAGACTTTGAAGAAGAACTTGTTCATAAGTTTAATAACGAGCAAATTGTTTCTCAAAACCACTTGTTTGAACTTGCAAATTCACTCGCAGGCGCAATTGATGCTAAGGATCCGTATACAAAAGGTCACTCAACTTCCGTATCAAGATATTCTGAGGCATTGGCTCGTGCAATCAATCTTCCTGAAGATGAAGTTCAAAGAATTATGCTTGGTGCTCTGCTTCACGATGTAGGCAAAATCGGAATTCCTGAAAATGTTCTTAAAAAACCTGATAAATTGTCTGATGATGAATGGCAGATTATGAAACAGCACCCTGTAATCGGTGCGGAGAAAGTGCTTGCGCCTAATGAAGCATTAAGAGATTTAATTCCTATGGTAAAATATCACCACGAACATATTGACGGAAGCGGTTATCCTGAAAATCTTAAGGGGGAAGACATTCCTCTTGCCGCAAGAATTGTTGCCGTGGCTGATACTTTCCACGCATTGATTTCAGACAGACCCTACCGTAAAGGTATGAGTATTGAAAAGGCTTGCAAAATATTAAAAGAAGGTGCAGGCAAACAATGGGACAGCGATTTGGTGCGTCATTTTATTTCAATTGCTCCGTCTTTGTCGACAAGTATTTAAATATTATTTAATTTTTTGATACATAATTGAACTTTATGATATAAATGTTTTATAATATTTTACATTCAAGAAAGGAGTTCATTATGATAAAAAGAATTTATCGGGGGGGGGGCATCTTTTAGCTCTTTTCTCTAATCTTAAAAAAAGTTTGTTCAAGACACATTGTGCATTCACATTGGCTGAAGTTTTGATTACATTGGGTGTTATCGGTGTTGTAGCTTCTATGACAATACCTTCGCTTATTGCTAAGTATCAAATATTCTTGAAAATCAATTTAAGAAGGCATATAGTGAAGTTTCTCAGGCTGTTTTGCTGTTAAAAGCAAAAGAGGAAATAAATTTATTTGAATATGCAAAAACCTATGGTTCACAAAACACACTTGATAAGTTGATGAGTCAAATAAGCGGTAATACTTACGGAGGCTCTGCAAATTTGGCTAATTTCATAAAGAATTTTTATCGCCCTAAAAAGCTTAATAAAAAATCATTTACAGGTGCACATTGTGATTATACAAATGTTTATGTATCAAATAATGGTATATTTTATTCTATGGATGATCCACCGGGAAATACAAGTTTAGCTGATCCAAAACTATGTATTGACATCAATGGTAAAAAAGGTCCGAATGCATACGGATATGATTTGTTTATTTTCGTATTTTCAAAAGACGGTAATATTGTGCCTTTTACTTATAAATGGACAGTCACGCAAACTGTAAACGAATTAGATAATATTTCTTCGCAATGCAGTTATAATAATACGATACCTGCATCTTGCAGTTATTATGCATTGTCAAACACAAGTCCGGAAGATTCATCTAAAACGTATTGGAATGATTTTTTAAAATAAAACATACTAAAGACAAGAATGTCAGTTTAATTGTGTAGTGCCCACTTGCATATTTTTGAAAAATAGTGTATAATCATGAGAATTAAAGGAATTTTGCAAGAGGTTTCTTTATAGTACCAATTTAAACTAGGAGAACAAAGATGTACCAAGATGAAAAACTTGTATGTGAAGATTGCGGATCAGAATTTATCTTTACAGCAGGTGAACAGGAATTTTACGCAGAAAAAGGTTTAGTAAACAAACCTAAAAGATGTCCGGAATGCAGAAAGAATCGCAGAAACAACAACAGAAGACAAAAAAGAATGTATGATGCTGTTTGTTCTAAATGCGGTGCTCAAACTCAGGTTCCTTTCAAACCTATTCCGGGAAAAGAAGTCTATTGCAAAGATTGCTTTACTAAAGAATAAATAACATTAAAGTTAAATAGAATTAAATAATTAAAAAAACAGGCCGATTTTTTTAGTCGGTCTGTTTTCTTTTTTTTATACGCCTATACAGCTGTTTAAATATTCAATTGTGCTTATTTTTTCGTCATACAAATACTTGATAAAATTTAAATAGGCAGCATTGTAAGAAGTTATTACAAGATTTATTTCGAATCCGTCAGTACAGAATGGTTCGTAATCGTAAACTACATAACTGTTATATTTACTTTTCCATTCTTTTCTTTCGATACGGCTGTTATTTTCTTCTACAATATCTTCAAGCCATGCAATAATATCTTTATTGACGTTTTTCATTTCCAAGCGATTGTATTTACTGCAATCGTGACAATCATTTCCCATTAACATGTTAAATTACTCCACAAATATGTTATATGTAAATTTTAAATGGATTCACACTTAAAATAATCCCCTCTAGGTATAAGTATTAAATAGGCAGATTTGCTAATTTTATTTTTCATTTTAATCCTCAACAATTTTTTTATATGTTTTATTAAACAATTTTTGTTTTCATTCTCAAAAAGTTTAGTAATATGGCATATTGTAATTTTTATTAAATGTTCAACAAATCTTTATATTTAATTGCAAAATCAGAGTTATTTTTATAAAATAAATTTATGAGTGAAAAGCGCATATTAATAGTTGACGATGATGATGAAATCAGAGAATTACTGGAATTTGACGTTCGGGCAAGCGGCTATTTTGTGGATACGGCTTCTGACGGTTTAGAGGGGTTAAACAAGGCTCTAAACAACAC
>ERZ779626.1294-NODE-1294-length-11234-cov-8.876733_pt1 | contig 11234 bp, 10 predicted proteins | sample MGYA00514209_ERZ779626 | MGnify/ENA primary metagenome ERZ779626 (study PRJEB29562, sample SAMEA4376713) | mouse gut metagenome | isolation source: Cecum | study: EMG produced TPA metagenomics assembly of the A DSS colitis mouse model was used to assess the...
AATCACCCCTTTTCCCGTTTCTGCCCCCGTTTGGGTAAAAAAATAATGCAGAAAAAGGTTGAAAAACCTTTTCTGCATTTAATCTACTACTTCAGCCGCAAATTTTTTATTGGATGCGGCGGCGCGCTCTGGGATGCATCGATGCCGCGGATCTGGCCTCGGCTGCCCTGTTCCCGTCCGCCCCCCAGGCTTGCAATCCGCTGCCCGGTTTGGTATAATCTTCTCCTAAATGCGTGAATCAGGGGGATCGGCCATGGACACTGTTGTGATTACAGACGGAAAATACCGCTCCTCCATCGCCGCCGCCCGGGCGCTGGGCCGGAGCGGATATCAAGTGACCGTCACCCAGACCAGGGACGATCAAAAGCTGGAGCCGCCGGTATTCTCCTCCCGCTATGTTCGCGAGGGCTGTTGGCTGGAGGGTGGAGCGGCGGACCTGGACTATCCGGACCGGCTGTACAACCTGCTGGAGCGCTATGACCGTCCGGTGCTGTTCTGCGCCGGGGCGTCCACCCTCAATGCCGTGGCCAAGGAGCGGGAGCGGTTTGCCCAGATATGCGACTTCCTCATTGCACCACCCGAGGCGCTGGACGCTCTCAACGACAAAGAGAGGGTCCACCGCCGCTGTGTGGAACTGGGCATACCCGTCCCCCAGGAGTTTGACGGCATGCCGGACCGCTTCCCTGTGATTATCAAGCCCCATTGCGGGGAAAAATTTGGGTTGAAGGCCAAGGACCGCTATGCCGTGGCCCGAAATGCCCAGGAGTACGCCGTCAAACGGGCGGACATGGTCCGCTACGACCCCGCGCCCATCGTCCAGGAGAAGGTGGAGGGAACGGGGGCAGGGGCCAGCCTGCTACTGGACTGGGACTCCCGGCTCATCGCCGCACTCTGCCACCGGCGCGTCCGGGAGTACCCTGCATCCGGCGGGCCGTCCACCTGCTGTGAGAGCTTTTATGATGAAAGGCTGATCGACCAAGCCTACCGCCTGCTGGCCTCCTTCCGCTTTGTGGGAATGGCCATGGTGGAGTTCAAGGGAGATCGTGTTTTAGAGGTGAATCCCCGGGTGTGGGGCAGCTTTCCCATGACGGAGCGGGCGGACAGCCCCTTTGTGCTCCGTTACACCCAGGCGGCCAGGGGCAGGCGGCTGGACTATGCGCCCCAGGACTACAAGACCGGGGTTCGGATGCGCTTCACCCTCAACGACGGCGCGGCCATGCTGGACTACCTGCGCCGCGGGCGGCCCGGCCCCTTTTTCCAGGGGGTGGCCGACTGGTTCCGGGCCCAGGAAGCCCTGTCCGCCGGGGACGACCCTGCGCCGTGGCGGCGCTACCTGCGAAATACACTGCTGAGAAGGTAATTATGGAGCTGAAATTAGACCTGCACATCCACTCCCAGCGCTCCCCCGACGGGATCATGACGCTGGACGAGATCGTATCCCTGGCAAAAGCGCGGGGACTGGACGGCGCTGCCGTATGCGACCACGACCTGGCGTTGGCCGACCCGCCGGAGTTTGGGGACTTCCTCCTCATACCCGGCATAGAGGTATCCACCCAGCTGGGCCATCTTCTGGGGCTGTTCGTCACCGGGCCGGTGGACACCCGCGACTTTTTCCAGGCGGTGGAGATCATCCACGGCCAGGGGGGGCTGGCAGTGCTGGCCCACCCCTTCGAGCACTCCCGGGACGGGGCCCGGCTGGCCCCCGCCGTCCCCCTGCTGGACGGGGTAGAGGTGTGGAACAGCCGGGCGGATCGGAAGCTCCGCGACGCCAACCGTCTGGCCGCCAGCTTTGCCCAGGTGTGCCGCCTGCCCTGCTTCGGGGGGAGCGACGCCCACTGCCCCCAGGAGGTGGGAAACGGCTATACCTGCGTGGAGGCGGACGCACTGACGGCACAGGCGGTAAAAACGGCCCTGCTGTCCGGGTGCGCCCGGGCCCAGGGGACGCGGAGCCGGGCCTGGTATGCCGCCCGCAGCCAGCTCACCAAGCGCCGCAAGACCGGGGCAAAGCCCTTGAGCTATGTGAAATGGGCGGCTTTCGCCGCCAAGTGCTGCGCCCAGGATATTTTTTGGAGGGGAGACTGAGCCATGTCGCTCATAGTGAAGATCGGAAAGAAGGGGAAGCGGCTGGTAAAAAAGCTGCTGCCCGAGGAGAAGCGCCAGCTGAGCTACACCCGCCGGATCGAGCGGGTCAAGACACAGCGGCGCGTGTGCGCCATGACCTTTGACGACGGGCCCATGGACCTGCCCGCCGCCCCGGACCGCTTTGAGGGCCGGGCGCTCACCGATGTGCTGCTGGACGCCCTGGCCGAATTTGGGGCCAAGGGCACCTTCGATGTCATCGGCGACACCAGCGAGAACTATCCCGACCAGGCGGGCAAGGTGGGCAGCGCCGCCTGGGGCGGCGTCAAATACGACCACTATCCCGACATCGGCAAGGACAGCCGGGGGGGCGCGGCCCACTGCGAGCGGCTGGTGCGCCGCATCCTGGACGGGGGCCACCAGATCACCAACCACGGCTACCGCCACATCATCTTCGGCAAAAAGCCCTTTGTCTACGGACAGCGGGAGTACCTGGGCAGCGTGGACAAGGCGGTGGACGACCTGGGCCGCCTCCACCAGCTGATGGAGGAGCGGTACGGTTATCAGATTGCCATGACCCGGCCGCCCCACTACGTGGACAGGATGCAGGACGGATTCACCAGCTACGACGTGTGCGACCGGCTGGGCTACCAGTATATGGCCGCCTCCTTTGACGGGGCAGGGTGGCTTCCCTCCACCCTGCCCAGCCCGGACGCCGCCCTGGAGGCGGAGGTCAGCGCCATGGTGGAGCCCATGAGAAAGGCCCTGGAGCAGGACCCGGATTTCTTCTGCGGCCAGATCATCTTCCAAAAGGACGGATACAATATGGCCAAGCGCACCCCGGTGGCCTTCGGGCTGAGGAAGCAGCTGGAGCTTCTGCGGGAGTACGGCTATCAGGTGGCGACGGTGGCGGAACTGATGGCGGAGAGCCCCTTTGCCGACCTGGACCGGGGGGACCCCCTGTTTGACAAGCTGTGCCGCCTGCAAAAGGATCGGGCGGTGGCCTATTCCGATAACCGGGTGCGGCTGGACCAGCCTATGACCTGGGGAGAGCTGGCCATGCTGCTGGCCCCGAAAAAGGAGGCCATGGGCCGCCGCTGGGCCCGGGTCCGCCGCACAGGAAAGCAGGAGCACCCCTGCTGCGGGGCGCTGGAGTGGTGCGTGGAGCAGGGCCTGCTCCCCAAGGGCACCAAGCCGGAGGGACCCGTCGCCGCCCTGCCCGGCGGGTACTTTGGCCCGGTGGAGGGCTTCACCCGGCGTCAGGTCTACGCCGCGTACCAGGAATGAGGACAGCGGGTCCCGGCGCCGGCGGCGCCGGGACCTGTTTTTGGGCTTGCAAACAGGGATGGGCTCTGGTATAATATCCTAAAACGTTTGTTTGGATTGGGGGGCTGGCCATGACAGAGGAGCTGACCGCGCTGGCGGAGCGGAACCAGGTGCAGGGCACGGTGACCGCCGTGCTGTTCCGCAACGACGAAAACGGCTACACAGTGCTCAAACTGGACTGCGGCGAGCGGGGGGAGATCACGGCGGTAGGCTGCATGCCCGGTGCCGCCCCCGGCGAGGCGCTGGAGCTGGAGGGGACCTGGGGCCGTCACCCCAGCTACGGGGAGCAGTTCAAGGCGGAGGTGGTGACCCGGCGCATGCCCGTGGGGGAGAAAGCCATCTTCGAGTATCTGGCCTCCGGGGCGGTGAAGGGAATCCGCATGGGGCTGGCCAGGCAGATCGTGGACCGCTTCGGCGAGGACGCCCTGGCCGTCATTGAGAACGAGCGAGACAAACTGTGTGAGATCCGAGGGTTGTCCCGCAAACGGGGCCGCTCGATCAGCGAGGACTTCCGGCAGAAGATGGGGATGCGCCGCCTGGCGGAGTTTTTGTCCGAGCACCGGCTGCCCCTGTCCGCCGCCATGCCCCTCTATAACCGGTTCGGCGACCTGGCGGTGGACGTGGTGCGGGACAATCCTTACCTGCTGGCCGACCGCTCTCTGGAGATTCCCTTCGCCCAGGTGGACGCCCTGGCCATTGAGCTGGGGGTGGCGGGGGACGACCCCCAGCGGGTGGAATCCGCTCTTATCTTCGAGCTGGACCACAACGCCGACAACGGCCACGTCTTTCTGCCGGAGCAAAAGCTTTTAAACGCCACAGCGGCCCTCATCGGGGTGGAGGGGGACTGCCTTGCCCAGGGGCTGGACGCCCTCATCGAGCGGGGCGAGGTGGTGAAGGAGGACATTGCCGGAGTGACGGCCTGCTACCCCGCAGGGCTGTACGGGGCGGAGTGCTATGTGGCCATGCGCCTGGGGGAGATGTGCCGCACGGAGATCGTGCCGCCGGATGGGCTGGGGCGGCTCATCGACGTTATCCAGCGGGAGCAGGGCATCCGCTATGCCCAGCAGCAGAGGACGGCGGTGGAGCTGGCCGCCGGCCGTCAGGTGATGCTGCTCACCGGCGGGCCGGGCACGGGCAAAACCACCTCCCTGCGGGGGGTGCTGGCCTTGTTTGAAACTTTGGGGCTGGAGACCGCCCTGGCCGCCCCCACTGGCCGGGCGGCTAAGCGGCTGGGGGAGACTTGCGGGGCGGAGGCCCTCACCATCCACCGCCTGCTGGAGACCAAGCTGGACCCCTTCACCGGCCAGCTGGCCTTCACCAAAAATCAGGACGACCCCCTGGAGGTGGACGCGGTGATCGTGGACGAGACCTCCATGGTGGACGTGTCCCTCATGGCGGCGCTGCTGGCGGCGCTGCGGGGGGACTGCCGCCTGGTGTTGGTGGGCGACCCGGACCAGCTGCCCTCGGTGGGCCCGGGCAACGTGCTGGACCACCTGATCCGCTCCGGGGCGGTGCCCGCGGTGTCGCTCACCGAGATTTTCCGCCAGGCCCGGGAGAGCGCCATCGTCATGAACGCCCACGGGGTAAACCGGGGGGACGTGCCTGAGCTGAAAAACAAGGCCAGGGACTTTTTTTACCTGGGCCGCCGCGACCCGGCCAAGACGGTGGAAACCGTGGTGGAGCTTTGCAAAACCCGCCTGCCCCAGAACATGGGCATCCCCCCGGAGCAAATTCAGGTGCTCACCCCCACCCGGAAGCGGGGGGCGGGGACGGCGGCGCTGAACCGGGCCCTCCAAGAGGCGCTCAACCCCGCCCAGGAGGGCCGGGGAGAGCGGGCCTTCGGCCCCTACATCTTCCGGGAGGGGGACCGGGTGATGCAGGTGAAAAATAACTACGACCTGTTCTGGGAAAACCCCGACACCGGGGAAAAGGATCTGGGAGTATTCAACGGCGACATCGGCACCATTGTGGAGGTGGACGTGGGTGGGATCACCGTGTCCTTCGAGGGGCGGCTGGCCGCCTATCCCCCGGAGCTGCTGGGGGAGCTGGAGCCCGCCTACGCCGTCACCGTCCACAAGGCCCAGGGCAGCGAATACCGGGCGGTGATTCTGGCCCTCAGCGACGTGCCGCCCTCGCTGTTGGCCCGCGGCGTGCTGTACACCGCCATCACCCGGGCACGGGAGCTGTTTATCCTGGTGGGCAGCGGAGAGCTGATGGCCCAGATGGTGGATAACAACCGGCAGACCCGGCGGTACTCCGCGCTGCGGACCAGGCTGCTGCGGGAGACGGGACAGGAGGCTTGACATGGAAGATAGAGAGCAAAAAATCAGGCGCTGGTTTGAGATGTGGCTCCAACAGTCCGAGGCGGGAATGGAAGATATTTTTGACCGGGACGCAGTGTATATTGAGAGCTGGGGTCCGGAATACCACGGGCTGGAGAAAATACGCCACTGGTTTCGAGAGTGGAACAGCCGGGGCACAGTGATGCGGTGGGATATCCGGCAGTTTTTCCATCGGGGGGATCAAACTGTGGCGGAGTGGGCCTTTGAGGACCGAATGGATGATGGAACATCCCAGGCTTTTGAGGGCATGACTTTAGTGCGCTGGACGGCGGAGGGGAAGATCAGCTCTCTCCAGGAGTTCGGCTGTAATCAGGACCGGTACGACCCATATGAGAAAGGGCCGGAACCCCGATTCCGGGACGAACAGATTCTGTGGTTCTGAATTCGCGGTCTATGGGGAATGATTCTCAGAGGCGCTGTGGTATACTGGATTTAAAGGGGGGAATACCATGGCCCAGGCAAAAGTAGGAAAATTCATCTCCGTCCTGCGAAAGGAGCGGGGGCTCACGCAGGAGGCGTTGGGGGAGAAGCTGGGCGTCACCAACAAGACCGTTTCCCGCTGGGAGAATGGCAACTATATGCCTGACATTGAGCTGCTGGTCCCTTTGGGGGAGGCGCTGGGGGGGAGCGTCAACGAGCTGCTGGCCGGGGAGCGGCTGGACGACGAACAGTTCAGGAAGCAGGCAGACAAGAACCTGGTGAAAGCGGTGCGGGAGAGCGCCTTCACTGTGGAGGAGCGTAAGAAATTTTTCAGGAAAAAATGGCGGCGGGACCATCTGGGGCTGATCCTTGTGTTGATGCTGGCGGTGGTTCTTGTCACCGTGAATCTCAGTGAATATCAGCTGGCGGCTTTTGTATGGGTCTTTCCCATGCTCGTCGTGTTCTGGGAAAACAACAGCATGATGTCCTATGTAGAGGGCAAGGTATACGGGGACTCAAAGCCGCCAAAGGACGGTTGACAACGGGCGGCGGATACGGTATGATAAGGGGCGCAAAAGAATACCCAAGGAGACAGAGAGATGAAAAAGCCCTTTCTCACCCTGGTCCAGGCCAAGGAGATTATAAAGACCTATCCCACCCCCTTCCATATCTACGACGAGCGGGGCATCCGGGCCAATGCCCGGGCACTAAAAGCCGCTTTCGCGTGGAACCCTGGGTTTAAGGAGTACTTCGCGGTTAAGGCCACCCCTACCCCCGGCATCCTCAAGCTGCTGCGGGAAGAGGGGTGCGGCGTGGACTGTTCCTCCCTCACCGAACTGATGCTGGCGGAGAGGTGCGGGTTTCTCGGAAACGAAATCATGTTCTCCTCCAATGAGACTCCGGCTGAGGAGTTTGAGCTGGCCGGCAAGCTGGGAGCCTATATCAACTTGGACGATCTGACCCATGTAGACTTTCTGCATGACACGCTGGGCAGGGTGCCGGAGACGGTGTGCTGCCGCTTCAACCCCGGCGGGGTGTTTGCCCTGGGGGAGAGCAAAGAGGGCTTCCAGGTGATGGATAATCCTGGGGAGGCCAAGTACGGCATGACCCGCCCCCAGCTGTCCCAGGCATTTGCCCGCCTCCGGGAGCTGGGCGCCAAGCACTTTGGCATACACGCGTTCCTGGCCTCCAATACCATCTCAAACGAGTATTACCCCGCCCTGGCCCGGCTCCTGTTTCAGACCGCTGCCGACGTGGCGGAGGAGACAGGGTGCCATGTGGCCTTTATCAACCTGTCCGGCGGTGTGGGCGTCCCCTACCGGCCGGAGCAGCCCGCCAATGATATTGCAGTCATTGGCGAGGGAGTACGGAGGGCCTACGAAGAGATTTTAGTTCCGGCGGGTATGGGGGATGTGGCCATTTACACTGAACTGGGCCGGTTCATGCTGGCCCCCTTCGGCCATCTGGTCACCACCGCCATCCATGAGAAACACATCCACAAGGAATATATTGGGGTAGACGCTTGTGCCGCCAATCTGATGCGGCCGTCTATGTATGGGGCGTACCACCATATCACGGTGCTGGGCAAGGAGTGCGCCCCCTGTGACCACCTGTACGACGTGGTGGGTTCGCTGTGCGAGAACAGTGACAAATTTGCCATCAACCGGGCGCTGCCTCAAGTTGACAGGGGCGACGTGCTGGTGATCCACGACACCGGAGCCCACGGCTTCTCCATGGGCTACAACTATAACGGCAAGCTGCGCTCAGCGGAGCTGCTCCTCCGTGAGGATGGCTCGGTAACGCTGATGCGCCGGGCAGAGACGCCGGACGACTATTTTGCTACGTTGATCTGGTCATAAAATGGCGGCGGGCTCAGCCCGTCGCCCCATGTGCGCCTGTGATGGAATTGGTAGACATGCGAGATTTAGGTTCTCGTGCGGCAACGCGTGTGGGTTCGAGTCCCTTCAGGCGCACCAAAAGGTCGTTACTCCAACCGCACCCAAAAAATTTTTGAATGCGATTGGAGATGACGGACAGGAAATCCGTGAGTGCTTCGGCACCGCGGATTTTTTGTTGGTTAAACTGGGCAACCAGGGTAGAGATCGGCTCAACTACCGTCTTGAACGGTTCGCGGAACTCTGCCGTGACCCGCCCATCCGATTCGATCCATAACTTTGAGAAAATTGCTTGGTTCATCATTCGTTTGATGTGGTCGCTGGCCAGACGATAGGTTTTGCCGCAGTCCTCAATCAAGTCCATCGCGTCCGATAGACAGTTTAGCATAATGGCAGATGTATGCTCGTGAGCCTTTATCTGACTTTCGACTGCCGCCAGCTGTTTGGCGATTTTCTGCTGTTCGCTTTTCATGAGATCGAGCGGAATGGCATCGTTATAGTGTGCCTCTAACAGCTTCTTACGTTTGCGTTCCAGTTTGTCCTTCTCCCGCCTAAGTCCGTCCAGCTCTGTTGCGTATTTTTCTTGCTCCGCTTTAATGCGATCAGCCAGGAAGTTCTCCATGAACACTCGGACTGCGGGCGGGAAAGAATATCGGTCATAGATTTGTTCTACTTGGCGTTCGACCTCGTCGATCAAAACAGCTTTCTGCTTACAATTTGTCACTTTGTTATGCCGCCCACCGCAGACGAAATAGGGGTAGCGGACGCCAGAGCGAGATTTTGTATAGTTGATAAACATCCGCGACCCGCAGCTATGACAATAGAGACTACCCTTGAGAAAATGCGGATGTTCCCGGGTGCGCTCACCGTTGATATGGGACGCGAGAACGTCCTGCACCTGTTGCCATGTTTCCCGATCTATAAGTGCTGTGTGGTTTCCGGCGTGTTCCGCACCTCGATAGGTCACTACGCCAGTATAATAAGGGTTCGCTAATACGTTGTAGAGCGCTTTTCTGTCGATTGGAACAGATGGGATTTTAGGAGTGGCACGAGTTGTAAGACCGCAAGCTGCCAAGTGCTCCGCTAAATCGTTCACCGTCCAGTTCCCGGTCGCGTATTCCTCAAACGCCAGCTTTATCAGCGGAGCGCGCTGTTCGTCCAGCACAACTGTCCGCTCTTCGCGCCCTTTATCATCCACGCGATGGACATTAAGATAGCCAAGGGGCGCACGAGTAATCGTGCCACCGTTTTTGACTTTTTCTCCCATACCTTTCTTGACTTCGTTCGCTAAGTTCTGCGAGTAGAACTCAGCAATAGAGCTCATGATGCCATGGAGCAACATCCCCGCCGGTGTATCGTCGATACTCTCCGAGACAGACACCAACTGGACTCCGCATTCTCTCAGGGTGCGCATGATGTCGATGTCGTCGCCTCGGTTCCGCGCCAGACGGTCGACTTTATGAACGATGACATAATCCACTCGGTCAGCGTTCTCTTTCACATACTCTAGCATCTTCTGGAGTTCCGGGCGGTCAGCGGACTTGGCGGACGCACCTCGGTCAACAAACTCTTTACCCACAATCGCCCCCATCGAGAGGGCTTTTCTTTTGTTCGCCTCACGCTGGGCGGGGATAGAAAATCCCTCGTCCGCACCGCCACCGCGCTCGGCTTGCCCCCGTGTCGATACGCGAAGGTAGGACACGGCAAACTTCGGCGTCATGCTGGCGGCAAGCGTCTGTATCGGATTATCTGTAGAAAAACTCACCTAAAAGGCCTCCTTTCGCAGTTTTCCATAACCATTATAACTCTGGTGACCCCTATAAGCAAGGGACGCCAGCCATCGTTATCTCTTTGTTAATATATACGTAATTCCGTGGTGTTCCTTTGAAGCCAGCCCGCCGGAGCGGGCTGGTATTGCGGCAAAATCACCGCTATAAGGTGCTACGCCTGTTCAATTTTACAGGTCATTCCGTCCACTTGGATAATACGGTAGTTTTGGTTTTGCCAGCGCACTGTCACGATACGAACGCCATTATATTCGTTACTGCGCTGTTCGTCCGACAGAATTGTGCCAGAAGAAGTGAGCCATGCGGCGAGTCCCTCCAGAAGATTACAGCCTTTCGCAAACGGAAGTGTCGGACTCGGCGGCGGTGGCAACCGTTTCCGGTTTCTCCTGCGCAACCTCCGCTCTGGGGGAGGTCCCGCCAGCCAACTGCTGTTGCCCGTGAGGTTGCGGAGCAAGAGCATCCGCGCTGCCTGGTATTCGGGACCGATGAACCCCAACCGGATCAGGAACACCCGCATCGTGAACTTGTCGTTCGTGATGGTGCGTTCTCTGGCGACCACCCGCTTCTGGCGCTTTGCCATGTCGCAGATACCGACAATCAGCTTAGTGTAAGCATCGACCTCGCCCTCCAGCCCATGTAGCGTGAACCACGGGAACCGCAGCTTGTTCTCCAGCACTTCCACGTCTACTGTGTCCGTGCCGAGTGCCCGCTTGAACAATTCCGCTTTGCTGGCGATGATTTTCTGGAGGTTGTCCAGAGCCGTAGCGGAAAACCCCGCCCTCGGCAGCTCCACCGTGAAAGCATTGTCATTCTCAGGCGTGTAACCGCGCTCCCGGAGCCGGGAAACCAACTGCCGCACATCTTCCGGACTGATACTATCAGGGTAGCTCAAAGCGCCGTCTTTGTCCACACTGTAAAAGTCGATGGCATAGGCGAAGGTGGGCGCTCCCTGATAGACAGCGGGCTTACCCAAAATCTCGCTGATAGTCTGAACCAGGGCTTTTCTGGCTGTGCCGGTGAGGTTGTAAGGGACACTCATTCTGCGCCCTCCTCTCCAGCGTCTCCGGTGAGGATAAAGTTCACATATTCCTGCCGATGTTCCTCCAGATAAATCACCAACTCGTAGAACCCCATGTGGCTGGCAATCACCTGGACTGTGCGGGTGTCGAGCATATTCGTCTCGCCAGTATCCCGCACCGCCAAAATCTGCTCCCTCACAGTTTTGTTCATTCTGCCGCCTCCTTTGAGTCGCTGACGGCTTTCGCCAGGATGCCGCTGTCGAACCCCGCGCTCTCATACCCCTCACGGATAGTATTGAGGTGGCCCAGAGAGGGCGTGCCGTAGGAATAACGAGCCTCATTCATGATGTAGATCATGGCGTAGAC
>ERZ779626.1296-NODE-1296-length-11229-cov-6.562198_pt1 | contig 11229 bp, 9 predicted proteins | sample MGYA00514209_ERZ779626 | MGnify/ENA primary metagenome ERZ779626 (study PRJEB29562, sample SAMEA4376713) | mouse gut metagenome | isolation source: Cecum | study: EMG produced TPA metagenomics assembly of the A DSS colitis mouse model was used to assess the...
GTCGTATGGGTATGGCCCGAAATGATATGCGCCCGGTAGGGTTTCAGAATTTCGTAAAGCCCCCTGTGGTTGGTCATCGTCGATCCGGCGCGGTCGTAGCGGAACTGCTTGCGGTCCTGCTCCTCGCAGGTCGAAGGGATATGCAGGCAGACGACCACCGTCGAACCGGGCTGCACGCGGGCAAGGTCCTTTTCGAGCCAGCGCATCTGCCGCTCTTCGAGATAGCCGATGTAAAAATAGTCGCGCCCGATGAAGAAGTTGTCGTCGAGCACCACATAGTGGATGCGTCCGACGTCGAACGAATAGTAGACCGGACCGTACATCTGCTCGAACTTCGAGAAGGAGGTTTCGTAAGAGCGTCCGTAGACCTTCATGTCGTGGTTGCCCATCGCATTGCGGAACGTGATTCCCGTACGCTCCATCACTTCGTTGTACCGGCCGTAAAGCGAATGGTCGTGCGACACGATGTCGCCGCAGCAGATGCCGTGGAAAGGCATGCCGCCGTAACTGCGGACCGTAGCGGCGATGTCGTCGGCCGCCGCCGCGAGTTTCGCAAACTCCTTCGGCGCCCATATCTGCGGATCGGCAATGGCGATGAACCCGTAACGCGAATCGTCGCCCGCACGGCGGAGCAGCGTAAAATCGCAGGATTTGCCGTCGGCGGGCAGCGGGTGGAAATAGCGCACCACGCCCTTTTCCACCGGAGCGTCGTAGCCCGCAGGCACGCAAACGAAGACGAAGCGGTTGTCGGCACCGGCCTGCAGTCTGTAATTTCCTCTTTTGTCGGTGCACGCGAACTCTTCGCCGTCGGAGACCCAGACGCCTTCCACGCCCCGGCCGCCGCAAAGGACGCGCCCCTTGACCGTGACGCTGCCCGCGGCCCATGCGCAGGCGCACCACAACGACAACAGAATTGTCAGTAAATATCTTTTCATCGTTCCGTATTTTAGTTCTATTTGCATTGTTCGAGAATCTGCCAGCACTGGAACAGTCCGCGCGGCACATGGAAACATCCCTTCCACTTCCCGCCCTTGAGCGGCAGCAGCACCTCGCCGCGGCGGTTCAGGTAACCGAACCATTCGGGATGCTCCGTGTCCTTGAAATGCGCCCACGTATATTCGTGCAGTTTCCCGAACCACTCCAGACACTCCTTCGATCCGGTCAGCTGATAGCCCTTGATCATCGCGATCGTCGATTCGATATGCACCCACCAGAGCTTCTGGTCCCATTCCAGCTCCACGCGGGGCGCGCCCTTGCGGTCCAGAAAATAGAAAATGCCGCCGTACTCCTTGTCCCAGCCGTATTCGGCGGTATTGAGCGCGATTTTCACCGCTTTGTCGATCAGCGCACGGTCGTCGAGACGCACGCCGAGGTTCATGATGAACCACATCGCTTCGAGCGAATGTCCGGGATTCATCTGACGGCCCTCGAACGTATCGGAAAGCCGTCCGTCCTCCGTGACGTTCTCGACGATCAGCCCCAGCTCTTCCCGGTAAAACACCTCCATCACTTCGTGCAGGCACTCCCCGATGGTGTCGGCCAACAGTTGTTTGTCGATCATCGGCTCGATCTCCAGCGCCATGTTGCAGAGGATCATCGGCAGGGCGAAACTCTTGAGCGAACGCGTTCCGGGATAGGCCTTGCACCACTCGCCCTTGGGATTGGCGCGTTTCTCCAGAATCCGGTCGAAAGTCCGCTTTGCGATCAGGGCGTACTCGTCGCTACCCGTCGCAACGGCGACCTGCGCAAAGGCCATCGCCGCGAACGTATAGGAGAAAATATTGTAGGGCTGCACCAGCGGGCGGCCTTCGCGCGTCAGCGCAAAATACCAGTTGTAGTTGCCGTCGTGGCCGTATTTGCGCAGGAACTCAGCCCCCTGCACGGCGCATTCGAGCCATTCGGGGCGACGCTCCACCTTGTTATAGAGCATGGCGAACATCCACACTTCGCGCCCCTGCAGCCAGATGAATTTGTCGGTATCGTAGACGCTGCCGTCACGATCGAGACACGTAAAATAGCCGCCGAATTCCCTATCTTGCGATTTTTCGAGCCAGAAAGGCAGTACGCCATCCAGCAACTCGGTTTTGTACTGTTCCGCTAATCTTTTGAAGTCCATAATCTTATCTGATTTTATATTGTTATCTTGTCCAGTATCGTTCGATCTCTTCGAGCGTGCGGCCCGACGTCTCCGGCACCGCCTTCCATATCAGCAGCATATAGGGCACGCACATCGCGGCGAAGAGGAAAAAGGTCCCCGCCGGCGTCAGATTCGCGAGCATCCACGGCGTAAGCTGCCCGACCAGATAGGTCCCCGCCCAAAGCGAGAACCCCGCGATCGACATCGCCGCGCCGCGCACGCGAATCGGATACATCTCCGACAAAAGCACCCATACCACGGCGCAAACGGAGATGGCGCAGCAGAAAATATAGCACAGGAACGCCGCCAGCAGTACGCCGTCCGGCATCCCCGACCGCTCACCGGTCAGGAAACAGGCCCCGATAAGCAGCAGCGACAGCACCATGCCCGACACGCCCCAGTAAACCAGCTTCTTGCGCCCTACGCGGTCGATGATCGCCAGCGCCAGCACCGTCGTAAGCATATTGACCGCTCCGACCAGTATCTGGGCGAACAGCGAGTCGCTGCCCGACCATCCGGCCCGCTCGAAAATCGACGGCCCGTAGTAAAGCACGGCATTGACGCCCATGAACTGTCCGAGAATGGCGATCGCCGTGCCGACGAGCACCGCCGTCCGGATGTCTTTCGACAGCAGGAGCCGCCACTGCGGGGCCTGACCGCCGCCGACGGCCGTTTCGATGGCCGCAAGCTCCGCGGCGGCTTCCGTCCGGTCGCCGTTGATACGGCCGAGTATCTGCAGAGCGCGGTCCGTCCGTCCGCGAAGCGCCAGCCAGCGCGGACTTTCGGGAATAAAGAAGATGATGACGAAGAAGAGCAGCGCCGGAAGGGTTTCGGCCCCCAGCATGCCCCGCCACACCTCATCGACGAAGATCCGCCGCATCCACGCCGTTTCGAAACCGGCGGTCTGTCCCATGCGGAGCAGCAGGTAATTGACCGTATAGGCCGCCAGAAATCCCATCGTGACGGCCAGCTGGTAAAACGACACCAGCATGCCCCTACGGCGCGCCGCCGACACCTCGGAGATGTAAAGCGGCGAGACGACCGAAACGACGCCGATGCCCAGCCCGCCCACGATCCGGTAGACGACCAGCTGCGTGAAATCGGCGCAAAGGGCGCACCCCGCGGCCGACACCGTGAACAGCACGGCAGAGACGAGCATCGTCCGCCTGCGCCCCAGCCGGTCGCTCAGCACGCCCGCACAGAGTACGCCGGCGATCGAGCCGGCCAGCGCGCACCCCACATACCACCCCTGCTGCAGGCTGTCCAGCCCGAAGCGGGCCGTCACCAGCTCGACGGTGCCGGAAATCACGGCAGTGTCGTACCCGAACAGGAGTCCGCCCACGGCCGCCGTGACCGCAAGAAAAAGCATGTAAGATATGTTGCCGCGCCGTTTCATGGAGTATATTTACCGTTTCCGGTAAGGGTTGTCGATTTTAAAATAATCGCAGTAGCGATCGTAAAGATGTCCCGCCTGCGGATAGGCCGAATTGGGACTCATGAAGTGCGAGAATTCGAACGTGATGACGTTCCGCATCCCGGCCCGCCGTGCGGCGTCCAGCTTCAGCAGCAGTTTCTCCCATTTGATCGGCAGGAAGCGGATCGGCATGTCGCGGTCGAACGACTCGATGTTGGTCCAGCACTCCATGCCGTATTTGTCGGCCAGCGCCTTGTTCACCACCAGATAGTCGTACAGCTCGTGGTAATCGACCTGCCCGTCCTGAAACGCGAGGATGTCCACCGCTCCGGCGACATTGCCCAGTATCTCGTTCCACTCGCGGCGGTGCTCTTCGACCGAAAGGACCTTGTCGCCCGCCATCACCTGATCGGTCTTGACGCCGTGGATGTAGGGTGAGATCATCGTTTTCAGACCGCCCGAAACCGCCTTGGCATGGCGGCCCACTTCCGCATAGATGCGCGACATGTTCTTGGTCCGGCGGCTGATCTCCTGCGAGAGATACCACCCCTGAAACGACTCGTGGTGGCCGTATCTGGCCCACACCTCGTCGATCAGTTTCAGGTTCAGGTCTATCTCGCGCTGGAAGAGTCCCTCCTGCCAGTATTTGCCCGAATCGTACATGCCGAAATAGAACGCCATACCGTATTTGTCGGCCAGCGTAAGGAACATCTCCACCAGATCGACCGGGGGATAGTACACCTCCTCGCTTTCGAGCAGACACTCGAACGGCGCGGCGATCCACCGCCCCAGCCCGGCGCGGATCAGCACCACGGTGTTGATCCCCATGTTTTTCATCGCCCGGAAATCGGCGTCCCACTCCCTGACGCCCCAGTTCTGGTGGGGAATGTCCCAGCTCACCTCGTCGAGGAACGTCGCACGAACGGGAATCGCTTGGAGAATGCCTTCGGTTCTGAAATCGTCGTCCGACAGGCCGCAGGCCGCGTCGCCGCCCGCCGCACCCTTCGGGGAGCAGGCCGCCAGCACGACTGCGATCAGCACGGCCAACGCCGCCGCCAAACCGCCCGGTTTAGGGTAATGTCCGTTCATCGGTCTCTATTCCAAGGTTTTCAGATACTCCATATAGCGGTCGTACAGGTGCCCCGCCTGCAGGTAGGCCGACTGCGGACTCATGAAGTGCGAGAACTCGAACGTAATGGAGTTCTGGTAACCGGCCTGAGCCGCCAACCCCATCTTGAGCCGCAGTTTCTCCCACTTGATCGGCAGGAACTTGATCGGCATGTCGCGATCGAAGGTCTCGGAATTGGTCCAGCACTCCAGCCCGTAACGGTCGGCCAGTTTCTTGTTGACTTTCAGAAAATCGACCAGCTCGTCGTACTCCACATGGCCGTCCTGAAAGGCGACGATATCCACGGCGCCCTTGATTCCGGCAAAGATGGCGTCCCACTCGCGTTCATGGCTTTCGAGCGTCACGACGTTCTGCTTCGAAGTCGAAGCATTGTACTGGCTGACGTTCTTGCTGCCGTCGATATAAGGGGAAATCATGGTCGGCAGACCGCCGGAAACCTCCTTGCAATAGCGTCCCAGACTCGCATACAGATCGACGATCTTGCCGGTATTGCGGCTGCATTCCTGCGAAATATACCAGCCCGCAAAGGATTTGTAATGTCCGTAACGGCTCCACACCTCGTCGATCACGCGTTTGTTCAGCGCCACCTCCTGTTCGTATTCGCCGCGGTCCCAGTACTTGCCCGAATCATAGAGTCCGAACCAGAAGTTCATGCCCCACTTGTCGCTCAGGCGCAGGAACATATCGACCAGATCGACGGGCGGTTCGTAACACCCCTCCTCGGCCGTGAGCACCCGCGAGGGAAAAGTCTGCCAGCGGCGGTAGCCGCAGCGGATCAGGATCACGGTGTCGATGCCGGCTTCGCGCATGTAGCCGAAGTCACGGTCCCATTCGGCTTCGCCCCAATTCTGATGGGGAATATCATGACTGATTTCGTCGAGAAAAGTTCCTTTTATTCGCATAACTCATTTATTTAAATTTCAAATCAGGTTCTCCAAAAAAGCCTGCGGTTCGTAAAAAAGACCGTAACGGCCATGACCGCAGCCGTGACCAGCACGCCCCGCACCACGCCCATCCACGGGCACAGCTCGGCAAAGGTCTGTAAATAAGGCGCCAGATGCAGCAGCGTCAGCAGGGGCATGATGAGGAATCCGGCCGCCGTATAGGCCACCATCGGATTCTGCCCGCATTTGACCAGCGCCGAGAAACGCACATTCAGCCGCCGCATCGCGATTCCGGCGGCGATCAGGACAAACGAAGCCAGCCCGGAGGTGACGAAAAAATAGCTGAACGTCGCGTAATCCTTCTTGATGCCCCCTTCGAACGCCTCCAGCGCCAGTCCCAGCATCAGCCAGAAAAATCCCCAGCCGAAAAGCGAACCATGCAGTCTTCCGGTCGCCGAGCCGTCCCCGCGCAGCAGACGCCGGAGCAGGAGACAGATCAGGACGCCCGCCGCGAGATTCACGACCAGCTGCCGCGCGAAAAGTCCCCACATATTCAGGCATATCAGCGTCACGAGCAGAACGAGTATCCAGACCTCCCGCCGCCGGGACGCCCCCGGCGCATCTTCACCGCTGTGCGTCATCCATTCGTAGATACGGTCACCCGCAATCGTGCCGGGAATGATGATACAAAGGTATTTCAGGTAGTCGAAGCGGAAAAGCCACGGCGCAGGCGACCAGTTCCACAACGCCTCGTTCCACGAACCTTCGACGCCGCTGCCCAGACGCAGTGCCGCCAGCAGCGCCAGCACCCCCAGCCGCGCCAGCAGATTGTTCCGCGTATAGAGCCACACCAGACTGCCGAACAGCGCCATATTCGCAAGGACCAGAATGATGACGTCGCTCCGCTCCGCCGAGACGGGCAGTCCCCAGATCCACCGGGCGGCCGCCAGCAGGGCGGCGATGCCGGCGACGCCGGCCAGACAGACCATGCGGTTCTGCCGGTCCGAAAGCCGGCCGAAGCGCATGAAAAGCGCACAGAAACAGCCCCAGCCCGCCAGTTGCAGCAGCGAGGGGCCCCATCCCGGCAGCGTTCCCGTCACTCCGGAACGCAGGTTGGCGAGCGCGATGGCGAAAAGCGCCAGCAACGCCCACCTGCGCGCCACGACCGTCAGGATCAGCGCCCCCGATTCGCCCCGCTGTTCCAGCCGCCGGCGCAGGGCCAGCGGGAAAGCGGCCCCCATCGAAAAGAGGAAAAACGGGAAGACCAGATCGACCCACGTAATTCCCGGCACCGACGGGTCGAAGCGGAACGACGGCGGCGGCACCTGCGCATGAAACAGCCACGCAGGAAGTTCGGCGTGCCACAGGATCTGCCCCGACAGCACCATTCCCACGATAGCCAGTCCCCGCAGCAAATCAACCGTATAAGCTCGTTTTTCCATCTGCACGTTACGTTATTTCAGGTATTTCTGTTTCTTGAGGTAATCGGTCCAGATCACATATCCCGCGGGATGGAGGTGGATTCCGTCCTTCGTCAGGTCGATGCGCAGCTCGCCGTCGGCATCGGAAAGCAGCGGCGCCAGATCGACGAACGTACACCACGGCTTGGCGTCGCACAACCGCACCAGCCGCGCATTGAGCGCCCGCACCTGCGGATTGTGCCCCTTGAGTCCGGGATAGGCCAGCCGCCGGGTATTGACCGGCAGCACGCTCTGGATATAGAGCCGGCAGCCGGGAACGGCGTCGTGCACCATGTCCGCCATGCGGGTAATGTTCATCACGATCGTATCGACGGGCTGCCCGCCCGTCAGGTCGTTGATGCCCGCCATCAGGAAGATTTTGCGGGGCTTGCTTTTCAGGATGTCGGGCAAACGGTCGATCATGCCGAAGGTGTTGTCGCCGCCGATGCCGCGGTTCTCGACGTCGCCGCGTTTGAGCAGCAGGCTCCACCACCCCTGTTCGGTAATGCTGTTGCCGAGGAAGACGATCGCCCCCTGTTGCAGTCCCTCTTCGTCGTGGGCCGCACGGCGGGTATCGTAGTAGGCGTTATGGAATTTCTGCGCCGAAGCGCCGGACGCCGCGAAAAGGGCGGCCAGAAACAATATGACGATGCGTTTCATAATCAGTCTTTTTTAATTACGCCGTCGATACCGGTCTTGACATAAGACCACTGATCGGCTTTTTTCAGGTGAATCATATCGAACAGGAAATAACCGTCGCAGGCGTTGATGCAGGCGGCGACCGAAGCAGTGATGGCCCGGTTCTCCTCCTCCTGCGGCACCTTGTCGTCGGCATCCCAGTTTCCCACGTCGGGACCGCCGGCCACCATCGGGCAGGCTCCCATCGTACGCTCTTTGGCCAGCAGGCAGAATCCCTGCATGGTCCATTCGGTCGTGCCGTAAACGCGCGTCGGGGAGGCGTAGGCGCCGATGAGCATCTGGTCCATCAGGTCGGCATAGCCGTAGTTCATGTATTTCTTGGTAGCCCATGAGAATTTGGACGAGGTATCGTAATTGGGGCTGGCCCAGTTGACGCCCACGTCGTAATAGCTGGCATACCAGCCTCCGACGTATACGCCGAACTTGACCGACGGATTGACCGACTTGACGGCGGCGCGCGCCTTCTCCATAAAGTCGTGGATCACCTTCGCCCGGAATTCGAGCCACTGCTTCATATGCACGGGCACCGGCGAGGGTATGCCCGAAGTATGGCCGGCAGGCAGAATGTCGGCGGGGAAACCGGCAACCGACTGGCCGATATACTTCTCGAACTCCTTGCGCGTATAATTCGAGAAATCGCTGGTAAATCCGTCGAAGCGCCCCCGGTCGAGGAAGATTCCCGCCAGTCCGTCATAGGCCGCGAGGTCCCTGAGCATCGAACAGAGATACTCCTGCACTTCGGGCAATACCGGATTGAAGAACTTGGCGGACTGCGAGGTTGACATGATGTTCGTGATGCCGCCCGCCAGATTCAGATCGGTCGTCCACGCCCGCTTGGCCTCATCCCGGAAAACGACTCCGGCACCGCCCAGCGAGGTCTGGTTGCCGCCCGTAAAGGTATTGATCGCGGCGTGAATGCGCAGGTCGAGCGACTTTCCGGCGTCGATAAACGCCTGCAGGTAGTCCCACGTGGCCGTACGTTCGACTTTGGAATATCCACCCGGCAGCCATGCGCCGAGCCACTCCACCTGGTCGACCACCGACGTACGGAAAAGCACGTCGCCGGTAGTAGGCCGCACATCGACCACGATATCGGTGAATCCGGCCTCCTTGGCCTTGGTCAGATCGCGCAGTATATTCTCCTTGCTGTTGGCGAAATCGGGGAAGTTGGCGGCGGCATCGACCCAGATGAACCGGGGTTTCTCCACCCCCGGTTGCGGATCGGGATCGGGGTCGGGATCGGGCCACTCCCATTCGGGCTCCTTCGAATCCGAGCCGCACGAAACAGCCCCGTATCCCAGCATCAGCGCCACCAAAGCCGCCGCAAACCATTTGATATTCTTTTTCATCTTCAAAATTATGTTTGTTTTAGGACCTGCATCCCCGGTCAGAGGGATGCAGGCAAAAGGGGTGTTACTTGTCGATACAGTCGAACTCCCAAGCGACCAGCGCATTGGTATTGGCGTCCGTATAGTAGAGATTCATCTTGTATCCGTCGGCCGATGCCGTCATCAGCACGTCGCCGGCCGCATTGACCACCGCCCCGGCAGGCTTGTATTCGTTCGATACGAAGACCTTCGACGGCGACGTGTCGCACGCACCCGTCATCTGATCGGGCGTCGTCACATCGAACATGTAGGCCTTGAACTCTCCGTAGGTGAAATGCGCGCCCTCATAAATCGCCGCATATTTGGCGTTATTGAACGTACATACATCCACACAGTTGTAGTTGGAGTTGACACCCCATGTCGCAGTGGCGATCTTGTGGGTTACAGCACCCGTCGCATCGACACGATACAGCGCATTGGCACTGTAGTAGGCAAGGAAGTAAGGATCGTCGGGATTGGCCGAATAAGCCTCCACGTCGGCGTGGCCGTTGCCGTTCCAGCCGGCGGTCGCCCCCGTAACCGAGATCATCTGCGGCTTGGCCGGCACGCCTCCGGTAATCACCCAGCGGAGGAACTTGCAAACGGCACCGTTCCACGTATAGATCACGGCCGTAACGATCGCATCGCCCTTCACGTTGCCCTGCACCGAAATGTGCTTGCCCATCGAAGCGCCCGTAGCGTTCGTATAGGAGAGCAGCTCGGCAGGCATTTCATCCGTCGATGCCGCCGCATAAACCTTGAATTCGGCATTGGGATTAGCCAAGTTCGCATAGAGGATGTTGCCCGCGTCGTCCGAGGTCATACCGCCGTCGGCCGCTACGCCCTTCATGTCGTGTGCACCCAAGAAATCACCCGTCGCGCGGTTGAACAGGAACTTGTCCGCACCGGTCGAAAGCACGAGCTTGTTGCCCGACGCCGCCAGCGAATAGATCTTACCGCTGGCATTGACGATGCCGAGTTTGTCGAGCGATACGTTCTGCCAAACCTCCGTCTCGCTGCCCGCACGCCAACCGTATTTGATCTTGGGCGGAATCTCCTTGCTCACGGAATAAACCCGCTTGGTCACGCCGTCATGCGCCGTAACCGTAAATTTCACGCCCTCGCCCTCGTAATTGGCCGCAACGGCGGGATCGGGCGAGATCGTGGCATGGGGAGAAAGAATCACCTGCGCCGTCACCGACGATAGGTCATCGACCGTAATGAGTGAAATCGTGTTACGGTCGTTATCGATCACACCCTGAATAGCCGGTTCGTCGGTGGCGAAAGAGATGATCTCGCATTTATCCGATTTCTTGATATTGCCCGTCACGCAGAAATTGCGCTTCGAACCGTCGACACGCGTCAGCGTAAACCAGTTTTCCTTCGTCAGATCCAATACCCCAAGCATCGGCGTGATGAAACAGTTGTCATCCAGATTAGCCGTGACGCGCATCTGGGTAATCGAAGTGGTATTCGACGAATTTTCGGGATAATAGTAAGGAACATCGATCACGATACGCTCCTGTCCCTCGGTCACCGCCGCGGTGAATTTTGCCAGCGGGTCGTTTTTATACTCCCCGGTAGCGAACTGCGCCGAGATGGTGTTCAGCCCCTGATCCACGACCGACGGGGTCAGCTCATCCGGCTCATGGCAGCCGCCTAAGCCGAGCAGAGCCGCCAATGCAAATAATTTAATGCTATTTTTCATGGTTTCGGTTTCTTTTAGAGATTATAACCACTCAGGGAACTGCTTGACGGCCGAATTGTTGCTCAGCTCGGTTTCAGGCAGCGGAATACGGTAAAGCTTCTCTTCGAAAAGGCGGTCCTTACGGTCGCAGTCGACGTAGGTATAAATAAACTCGGCACCCTGCTTTTCGATTTTGAGACCGTGTACGCGGCTGTTCTGACCGGAATAAGCCGTATGCGCGAGTTTCCAGCGGCGCATGTCCCAATAATGATGTCCTTCGCATTAAAGTTCGATCTTCCGCTCCTGCCGGATCGCCGCCATCAGCGCCTCGCCGGACTTATTGGAGTAAGGCAGGCCTACGCGCTCCCGAATCTGGCGCAGATCGTCGTTCGCACCGTCGGCACCCAGCATGTAGCACGCCTCGGCGTGATTCAGAATGACTTCGGCCAGAC
>ERZ779626.1299-NODE-1299-length-11199-cov-7.765793_pt1 | contig 11199 bp, 11 predicted proteins | sample MGYA00514209_ERZ779626 | MGnify/ENA primary metagenome ERZ779626 (study PRJEB29562, sample SAMEA4376713) | mouse gut metagenome | isolation source: Cecum | study: EMG produced TPA metagenomics assembly of the A DSS colitis mouse model was used to assess the...
CGCCGCCGGTCAGCACGCCGTCTTTTTCGTCCTTGACGATGGCCACGGAGATGTTTGTGCACTCAGAGCCGGTGCCGCAGGTGGTGGGAATGGCGATGACGTCCTTTTCATGCTGGACGGGGAAACGCTTGAAGTACAGGTTGTGGACGCTGTCAGGGCGCTTGCAGCCCAGCAGCTTGCACAGGTCCATGATGGCCCCGCCGCCCACGGCGATGACCCGGTCATAGCTCTCGTAGGGGATGGCGTCGTACATGGTCTGAATCATGGCCTCGGAGGGTTCGCCCGCGCCGAACTTCTCCTGGAACACGAACTGGCACTTGAGGCCCAGCTCCTTCATGAAGGGGGTGTAGATGAACTCGTTGGTCAGTACCACGTCCCGCTGGCCCAGCTTGAACTCCTCCGCCATGGCGGCGAAGGTGTCGAACTTGTACACCGTGGGGGCAAAGATGATTTCACGCTTGTCGGCCATCAGAGCGGCGGAAAAAGCGTCCATTTTCTGAGCCATAATGAATCGGTCTCCTTTGTGAGTTTGTAAAGTTGAACAGGACTGCTTTTGAGGTTTGGAAAACCGGACAGGACCGGGGCAGTGGGCTACAGTCCCTTCTCCTTCCGATAATTCCGGTATTTTCGGGCGGTTTTTACCAGTCCCAGGATTCCGCCCAAGGCAAAAAGCACGGTAAATCCAAGCAAAACGCAAGCGCCTGTTCTGGTCTGGCTTCCGTCCGTTACGCCGCCGGAGAGCCGCCATGAAAAACCGAGAAGCACAAAGCAGGAAGCTGTCTCGATCAAAAGCTGGACCGGTACGCTGAACATCAGCATTTTGCGTTTTTCCAAAGCGCTCACACTCCTTCTTTTTTATATCTGCCAGTCCATAGGCTCGCAGGCTTTTAAGTATGCGATGGCGCGCTCCGCGGCTGTGTCCCGGCTTGGCTCGGGAATGCACTCTACGGTGACATAGCCTTGATAGCGAATCTCCGCCAAGGTGGCCAGGATCCTCCGGAAATCAAACTGTCCGCTGCCGGGGTAACGGCGGGTGTTGTCCGACACATGGAAATAGCCGAGGCGCTTTCCGCACAGGCGGATGGCCGCATAGGGGTCGAGCTCCTCCAGCCCCATGTGATAGGTGTCGAGGTGGACATAGCAGTGGTCCAGGGCGTTTTCCGCGAAAAAGCGCAGGGTTTCTCTGGCGGTGTTAAAGAGATTGGTCTCGTAATGGTTAATGACCTCCGTTAGAATACGCACGCCCCGACTTCCGGCGTAGGCGTCCAGAAGCCTCATTTTTTCGGCTAAACGGGCCAGATACTCCTTCCGGTCCCCGTCGGGCGGAACGTTTCCCTTGGCCCACCCTAAGACAATATCTACCCCAAGCCGTTGGGCTTTGTCAATATAAGATTGGAACCCCCCCATAGCGGCGGCGGCAACATCGCTGTTGTTGTCCAGCAGCGAGAGCCCGCCCTCCGTGTAAAGCCTGCCGGTGACCAAGGCGCAGATGCAGCCCTCCCCGGCCTCCTTCATCTGCTCCAATCGTTGAAAGTCGAAGGAAAAACTCTCCCGTGTGTGGACCTCCACCGCGTCATAGCCCAGCTTGGCCGCCTTTTTGATCGCCTGATAGAGATCTCCGTCCAGAGGCAGTGGCGCCGTCAGGGGGGTGGATTCCGCAAAGGAGATTCCGTATTTCCATGTACACATATTCCGCCATCCTTTTATTGATGATCTGCAGCTGCGTGAAGCGCGGCAAAGTGCCTGTCATAGAGTTCTTCCGCCTCCGCTTCATACAGCGCGCGGTTTTCCCGCAGGAAGGACAGAATTTCCCGCCGCAGTTCCGGCTGGCGCAAAATCGCGCCATAAGTGACATGCAAGAGCTGCCGGGAGTCGTTCCGGGTCAGGTAGAGCGGAAGCGCCTGATCCGGAACGCTGTCCAGCGGCGCGATCCGGCTGGCGTCACAGTGGACCGCATAAAACCGTTTGGCGTCCTTCAGGGCAGCCAGGGCCTCGCGGTGCAGACGGCGGTAAAGCTTCGGCGCATGCTTGGAAATGACCTCCACCACCTCCAGCCAGCTTGTGCCGGCTGTTTTGACATGATAATTTCCTCCGGTGGCTTTGGCCAGGATGGGAAGCGCGGTGAATTTTTCGCTGGCCGAGTGCAGGCTCAGCTTATAGCCAAAGCGTTCCGCCAGACGGGCGTGGGCCTCCATCGCCTCTTGAAGGCGGACGGGATCGCCGATGTAATCAATGGCCTTCTCAAACGCGCCGACGTAGCGGGGGGCCAGACTTGTGACGGGAACGCCCGCCTCCTCCACGGCCCGGGCGACAAAATAGTGCGCTTCGGGCGTGGTGGTCTCCTGGGTTTCGTCCAGGGATATCTCCAGATCAATGGGGCAGCCTGCCGGGGCAAGAGCCTGACGGTATACCTCCAGGATCAGCCGGATTGCCGCATCATAGACCTTGTGAAGCTCCACGAGCAGAGACGGGGTGTAGCAAAGGCCCAGGCTCTTAGCGTCCGCGCTCTCAAGATAGCGTCTGCCATCCTCCCGGCTGGCCTCCTGAACCGCATCTTCCGGCAAAGGCTGGCCGAGAACGAGGGAGCAGTCCAGCGTAATCATGGTGGCGCCTTTCGACAGGGCATTCTGTATCTCCGGCAGAGTTTTTAAATGGTCGCCGTCGCAGGCGTATCCTTTCCGGTAGCCTTCTTGAAACACCGCCCATGCGGCGCAGTCGATGACCTCCGGCAGGGTACGCCCGGTTAATTGCAGTTCCCGCAGGCTTTGCTGGGCCAGCACGGGGCGCAGACCCGTCTTGGCAATGGACCGGACCTGGGCGGGATTTGCGAAGCCCAAGCGGTCTCCGAAGCCAAAGCTGCCTCCCTCCCGGCCAAGGGGGCTGGGGGCGGTCCAGGGCAGGAGGCTGTTCAAAACCAGGCGGTTTTGATGGTCCGCGGGACAGAGAGTCCAAGGACCGTCCGGGGTCCCGGAAAAGCGTCGGCGGAGCTCACCGGCAACCGCCAGCCAGGTGTCCGGGCCTCGCCGGACCATCGCCATCTCACCCTCCGAAAGGCAGACATGGGACTGGGGAAGGACCCCGCCCGGACCGCCGGCGCCGAGAAGTATTGTTTCAGGCATAGTTTTCTCACTCTCCATTATTGCAGACCTAGATACGCCTTCTTCACGTCCTCGCTCTGGCGCAGGTTTTCCGCCGTGTCGGCCATAGTAATATGCCCGGTCTCCATCACGTAGCCCCGGTGAGCCACACTGAGGGCGGCGTTGGAATTCTGCTCCACTAGAAGAATGGTCTTCCCGTCGGCGTTGATCTGTTTGATGATTTCAAAGATGCCGTTTACGACGATGGGGGCCAGACCCAGGGAGGGCTCGTCCATCATCAGAATTTTGGGATTCATCATCAGGCCTCGACCCACGGCAAGCATCTGCTGCTCACCGCCGGAAAGGGTGCCTGCCAGCTGGCTGTCGCGCTCCTTCAGACGGGGGAAGAGGCTGTACACATAGTCAAAGTCCCGGGCGACGCCCTCCTTGTCCTTGCGGAGGAACGCGCCCATTTGCAAATTCTCACGCACAGACAGGTGGGAGAAGACCTGGCGGCCCTCCAGGCATTGCGCGATGCCAAGGCCCGTGATCTTGTGGGCGCTCAGGCCCAGAATCTCTTGCCCCAGGAAAAGAATGGAGCCGCTTTGCCCTCCCCGGATCAGTCCGGAAATCGCCCGAAGAGTGGTGGTTTTGCCTGCGCCGTTGCCGCCAATCAGCGTGACAATTTCTCCCTCTTCCACGTAGAAGGAGATTTTATCCACGGCCTTGATCTGGCCGTAGGAATAGGAAAAATCGCGGACTTCCAGAATTTTATTCGCCAATCAAACCACCTCCCAGATATGCCTCCACAACAGCTGGATTTTCTTGAACCTCCTTGGGCGTGCCCTGGGCAATCTTTTTGCCGAAGTTCAAAACACTGATCTCGTGGGTGACGTTCATCACCAGCTTCATGTCGTGCTCTACCAGCAAAATAGTCATGCCCCTGGCGTTGATCTTGCTGATCAAATCCGTCAAGTCGATCTTTTCCTTGGAGTTCATGCCGGCGGCGGGCTCATCCAGAAGAAGCAGTTTGGGCTCTGTCGCCATGGCCCGGGCAATCTCCAGCCGCCGCTGGTCGCCATAGGACAGATTGCTGGACAGGAACTCCCGCCTCTCCGCCAGACCCACAAAGGACAGGAGGCTCATGCACTTTTCCTGGATGGCCTCCTCTTCCGCCCGCTGGGCGGGCGTACGGAGAATGCTGGAGAGCAGATTGGATTTCACCTTGGTGTGGCAGCCGATCTTGACATTTTCCATGACGGTAAGAGAGTGGAAAAGATTGATATTTTGATAGGTGCGGGCAATGCCCTTGCAACAGATTTGGTAAGGCGCAAGGCCGGTGATGTCTTCATCCTGCAAATAAATCTTTCCGCTGGTAGGGGCGTATACGCCGCTGATGATGTTGAAAAGCGTGGTTTTCCCGGCGCCGTTCGGGCCGATTAATCCAAAGATGGAGCCATCTTTGACCTCAAAGCTCACCTCGTTTACGGCAACAAGCCCGCCGAATTTAATCGTTGCCTGCTCAATTTTCAGCATTTTTCCACCGGCTTTCTGATCAGATTTTTCACTTTGCCAAGGAGATCGAAGCCTAGGCCGTAGCAGCCTTTGGGCATGAACAGCACGGCAATGAGAATTAAAAGTCCGTAAATCAGCGTCTTATAGGTGTTGAAGCCCTGGAGAGATTCATTGAGGATCGCGATGATGACAGATCCGAGTACCGGCCCCACGGGATTGCCCATGCCGCCGAACAGGAGCATGGTCATGAAAAGGATGGACTGGGTACTATTGAAGGTCTCGGGGCTGATGAAGCGGACGAAGTGCGCGTACATCGAGCCGGAGACGGAAACGAACATGGCGCTGAGGATGAAGGCCATAACCTTGTACCGGCGGACGTTAATGCCCATGCCGCCCGCAGCCACGGTGTTTTCCCGAATTGCCATAAACGCCCGCCCCGTAGCGGAGTGTATAATCCGCTGTTTGAGGAACATGAAAACCAGGATCATGACAAAAGTGAAAAGCGCGAAGCTGAGCTTGGAATGAAGAGCAAAGCCGAAAATACTCAGGTCCGGGATGTTGCGGATGCCGGCCATAGCGTTGGTAACGCTGGTAGCTTTGCACAGGAACACGTAGGCCATATTGCCCGCCGCGATGGTCAGCAGGGATAAAAATTGGTGCACCAGATTGGAGGCGGGAATTGCCACGATTAGAGCCAGGACGGCGGTCAAGAGTATGCCCGCCAGCATCGCGAGCCAGGGGTTTACTTCGTAGCGGGTGGTTAAAATCGCCGAGGTATAAGCGCCGGAGGCGTAAAACATCGCGTGTCCCAAGGATATCTGCCCAGAATAGCCAAAGAGAATATCCAGACCCGAGACGGCGATCACGTAGATTCCGCAGAAGACGAAAATGGTTAGGAAGTACATGTTCTGGCTGATCGCGGCCAGAAACAGGGCGCAAACCAGGGCGGGCCATACGGCGGTTGGAACTTTATTTACAAATTTCATATAGGATGCCACCTCCTGCGTGATCAACGGTCATAGACATCGCCCTTCAAAATGCCCCGCGGCAGGAATACCATGCACAAGGCAAGCATCCCGAAGGTGATGAAATCTTTGTAGTCGGAAGTGATGTAAGCGGCGGAGAAGGTTTCGGTAAAACCTATGATGATGCCGCCGATGATGGCTCCGTACATATTGCCGTATCCGCCAATTACGGCGGCGGCAAAAGCCTTGGTGCCGATGGTGGTTCCCATGGAGATGCTGACGCCCTGCACCGGGCCCAGGAGAATACCCGCCACTCCCGCAAGGGCGCAGGACAGGCCCCAGGTGATGCCCGTGGTCAGGTCCACGTTGATGCCGACGGAGCGCGAGGCCAGCGGATTCATGGCTGCCGCCCGCATCGAGATGCCAAAGGTCATCTTGTTCATGAACAGGTGGATGATTACCATAGCGGCCACGCCGACAAAGATGCACATGAAGGCCTCGGGCCGGACGCGGGTACCTAAAATATCAATGACATCCACGCCGAAAATGGGCGGGAACTGGACCGCGGTGGTGCCCCAGATCTGCTGGGCGGAGTTGGTAAGCACAATGCCGAGGGCGATGGTTGCCAGGACCACATAGATGCCCTGGGCCTGCTTGCTCAGGATGGGACGAATGAGCAGACGCTCAATAAGCATTCCGATGATGAACATCACCACCAGTGTCGCCAAAAGCGCCAGGCCGAAAGGCCAATTCAAATAGCGGAAAAACGACAGGCCCACAAAAGCACCAAACATCAGAATTTCACCCTGGCAGAAGGTCATCAGACCTGAGGCCGAATAGATGAGGCTGTACCCCAGGGCAATCAGGCCATAGACGCTGCCGATAACAAACGCGCTGATGGTCAGTGATAAAATCATGTATAAAATTCCCCTTCCTTTATAGATTGCGGCGGATACCGACAGAGGTAACAGGTATAAAAGGAACGGAGGACAATCTTCAGTGTATACCGATGACTGTCCTCCGTTTCATCATTTCACTGATACAATGATTGTTTCGGAAAGGAGGTTACTTCTGATTCGCCAGATAGGTATCCAGCGTGATAATCTTACCTTCTTCGATTACATAGCTCGTACCGGCGGTGATGCCCTCACCGGAGCCGTCGGAGAAGTCGAATGTGCCCGCGATACCGGTAAACGTATTGCTCAAAACGGCGTCCCGGATAGCGTCTCTGTCGGTGCTTCCGGCCAACTCGATGGCCTGACACAGGATATTCATGCCGTCATAGGCGCGGTAGGCGACCTCGGAGACGGGGAGCTCATTATACATCTCCTTATACGCCACCAGGAAGTCGTGTTCCGCGTCGGACAGGGCCTCATCGGGGGTCTGGGGCACGAAATAGCAGCAGGTGAAGATAACGTCGTCCGCATATTCGCCGGCCAGTTCCAGAGTTTGCTGGTCCGCCAGGGACTCAATGCCATAAATGTAATTCGTATAGCCCTGCATCCGGAGCTGGCGGACAATCTTGCCCAGGTCCTCGCCACCGCCGTTGAGCAGAATGCCGTCGGGCTCCGCCGCCAGCATCTTGGTGATCTGGCCAGAGAAGTCCGTGTCGCCGGAGGTATAGCCCTCCTGGGCCACGACGCTCATTCCGGAGTTGCCATTGATCAGATCGACCACGGTCTTGGTGGCCAGCTGGGCGTACTCGGTCTCGGCGGAGAGGGTGGCAACTTTCGTTGCGCCCATGGTGACCATGGACTCATAGCAGCCCTGGTTGAACAGGCCGGAACAGACAGTGGGGCGGAAGGTGTAGGAAAGTCCGATATTGGTCCAAATGTCGGAGGTGCCGGTGCCAAACTGGACAATGCCGGCCTCTTCGCTGACGGCGGAGGTGGCCAGAACGGCGGCGGAGAGGTGAGAGCCCACGATGCCAACGACGCGGTCCTGCTCAATCAGGCGAGTGACATTTCGCACAGAAACCTCGGTGTTGCCCTGATCGTCGTATTCCACCAGCTCGATCGGCCGCCCCAGGATGCCGCCGGCGGCATTGATCTGGCTGACAGCGAGTTTCACAGCGGTTTCGCCGGAAGTGCCGACGGAAGCGGCAGAGCCGGAAAGCGGGCCGTACCAGCCGACCTTAATGGGATCGGTGGAGGCGGCGCTGTCGGTGGAAGCGCTGCCTCCGCCAGTGTCAGAGCTGGAAGCGCTGCCGGAGGCGTCTCCGCCGGAGCCTCCGCCGCAAGCAGTGAGACTGAATACCATGGCGGCGGCAAGAAGAAATGTGAGCAGTCTTTTCATGTTGAATCCTCCATCAATAAAAATTTTATTTAACGGGCGGTTGGCATCACCCATCAAACCGGAATATAAGACGGGCCAGGTGGAGAGGACCATCAAATTGACAAATAAACCCATCAGATAAAACGGACTTCATGTCGAAATTGACAATTTCAAGATAGCATAATCTCAACGGTTCGTCAAGTGATTTTGCAATTTTTATAGTTGAAAACAAGCTAATTTTCTTAAAAATCAGTGAAATTTTGCACATATTTCATATGAAATATTTCACAAGCAAAAAGGACTTCTCTAATAAATTCCGAAACTTAATGAAAAAAATTCCAGCACAGAATCCGCGCTGGGCAGAAGGTGAAAAACGCAAGGCATTTGTCTGCAATTGGTTTGTCCATTTTCTTTTTTAAATTCTCTCAAAAAGCGGGATATGAGAAGTTTCATAAAATGGAGGACGGAAAAGCGGAGCTTTTTCTCCGGCGCTGACAGCCCGCTCATTGTCAAAAGGCAGAAACTTCCTGAACGAATTTCAAGGCCGCGCGTCATAAGCGGCGCTTATAGAGGTTGCTTGCCCGCGTTTGCTCTCTTATGGGCCATGGTGTGACAGGGAAACGCCGATGTAAATACCGTTTACCGCCCTGGTATGCATATTCAAAGCGTTTAAGGGGTTCCAAACAAGAAATGCACACCAGAACTTCAGAAGTTGGTAGTGGAAACGACGGAAAAAGGAACGCTCAGTTGTCGCGAAACAGCAGAGAGATTTGGGGTCCGTCACAAGTGAGCGCAGAACTGGAAACGAATCTATTTGACAAAAGGGCACAGAAGGGTTTGCCATTGAGCGCCGTGGCCGGGGCGGCAGCGGTTACCCAAAGAAGTTGCCTAAAGAGGTGAAGAGGATTTGTTTGCCGAAGCGCGGCGGCTGCGGGTGGAGAACGAATATCTAAGGAAGTAATGTCATTAAGTTAAAGGTATAAGAGAATAAATAAGAAAAAAGCACAAAAAAGGCGTGAAAAATGCGAAAAAAGTGCGGTGAAGCCCTGAAAAGTGAAATTGCTTTTCAGGAGGAGGTCGCACATGAAATACATACCAGGTATATTGCGGGAGGTCCTGCATTCACTGATTCGGAAACTGGGGGAGACGCCGGAACAGTTTGTTCGGCGGCCCAGACGAGACTTCACCCGGCCTCGGACACAGCGTTTTGAGACGGTGATATCCCTGCTGCTCACCATGAGCGAAAACAGCGTGGGAAGGGCTTTGATTAAGCGCTTTAAGAGCATGGAGAACACACCGTCTGCTGGCGGCGGACGGATCCGACCTGAAGTCCGCCGCGTATCCTGGGAATCCCGCTTCCTGCCGGCCTGGGACATCTCGTCAGCACGGCTGGAATCTTTGGCGTTTAAATGCGCTTTATGATTTGCAAAACCGCATTTATACAGACGTAATTGTCCAGAAAGAACACGAAAAGGACGAGAAAGCGGCCTTATGCGCCATGGTGGACCGCTCGGCTGTTTCCGGCCCGGTCATCCTTTTGGCGGACCGGGGATATGAGGACTGCAATAACCTGGCCCACCTGGAGAAAAAGGGTTCCGGCCTCCTGTTACCGCGTCCCGCCCCAGATGACCTTCGATGATATAGAGCCGAAAAGCACCGGTTTTGCCGCCCTTTCTTTAACGTCTCTATACCATGCGTTGGGGAATCGAGACTTCCTTCCGCAGCCTGAAATACGCCCTTGGCCTCATCCATCTTCATGCGAAGAAGCCGGACCTCGTCCTTCAGGAGATTTCGCCAGTTTTCTCATCTTCAACCAGCGAAAACTACTCCCTGTCCGCCCCGGTCGAACCGCGACAGGGCCTAAAATCACGGGCAACCGCATTTCCTCCTGCTGCGCCTCCGCACGCTGAACCCCTTTTCACACTCCTTTTTCAGACGGAGTTCCCTCCGTCCGGTTTCGCTGTCTATTTTTTCTCTCCCTTAATTCCTTTTGCTCTTTTTTGCCCCCCTCGCCCTTTAGCGGGCGTCCTTGTACGCCAACTTAATGAAATTACCCGGAGGAAGTGACCGCCCTGATCATGCAGGGTATCTCTGCCCGGTACGCCTGCTTCCCATCACAGATGACCTCAATGAATATCCTTCGTCTAATCAAGGAAAAAGACTGCGATCAGGCGATCAGATATATCACCATCACTGCGGACAACGCAGTGACAGTAACCTTTAAGTAACCGTAAAACAGATTGGGAAGGGAGCCTTCATGGAACAAGCAGTACAACCGGAGCGGCAGATACATATCATCCCCGCCACGAAACCCACCACCGCCCCCGGACAGTCCTCTGGGCGCCGCCAGCGGGTGGCCGCCTACTGCCGGGCATCCACTGACAGCGAGGAGCAGCTCGCCAGCTACACCGCCCAGAAAGCCTACTATACACAGAAAATTGATGAAAATCCTGATTGGGAGATGGCCGGCATCTACGCCGACGGGCCTGTTAAAATAGGACTAAATCAGAAACACCCCACAGCAAGGGGCGCACTGGTTTAGTCCTGTTTTTATTCTATGAACATAGAAGGAGGCCAAAATGAGCAAAACAGCCAAAATTACGGCAATCTGTAACCAGAAAGGCGGAGTTGGCAAGACTGTAACAACGGTCAATTTGGGAATCGGGCTGGCACGGGAAGGCAAGAAGGTCCTCCTGGTGGACGTAGACCCCCAAGGTTCGCTTACCGCCAGCCTGGGCTATCAGCACCCGGACCAGCTTGAAGGGACCCTTGCCGATGTGCTGGGATTTATCATTACGGACAAGCCTGTACTTCCCGGAATGGGTATCATCCATCAGGCAGAGGGCGTAGATCTTCTTCCCGCCAACATTGAGTTGTCCGGTCTGGAGGTCACGCTGGTGAACACCATGAGCCGTGAGACAATCCTGCGGGAGTATCTGAACAGTGTCCGCGAACAGTACGATGTGATTCTGCTGGACTGCTGCCCGTCCCTGGGTATGCTGACCATCAATGCCTTAGCCGCTGCTGACGAAGTAGTCATTCCCATGCAGGCGCACTATCTCTCCATCAAGGGCCTCGAACAGCTTATCCACACCATATCAAATGTGAAGCGGAAAATCAACCCCCTCTGTCAGAGCTGTTCCCTTTCAAAAATCATCCCTTCCAGGTACGGGATGATGAAGCGATGCAGAAAACAGTGGAGAGTATCGCACGAAGCGGCGTTCTCTCTCCCGGTATCGTCCGCCCCCGGCAAGAGGGCGGCTATGAGATCATAGCGGGCCACCGGCGCAAGCGGGGGAGTGAGCTGGCGGGTAACCATGCCTATGAGTACGCCATGCGGGAGGATATTCTGATGTCGTTGGAGGTGC
>ERZ779626.1300-NODE-1300-length-11188-cov-80.435642_pt1 | contig 11188 bp, 10 predicted proteins | sample MGYA00514209_ERZ779626 | MGnify/ENA primary metagenome ERZ779626 (study PRJEB29562, sample SAMEA4376713) | mouse gut metagenome | isolation source: Cecum | study: EMG produced TPA metagenomics assembly of the A DSS colitis mouse model was used to assess the...
ACCCGTCGCACAGCGCGGCGTGGATTTTATTCCCGTCTTTGTAAATGCGGCCTTCGTAGGTGAACTTCCAGCCCTGGCCCAGTATGCCTTCCTGCTTATTGGTGGAATTGTACTTTCTCTGGACTTTCAGCGGCGCGCACACGTCCATCAGCGTGAAGTCGGTGGCGGTGATCAGGAATGCCCCGGAGGCCGCGTCGATGGGCTCGCCGAACAGCTGCCCCATGCCGCTCTGGATCAGGTTTTCCTGGAAGGTCTGCAGCACGTCGATCGGACGTCCCGCGATCAGGTCCGTCACCAGGTCCACCCCCGTTCCGGACGTCGCGCCCAGGAGGGTGCCCGCGATCTTTTTGACCACCTTGGAATCCGTCTTCAGCAGCCCCTTGCCCCACTCCGTGAAGGCGGTGCCGAAGGTCCCCTTGATCGTGCCGCCGATCGCGTCCAGCCCCAGGTTCTTTAGGTCCACTTTCCCCGTCGTCAGGTAGTCGTTGACCATGCCCGAGAGGACGGTGCCTCCGGTCTGGCTTAAGAAGTTGGCCACCTTCGTCTTCTTGCAGATGCCGTCCCAGAACTTGGTGGCCTTCCCCTTGATCTGCTGGAACTTCGATATCAGCTTCCCTCCCTTGGCCGCCTTCATCAGTGCTTTCCCGCTCACCACGTCAAACTTTTGTATCCCTTAACTTTATAATTTCATTTTTTAACTCTTCTTTCATCGTCTGTTTCACCAATAAATCTGTAAATTGCATACACTCATCATCAGAAAGATTAAAAAAATGAAATACAAAAAACTTTTTACATGAATAGGCTCTTTTATCTCTATTTCATTCAACTTATCAGCCAATATCTCTAATCCAGCACTTTTATTTGTTCCACTGATAGAAAGAAGAATCATTTTTTGTATATGTCTATACCGAAATGGCTCAATATGTTTCCATTTCATTAAAAATACATCACACAATTTCCCGATATCTCCCAATTCAAAAAAATTTCCATTTCGAACCTCATCCATAATTTCCTGAAACTTTTCATAGTCTTCCTTTTCTATGCTTTTATATAAGGTTGTAATATTTTGCTTTTTTATGTATAACCTCCTACCCTTTCTGACAAGCTCCCTTTTCATCCTCAATTTCTTCCACAGGCTTATTACTTTGCTCAATAATTTTTTTAGAATGCTCATTTTGCTTCTGCACTGCTGCTTCTACAGTCTCTATCTGTACATTTGATCTTGTCTTTCTATATGCATTTATTACATCATCGTTATCAAATTGCAATCGTACATCATCTGGCAATGATTCGTAAAGTGCCTTATCACCTTTTCGACGACCTCCCATACCATATGTAAATGTCGCCTGATGCGTATCTTCTAGAACATTCAAGCAAGAACAATCTTCATAAGCAACCTTACCTTTCATTGATTCTGCCAATGGCATATGATGTGGGGTAAACATATCATATGCTTCTCAGGACGCGTTATGAAACGATAGTCTTCATTTCTCTGCTTCCAGCCAGCCGCCGTCCGGGTAATGGATGCGGATGTTGTTGCCGTCGCTGTCATATGTGGTACCCTCTCCGTCGTCCAGCACTGCGTCATAGGCGTTCGGGTGCACCTTCTTTAAGATCCTGCCCTCCCCGTCCGCGTACTGTATAACGGACAGCCGCGCGCAGTCCGGTTCATACCAGTCTCTTCCATAATGCAGACCACGTGTGGTGCTCATTCAATCGTACCAGCCAACCATCGCACATGACCACATGCAGCTTTTCCTCTAGAAGAGATTGATCATATCAAATTAAAAGTTCAACCCAGTTATAATTTTTATGCAGTTCTCGGTTCAGAAGATACTTACAGGCAATATCTCCCCCCATCCTGATCGGCGAGTACTTTCTTCGCCACGTCCAGATAAGTCATCGCGCCGTCCAGAAAACTGCGGCTCTTGTCCACTCGCTCCCAGTCCTTTGTGTAGGAGTAGGCGTCCAGATGCAGGTACCAGAGGCCGCGCTCTTTCTCGATCGATACATTTTCCAGTTTGCCCTGAAACAGGATCTGCCCCTTTGTCGCCGCTTTTTCACAAACTTTAACGGGCAGAACCGACAGGAAAGTTCTATCTCCAGTTCTTTATATGTTGGCAGACTGCGAGGCATCCAACCTTATTTTCGATTCGCCCTAACATACTGATAAAGCATTTTACAAATGTCAAAAGCGAAGTTCCAACTACTTCAACTTAGAATATACTATATCAAGAAAAGACTCTTTATTTTTTAAAGCTTCATCAAGCAAATTTTGCTTTTGTAATGAAACATATATAGCAGCTGCTTCTGCCTGACAATTTATGGATCTTTTAGGATTAAAAACAATATCCGTAAAAGCATCATATTCCAATATCTGCTCTGCTAAATCAGAATGCATATGTAATGTATTAATATACAACCAATTATAAAAATAGGTTTTAGGCTCTATACTAAATACCTTCTCATTAAACTGAAACGCAATTATATTCCCACTACTTTTTAAACGTTCATCCTTTTTAGCAACTTTAGCTGAAACATCTAACAGGTCTTTATAAGGACCTCCTTTTTCGAATACTTTACTTGCCTGAAACGCCGATTCAACAGAAATTTCCTTTTTACTATTTGTTTTAATCATAAGACTAAACGCACTCAAACATGTACCTAATTTAACCTCAGATTTACTTGATATCTCTAAAATTTTTTTATTTGAATTTTTTTCCTCAAATGCTTTATGTAGACTTTTTATACTTCTCTGCATTTGTTTATCTGAAAAACCACTAAAATATTCAAATTGCACATTTTCACGTATGTAGTATCTCTCATCCAAAGATACTACAAACACTGGTCTAACTGCCATGATTACCTCCCTATTGTCCGAAACTTTTGCTTATTATACCATAAGTCGCATAATATATACTCAATAAACTTTTTCCACCTGTGCGGTTGGAATATAGTTAATATGAAAATGTATATTTATTTACTCAAACTTCGCACTTTAATAAGTGCCTATGCACCTTGAAAATTCAATAATAACTGGCATAAAAATAGCATGAAACCATCTGGTTTTGATATAATTGAGTTGTTCAGAAACAATCATATATACGGAGGCTCATGCTATGAATAAAAATATAACACAAGACAATCAAAATGATAACCAGATTTCGAAATCTATCAGAAGATTTTTTACACGGTTTCATCTTTCTTCTGCATTGAAATCTGCTAATGCATACAAAAAGAAGGGGATTTCTGTAGCACTGATTTTCCAGTATCTGTTTTTTTGATATTTTCAAACAGAAGTATGTATATGAATTTGTTGTTTGGAAAAGACACACCAGATTTTGCAAAAGATACGGTTTATCGCTTTATGAATATGCTCCAGATTAACTGGATTCGGTTCACAACGATTTCGTCCAGCCGAATCATCAGGGATGCCATTGCCCCACTTGATTCAGCAGACCGTGCTAACGTACTGATTATTGACGATTCCATGTTTGAACGTAATCGTTCAAAGAAAGTGGAACTTCTTGCAAAGGTATATGATCATGCAAAACATTGTTATAAATTTGGTTTCCGTATGCTTACATTAGACTGGTCGGATGGAAGCACTTTTCTTCCGGTCAACAGTGTCCTTCTCTCCACCGAAAATAAAAAGAACAGAATCAACGAAGCAAAGGAAGTTGATAAAAGAACGGTTGGATATAAGCGCCGTATGCTCGCTGTTGAGAAAGGAACAATCGCTATGCTGGAACTTTTAAAATCGGTCCAGAAAGCTGATATTCCAGCTAAATACGTTCTTTTTGACAGCTGGTTTTCTTCTCCGGGCTCTCTTCATGCTGTCAAAGAAATTGGATATGATGTGATTGCAATGATAAAGAAAACACCTAAAATGTTCTTCCGTTATAACGGTGAAGATATACCACTGACAACTATTTACAACCAAAACAAGAAACGGCGTGGACGTTCCAGATATCTTCTTTCCGTCATGGTGGATGTTGTAAAGGAAGGAAAAATCATCCCTGCCAAAGTAGTCTATATCCGTAACAAAAACAAGCGGAATGAATATCTCTACCTCATTTCCACGGACGTAAGTCTGAGTGAAGAAGAGATTATCCGCATTTATGGAAAACGTTGGGATATTGAAGTATTCTTCAAAGTCTGCTAGAGTTATCTTAATCTAAGAGATCCATATCTTATGATGCAATGACTGCCCATACAGCAATCGTTTTTACAAGATATATGATGTTTTCCCTGGAGAACCGGGAATCAAACGATATCCGTTCTATGGGAGAACTGTTTTTATACTTTTCTGATGAGATGTCCGATATCACATGGATACAGGCTATTCAAATGCTGCTTCAAATGTTCAGGACTCTGCTTGCGGATCAGACAGATATCTCTGATGAAAAAATCGACGAGCTGGTAGATGCATTTATGGATGCAATACCTGCACTTTTAAAATCAAAGCTGCAAGCAGCGTAATTGACTGAACATTGACAACTGAATAACTGCCAGATATTGAATTTTCAAGGTGCATAGCTAAAATTTATGTGCGAAGTTTGAGTTATTTAGAATAAGCTCTTTGTATTGTAAAAATGTACACACTTTCAATATGTGCACAGGATTTTGATCAAAACCAAACCTTATGCAAACGCAAATGTGAAATTTGGGTCAAAAGGACTCCAACCGCACAGGTGAAACTTTTTGAATTAGGCTAAAGTAATATCCTGCGACTCATAACTCTCTTAATACTTTTTCTATAACAGTTCTTCCAAATAGAACAACTTAAACACTTCCTTCCTGCTAAATTATCTTGTTCTAAGAAACAATAAACTGTCCAAATTTTATCTCGAAAGTTTAATCACATATTATTTCATTTACCAAATCTAATATTTTATCTATGTGTTGCAAAATCTGGATCTGCTCGTCTTCATCATAAATTGTCAATGAATTTTCACAACTTTCTCTAAATTCCAAAAAAATCTGCATAAAATCTTTAGGCACATGAGTACTTTCACTCCACTTATCTTTCAATGTAACGAGTATATCACATATTTCAATAAACTTTTTTTGATTAATACCTTTCCCCATTCTTAAGACTATTTCAAATCCGCTTTTGTCATCATACAATAAATTCTCTAAAACTTTTACGTTATTGTCCATATATCCACTCCTTTTAATTATCGTGCAGATGCGGGGGAGTACTCCCCCCACATCCCTCTACGGAACCGAACGTGCGGCTTCCCACATTAGCTCTTTGTAAAGTTAATTGTTCTTTAACTGTCATAGCTACTGACATATATCTTACCAATTCCAGTGAATATATCTTCTGCATTTATCTGAATTCCTTCCATGCATTGCGCAGGATATTTCTTCGAAGGTATATCCATCTTCGGCAACAAAAAGCCTCGACGCAGCCGCTATAACTGGGATTTTCTTTTTTTAACTATAAATGAGCAAATTTGAAATCTTGCACAAATTTGTCCGCTCCATAAAGACAAATGAGAGTTTTTATTTCCTTTTGTCCGCAACCGGAAAACAAATCACAGGATTTTTTGTGCAGTTTTCTGGATTTGCTCAATTATAGTTTTTAAGTTGAACACTTATGCAACGCTCTTGTCACTAGGAATTTCTGAGCCTTTCCTTAGTTTATTGTTCAAGAACACTTTCCTTCATCACCATTTTCTTTATTATCTTCCTCCCAAAGCGTTACACCATTCTTGGGTACTTCATCTGTAATCAAAACTTCTGAAGACGCTCCCGCATAACTTTTTGAACGTTTATTATTTAAATATTCATCTCTTCCTGTTTCCGTAGATAAATCATATACTCTGGTTCCTTGAGGTAACGAGTTTAAATCAATCTCAACTATCCTATTACCTGTTTTATTTGCCCAATCTTTTGCTGTATTAATATCTGTAGTAGTAGATATAAATTGTGAGCCTTTATTACGACTTCCTGATTGAACATGACCTGTTACTGACATATCTCGACCACTTCTTTTACAGTATAATCCTGCACTTGGATCCTCATCTGGCCTAATCACTCTATATACTGTTGATTGATTCCCGCTTCCTACCGTTGTAGGTTTTGCCACACTAGTTGGCACTATTTCTCCAGTTTCCCTATCTATATAAGTATTTGTTTCGGAATCATATTTATATCTTTCCTTAGCATACCCATTCGGATCATGATAAATCACCGGATTATTTTTACAATACACGTATAGGTTCAATCCGTCCCCACGGTACACATCCTCCTGCAGGAATCTGCCAACTGTTGGGTTATAATACCTTGTCCTCAGATAGTATTGCTCCGTAATTGGATCATACTGCTGGCCTGTATAGAGTATCCTGTTGTCAAATTCCTCCTGACGGTCTGTGATGACTCCAAACGCATCATACTGGTAACGGTTCCCAATCCCGCCCTCCATTCCTGTGATGTAGGCGGTACTGTTCTGCTCGTCCAGATGGTAGAAGTGATAGCCCTCATTCTTATGGTTCCAGCCAGCCGCCACGCCGTATCCCAGTATATAACGGCCTGCTGTCTCCTGGTTCTGGCCTAGTTCCACAAGTAGTTCGCCGTTATAGTACAGGAAGCTGCATTCCTTTCCGTTCTCAACCGTCCCTGCGCGCAGGTATTCCGCGTCATACTGGCTTTCAAGACAGCCCCCGTCGGACTTCCGGACTTTTGTCTGCTGGTTGAAGGCGTTATAGCTGTAATATGTCCCCCCTTCCGTTCCTGTCGCCTCCAGGACATTGCCCTGCTGGTCATACCTGTAGTATGTCTCTGCCTTTTCTGACTTCCTGCTGGCCAGCTGGTTCTTTACATTGTAAGTATACACCTCGTTTCCATTTTTATCCACCCTTTTTATGCGGTTTCCGCACAGGTCGTAGCTGTATCCCACGACCTCCCCGTCATGCGACTCCTCAGTGAGGCGGTCCATCCTGTCATACTGGTATCGGATCACCGTGCCGCACAGCTTATCCCCCGCGTCTGCAAAGCTTCCCGCTTTCAGTGTGCGGTTCCCGTTTAAGTCGTATTCATACTGCCAGTCCGAGAGCGCTGTCCCGTCCGGTCTTTCAATACGGAGGTGGATGATGTTCCCGTCCGTGTCGTATTCGTACTGGGTATACATTCCGTTCCCATGTCGGATCTCTTTCAGTTTGCCGCCCGGTGTGTGGGTATACTGTGCCAGCATGTTCCCGTTTTCATCCTTCACTCCCGATAGTTTCCCACGCCAGTCATATTCGTAGTAAACGGGCTTTCCGCTGGCGTCCGTCAGGCTCGCAAGGCTTCCGTTCGGAAAATAGGTACACGAAAGGAGCGTCCTGCCGGAAGATGATTTCTTTTCCAGTTTTCCGTCAGTACGGTATTCATATGTATAGCAGAACCCGCCCGATACTGCCTTCTTTACACGGCCGCTGGTGTCGTACTCCCAGCTCCTGGTCACGGCATTCTCTCCGTTTATGTCTGTCCCTGTCTCAATGACCGGGTTTCCGTCCACGTTGTAGGAGGCGCGTACCTGGTTCCCGTTCCGGTCAGTGTGGAGCGTCATGCGCCCTTCCCTGTCATAGCGGAAGGTCTCGCTGTGTCCCTCCTGGTCTGTGATCTCGCAGACCTTCCCCTGGCTGTTGTATCGGTATGTGATCACGCCGCCGTTGGCGTCTTTTGTGCTGGTGATGTTCCCTGCGTAATCGTAGGTGTACCCTTCCTTTCCGCCGTCCGCTCCCTGTATTCCTTTGATCCGTCCCCATGCATCCAGCCCGTAGCCGGTCTCATTGCCGTTCCCGTCTGCCAGCCCTTTGATCCGTCCGCGGCTGTCATAACTGTACTGCTGTGCTGGTAATCCCGCCTTTCTGCTCCTTGCAGTGCGGATCTCCGTCTCCATGCCGTTGATCCCGTAGGCATACTCCGCCTCATGCCCGTCGGCCGTCCGCTCTGAAAGCAGTTTCCCGTCCGGGCGGTATCTGTTCTCACCCTGTACTATATTTGCACCGTCCGTCATGGACAGCATCTGCCCGTAAGCGTTATGGGTGTAGGTATTACGGTTCTCATAAGAATGGTTTCCCGACACCTGCGGCAGGATTTCTTCTTTCAGCTGGTCATTCCTGTCGTATGCATACCGGAACACAGGCCCCAGGCAGTCCTCCACATGCGTGATCCTGTCTTTCAGGTCATAGCCATAGCGTAACTCCCACGCCTCCTGACCCTTCCCCTGGCGGGTGATCTTTGTGATATTCCCGGCGTTGTCGTAAGTGACCTCCGTCGTCCTGTCGATTCCGTTCCCCTTGTCAAGCACCCTCTCCGAACGCAGCCTGTCACGGCTGTCGTATTCCCTGAGGATATGGTATCCCTCCGGCGTTATGATCCCCGTGCGGTTCCCGTTCTCGTCGTATCTGTATATGGTAATGGCATATTTATGCTCCCCGGCAAGTTCCGGCAGGCCGCTGTCCAGCTCCTCCTTTATCTTTGTCAGCCGTCCGGCCCTGTCATATTCATAGTCCAGTACCTGCTTTACATCTTCTGAGATCAGGCGCTCCTCATGGACAGGTTTTCCCTGCACGTCATACCTGTAGCTGATAACTGCTCCGGTGCCGTCCTCCACGCGGGTCCTTCTGTCCCTCTTATCGTATGTAAACTGCAGGGTCAGGTCTGCGCCGTCTGTCTTTACCAGGCTGCCGTCTCTGTCCCAGTATCCGCCGCAGCGCTGCTCTTTCACCATGTTGCCGTTCAGGTCATATTCATATGCCGTCCTCCGGTACAGTGTCTCCCCGTCCTGCTCCTCCACGGGCTCCAGCAGCTCCTGCAGCTGTCCGTCCGGCGTGTATCTCCTGTAGCTCGTCCTCCCCGCCGCGTCCGTCTCCGCCGTCAGGTTTCCTGACAGGTCATACTCCGCCGAGAACAGCAGCGCGCCGTCCGGTCCCGTCACTGTCTTCATGTGGTTCTCCGCGTCATAGGTATAAGTCCAGCCCTCCCCGTCGTCCTTCTGGGCGTCGTAGGCTTCCGGGAGGATGTGTTTCGTCCGGTTGCCCGCCGCGTCGTAAAACATGCGCTCGCAGCCGCCGTCCGGGTAGTGGATGCGGATGTTGCTGCCGTCGCTGTCATACTCGTATGTGATGCCCTCGCCGTCGTCCAGTGCCGCGTCGTAGGCGTTCGGGTGCACTTTCTTTAAGATCCTGCCCTCCCCGTCGCGCATCTGCCGCTCGTGGCTCCCGTCGGGGTTTATGGTGTCGGTCAGGCGGTCAAGGAAGTCATACCTGTAGGTATACTCCCCCTTCTTCTCCTTCCATGCCTTCGGCGTGTACATGGCAAGGAGGCGCCCCATTCCGTCGTATGACCAGCGGGATTCGTTCCCCTCGCCGTCACGCGCTAGGGTGCGCTTGTTCCTGGCATTGTAGCCGTACTCCGTCCTGCCGCAGGCGTCCTCCCGCGCGAGCAGGCGTCCGGCCCGGTCGTAGGAAAGGCGCAGTTCCTCCCCGTCCGCGTACTGTATGGCGGACGGAGAAAGGGTTACGTGTTATTAATGTTCAAACCAACAATAGTTTATCTTGTATACTTTGAAGTAATTCTTTATGTTTTGCATTAACATGCGTAATTTTATTAGCAATACATTTTTTGTATAATGCTAACACCTCATATTTTACCGTTTTCAATGGTGCTACAATATCTAATTCTAACTTTTCATTCCAAAACAAAATCATTGCCAATATTATAAACAGTTCCCCTTCCGCATTTTCTTGTATAAGAATATCCGAGTTTTTCACAATAGAATTCACTGCTTCCTGCCCATACATTTGAACAATTTTGTCTAGCATCTTTACAATACATTCATTTTGTTCACTTACAGTTGAATCTCCACAAATAAGTTTCATTATACTAGGTATATGTTGCACATTCAATTTTCCATAATATTTTTCACAATAGTTTAATAATGCATATATATCTGCATCCTCCTTTTCTTTGTACAAACTATTAATATCCTCATAATATTCTTTTTCATTCACCATTATATTTCACTCCTTGTCACATAATGTATTTGTATCTTTCTTATTATCTTCATATTCTTTAGAAAATATTGCTTCATTTTCTATCTTCTTCCCCTTAAATCCAGGTTTTGATACAATATTTTCATCACTAGTAAATGTTTGCTCCAAAATTCCTTTCACATAATTTCCATCCTTATCCAATCCTCCATGCAAGTATTTTTGTATATTTTTTCTCGCATCTTCATCATACAAATCTTCATTTTTCAAAACTCTTATTAAATCTTTCAAATCATTTGCTAATGCGTCTCTAGGAGTGAGTGATAAATATCTTTCCACATACTCTTTAGATGGTCTACCATAACTTTCTGTCATACCATGACGTGCTCCATTTGTATTAAAAGTCGACTCTAATAATGCACAAAAACCATCTCCTCTTTTAACACCATATTTTTCTTTCATATATTTTGCTGAAGGCATATGATGTGGAGTCAATCCATTTTGAGTCGATGTTCCATAAACTTCAATTAAATAATCGTATAGGCCCGGAGATAACTCAAATGGTAATAAACTTTCCGAACTATACCCATTTGGATCAAAATAAATCACTGGATTATTTGCACAATATGAATACAAATTCAATCCATCCCCACGATATACATCTTCCTGTTGGAATCTTCCAATTGTTGGATTGTAATACCTTGCCCTCAAATAATACTGATCCGTGACAGAATCGTGCTGCTGTCCCGCATAGCGGATCCTGTTCATTAAGCTTTCTTGACAGTCTCTAATAGCGCCAAACGCATCATACTGGTAACAATTCTCAATCCTGCTTTCTACTCCTGTAATATAAGTTGTACTGAGCTGCTCATCCAGATGATAGAAAAAGTAGCCTTCATTCTCATGGTTCCAGCCAACTGCCACTCCATATCCCAGTATATACCGGCTTATAACCTCCTGATCTTGGTTTAATTGCGTTAGCAAATAATCATTATAATACAAAAAGTTAAATTTTCTTCCGTTTTCAACCGTTCCAGCACGCAAATACTCTGCGTCATACTGGTTTTCAAGATAACTCCCGTCGGACTTTCGGACTTTTGTCTGCTGGTTAAAGGCGTTATAGCTGTAATATGTGCCTCCTTCCGTCCCTGTCGCCTCCAGGACATTGCCCTGCTGGTCATACCTGTAGTATGTCTCTGCCT
>ERZ779626.1305-NODE-1305-length-11167-cov-10.661627_pt1 | contig 11167 bp, 11 predicted proteins | sample MGYA00514209_ERZ779626 | MGnify/ENA primary metagenome ERZ779626 (study PRJEB29562, sample SAMEA4376713) | mouse gut metagenome | isolation source: Cecum | study: EMG produced TPA metagenomics assembly of the A DSS colitis mouse model was used to assess the...
TCCGAACCGTGGACTTCTGCGACACGCTGGCGGCGATCCTGCGGAGGGCCAAAAAAGAGCAGATTGGGAACCGCCTGCGTTACGGTGAGCTTTACAGCCTGAACTACTGCACGGAGGTCAGGGAGAAAGACCGGGCCTATTACGAGGTCTATACCCTGCCCAGGACGGCGGAGGTACCGGAGGGATACAGGGAGTTGTCCTTTGTCTGCCTGCGGTCTGACGGGGCCATTGAAACGCCGGGGACGGTAGGTATCATGTGCCGTCAGGCAAAGAAGAAAGTGCCGGGGCTGGAGGACTTCCATTTCCATATGCTCAGGCACACGTTCACCAGCAACCTCCTGTCCAACGGGGCGGCTCCCAAGGACGTGCAGGAGTTGCTGGGCCACGCCGACGTCAGTACCACGATGAACATTTACGCCCACGCCACAAGGGAGGCCAAGCGTACCTCCGCCCGACTGCTGGATAAGGTAGTCTGCGGGGAGTAAAAAAGTTTCCCTTGTTTCAGCCCATAAGGGCAAAAACAAGGGAAACTACATAAGGTTTGAACATTTAATCAGGGAAAAGCCTTGACGTATCAGGGTTCTAAGAGGATTTGACAGATAAATGGGAATTTACCTGCATTCCCCAAACCGGCTCACCCTTGGCTACCGTCACTGCCAGCCACAGCGCCAGCCAGGATTTTCCGACCTTGGGAGAACCAGCCAAAATGTGCAGGCCCTGCGAGACCAGCGTGTCCACCACGAAGTGCAACGGCTGGATCGGTTGACTCATCAAGGTCGCACCGTCAATCGTTTTCAGATTTGTCATGAAGATCACTCCCTTCTGGTGTTGACAAAAGACATCCGCTCGTGGAAATATAGTGTCAATATTGAAATTAGCCTTTCGGTTTGCCTATCGTAACATAGCTGTTCCCTGTTGCCAAGACACATCTCAATTTTATTTTTGGCATTATCAAAAGAAGGGGCTGACCATTATGTGGGCTTTCAAAATGTTCTTTCAGGATGACGGAGAATTTTTCGAGTATGATCCCTTCGGGTTTCAAGGCGCAGCTGGCACGGAGAAAGCCCTTCCCTTTCTGGAAAGCCTTCTGAGTTTCCTTGAGCTGGACCCGACAGATTGGAAGCCGCTGGTTCAGCAGGCGTCCTCATATCTGGGGCAGTTCACCTCCACAGGAGACGCTGCATACATTGACCACATGATGCAGACGTTGGGAGAACTCGGTGCGAGGCATATTTACCTTCAGCTTTTGTATCTGCGGTATTTCGAGCGCAGAGCTACAAAAAGTCTGGAGCCTCAGATGGCAGAAGAACTGCGCCTGCTCCCGGCACAACTCAAGGCGTACCAAGAACAAGCGCAGTTATTTTTGGAGCGTATCCTGGACATTGACCAGGTTGGGAGAGCGGTTCAGCAAAACACAAGAGCGGCCTACTTCTTTGACCAGTCCCGTGATGATTCCCTCTTCGGCTTTGAACCCATCCCTGTCAGCTTTGGCGTAATCAGAGACGGCGTCTGTGGGGAAATCCTATTCCCCAACACACTCCGGGACCTGATAGACTTTTCACTTCGGGAGTGCGTCAAACGGGAGATCCCGGTCCGGCGGTGCAGGAACTGCGGAAGGTACTTCCCCATCACCGGACGGATCACGGCGGAGTATTGCAACCGTCCCGGCGTATCCGGGAAGCTCTGCCGAAGCACTGCTCCTGTTCGAAAATGGACGGAGAGCCGCAGGAGCGACCAAGTCTTTCAGGAATACCGCCGGGAGTACAAACGACGCTTCGCTTGGATTAAGGCCGGGAAATACACAGAGGAGCAATTTGCCGCCTGGCATAAAGAGGCCAAGACCAGGAAGAAGGACTGTGACCGCGAGGACATTTCCTTGGACGAGTTTAAGGAAGCACTGATTTAATCCCCGCACACATCTTTACGCCATAAATTTCCGCTGATCTGCGTCAGAAAATCTTGAAATCCGCCAGGATTCCTGCAATTTTCTTCCTTGCCAGCGAAAATTTCTGGCGCAAATCTGCACGCGTTGATTAAATCAGTGCTTCCTTAAGGCATGGTTAAAAAGTTCTCAAGAATAATACCGAAAAGAGGCCAGTCCCGATAGGACCGGCCTCGCGTTCTGTTTTAAAGGGCTTAGAAGCACTTGCGGTAGATGGCTTCCTCGCTCTCGAGATCGAAGGGATAGTAAGCGTTGGTCATGAGGCGCTGCTGGTTGGCCTCCACGCTCTGGGGGAACTTCTTGAAGTCCTCCTCGGTGAAGCCGCAGTCCCGCAGGGGCCGCAGGGGCAGGATGCGCTGCAGCAGGGCGTTCATCTCGGGGATGGCGTTCTTGGCCTCGCAGCCCAGAATCCGGGCTACCAGTTCCTTGAAGCGCATGATTTCGCCGTCGGGGTTCTTCGCGTCATAGTAGTCCATGATGGCGCCGAAGAGCATATAGTTGCTCTCGCCGTGGGCTACGTGATAGGTGCCGCCCAGAGGAAAGCTCATGCCGTGGACCGGGCCGCAGCCAGCCTTCTGAGCCATAGTGAATCAGTCTCCTTATCGTATTTTTTGTGGGGCCCCGGCTATTGCCGGGGCCCTGTTCCGGTTATCTGCGGACCTTTGGAGCGTGAACGCAGGTCCCGTGGCAGACATGGGCGGCCTCCATGACCACCTCGCTCACTGTGGGATGGGGATGGACGGTGCTGCCGATTTCAGAGATCGTGCCCTCGCACTCCATCACGGCGGCCACCTCGGCGGCCAGGTCCGTTGCACGAGGGCCGATGACGTGGAAGCCCAGGATTTCCTCTGTCGCCTTGTCAAAGACCAACTTGACGAGGCCCTTGTTTTCCCCCATAGTCAGGGCCTTGCCATTGCCGGAGAGATTGAATTTTCCGACGCCAATCTCCCGGCCCGTGGCCCGGGCCTGCTCCTCGGTGAGGCCCACCATGGCCGTCTCCGGGTTGCAGTAAACGCAGGAGGGAATCCGGTTCAGATTCAGCTGTTTGCAGGGCTTTCCGGCGATGTGGTCCGCCACCAGGGTCCCCTGGGCCGTGGCCACGTGGGCCAGCTGCATCTTGCCGTTGATGTCCCCGATGGCGTACACGCCGGGGACATTGGTCCGACACAGGCCGTCCACTTCTACAAAACCCTTCCGGTCCGTCTTTACGCCAATGGCCTCCAGACCCACGCCCCTGGTGTTGGGAGCCCGGCCTCCGGCCATGAGGACCACGTCGCCCTCCGCCGTGCCCTTGATCCCGTCCTTGACGGAGGCGTAGTTGACCTTCAGGCCCGGCTCGATGGACTCCACCCGGACGCCTAGGACCAGCTCCACTCCGTTCTTTTTCAGCTCGGCCTCCACAAAGTCCGTGATGTCCTTATCCAAGGGACCCAGCACCCGGTCCAGCATCTCGATGATGGTGACCTTGACCCCCAGGCGGTAATAGAAGGTGGCGAACTCAATGCCGATGACCCCGCCGCCCACAATGATGATGTGCTTCGGGCAGCGGGTCTGCTCCAGCAGCCCGGTGGAGTCCACCACGCCGGGCAGGTCCACGCCGGGGATGGGAATCCGGGCGGGGCTGGACCCGGTGGCAACAATGAGGTGCTTGCACTCCAGAGTTTCGCCGCCCGCCAGGGCCACGGTGGTCCGGGAGGTGATAGTGGCCCGGTCCTTGAACACGGTGACGCCGTGGCTCTTTTCCAGGGCGGCGATGCCGCCGCTGAGCTGTTTGGAGACGGCGTTTTTCCGCTCGATGATCTTGGCGTAATCAAAGGACACGTCCACGGCCGTGACGCCGAAGGGACCGCCGTTTTTCGCCTCGTAGTACACGTCGGCGGAGTGGAGCAGGGTCTTGGTGGGGATGCATCCCTGGTTCAGGCAGGTGCCCCCCAGCTCCGCCTCTTCCACCAGAGCGGCCTTCAGGCCGTTCTGGGCCAGGCGGATGGCACAGGCATAGCCGCCGGGACCGCCGCCCACGACGACCGCGTCGAATTTCTGCATATGTCGGCCCTCCTTAAATGAGCAGTACGGGGTTTTGCAGGTAGTTCTTCACCTTTTGCAGGAACTTCGCCGCCTCGGCCCCGTCGATGATCCGGTGGTCGTAGCTCAGGCACAGGGCGCACATGGATTTGATGGCAATCTCGTCCTCGCCCTCGGCGTTGGTGACCACCACCGGGGTCTTGGCGATTTTGCCCACCGCCAGGATAGCGGACTCCGGCGGGTTGATGATGGCTACAAAGTCGTCCAGATCGAACATCCCCAGGGAGGAGACCGTGAAGGTGCCGCCGTGGTAGTCGGCGTCGGTCAGCTTGCCCTCCCGGGCCTTTTCGATCAGCTCGGCGGACCGGGCGGCGATGCCGGAGAGGCCGATGAGGTCCGCGTCCTTGATGACCGGGACGATCAGCCCATTGGGGACGGAGACAGCGGTCCCCACGTTCACATAGTCGTGGTACAGGATGCGGTCTCCCTCCGCGGAGGCATTGACAATGGGCATATCTGTCAATGCCTTGGCGCAGGCCCGGACGATGATGTCATTGTAGGAGACCTTGATTCCCAGGTCCTTGTACTGCCTGCGCAGGGCGATGGCGGCGGTCATGTCCACGGTGATCCGGTGGTTGGTCTGAGCGTTGGTTTCCTTGCTGGCCAGCATATTCCGGGAGATGGCCTTGCGCATGCCGGACATTTTTTCCGTATGAGTGCCCCGGCCCTGCTGAGCGGGGGCCGCCGCGGCGGCGGGAGCTTCCGGGGCGGGCGCGGGGGCTGCACCGGGCAGATCAGTAGTGGTGATTTTTCCGTTGAGGCCGGTGCCGGTGACGCCGGAGATATCCACGCCTTCGGCCTTGGCAATGTTCGCCGCCAGGGGCGTGATGGCGGGTTTGTTCGCCGCATAGGCGTTCACGTCCCGTTCAATGACCAGGCCGTCGGGACCGGAACCGGGGACGGCGGCGATATCCAGGCCGTTTTCCTCCGCCCGGAGCCGGGCCCGGGGGGTGGAGAGGACCCGCTCGCCGGGGGCCCGCTCCACGGCGGGGGCGGGCACTTCCGAAGCCGGAGCGGGGGCAGCTTCCGCCGGAGCGGCGGCTTGAGCGGGGGCAGCTCCGCCGCCCAGCAGGCCGGAGATGTCCTCGCCGGGCTCGCCCAGGACGGCGATGGGCTGGGTGATGGGCACCACGTCCCCCTCGGGGTGGAGGATTTTCAGCAGGGTGCCGGAGGCCTCCGCGTCCATGGTGATGGTCAGCTTGTCGGTCTCCATCTCAAAGAGGGGCTCTCCGGCTGTAACGGCCTCGCCCTCTTTTTTCAGCCAGCTGGTGATGGTGCCCTCCTCCATCATGAGGCCCTGCTTGGGCATGATAACAATCGTTGCCATACGTCAGAGCTCCTTTCTCAGCGGTAGCACGCGGCCTTGCAGGCGTCCACAATTTCCTTCACACTGGGGATAACCGCCGCCTCCAAGCCGGGGTTGAAGGGCAGGGGGCAGGCCTTGGCGCCGATGTGCACCGGGGCGGCGTCCAGGTACGGGAAGACCATCTGCCCCACCTGGGACACCACCTGGGCGCCCCAGCCGTTGTTCTGGTGGGCCTCATGTACCACCACCAGGCGGCCCGTTTTCTTCACGCTGTCCGCAATAGTGTCATAGTCAAAGGGCACCAGGGTCCGGGGGTCGATAACCTCGGCGGAGATGCCGTCTTTCGCCAGCGCCTCGGCGGCTTCCAGGGCCCGGCTGACATAGAGGAGGTTGGCGACGATGGTCACGTCCGTGCCCTCCCGTTTCACGTCGGCCTTGCCGAAGGGGAGCGTAAACTCGGGGTCGTCGGGCACCTCGCCCTTGGTGATGTAGAGGGCCTTGTGCTCGAAGAAGCAGACGGGGTTGTCGTCCCGGATGGCGGTGCGGAGGAGCCCTGCCGCCTCGGCGGGGGTGGAGGGGCAGGCCACCTTCAGGCCCGGAATGTGCATGAAGATGCTCTCCAAAGACTGGGAGTGGGTGGCGGCGTTGCCCCGGCCCGTGCCCTGCTGGCTCCGAAGAACCATGGGAATCCTGGCGTTGCCGCCGAAGACATAGCGGGTCTTTGCCATCTGGTTGAAAATCTGGTCCGCCGCCACAAAGGCGAAGTCCCAGTACATCAGCTCCGCCACGGGCCGCATCCCCGCGCAGGCCGCGCCCAGCGCCGCGCCCACGATGGCGGACTCGGAAATGGGGGTGTTGCGGATGCGGTCGGTGCCGAATTCCTTATAAAGGTCCCGGGTGGTGCCGAAGACGCCGCCCAGCTTTTCCACGTCCTCGCCCATGACGAAGACGGTTTCGTCCCGGCGCATCTCCTCCTGGATTACCTTCCGGATCGCCTGGGCGTAAGTCAGTTTAGCCATTGTCAAATCCCTCCTTACCCTTCATAAAACACGTCGTCCAGAACATGGGCCGGATCGGGCTCCGGGCTGTTCATGGCGAACTCCACCGCCGCTTCCATCTTCTTGGCGGCGGCCTCGTCGATCTCGTCCAGCTCCTTTTTGGAGGCCAGCTTGTGCTTGATGAGGTAGTCCCGGAAGCGCTTGATGGGGTCCCGGTTCTCCTTCCAGTCCTCCACTTCCTCCCGGGTGCGGTAGACCTCCGGGTCGCCGGTCCAGTGGCCCCGCCAGCGGTAGGTCTTGCACTCGATGATGCTGGCCCCCCCGCCCTTAAGGGCCCGCTCCTTGGCCCGGGCGAAGGCTTCGTAGACGGCCACTACGTCGTTGCCGTCCACTGTCTCGCCGGGGATGCCGTAGGCCGCGCCCCGGACGGAGATGTCCTCCACGGAGGTGGACTGCCACACGGGGACGGTCATGCCGAACTGGTTGTTCTCCACCACGTAGACACAGGGGAGCTTCCACACAGCGGCCAAGTTGATGGACTCATGGAAGGTGCCCTGATTGCTGGCGCCGTCGCCGAAGAAGGCCACCGCCACGTTGGGCTTTTTCTGCATCTTCAGGGCTAGGGCACCGCCGGTGGCAATGGGGATACCCCCGCCCACGATGGCGTTGGCCCCCAGGTTGCCCTTGGAGAAGTCCGCGATGTGCATGGAGCCACTGCGGCCCTTGCAGTAGCCGTCGGACTTGCCCATCAGCTCCGCCAGGGCCCGGTCCAGCTCCGCACCTTTGGCGATGCAGTGGCCGTGGCCCCGGTGGGTGGAGGCGATGAGGTCCTCGTCCGTCAGCTGGGCGCACACGGACGCCGCCACGGCCTCCTCGCCGGTGTAAAGGTGAACGGAGCCCCGGAGCTTATTCTCCGTGAACAGCGTCCACGCCGTCTCCTCGAAGTCCCGGATCTCGTTCATCTTGTTGTAAATCCAAAGACCGGTCTGTTTGTCGATCATAGAAGGGACACCTCCGCTTTTCAAGATGGTTTCATTCTAACATGCATATTATTAATTATCAATAATTTATAATTTATAATATGACGAAATCTCAAACGCTCTTTTGTGGGATATGTGAAAAGATCAGGGGCGGTTGACTTTCGGCGGGGCGGACCTTATAATAGAATTATCAATTATCAATAAGGTGGTTCGATATGGAGAGAGTAAACGCCTCGCCTCCACAGCGCAAGGTTTTCCGCGAGGAGATCCGCAGCGCCATCCGGGACGCGATTTTTGAGGGGGAGCTCCGCCCCGGCGATAAAATCATCGAGACCTTCTGGGCCAGAGAACTGGGCGTTTCGCAGGGGCCCGTTCGGGAGGCCATCCGGGATCTGGAGGCCCAGGGCCTGGTGGAGACGGTGCCCTTTAAGGGCTCCCGGGTCCGAACCCTGACGGAAAAGGACATCCGGGACAATTACAGCGTCCGCATCTGCCTGGAGTCCAAGAGCATTCGGGACGCAATCGGGCAGCTGTCCGATGAGGCTTTGGGCGCATTGACAGACCAGCTTCAAGCAATCTTGGAAGAGATGGACGACTGCGCCCGGCAGGGGGACCTGCGGCACTTTACCGGGCGTGACGCGGATTTTCACCGGGCTATTATCGATGCGACGGGAAACCATGTGCTGCTGCGGCTATGGGAGCAGTGCAACATGCGGAACTGGTTCAGCGTCTCCGCCCTGACGGACGCGGAGAGCTTGAAGCAGCTCCAACAGGGGCACCAGCGGCTGCTGGAGGAAATTGCAAACCGGGACATAAAAGCGGCGGCCGCCACCATCGAGGAGCATTTGACTGGACTGATGGACGGCTTTATCCGAGGCGTTCAGCCTTGAGAAAGAAGGAAGACACATGGATATGCGCGTGACCTATTTAGAGACGGGTTCCCGGGACCCTTTTTACAATCTGGCCTTTGAGGAATATGTGTTGGCCCATAGGATAGAAAGGGACTACCTCATTCTCTGGCAGAATGACAACACGGTGGTGATCGGCCGGAACCAGAACGCGGAGGAGGAGATCGACCGGGCCTTTGTGGAGGCCCACGGTGTCCGGGTAGTCCGGCGGACCACGGGCGGCGGCGCGGTGTATCATGACCTGGGGAATTTGAACTATTCCTTTATCACCGACGCGGGGGAGGCGGAGAACCTGACCATGGGGCGCTTTACCAAGCCCGTGACCAGCGCCCTTCAGGGCCTGGGCCTCCGGGCGGAGGCCTCCGGACGGAACGACATCCTGGTGGAGGGAAGGAAGGTTTCCGGTACGGCCCAGAGGCTGCTGAACGGCCGGATTTTGCACCACGGGACGCTGCTCTTCGACACGGACCCAGACATGGTAGCGGGGGCCCTGCGGGCGGACCCGGAGAAATTCCGCTCCAAGAGTTCCAAGTCCGTCCGGAGCCGGGTGGGGAACATCCGGGATTTTCTCCGGGAGGATATGGACCTGCCCGCCTTCTGGGAGTATTTGAAGACGACCCTGGCCGGGGCGGGCTTTGTTGATGGCGCGCTGACGGCGGAGGAGCTGGAGGGCGTGGAGGTCCTAAAACGGGAGAAGTACGACACCTGGGAGTGGAATTTTGGGCGATCTCCGGCCTATGACATGATAAACAAGCGGCGCTGGGATGGAGGAAGCCTGGAGGTTCGGGTCTCCATAAAGGAGGGACGGCTGACGGACATTCGTTTTCGGGGAGATTTCCTCTCCCGCTGTCCCTTGGACTCGTTGACTGAGGCTCTGCGGGGCGCCCCCTTCCGCCGGGAGGATGTGACCGGCGTCCTGGCGCGGTTTCCTCTAGGGGACTTCTTCGGCGGGATTTCAGAGGAGGAGATTTTAGAGACCCTGTTTCACGGGCAGGGATAACAGAAAGCCGCATGTGATGAACACATGCGGCTTTTGCTATATGTCCTTTCACTGGAGGGGACGAGTCAGGAGCCGGACATCCGGAAGGTTTATGGTTTTAGCGGCGTGGAATGCGGCGTTCAGATAGCCATTTACATCATCTTCCGCAAAGGGGAGATGGTACAGCAGAAGGTGGCGGGGACGCAGGACATTTTCCAGACAATGGCGGCCCTTGCGGAGGGTAATCCATGGGAAGTTGAGAATGGCTAAGTCAATAGAGATACCTTCCAGATGCTTCAGGAGAAAGGGGCTGGCCGTCTCACAGTCCCCGGGGATCAAAATGCGGAACGCACCGTCGGAAAGCAGCAGTCCGTAATGAGGCGTGTCCCCATTGTCCAAGCCCTCGTGCGGAAGCCGGAGGAACTCCAGGGTGATTCCGCCGCCGGAGAGCCGGATCCGCTCCCCTTTGAGCAGGATCTGACCGTCGAAATCCCGCTGGGGCAGCGCAATTCCGGCGGTGGGCCAAAGCGCACGGGCCTCCGAGGCCAGGGAGAACAAATAGTGATCCGGATGGCAGTGGGTAAAGCAAAGCAGATCCGGCGGCGGGAGCATATTCCGCATCTGCCGCCAGAGCGCGGGCGAAACCGCCGAGAAACCCAGCGCTCCTCCGGCGTGCAGCGCATCGACCCAGATCACGTGGCTCCTCCACTCCAGAACGACGTCTGCGTTTACCGTCAGCGTGACAGCGCAGCTAGACATAGCGCTTCCTCCTAAGCGGCGATATCGAAAAACCGGTCGCAAAGCTGGCTGGCGCGGGAATTGGCAAAAACAAACCTTCAAACGAGAGAGGGCCGGCGGGGATCCCCGCCGGCCCTTTGCGTTTACCGCATCAATAGAGCTGGTCCTTGAACTGATCGGCGTTCTCCTTGGTAACCAGGTCAAGGGGATAGTACTGCGTTTTCTCCGTCACCGTGCCGCCCTCCAGCACCGTGACAATGGCGTCGATGGCGGGAATGACCATGGCACAGGGCGTGGTAATATCGGCGGCCTGTTCGCCGGACATCAGGCGATCATATGCGTCGGACTGGAAGTTCGCTCCGCCCACCAGAATGCCCTGTCGGTTCGCCGCAGAAATCGCCTGGCAAACGCCGCCGGCCATCTCGTCGTTGGCGCACCAGACGGCGTCAATTTCGGGATTAGCCTGCAAAATTGCCTCCATAATGGTCATGGCGTCGGAGCGGTTGTAGTTACCGTCCTGCTCCGCAACGATCTCCAAGCCGGGATGCTGGTCAACCACCTGGTGGAAGCCGACGGTACGGTTCTCGGCGGTGGAGACGCCGGTGCGGCCGGTGATATAGACGATTTTGCCCTCTCCGCCGGTGGCGTCAACAATCCACTGGCCGCCGATGGATCCAAGTTCCACGTCGTCGGTGCCGGAGAAGCAGACGTACTTATCGGCCACATTGGGCGTATCCCGCAGGACAGTGGCAATGGGGATTCCGGCGTCGTAGGCCGCGATGATGCCCTCGTCTACGGAGTTGCTGCTGACGGGCAGGACGATGATGCCGTCCACTTTTTTCTGAACCAGGGTGGAGATATCTGCCAGCTGCTTGGAGGAATCGCCTTCGGCGTCGGTGATTGTCACATCATAGCCGCGCTCCTTGCAGACTTCCTCAAAGATCCGGGCGATTTCAGCATTGATCGCGTTGGAATACGTGTCCAGCGCCATACCGATGTGGTAGGTTTTGCCACCGCCGCTCTCCGGCGCGTCGGCGGCGGGCGTCTGTGTCTCTGCGGGGGCGGTGTCCTTCGCGGAGTTCCCACAGGCGGCCAGAGCCAATACCATGCACAGAGACAGAACCATGGCCAAGATTTTCTTCGTCGTTTTCATACAATTCTCCTTCTTTTGATTTATTGATTAGGCCTTGTTTGAAAATTGACGGAATGCCCAACGGTGAGAGATTTTTTCGCC
>ERZ779626.1306-NODE-1306-length-11133-cov-7.765571_pt1 | contig 11133 bp, 10 predicted proteins | sample MGYA00514209_ERZ779626 | MGnify/ENA primary metagenome ERZ779626 (study PRJEB29562, sample SAMEA4376713) | mouse gut metagenome | isolation source: Cecum | study: EMG produced TPA metagenomics assembly of the A DSS colitis mouse model was used to assess the...
CCGCCGGGGCAGTTCATGGGCTTGACGGCGAAATCCACGTCGTCAATGACGGTGGTATACATATTGTTCTTGTAGTGGTCCCAGTGGCCCGACCGCTCCCACAGCTGGCGGTTGAGCATGATGGGGGTGCTGATCTCCACATAGCCGTATTTCTTGTGGATCTGCCGCCAGTAGTCGATGAGGGTGTTTTTCAGCACCATCCCCTTGGGCAGGAAGAAGGGGAAGCCGGGGCCCTCGTCCCGGAGCATGAACAGGCCCAGCTCCTTGCCCAGACGGCGGTGGTCCCGCTTCTTGGCCTCCTCAATTTTGGCCAGGTACTCGTCCAGCTCGTCCTTCTTGGGGAAGGCCACGCCATAGATGCGCTGGAGGGTCTCCCGGCTGGAGTCCCCCCGCCAGTAGGCGGCGTTGCAGGCGGTGAGCTTCAGGGCATTGCCCTTGATGCGCCCGGTGGAGTCCAGGTGGGGGCCGGCGCACAGGTCGGTGAACTCCCCCTGCCTGTAGAAGGAGATGGCCTCGCCCTCGGGGAGATCGTTGATGAGCTCCACCTTGAAGGGCTCGCCCTTCTCCTCCATGAACGCCAGCGCCTCGGCCCGGGGCAGCTCGAACCGCTCCAGCTTCAGCTTTTCCTTGCAGATTTTGCGCATCTCCCCCTCGATCTGCTCCAGGTGCTCGGGGGTGAAGGCAAAGGGCGCGTCCATGTCGTAGTACCAGCCCTCGTCGATGGAGGGGCCGATGGCCAGCTTCACCTCCGGCCACAGGCGCTTGACGGCCTGGGCCATCACGTGGGAACAGGTGTGCCAGTAGGTTTTGCGGTACTGCTCGTTTTCAAAGGTATACAGGTTTTCTTCGCTCATGAAAATTCCTCCTTGTAATTGAGGGGTGAAAGATAAAATCCCACCCCTGACAGAATCAGGGGTGAGATCAATAATCCCACGGTTCCACCCTGCTTGCAAAGAAGCGCGAAGCCGTCGCGAGCAGCGGGCTGAGACCGAAGCGAAGCAAAAGCGGGGCGGCCCCACGGGGCCGGACGGCTTTTGCGGAGCCGCAGGGCTTAGAACCGCGTCGCGAGCAGGCGTAGCGTGACACCTTGCCGCTTTGTGTCCTCCTGTAACGGGAAGGCCCCGTCCCGCTCGTCGCGGGCGGCTCGGGAGTGGTACGGCCGCCGCCCTGCGCGGGGCCCTTTCACCAGGCGGGTCCCTCTCTGTGCGCCGCTTCGCGGTTTCTTCTCCGTCGCTGCCATTTTAACAGAAAACAGTCTATCACCGGGGCGGAAAAATGTCAAGGATGAGTTTGCCGGGCCGGCCGGGGAGAGGCCGCAAGGAAAAGTGATTTATTTGTAACTTTCCTATTGACGGCACGGACTGAAAGTGATATATTCATCTCATCAAGAGAGAAATAAATCTCGTGATAAATATATCTCACTGTAGGAGGAACCTGTGATGAAAAAGTTCAACGGAAAAATCACCGTGATTTTGGGGGTGTTGGTGGTCCTGCTGATGGCGGCGGCAACCTGGTACTCCGTCGTGTGCAACGACTGGCGGCTGGTGGCGCCCATGGATTTATCCACCTACGAGTTCACGCCCAGGGACCTGCCCATGCTCTTGTCAACGGTCCTCTTTGTCTTGTACGCGCTCTATCTGGCGGTATTGCTCCTGAGGTTCGCTGTTGCCAGCAAGCGGCAGGCGGCGGCGAACAACACCACCCGGAAGCTGAACCCCAAGCTGGGCCTACTGGGTTTCGCCGGATTCTTTGGGTTTTTGGGATTTTGGACCTACAACGTGTTTTATCAGGTGTACCCCTTTATTTTCTTCTCTTTTTTCGGCTTTTTCGGTTTCTTTTACGAGGGGAAAATGTCCAGCACCTTGATGGACGAGCGGTTTGTGGAAAACAAGCTCCGCGCGGAGGTCGCGGCCCACCGGGTAACGCAGAGCATCATTCTGCTCATTCTGCTGGTTGAGTGCCGGGGGGCGGTACGGGGAAATCTGGAGTATACCTTGATTGCCGTGATGATCGCGCTGTCCCTGACCTATGCTCTGGACTTGTTCCTCAGCGAATACCTGCTCTACCGCTATGACCGCGCGGACCAGCTGGACGAAGGCGGGGAGGAGTGACCATGCCGGATTTTGAGTGCAGGCTGAAAAAATACCGCCAGCTCAAGGAGCTGACCCAGGAGCAGCTGGCCCAGCAGGTGGGGGTGCGCAGGGAGACCATCATGCGGCTGGAGAAGGCCCAGTACAACCCCTCCCTCAAGCTTGCGGTAGATATTTCCAGGGCGGTGGAGGCTCCGATTGAGGATATTTTCATCTTTCCGTAATTTTTGGGAGAATTCCGTCGGTTCATCTTTTCAAATCCCCTCCTTCATGATATGATGAACATATTATGAAGGAGGGGATTGCCGTGAACCTGCCTGAGCATTACGAGAGCGATGTTCTGTTCTTTTTCGATGGAAGGCCGGAGGCGCTGGCCCTGTACCAGGGGCTGTGCCAAATGCTGGACGCCGTCTTTCCCGAGGCGTCGGTAAAGGTGCAGAAGAGCCAGATCAGCTTTTACGGGACCCATCTGTTCGCCATGGCCTCCCTGCCCAAGCGGAAGCGGGACCCGGGCCTTGTGGTCACCTTCGGGCTGGGGCGGCGGGAGCCCTCTCCCCGGGTGGGGGTGGCGGTGGAGCCCTGCCCGGGCCGGTGGACCCACCATGTGTCCGTGACCAGGGACGAAGAGCTGGACGGGGAGCTGCTGGGCTGGCTGAGAGAGGCGTGGGACTTCAACCAGTCTAAGGGGAGGAGGGGAAGCCCATGATCCGCATTGCCATCGCCGAGGACGATCCCCAGTGCTTCGCCCAGCTGGAGCGGTACGTCAGCGACTATGGGAAGGAGACGGGAAGAGCCTTCCACATCACACATTACGACAACGGGGAGGACCTTGTGGAGCGATACAAGCCGGAGATCGACCTGATTTTGATGGACGTGGAGATGCCCTTTATGGACGGTATGACGGCGGCGGGCTACGTCCGGGAGAAGGACCCGGAGGTGGTCATCATCTTCGTCACCAATTTGGCCCAGTACGCCATTCAAGGCTACTCGGTGAATGCGCTGGACTACATTTTAAAGCCGGTCAACTATTTTTCCTTCTCCCAGCGGCTGGGCAGGGCCCTGCAATATGTGAAGAAAAGGGAGGACGCCTGTATCACCGTGGCGGTGAAGGGCGGGGCCGTCAAGCTGGAGGTGGAGGGCATCTACTATATCGAGCGGCTGGGCCGCCAGCTCATGTTCCACACCCGGTCTGGGATACACGCCTCCACCGCCACCCTCCAGCAGGTGGAGGAGGCCCTGGAGGGCAAGGGCTTCGCCCGGTGCAATAAGGGCTATCTGGTGAACCTGGAGCACGTGGACGGCATACAGGACGGCTGCGCGATGGTCCGGGGGGACAAGCTGCTCATCAGCCGGGGCCGCAGGGGGCCCTTCCTGGAGGCGCTGACCGACTGGGTGGGGGGTGTGGCCCCGTGAACACCATCTACCAGTCTGACATTCCCCGGATTGTCACCGCTCTCGCCGAATGGTGCGCCTGCCTCTTTGTCATCGTCCAATATCCCCGGCGGGGCGGAGGCCTCCGGCTGTGGGGGCTGCTGGGGGCGGGGCTGGCGGTCCAGTGCCTGTTCCTCACCCTGACGGACGGTCTGCATATCTTATTCTGGGCGCCCTGCATGATGGCGGCGGTGGGACTGATGTTTGCCCTGATTGCCCTCTGCTGCGACATGCCCATGGCCACGGCGGGCTACTGCACTGTCCGGGTCTTTCTGCTGGCGGAGTTTGCCGCCTCTCTGGAGTGGCAGCTCTACTCTTACGCCCGGTTTACCCTGGGCTGGCAGGAGGCGGGGCTGCGGCGGGGGCTGCTGGCCGCCGGGGTGCTGGCGGGTGTGTACGCCCTGGTGTTTTTCGGGATGGGCTGGCTGGAGGGCCGCCGGGACGATCCCCACGCCGCCATGGCCTTTCAGTTCCGGGAGCTGTGGAGCCCCATCCTCATCGCCCTGGCCTGCTTTTTCCTCAGCAACCTGAGCTTTGTGTACAGCAACACCCCCTTCACCAGCTCAATCCTCACGGAGATCTATAACATTCGGACGCTGGTGGACCTGGCGGGGGTGGCCATGCTGTACGCTTACCACGTCCAGCGGTGCGAGCTGTATATGCAGCGGGAGCTGGACGCCATCCAGAACATCCTGCAAAACCAATACAACCAGTACCGGCAGTCCCGGGAGAGCATTGAGGTCATCAACCACAAATACCACGACCTGAAGCACCAGATCGCCGTCCTCCGGGCGGAGCCGGACGCCGCCCGGCGCTCCGCCTACCTGGACGGGATGGAGGAGGAGATCCGGGACTACGAGGCCCAGAACAAGACGGGCAACTCGGTGTTGGACACGGTGCTCACCGGCAAAAGCCTGTACTGCGCCCGCCACGGCATCGAGCTGACCTGCGTGGCCGACGGGGCGCGGCTGGCCTTTATGGACGTGATGGATATCTGCACCATTTTCGGCAACATTTTGGACAACGCCATCGAGTGCGAGCTGGGGGTTGAGGACAAGTCCAAGCGGCTGGTCCACCTGGCGGTGTACGCCAAGAAGGATTTTTTGATGGTCCGGTGCGGGAATTACTGCCCCGCCCGGCTGGAGTTCCAGGACGGCCTGCCCGTGTCCACCAAGCGGGACAAGGCGTACCACGGCTACGGCATCAAGTCCGTCCGCCATGCCGCCGAGAAGTACGGCGGGGCGGTGACTGTCCATAACCGGGACGGCTGGTTTGAGATCAGTGCCATGATACCGCTGCCCGCAGCGTGAAAAACCGACAAAAGTTTTTGTGTTGTTGTGCCGCGGCCTGCATATACTGGTTTGTATGGGCCGATGCAAGGCCGGAGATCCAGATAAAGGAGCGATATCAATGACAGAAAAACGCGGGAGCGCGTGGAGCGCCGATCCCCAGACCCAGGACGTGGACGACCTGATCTTTTTGGGCCAGACCGGGCCCCAGGTCAGCCAGCGGTGAGCCGCCCGGACCCCGCGTCAGCGGGGGCGGGCGGTTTTTCCGTTTTGGCCCTTTACATTTGGCCGGTCATTCTATATAATTGTACGGAAAATAACGGCAAGCGCCGCGGAAGGATGAAACTGAAATGCTTCAATTTGACGAGTACCGGGTGAAGCTGAACAATTTAAAGCCCGGCCTGGACAAGCTGGGGGAGGCCCTGGACCTGGACAGCGCCCGGCGGGAGCTGGACGAGCTCCACGCCCAGTCCGCCGCCGACGGTTTCTGGGACAATGTGGAAAAGGCCAGGAAGGTGCAGAAGCGCATCAGCAACCTGGAGGACAAGGTGAACGCCCAGGCCAAGCGGGAGGGAGCCTGGGACGATCTGATGACCCTGTGCGAGATGGGGAACGAGGAGGAGGACGAGTCCCTGGTCCCCGAGGTGGAGGCAGGCTTCGACGCCCTGGTGAAGGAGATGGAGACGGCCCGGCTGTCCACCCTGCTGTCCGGGGAGTACGATTCCTCCACCGCCATCGTGTCCCTCCAGGCGGGGGCGGGGGGCACCGAGGCCCAGGACTGGGCCCAGATGCTCTACCGCATGTACACCCGCTGGGCGGAGCGCCACGGCTTCTCCTACTCCGTGCTGGACTACCAGGACGGGGACGAGGCGGGCATCAAGTCCGCCGCCATCCGCATTGAGGGGGACAACGCCTACGGCTACCTCAAGAGCGAGCACGGCGTCCACCGCCTGGTGCGCATCTCCCCCTTCGACGCCAACGCCCGACGGCAGACCTCCTTCGCCGCCGTGGAGGTCATGCCCGAGCTGGACGACAGCGTGGAGGTGGATATCCGGGACGAGGATATTGAGCGCCAGGTGTACCGCTCCTCCGGCGCGGGGGGCCAGCACATCAACAAGACCTCCTCCGCCGTCCGGCTCATCCACAAGCCCACCGGCATTGTGGTGTCCTGCCAGACCGAGCGCTCCCAGTTCCAGAACGAGGAGACCTGTATGAAGATGCTGCGCTCCAAGCTGATGCAGATCAAGGAGCAGGAGCACCTGGACAAGATCTCCGACATCAAGGGCGTGCAGCTCAAAATCGAGTGGGGCAGCCAGATCCGCTCCTATGTGTTCATGCCCTACCAGCTGGTAAAGGACAACCGCACCGCTTTTGAGACCTCTAACGTCAACGGGGTGATGGACGGCGATCTGGACGGTTTCATCAACGCCTACCTCACCGCTGCCGCAACGGGGAGCTGGGCTTCAAAATAAGGGTGAAAATGGCTTCGGCCCTCTGGGCCGGGGCCATTTTTTTGCGCAAAAGGAGGACAGGGAGAAATTTGCGCAAATTGTGTAATTATGGTTGAAAAAGCGGAAAATAATTTGTATAATATCTAATAAGGCTGTTCCGGCTGATGGTTGAAATTGGGCGGAGCGGACCAAAAGAAGAAGGGAAAGGTGAGTAAATGAAAGCAAAGAGCAAGATTCTGGCGCTGCTGCTGTCGCTGGTCATGGTGTTCAGCCTGATGGTCCCCGCTTTCGCGGACGACGATGAGACTGACGGCAAGACGGATGAGCCGGCGGTAAGCGAGAGCGCCGAGCCCGAAGAGGGCGAGCCGGAGGAGTCTGCGGACCCCGAGGCCGGCGAGGTCCCGGAAGCGGCGGGAAAGATTGTCATCCTCCACACCAACGATGTCCATTGCGGCATCGACCAGGTGAAGAAGGATGACGCGGTCACCAACATCGGCTACGCGGGCGTGGCGGCCTACAAAACCGAGATGGAGGCCCAGTACGGCAAGGAAAACGTCACCCTCATCGACGCGGGCGACGCCATCCAGGGCGGCCCCATCGGCACCCTGACCAAGGGCTCCGCCATCGTGGAGATCATGAACAAAGCGGGTTACGACCTGGCCATCCCCGGCAACCATGAGTTCGACTACGGCATGGACAACTTCCTGTCCCTGGCCAAGGACAAGGCGGAGTATGACTACGTCTGCTCCAACTTCACCGACCTGAACGGCAAGGCCGTGTTCGACGCCTACAAGGTGCTGACCTACGGCGAGGTGAAGGTGGCCTATGTGGGCATCGACACCCCCGAGACCTTCACCAAGTCCACCCCCACCTACTTCCAGAACGACAAGGGAGAGTATATCTACAGCTTCCAGCAGGGCAATGACGGCAAGGACCTGTACGCCGCCGTGCAGACGGCTGTGGACGCCGCCAAGAAGGACGGGGCGGACTATGTGGTGGCCGTCGGCCATCTGGGAGACAATGGCTCCACTGAGGCGTGGAAGGCCCAGACCGTCATTGCCAACACCACCGGCATCGACCTGTTCATCGACGGCCACTCCCACGAGCAGATCGAGAAGACCGTGGCCAACAAGGACGGCGAGGACGTGGTGTGGGCCCAGACCGGCACCAAGCTGGCCGCCATCGGCAAGGTGGTCATCGACATCGAGTCCGGCAGGATCGAGACCGAGCTGGTCCAGGCCTATGATAAGCAGGACGAAGCTGTGGCCGCCTTTGTGAAGGAGAAGAACGACGCTTTTGAGGCGGAGCTGAAGAAGGTCGTCGCCAAGTCCGAGGTGGAGCTCACCATCAACGGCGCGGACGGCAATCGCTTGGTCCGCAGCGGCGAGACCAACCTGGGCGACCTGTGCGCCGACGCGTACCGGACGATGCTGGGCGCCGACGTGGCTTTCGTCAACGGCGGCGGTGTGCGCGATGTGATTGCTGCGGGCGACGTGACCTATGAGGACATTATCAAGGTCCATCCCTTCGGCAACGAGGCGTGCCTGGTGGAGACCACCGGCCAGAAAATCCTGGACGCGCTGGAGTTCGGCTCCCGCAGCTATCCCGAGGAGAACGGCGGTTTCCTCCAGGTGTCCGGCGTGACCTACACCATCAACGCTGATATCCCCTCCTCTGTGGCGCTGAACGACGAGAATGAGTTCGTGAAGGTGGACGGCGAGTACCGCGTCACCGACGTGATGGTGAACGGCGAACCGTTGGACGTGGAAAAGACTTACACCCTGGCCTCCCACAACTATATGCTCAAGAGCGGCGGCGACGGCTTCGTCATGTTCAAGACCGACAAGCTGCTCAAGGACAGCGTGATGATTGACAACGCCGTTCTCATCAACTACATTGTTGACGAGCTGGGCGGCACCGTCACCGCAGAGCAGTACGGCGAGCCCGCCGGCCGCATCACCGTGAAGGCGGCCGAGGTGGAGCCTGAGCCCACTCCTGAGCCTGAGCCCACTCCTGAGCCTGAGCCCACTCCCGAGCCCGAGCCCACCCCCGAGCCCCAGCCCGAAGGTACCTACACCGTGGTCCGGGGCGACTGCCTGTCCAAGATTGCCAAGACCCAGTACGGCGACAGCTCCAAGTGGATCGTGATTTACGAGGCCAACAAGGGCATTATCAAGAACCCCAATCAGATCTGGCCCGGCCAGATTCTGGTGATCCCTGCGGCATAAGCAGATTCATAAAGTTCACCCGCCCTCCGGCGGGTGGACTTTTTTATATCCGCCCGGCTTGAGCGCGGAGTCCGTCCGCCTTCCGGGGGCTTTTGCCCCTGCCCGGCCCGGTCACTGTGAAAATGCGCCATAACGGCGGGGCAGGGGCGGGGAAGATAGGAACATCCGTGGATTGATTTTTTTACAGCACTGTGCTAAACTACTGTATTATAATTCTGTCGCTGTGAAGCGGGAAAGGACCCTGGACCATGATTGACAGCTGGAATATCACCATACCTGAGCTCACCGGGGACGAACCCCGCCGGGCCTATATCTACCTCCCGGACTCCTGGGAGATGGACCCGGACCTGCGCTATCCCGTGCTCTATATGTTCGACGGGCACAACGTGTTTTTTGACGAGGACGCCACCTATGGCAAGAGCTGGGGGATGGGGGAGTACCTGGACGCCACCCAGACCCAGATCATCGTGGCCGCTGTGGAGTGCAACCACCACCCGGACAACGGTCGGCTGAGCGAGTATTCCCCCTGGTCCTTCTACAACGGCGGCATTGGCCGGGTGGCGGGCCGGGGAAGGACCACCATGGAATGGCTGGTCCACGACTTTAAGAGCGAAATCGACCGGGAGTTCCCCACCCTTCCGGGCCGGGAGCACACGTTCATCGCAGGCAGCTCCATGGGGGGGCTGATGACCCTGTACGCCGTGATGGAGTACAACCGCTATTTCTCCCGGGGGGCGGCGCTGTCGCCCTCCCTGTGGGTGGCTCCGGGGAAGGTGGACACCCTCATCCGCACCGCCCGGATCTCTCCGGGCACGGTTTTGTACATGGACTACGGCTCCCGGGAGATCGGCAACCACGCCCAGACCTTCAAGCTGCTGGGCAGGGCGGCGGCGGGGCTGCTGGACCGGCGGGTGCTGCTGGACTTCCGCATCGTCCCCGGCGGCGACCACAGCGAGGCCAGCTGGGAGCGGCAGATTCCATTTTTCATGAACACGCTGCTCTACGGAAGAGAGGATTGAGGGAGGAATTTCCATGGAGACGCAGTATTTTAAAAGCTACAGCCCCGCTCTGGGCCGGGATATGGAGTGCAAGGTCTACGGCCACGCAGGGCGGCCGGTGCTGTTCATCCCCTGCCAGGACGGCCGGTTCTTTGACTTTGAGAACTTTAAAATGACCGACGCCTGGGCCCCCTGGATTGAGTCGGGCCAGGTGATGGTGTTTTCCATCGACACCATGGACGGGGAGAGCTGGTCCAACAAGTGGGACGAGCCCTACTGGCGCATCCGGCGCTACGAGCAGTGGATTGCCTACATCACCGACGAGTTTGTGCCCTTCATGCGGGCCATGGCAAACCAGCGCAACGGCTGGACCGGAGAGCCCGGGGTGATGGTGTTCGGGTGCTCCCTGGGGGCCACCCACGCCGCCAACCTGTTTTTCCGCCGCCCGGACCTGTTCGACCGGGTGCTGGCCCTCAGCGGCATCTACAGCGCGGAGTACGGCTTTGACAACTATATGGACGAGGTGGTGTACCGCAATTCCCCGGTCCACTATCTGTCCAACATGCCCAAGGACCATCCCTTTATCCAGCTTTACAACCAGAAAAAGGGGGCCGTCTGCGTGGGCCGGGGCCCCTGGGAGATCCCCGGCACCACCCTGTGGCTGGCGGAGATCCTCCGGGAGAAGGATATCCATCTCTGGGTGGACGTGTGGGGCTGGGATGTGGCCCACGACTGGGACTGGTGGTATAAGCAGGTGGCCTATTTTGTGCCCTACCTGCTGGACCAGGCCTGAGATTTCTGTTTTCTGAGAGAGAAAGAAACTAGAATAGAATGTTTAGAACCTGTATTTACAGCCGAAACCGCCGGATGGCCGAGGGATTTTTTCGACAGGCAAGGCAAATTTTCGCAGGAATAATTTGGGTTTATTTCAAGAAAATTTAACGCCGCATGCCGGGAAAAGACCCGGCCAGACGGTGAATTGAGGTTGTGAATACAGGTTCTTAGTTCGCAGACGAACAAGAAAGAGGAACCCCTAATGAAGAACGTGATTTTTATTTCCCCCAATTTTCCCACGAACTACTGGCAGTTCTGCCGGGAGCTGAAGAACAACGGCATGAACGTGCTGGGCGTGGGGGACGCGCCCTACGACGAGCTCAGCGGCGAGCTGCGGGACAGCCTCAGCGAGTATTACCGGGTGGGCAGCCTGGAGAACTACGGCGAGGTGTACCGGGCGGTGGCCTACTTCATTTTCAAACATGGCCGGATCGACTGGCTGGAGTCCAACAACGAGTACTGGCTGGAGCGGGACGCCAAGCTGCGCACCGATTTCCACATCACCTCCGGCTTCCAGGACAGCGACATCCCCCGGATCAAGTTCAAGTCCGGGATGAAGGCCTTTTACCAGCAGGCGGGTATTCCCACCGCCCGCTATCATCTGGTGGACGACGAGAAGGGCTGTCTGGCCTTCGTCAAGGAGGTGGGGTGGCCGGTGGTGGTGAAGCCGGACAACGGCGTGGGCGCTTCCGACACCCACAAGCTGTCCAGCCCGGAGGAGCTGCGTAAATTCCTGTCCGGCATGGACCCCCATGTCACCTACATCATGGAGGAGTTTATTCACGCCGAGGTCAACTCCTACGACGCCATCA
>ERZ779626.1313-NODE-1313-length-11092-cov-6.855486_pt1 | contig 11092 bp, 11 predicted proteins | sample MGYA00514209_ERZ779626 | MGnify/ENA primary metagenome ERZ779626 (study PRJEB29562, sample SAMEA4376713) | mouse gut metagenome | isolation source: Cecum | study: EMG produced TPA metagenomics assembly of the A DSS colitis mouse model was used to assess the...
GTTCAGCCTCATGCTTGAAATTCTCCAGGGCACAGCTCAATTCTTCATCGGTCATGCTTTCCAGCTCGGCCCTGGCCTGTTCGCGTTCGGCTTCTGCGTCCTCTGTGTAGCGGGACAGCAGCAGGGCAATCGTGTTGCGGCGTTCATCGTTCATGTTCATAATCGTTTGCTCCTTTTCGTACTTTTGTAAAGTGTATTTCAAAAACCACTAGCCTGTTTATTTAACTGGCCTTTGGTAAAATCAATACCATGCTCGGCGGCGGTGCTGCTCTCAGCGGGGGTATTGTTGCTGCTCTCCGCTGCATCGTCTTTTGCGGTGGGAGCAGGAGGGTCAACGGGGAGAACATACAAAATCTTGCCGTTGCCGCTGATGTCGGGGAGCTTGCCATAGTCGGGAAACTGCTGCATAAACCAGCCCTTAGTGAACAAGTAGGGGTTTTTCTGTTGGGCGGCAATTTTCTTGACCGCCTCAAAGGTAACAAGCAGCTCGGCGGCGTTCTCATGCAGATTGATGTACCCCTCCATGCGCTCATAGGTCAGGCCCTTGTTCGCGTTGGCCTTGGAGGGGGAGCGGTGGGTTTTGTGGACAATCCTCATGCTGGGGTAGGCCGCTTGGAGCTTGGACAGCGTTTCAAACTCGGGCTTGCTGGGGTCGCTGGCGGCAAGGGCAAAGCTCTTGCTGACGGTGATAGTGTTGGTGGTAAAGTTGATTTTGTACTCTCTCACTTTGATAACCTCCATATTTTAATAAGATTTGTTGAGTGACGGTCTTGTATTAGGCGGCGGACTTTTCCACAATTTCCTTTTTACCATACTGCGGATAGGTTTTGAGAAACCACGCCTTGACCTTGGGATAGCTGGGCTTATCTTTTCCCGTTGGTGTGTGGTATGCCTTGATAGCCTCAAATGCTTTTACGCCCTCACCGCTGCTGTCTTGGGCATTGATGTACTTCTCCATCTCGTCCAGCGTCAGGCCCTTGTAGGTGGCCTTGTCAGCTCGAATAACGGCGGTTCTGTGCTGGATGGTGTAGTCCGGGAAATCCCTGTGGAGCTTGGTAAGCTCTCGGTATTCCCTGGTGGAAATGTCGGCGGCGCGGGCGGCAAATGCCTTAGTGATGGTGATGGTCTGCTCTCCGTGATTGATGATGTAATCTTTTTTCATGGTGTCGCTCTCCTTTTTATTTTGAATTTTGTTTTTCAAGAGGTTTGTGTCTCTCGCTCTTTTTGAAATTAGTATAACACGGAGCAAAGAAAAACCTGTACTTTAATAACGACATGTGCTATAATGAAGAAAAGAAAAAAGCAGACTTCTAAAAGTCTGCAAAATCCATCGGCAAGCGGCAATTTTTAGAAATTCCCATTCGTTTTTTCGCTCGGCGGCTCTAAAACTTGTAATAAGACGTGGAGTATTGAAGAAATCAGCTTATTTCTTGTTGCAAAGATGTTCGGGCTTCTAAAAACTTGCTCAATTTGTCTGAAAATCCGTTAATTAGGCGCGAAAACGCTTGATTATAGGGCAAAAAACTGAATATCCACATGTGGCAAAATATCAGTGGCGGCGGCGGAAAACTATCCACAAAAACTACCACAACGGGGCTGCGGCACACCAAAAAAGAGGGGAACAGGTTTCCCCGTTCCCCTCAAAAAGTGCTGAAATTGTGTTAAATTACAGTGTTTCGCTTACTTGAAGTACCGCTCCAGCAGGCCCTTCAGCGCCTTGCCGTGGCGGGCCTCGTCGCGGGCCATCTCGTGGACGGTGTCGTGGATGGCGTCCAGGTTGTTCTTCTTGGCGCAGGCGGCCAGGTCGAACTTGCCCTTGGTGGCGCCAAACTCGCAGTCCACACGCCAAGCCAGGTTCTTCTTGGTGTCGGCGGTCATGTTGGGCTCCAGGTCCTCGCCAAGCAGCTCGGCGAACTTGGCGGCGTGCTCAGCCTCCTCATAGGCGGCCTTCTCCCAGTACAGGCCGATCTCGGGATAGCCCTGGCGGTGAGCGATGCGGGCCATGCACAGGTACATGCCCACCTCGGAGCACTCACCGTTGAAGTTGGCCATCAGCTGCTCGAAGATGTACTTCTTGTCCTCTTCACTGATGCTGTCGTTGTTCTTCACGGTCTTGGCGTAGATGCCGTACTCGTGCTCGGCAGCCAGCTTCATCTCGCCCACCTGCTCGGTGAACTTGGAGCTGTCCACGTGGCACACGGGGCACTCGGCGGGGGGGTTCTCGCCCTCATAGACGTAGCCGCACACAGAGCAAATCCATTTTTTCATGATAGTTGTCCTCCAATATTTAAAATCAGGGTTCGGCGTCGGCCTGCACGTCCACACAGTCCCGGCAGGTGCCGCGGACAATGAACTCACAGCCCTCCGCCTGAAATCCATATTGCACACCAGCGGTGTCCAGCCACTCCCGGCCCGGCGACTGCTCGGGCAGGTCGATGATGACGCCGCAGCGGCTGCAAATAAAGTGAGAATGGGGCGTAACCACTCCGTCATAGCGTTCCTGGCCGTCCACCGCCCCCACCCGCTGAATGAGGCCCCGCTCACACAGGTGGTTCAAATTGCGGTACACTGTGCCCAGGCTCAGGTCAGGGTATTGGGCCTTCAGCTCCAGGTACACCCAGTCCGCGCTGGGGTGACAGTGGGAGCGTCGGAGCAGCGCCAGCATGGCGTCCCGTTTTTTACTGGTTCGGACGTTGTTCATGGGCGCTCCTCTCCACCTGGTTGCTAACAAGAATAATTACTGTTAAATAACATAGCACAGTCCCAGCTGTTTGTAAAGAGCTTTTTATAAAATTTCTGTGGAAATTTTGTCCGTCTGATTTTGATAGGCCCGGTAGAGGAAGGTGATGATCTGGCCCCGGCTGCAAATTGTGTCAGGCTCAAAGGTGGTGTCCGAGGTCCCAGTGGTGACCCCTTCGGACACCGCCCAGCCCACCGCCGGAGCATATTCCGCGCCGGAAGACACGTCGTCAAAGCAACCCACCGCAGCGTAGGGCTGCTGAAAGGCGGACCAGATATACCGCACGGCGTCCGCCCGGGAACAAGGGGCGCAGGGATCGAAGCCCTCCGCCAGCATACCCAGGCCGGCGGCCCAGCGGACCGCCCCGGCATAGAATTCATCCTCTCCCAGCATGAGGGAAGCGTTTTCGGGTGACACCGGCTCGCCCTCCGCCCGCCACAGGAAGGTGAGAATTTCACCGTGGGTGCAGGGTGCGCCGGGGGAGTAGGTGGAAGGGGAGGTGCCCTTGGCGATCTGCTCCTCCACGGCCCAGGCTACGGGGACGGCAAAGTAGGTTCCGGCGGGCACGTCCGCAAAGCCGCTGTCCGGCTCCGCCGTCGGCGCCCCAGGCACAAAGTCGCCTGCGCTGAGGGCAAGCCAGCCGCCGGTAAACATGTCCTTCTCCTCCGCCGCGTAGGTGTACACCGCCCGCAGGCTCCCCTTGGAGATGGTCCAGGTCTGGCCGTCCGCCGAGCCCTGCGCACCGGATAGGAACAATTTCTCCCCTTCGCCCAGGGTGTCGCTGTCGCAGTTGGTCACATCCGCCAGATAGTTCTTTCCGTCTATCTGGACCACGTTCCACATGTGGGGCCCCGCGCCCATGGCGCCTGTGGCGATGCGGCACACTACATCCCCGTCAAACCGGGACAGGTCGCACAGATATTTAAACGCCTTGGAATAGCCCTCACACACCACGTTGGTATTGGGGTCGCCGTCAAAAACATATACCAGCTGCCAAGGGTCTCCATAGTCCGCGCCGCCCCCGGTCACGGCCGTGTTGTAAGAAACCAGGCGGCAGATCTCCTCCCGGTAGGCCTTCAGCTTGTCCCAGTCGGACAGGTCCTGATACTTGGACACAATGGCCTGGGCGTTTTTTGCCGCCTGCTGGGCATAGGCCACCTTATCGGGGCTGACGGAGTAAGCTCCGCTCCCCCGGTAGGCCGGGGCCACCTCAATGCGAAAGACAAAGTCGCGGACGGACACCTGATTCCCTTGCTGAGAGAAGGTTTGCCCCACGGAATAGCGGTTGTTCTTCCAAAACAGATCATAGGGGAGGTCGGCGGACAGGCAGTTGTAGATCTGCCGCATATGGACATTCTGGGAAAATTTCTCCTTCAGCTTGGCCAGCACATTATCCTGGCTGCCCTCCGTGAGCCCCAGCTCCTCCCGGGTCCAGTTCAGGCTGTCCAGGCTGGGGATGCGGAATTCAGTGCTGGTTCTCTTTCCCTGGGCCACCTGGATGATCTCGCTTTTTAAGTACTCATAGATCTCTCGGTCCACCCCGGTGAGCCTGCTGCCTGCGGAGCCGTCCGCCGCCGCGGCGAAGGCCGGGGCGGGCAGCAGTACAATAGCGAGGGCCAGGGCAAGAAAAGCGGCTGTCCATCGTTTTTTCATAGGTCTCTCCCTTTCTATCCCAATACAGAGGCGGTGTCCGCCGCCTCTTTCCTATCTTATCAAACCCTTTGAAAAAATACAAGAGGAGAAAAACGCCGCCCCGTCCAGCTGGACGGGGCGGCTCTTCCGACAGCCTTCAGATGACCCGCATGCGGATAACGCCGGGCACCCTCCGGATATCCTCGATGACCGTTTCGTCCACCTTGGAGCCCGCGTCCACCATGGTGTAGGCGTACTCCCCCTTGGACTTGTTGGTCATGTTTTCCACATTGACCCCGTCCTGGGACAGCTGGGTGGTGATATTGGCGATGACGGCGGGGACGTTGCGGTGGATGACGCACAGCCGCTGAACGCCGGACCGCTCCATGATCACGTTGGGGAAGTTGACGGAGTTTTTGATGTTGCCGTTTTCCAGAAAGTCCCGGAGCTCATTGGCGGCCATGACGGCGCAGTTGTCCTCGCTCTCGGGGGTGGAGGCCCCCAGGTGGGGGATGGCCACCACACCCTCCCCCAGGGTGATTTCATTGTCCGGGAAGTCGGTGACGTACCGGGCGGCCTTGCCCGACTTCAGGGCAGCTATAATATCAGCGTTGTTCACCAGCCCGCCCCGGGCCATATTGATGATCCGAACCCCGTCCTTCATCTTGGACAGGGCGGCGGCGTTGACGGTGTCCTTGGTGGAGTCCATATAGGGCAGGTGGAGGGTGATATAGTCGGAGTTGGCGAACAGGGCGTCCAGCTCCTTCACCACCTTGATGTGCCGGTCCAGCCGCAGGGCGGCGTCCACCGACAGGTAGGGGTCGTAGCCGTACACGTCCATTCCCAGGGACAGGCCGATGTTGGCCACCAGTGCCCCGATGGCCCCCAGGCCCACCACGCCCAGGGTCTTGCGGTACACCTCGGGGCCCACAAAGGCGGATTTGCCCTTTTCCACGGCGGCGGCCACGTCCACGCCGGGGGTGCGGGCCTGCTCCTTCACCCACTGGGCGCCGCCGATGATGTCCCGGGAGGCCAGCAGCATGGCGCACAGTACCAGCTCCTTCACCGCGTTGGCGTTGGCGCCGGGGGTGTTGAACACCACGATGCCCGACTCGGAGCAGCGTTCGACAGGGATATTGTTGACGCCCGCCCCCGCCCGGGCAATGGCCCACAGATTCTCGGGGAACACGTAGTCGTGGAGCTTGGCGGAGCGGACCAGGATGGCGTCCTCGTTCTCCACGCCGTCGCCGACGGCGTAGTTTTCTGCGGGCAGGCGCTCCAGACCCACCGCCGCGATTTTGTTCATGGTTTTGATATTGAACATGGTTTTCACCTCATTTTTAATAAACGCTCAGCAGCAATCCCAGTTATAGCACACCCGAGAGAAGTCCCGGCGGCACAGGGCTTCCCGGCTGATGAAGAAGTTTGCCACACCGCAGTCGCCCCAAAGAACTAAGTCCCCCACCTCTTTGTTCCCGTCGCTGTCCAGCTGGAACAGCAGCACGTCCAGATCATCGTACTGCCCCGGCCGAGGGTCGGACTGGGTAAAATAGGGATAGCCCCCCAGTTGATGATACGTGGATTCCCAGCCGGGCTGGTAGGTCACGTCATAATCACGCAGCCGTTCAGCAACCAGCTTGTGTATATCCCAGGTGCCCTTGATAGGGATGTCCGGGCGCAGAGTATTCCACTTTCCGGCGAACAATAGGTCAAAGCGCGGGTCCGCTTCGTTCATCCCCTGCTCCACTGGGGCGGAGAGGACAATGCGGCAGTTTCGCGCCACCGGGAACCAGTCCTCCGCATCCGCCGGCTTAGGCGGGCGCTTGGCCTCCACCTCCTCTGCCGTGACGGTGGAATCCACAATTTCGTGGTAGAGCACCCGAAAACCTGTTTGGGCCGTCTGGTCGTCGAAGCTCATCCCGGACACATCATCCAACCCAATGAAAAATTGCAGCAACCCCGTTGTGGGAAAATCGGGCAGGCCGCACAGCGACCCGCAGTCCACCTGGGCCAGCAGTCCAAGCGCGCCTCTCTTGGCGTCCAGCGGCCAGGGCATATCGTGGGGCAGATAGGGCGTGCCCCCCGCCTTGCTCCCGAAGATACTCGGCTCTCCCGGTTCCAGCGTGAAGCGGACGGCGGGGCGGTGGTGCTCGGCGTGGATCTCCGCCGTAATCCTCCGGGCCAGCTCATACACCTCACGGGCATTTTTCCGGGCCCGTTCACTGTTCTCCAGCAGTTTATCCGCCATATCAGTTAGCTTTGTCGAATGTCCGGATGAAGTCCGCCAGCTTCTCCACGCCCTCCACAGGCATGGCGTTGTAGATGGACGCCCGCATACCGCCCACATTCCGGTGGCCCTTCAGGTTGGTGAACCCGGCCTCTGCGGCCTCCTTGACGAACTTGGCGTCCAGCTCCTCGCTGGCGGAGCGGAAGGTGACGTTCATGTCGGACCGGCTGGCCTTCTCCGCCGCGCAGGTGAACAGTTTGGAGCTGTCCAGCACATCGTACAGCAGGGCGGCCTTGCTGTGCTTGATCTTCTCCATGCCTTCCACGCCGCCCTTGGAGTCCAGCCACTCCAGCACCAGCCCCAGCATGTAGATGCACCAGCAGGGGGGCGTGTTGTACATGGAGTCCTTGTCGATCATGGACTGATAGCTCATCATCAGCGGGGTGTAGGGCAGCTCATGGCCCGCCAGGTCCTCCCGGACCACGGCGATGGTGAGCCCCGCCGGGGCCAGGTTTTTCTGGGCCCCGCCGAAGATGATCCCGTATTTGGACACGTCCACCGGCCGGGACAGGAAGTTGGAGGACATGTCGCACACGATGGGCACATCCCCGGTGTCGGGCACATACTGCCACTCGGTGCCGTAGATGGTGTTGTTTGCGCAGTAGTAGAAGTAGCTGGCCTGGGGGTCCAGCTTCAGCTGGTCCTGCTGGGGAATGTAGGTGTGGTTTCTGTCCCCGCTGGAGGCGGCCAGGCTGATGTCGCCGTACTTCTTGGCCTCTTTATAGGCCACATTGGCGAAATTGCCGGTGACGGCGTAGTCCGCCCTGCCGGTTTTGCCGATGAGGTTCAGGGGGACCATGGAGAACTGGCTGGAGGCCCCGCCCTGCAAAAACAGCACCTTATAGTTGTCGGGCACATGGAGCAGCCGGATGAAATTGGCCTTGGTGTCGTCGAAGATCTTCTGGAACACCTTGGACCGGTGGCTCATCTCCATCACGGACATGCCGGAGCCCTGGTAGTTGGTGATTTCGCGCCCCGCCCGCTCCAGCACCTCCAAAGGCAGCATGGACGGACCGGCGGAGAAATTGTAAACGCGCTGAGTTCCCATATCTCTTCCTCCTTAGAAACGGCTTGAATTTTAATACTTTAGCGTATTATACATTATATGTTTCACCCGCCCCACTGTCAATCACCAGAAAGGCCAAAAAAGCCCCCCTTGACAGGGGGGCTTTGTATATTCTGATACGAAGAGGACCCGTTGCAATGCCGTCACGCCTCGCCTGTCCGCAGCCCGCGGCTTTCGTTGGGGCAAGCTGCATATCGCTCATTCCGCTCCCCCGTAATGGCTCACGCCTTGGTTTTCAGCATCCGGGTGGCGTTCAAAATGGCGATGACGGCCACCCCCACGTCGGCGAACACTGCCCCCAACATGGTGGTCCGGCCCGCCGCCCCCAGAATGAGGAACAGGGCCTTCACCCCCAGGGCAAACACGATGTTCTCCTTCACGATGCGCATACATTTATGGGCCGTGTCCATGGCCCGGGCCAGCTTGGCCGGGTCGTCGTCCATGAGCACCACGTCGGCAGCCTCGATGGCGGCGTCGGAGCCCATGGCCCCCATGGCGATGCCCACGTCGGCCCGGCTGAGCACCGGGGCGTCGTTCACCCCGTCGCCCACGTAGGCCAGCACGCCCTTGGGGCTCTTGCGAGAGAGCAGGTCCTCCAGCCGGTCCACCTTGTCCCCTGGGAGCAGCTGGGCGTGGACCTCATCCAGCCCCAGCTCCTGCGCCACGGCCTGGCCCACCGTCTGGCTGTCCCCGGTGAGCATGACGGTGCGGATGCCCCGGTCCTTGAGGGCCTTGACGGCGGCGGGGGCGGTGGGTTTCACCCGGTCGGCGATGACGGCGCAGCCCAGATACGTTCCCTCCCGGGCCACGTGGACCAGGGTGCCTGCCTGATTACAGGGCTGGAAGTCCACCCCCTCTTTTTTCATCAGCTTCCCGCTGCCCGCCAGCACCCGCCTGCCGTCCACCAGGGCGGACACGCCGTAGCCGGGGAGCTCCTCCACGCCGGTGACCCGGCCGGGGTCAATCTCCCCGCCCAAGGCCCTGCGCAGGGACTGGGCGATGGGGTGGCCGGAGTGGCGTTCCGCCAGGGCGGCGCACTCCAGCAGCTCCCGCTCCGTCACACCGGGAGCGGGGACCAGGGCGGACAGCTCGAACACCCCCTGGGTCAGGGTGCCCGTCTTGTCGAACACCACCGTCTCGGTTTTGGACAGCAGCTCCAGGTAGTTGCCCCCCTTCACCAGGATGCCCTGGGCGGAGGCCCCGCCGATGCCCCCGAAGAAGGACAGGGGAATGGAGATCACCAGGGCGCAGGGGCAGGAGATCACCAGGAAGGTGAGGGCCCGGTGGACCCAGACGGACCAGTCCCCGGTGACAAGAGAGGGGATCACCGCCAGGGCCAGGGCGGCGAACACCACGGCGGGGGTGTAGTATTTGGCGAACCGGGTGATGAAGTTCTCCGCCTTGGCCTTTTTGGAGGCGGCGTTTTCCACCAGATCCAGGATCTTGGCCACGGTGGACTGGCCAAATTCTTTGGTGACCCGGACCTTCAGTAGCCCGGTGATGTTGACGCAGCCGGACAGCAGCTCCCCGCCCACGGCCACGTCCCGGGGGGCGGACTCGCCGGTGAGGGCAGCGGTATTCAAGGAGGATGCACCCTCAATGACCACGCCGTCCAGGGGGACCTTTTCCCCGGGACGGACGACGATGGTTTCGCCCACCGCCACCTCCTCCGGGTCCACCTCTAAAATTTGCCCGTCCCGCTCCACGTTGGCCACATCGGGCCGGATGTCCATGAGCTGGGCGATGGAGCGCCGGGACTTGCCAACGGCATAGCTCTGGAACAGCTCGCCCACCTGATAGAACAGCATGACCCCCACAGCCTCGGAGTACTCCCCCAGCACCAGCGCGCCGACGGTGGCCACGCACATGAGGAAGTTTTCGTCGAAAATCTGCCCGTGGCCGATGTTGCGGATGGCCTTCCACAGGATGTCCCAGCCGATGATGAGGTAGGGGATGAGGTAGAAGGGCCACTTGAGCAGCACCAGCCCATAGTCGGGGGCGCCGTCCACGCTCTCGGTCAGCAAGGGAATCTCCGTCCGCATGGGGATATCGGGCAGCAGGGACACCGCGATGAGCAGCGCCGCCGCCACAATGATACGGATCAGCGTCTTTTTTTGCTTCCTGGTCATAATAAATCAACTCCTATCGCGGATGTACAGTCCGCTGTCGTCGGGGCAAGCTGCATATCGCTCATTTCCGCCTGCGGCGAAAAATCGCTCATTCCGCTGCCCCTCCTCGCCCCACAAAGCCAAAGGGCGGCTTTGCGGGGCCCCAAAAGAGCCGTTACCTGCAACGGCTCAGCACTTTTCCAGTATCCCGATCCCCTCGGGCACGCCGCCGGGAATGACCTCCAGCGCCACCGGGGCCAGCTTCAGGCGCTCCAAAAATTCCCGGTAAGTCTCCGAGGTAAAAGCGTGCTCGTAGTGAAAGCCCACGCCCTGATAAATCTTAATCATGGCCCCGTAGGCCGTCCCCGCCTTCCCCTGAAGGTAGGTGGGCAGGATGAGCCTGCCTCCGGGGGCAACGACCCGCCACAGCTCCCGGACAGCGGGTTCCGGGTCCGGAAGCAGGTGGAGCACGTTGGCGGCAATCACCGCGTCAAAGCTCCCGTCCGGGTCGGGCAGGGCGGTGATGTCCCGGCGGGCAAAGCTCACGTTGGACAACCCCCGCTTTCGGACCTTTTTCCGGGCCCGGGCCAGCATGGCCTCCGACTGGTCGGTGCACAGCACCGAGCCCGCCCGTTTCGCCACGGCCAGGGAAAACTCCCCCGTCCCGGCGGCGCAGTCCAGCACGCGGGCCCCGGCGGGAACCAGCTCCCCCACACGGGCCCTGGCGGCGGCGTTTACCTTTCGGTTACTCCACTCAAACAGGTCGTACAGCCCGGCGGCCCGGTCCCAGAAGGTCCGGCTCACAGCACGATCTCACAGTCGGGCTCCACCTTGCGGCAGACCTTCACCACGTCCTTCATGACGGCGTCCACATCGTCCGCCTCAATGGTCATTTTCTGGGTGAGGAAGCTGACGGTCGCGCCGGTGACGCCGGGGAGCTTCTTGATGGCGTCCTCCATTTTAGCGGCGCAGTTGGCGCAGTCCAGGTCGATGAGCTTGAAAGTCTTTTTCATGGTGATACATCCTTTCCAAAATAATACGCGGGGGCCCTGCTTTTTCTTTCGAGAAAAGGCACAAAACGTTCGGTTCGCGCTACTCGTTCACATGCTCCATCCCTTGGGCGATGATCTTGCGCACGTGGCCGTCGGCCAGGGAGTAAAACACAGTCTTCCCCTCCCGGCGGAACTTTACCAGCCGGCTTCCCTTCAGCACCCGCAGCTGGTGGGACACCGCCGACTGGGTGAGCCCCAGCAGCTTGG
>ERZ779626.1317-NODE-1317-length-11077-cov-7.843586_pt1 | contig 11077 bp, 11 predicted proteins | sample MGYA00514209_ERZ779626 | MGnify/ENA primary metagenome ERZ779626 (study PRJEB29562, sample SAMEA4376713) | mouse gut metagenome | isolation source: Cecum | study: EMG produced TPA metagenomics assembly of the A DSS colitis mouse model was used to assess the...
GAAGGCATTGATTTGACATTGGCGGCACACTTGGAATGGTGGGCATACGATATGCAGTTTACGTCCACGACGGCACAGCTGTTCTGGGTGTTTAATCAGGCAATACCGGCATGGGTGTCAACCATGTTGATAATGACGCAGAAAAGCTGTAAAAACATGTTATTTATTTTGTCGCTTACCATGTTGTCTTCAACGATTCCGTTTGTAGGGCTGATACCGATTGTTCTCTATCTGTATGCAAAGAGGGTAAAGTCTGACAGGAGTCGTTGGAAAGAAGTATTTACGTTTCAAAATATCACTGGTGTGGTGCTGATTGGCGGCTGCGTGTTTCTCTATTTAATCGGAAATATATCAAGTGGCGTGGTAGGTCGGGATAATGCGGAGCTGATAGTGAGAGAGCCGGCTGCACTGTGTCTGAAGTATCTTTTATTCTTTTTCTTGGAATTTGGTATATATCTGTACTTTATTTGCAAATATCGAAAAAAGGATTCTCTGATATACTTGATTACAGGGATTCTGGTTATTTGTCCGTTTATTATGGTGGGGGACAATCACGATTTCTGTATGAGGGCGTCCGTACCGGCGTTGATCATTCTAATGCTTCTGTGTATCGAGACACTGGAGAAGATACACAGGGAAGGGAAGAAGGCTTTGCTGGCTGCATATTGTATAGTGCTTCTGCTGGGTGCAATAACGCCATTTAATGAAATACATAGATCAGTCAAAGAAACATTCTGGAGAGTTACGAATGGAGAGTCTGTCAGATATCCGGAATACGATATTGAAAAGCAGCTCTTACGTTATGGTAATTTTTCGGGAGAGGTTAGTGGGAATTTGTTTTATGAGTATTTTGCGAAGGAATATAGAGTTCCAACATGGTGGACCGGGAATGAGGAATGACTGGCAAATATGAATTTGAAATAAGGCATTAGTTGAGGAGTTCTGGCTGGATGACAATAAATCTATAAATAAAAATATAGTGCATTCTGGAAAGTTTTCTATTATAATCCCATCTTTGACAGTTGAGAAAAGGTAAAAACCTCACACCCAGCATAAATACGCTGTTTGTGGGGTTTTCTTGGTTGAAAAGTATGTAGCTATTTTTGCTTCTTCTTGATCTGGTTTAAAATTTTTCTCATATTCTTTTGAGAAGTAATCTGATAGTCTGTTCGAAAACCAAAAGCATCATGCAATGCATCTGTTAAATCTGTCCTTGTGTAAGCGGGAATATATCCCTCTCCGGGAGCGATCATCATATCCATAGTTCTCAGGGTTCCAATGATTTCCCCGCAGCTGTATTGTTCTTTCAGTTTCTTTTCGAGTATTCTGTAGATTACGAGAGCTGTAAAGCATGTCGTAAAGTGGGCTGTAATCCGGTCCTTTCTGGAAAGATACACCGGTCTTGTTTTGAATTCTGTTTTCATGATCCGAAAGCATTCTTCGATCTCCCATCTTTTCTGATTGATCCTGATGATTTTTGCCGCATCATAATCCAGATTTGTACATACGGCATAGAAACCATCATATTTTGATTCCTTATCTATCTGTTCCTGATTCAGTGAAGGAATGGTTCTGCTTGCTGCTTCTCCATCAGCAGTACAGTGCCCCAGCTCAATAAAACGCTTTGGGTCATTTTGCTTTTTCTTTGAAAGAGAAGAAGGATTTTCGACGAATCTTCTCGCTCTTTCAATCTGTCTTTCCCTTACCATGCGCTGATAATTACGGTATGCTGCCTTTGCATGATGCTGTTTCCAGAACCCTTTTCAGGAAAGAAAAGCATGTCTGCGTTCATTCTGGACTCCTTTATGGTGTGCAGCGTGGTTTGGCAGGGATAAGGTGGGACATTTTTCCAGCAGGAAGACCGTCTAAAAATTTCTCCGTTTTGTACAAAGTCATCCCATGTATTCCGGCGGTTCCACCGGCCTGACCGATTTCTTTGGGGTGATTGTCAGTCCTTTCATCAGCCATCGGAACTGCTGCGGCGTTAATCCACGCACCTCCTCTGGGGGGCGCGGCCACTGGAACCAGCTTTCCGCGAGCCGCTTGTATAACAGGAGCCAGCCATCCCCTTACCATACAAGCCCTTTGATGCGGTCTGTGCGCCTCCCGCAGAAAAGATAGAGTGTATCCGGGATATATGGCCTGTTCCCGGTCTGTGTTTCCACGAGTGCCGCCAGCCGGTCCATGCCGGCGCGCAGGTCGGTGTAGCCGCAGACAATGTAGACGGCTTTAAAGCAGGTGGCGTCATTGAGCATCCCGCACCACCTTAAGGACTGCCGCAAGCAGCGGCATGGGTGTGGATTCTGTTACGCGGATGGAAAGACCGTTTACAGCAACAGAAAGTCCCAGCCGTGTATCGGTATCGTCTTGTGTTTTCTGATGCGGGAGGCAGGGGGTTACCGGGACGGTCTGCTGCGCCGGAGTCTCCGGCGGAAGGTTTTCCAGGCACACCTGCCTTACACGGCGCAGCCTGTAATAGTAGTCCGCTTTCGTAATGCCGTGGCTGACACACCAGTCAACGACACTCATGCCTGCGGGCCGATTCTGGCATTCCCTGATCTGCTCCGCCCACTCTTTTAAGCGGTATTGTACAGCCGCTGCCGCTGTTGCTGAAACCATAGACTTACCTCCGTATAGGGGTATCAAAAGTTAAGGGTCAACTTTTAATACCTGTGATAGAAATATAGTCTATTGTCACATATTATTCCCTCGCAGTCGAGATACGCACTATCTACCGTTTACGATTTTACGCTTACGATCTGGTCATCGGTTTCATGTTTCTTCGATGACCGGTCAGACCGGTGCCTTCTTAAATCCGCCATCCGCTCCAGAACAAGCTGGAGCGGATAGTCGATATTTTCAAGCTGCTCCTGCTGCGACAGAAACAGCCTGGTAAGCGTTTTTCTGTCAAGGCTGTTCAGCTAAGGCGCAGGGTTTGGTGTTTGCTTTTATATAGAAGAGAATTTTGTGCTGAATAAATCTGGTTCATCATATTCATTTGCCGTCGAAATAGTGAGTAAAAACTCGTTTTTTGGTGAAATATAGTTGTATTGAGCGTATAAAAAGTGAGTTTTATAATATAAAAGAGGTGAATTAAAATGAACCAGTCAGCGAGCACACTGGGCAGCGTTGTCCGTGCAACAAGAAAGAGCAAAAATTTATCTCAGGAAGCATTGGCTGAGAGACTTGGTGTCTGCAAAAGGACGATTATGGATATTGAAAAAAATACTGGAAATCCAAAGTTTGAATTGCTGTGTATGTTAGTAAGAGAATTGGATTTGCCGCTTTATCAGGTGTTTTATCCAGAAGTAGAAGAGAGTAAGGAAATGAAGAATGTACTTATGAAAGAATTGAGTGATTGTTCAGAGTATGAGATGAAAATTATCCTATCAGTAGTAAAGAATTTACGCTGTGCTTTAAAAAACGAAAAATAAGATATTAAAAATATACGTTTGCATGAGAAGGGGTGTATAGTGGTGGAACCATATATAAATATCAAGAAAGAGAGGGATGTTATATGAAATTAACAGACAGACAAATTGGATTGGGTACATTTCCGTTTTCAGGGGTTTTTTCTCCAATTTCACAGGAGGAGGCTGAAGGTGTTGTAAAAGAATTCGTTAATATGGGAGGACATTACATTGAAACGGCACCTATTTATCCCAGAAATAATGTTGACCTTTCCAAGTTACTTGCGCTTTTTAACCGGGAGGATGTCTTTGTCGGAACAAAATGTGTGTTGAGTTTGGATGAGAATGGCAAACAGTATTCCAGTGGCAAATCAGATGCCTTAAAGCGGCAGTGTATTGATGAAATAAAGCGGCTTGGAGTTGATTATTTAGATTTGCTGGAAGCGCATGTAACTGCGACTGACGCTCCTGCTGAGGAAGTGGCAGGAACACTTAATGAGTTAAAAAAAGAAGGTCTAGTAAGATATATCGGGGCATCGAATGCTAGCCTGCAGGATATGAGGGGATATATTGATGGAGGAGGGGTAGATTTTGTGCAGAACAGATATTCTATTATTCATCGAAGACCGACAGAAAGTATAACGATGATTTGCGAGGAGCATGATATTAAATTTAACCCATATCAGGTAATTGAGCGCGGACAATTAAACAACGCCGCGGCGGATGCCGGCGAATGGAGAGAAGGGGATCTTAGAGCCCAGAAAGCGGAGTATGTGGGAGATGCATATGAAAGAGTACATAACTGGGTTCGTAATGTTTTAGGAAAGATTGCGGGTGATGCGGGTATGAATTTATCTGAATTATCCATTAGATGGGTTTTATCTAAAAGGCAGGTTACTATGCCAGTAATAGGAGCAACGAAAGTATGGCAGATTAAACAGAATATGTCGGTGGCAGCAGAACCTTTGTCAAAGGATGTATTAAGTGCGGTAGATGCAGCATATACATCATTTTCGATGGAAATTGATAAAATATTCGGTCTTTCTATTGAGGAATTTAGAGGTTTGGTGTAAAGGAATATTATGGAAGAGTTTACATGGAAAGATATAAAAGTGTCCGGCGGACCAGAAATAGTTGATAATTCAGAGGTATCGGTATTGTATAAGGTCGCATTATCAAAGGAGGATCTGTGTAATGGAAAATTCATTGAATCAACATATAATCCGGATGTTCCTGTGAGAGTTAGAGTAAATGAGAAATCTTTGTTATGCGGTGTATATAAGGGCATATTAGGTATGCGTGGCGGAGGTTCTGTAAGGCAGATTACCATCCCGGCAGCTATGGCCTTTGGGGAAAGGGGCTTTGCGGGAATTACGTCTAATAAAGATATCTATGTCGAGGTGTGTGCAGTTTCTGTTGATAATGATTCAATTAATGAATAGGAGTCAATAATGGAATTTGACTATTACACAGCAATAAAAGCAGGAAATATTTTTGGCAAAAATGTTTTGGTGGAATTTGGCGCAACCATCGGACAAAACAATGTCTTTTTGGATAATTGTATCATAAGATCATCCTGTGTAATCGGCAGCGATAATTGCTTTTCGGATAATGTTGTACTTGGCGCCATTCCCCGAGAAAAATTCCAGGGCGCAGGACCGGGCAAAAAAATAACAGCAAGCCCAAAGATCATTATTGGAAACCATAATTTGATTGAAGACAGTGTGGTGGTGCAGTTACCACTAGAAGGGGTAACAAAGATTGGAGATGAAGTATGTATTGGTGCTTTTACGCATATTGCTCATGATGTTACGATAGAAGACCATGTAACTACTGCCAGCCATTGTTCTATTGGAGGGTATAGCATTATCATGTTACATGCCAATTTGGGAATGGGTGCAAGAATTCATCAAAGAACTGTAGTTGGGAGTTGGGCGATGATTGGAGCGGGCGGTGTTGTTGTAAAGCATGTGATGCCATATTCAACAGTCGTTGGTGTGCCACCAAAGTATCTTCATATTAATAGGGTTGGGTTAGAGCGGGATGGCAGGTCTGATGATGAAATAGGGCTGATTGACCAGTGGCTGACATCGAAGGGGGTGTCGGTGCTGCCAGATGCTGTTAGTAACTCAATAAGAATGTTTAAGCAGGCGTTGAGAATTTGGTATCGGGACAAGGGGACGGTTCCTGATATTGATCTGAATCAATTTTAACGGGGTGCCAAATATTATTATGGTTGTACAAATTTGCCGGAATGGAGGATTACTAAGTGGAGATTACGGTTGCTATAGGCGTCAGACCTCACTATGTAAAAGCAAGTGGTCTTCAATATGTTTTAAGGGATACAGGTATTTCTTTAAAGTTTTTGGATCTCCATCAGCATTACGATAAATGCTTGAGAGATATTTATGTGAATGAAGGTAATCTCCAAGTTGCTTGTGAATCAAAACCTATCAGAAGTACAGGAAGTGATTTGGAAGAGTTAACAAGACAGATAATGGAGGTGAGCCAATGGTTTGTTTCAGAGGCAGGGAAGAGAAGCCGAGCACTTATTGTATTTGGCGATGCGACTCCTGCGTATTCTGCTTCTATCGCAGCAAATCGGCTTAATGTGCCTATTATTCATATTGAGGCAGGGGTAAGGCGCGTAACCAGTGAAAAGGAACATTGGAACAGCCTTATTACGGATCAATTGAGCTCCTTGAGGTATTGCTATACTTTAAAAAATGTGACGGATCTGCAAAGAGAGGGGTTAGGCAATGGATCATATCTTGTCGGAGATCTATTTGCTGAATGGACAATTAAAGAAGCGAATAGGGATTCATTACCTATAATGCTAGACAATTATATCTTAGTCTCCATTCATAGGCCCCAAAATTGTAAGAGTAGTATATTTAGAATTATATGCGAAGTACTTAAGAAGGAAAATAAACCTGTTGTCTGGATTATACATCCGAGAACAAATAACTTTACGCCGATTGTTGAGGAGGGAAAAAATTTTTATTTATTACCATCGCAAAAGCATTCGGATATGCTGGCTTTAATTGATGGGGCGGAGTTTATTTTGACAGATTCAGGAGGTCTGGTGAGAGAAGGTGTTTTGCTGGAGAAAAAAGTGATTGTTTGCCATGAACAGGGAATGTGGATTGATTTAGTTCAAAGCGGGGCGATACTTAGAGCAGATCAAGACAAAGATTCCATTGAAAAGGCGGTTAAGTATGTAAAAGAACATGAATTACCTTCTGGCAAAAAACACTTTATGGTAGATGGAGGGGAGGAACTCTTTAGAAAAACATTATTCGACTTTTTGTATGCATTAGAGAGCTAGCTGGAAGGGTGAACAATTTATGGAAATTGTAAATATAATTGATACCATAAAAAGGGGGATTATAAAAGTTTTTACATTAATATGGAATTCACAGATATTTAAAATAATATTGATATGTCTGGTTATTTTTTTGACACTTGCTAACTACTGGTGTGTCTCATTGTTTAGTGGAAATATTGATTATAACAAATTTGGCACCATAGGGGAATGGTTTTCAAATTTTGCAACAATTATTACGATAGCTGTTGCAGCTGCTACCATTCGGAATGATCGGCTTAATGCAGAAAAGGATAGAAACTTGACACTTCAGTTGAAGGACGAAGAAAGTAGAGAGAATTTACACAAAGCTGAAGAATTGCAAAGGATTAGAGAGAAATCAGTCTATGTGTGGATTGGGGGAGAACAGGATTCTGTAACGTATGCGATGAGCCAATGCTGGCTATGCACATCTAATAAGACTGGGGAACCTGTCTTTGAATGGCAGATTATTAATGAAGATGGAAAAATCCTGGCCAGTTCCAAAGCGTATGGACCTATATATGATGATGTTCAAAAAGAGATTCAGGTAGACGGACTTTTGCCAGACACACAAATCAGTATTCAATATCAATCGTTTTCAGGAAAGTGGTACAAAAGAAAGGGAGCAAATGCAGAGGAGATAGCATATGACTGATCGAAACCGTATGCATGTTTTAGAGGTATATTCTACTCTGAATGACGATATAGGGTCAATAAAATTGAATGAAATAGCACCGGGTCTTGGTGACAGCGTAATAAGAATACTTGATTTGGTAGTTCCATTAAGGTCAGATATTACGCTGAGTGCTGTTATTACGGAGGGCGGATTAGATTCTGTGATGGTACGTCGTGTTGAAACGGCATCTCCGCCCATTGCGACTATAGTAAAAAAGGAGTCGGAACTGAAGTGCGAAAGTAAGTCTAAAGTAAAAATTAATGAAGATTTTGTCAAAGCGGTATTTAGCGCAACAGAGAAAGCATTGCAGGGAGAGGCAGTATGGGGACTTTCCATTAGACCCAGACCATTAATTTATTCGCCGTTGTGGACCATCGGAGAAAAGAAAGAATTTGCGGATATAGATATTCTTTCGGCGGCAAATCTTTTTCAATATGTTGTAATATTAGGAGCACCTGGAAGTGGGAAGACGACTACAGCCAAGGCAATTGCAACAGCACATTTTCAGAGATTTACTTTTAATGGCTGTAATGATGAAAACGATAATGTGATAGGCCTTTGGCAGGATAAGGATAATCTGTCGGTATATATAGAATTAAAAAATATGGTGGCAGATAAGGAATTTCCTGAAATATCCAAAAGAGGGCCGGATGTAGAGTTTTTTAAAAAGTATGTTCAAAAAAACTTTTTAAAAGATGATGAACAGGCTATGAACTATGTTACTGAACATTTTCGGTCAGGTCAGGCTGTTTTAGTATTGGATGGATTGGATGAAGTAACCGTACCAAATACGGAAAAGAATGCACTTGAAAAAAGACATGCGCAGTTACAGCGGCTAATTGGGTCGATCAAAACGGTCTATCCTCAAATTAAGATTGTTGTAACATCAAGACCAGCAGGATATTCCGGGTGGACATTGGATGGGTTTGAAGTGCTTCATATTCGACCGCTTTCATCGGATGAAGCAGCTAAACTGGCTTATTCTTATTATATTGCAGCTGGCAAAGGTGAGGAAGAATCTGATGTATTGACAAGAAAGTTAATTGTTGAGATTGAGCGGCTGCCAGACAAAATACGGGAATATCCTTTGTTTATTTGTCTGTTAACCTCGTTGTTTAAAGATAAGGAAGGTGCTTTTCCGGCAAAAAGGGGAGGCTTGCTACAGGTCTCGCTGGATACATTGCTCGGACCATGGACGACCAGGCGGCATGAAGGCAAAACTTTGCAGGATATTTTGAATTGTACGCCTGAACAGATAGTAAAATGTCTGGCGGATATTTCTCTGCAGGCGATGGTGGAGATTGGAATTAACGGGAACATTGATACACCGGATGTGCCAATTAGGATGGCTCTGGAAGTATTTTATAAACTTTTGGGGGAACATATTAATTTGACACAGGTAATAAATTATATTGAGTGTCAGGCAGGCATTTGGACATCTCCCGCATCGATGCAATTGAGGTTTGTGCATAGACTGTTTCAAGAATATTTAGCAGCTCTGGCAATAGCTGATTGTGATGACAGGGTTGAAAAAATGAAATGTCTTGTACGGGAAAATTTTGTTTTATGGCATGAAGTGACCTTGCTATTTGCAGATATACTGTATAATCGGAGAAACAATGAAGTGTTGCTTCTGTTTGTTGAGCAGTTACTTAATATATCAGATGATTTGCCAGAGGATAGTGATGTAACAGAATGCGATGAAATAAAATATGGGACAAAAAAGGCAGATATTATTGCACTGGTAGCGGAGATTATTGTTGATGAAGAATTTCACACATTTGTTTCTATAAAAAGCAGCAAAAGCTATAAATATTGTATTGAGAGCCTGCATGAGAGCCTTAAAAGGCAGTATTTAAGCGGGGAACAACGCCGACTTGTTGGGGAGGCTTTGGATGAATTGGGCGAGCCAAGAGTTGGTTTGGGACTCGACATAAATAGCCAAATACCTATTTTTTCTTGGGAGAGAATTCCAGAGGGGGATTTTTGGATGGGTACCGGAGAAGATGAAGAAGAGGCAATAAGAAAAATTGCGTTTACTGATACGTGGAATATAGAGAGGGAGAGACCCCGCCATAAAGTACATATAGTGGGATTTGATATTTCGAGATATCCTGTAACGCATAGTCAGTTTAGCGCGTTTTTAATAGCCGAGGATGGATATACAGCTGATCAATGGTGGTCTGAGGCCGGATTAGAGTGGCGGAATAAAAATGAGCCGCCCGTATCATCTGCTCTTTTAGGAAATATGCCACAGAATTGTGTGACATGGTATGAAGCGATGGCGTTTTGCAAGTGGGTTTCTTATAAGACAAACTTTGTAGTACGATTGCCCTCTGAGGCAGAATGGGAGTATGCGGTCAGAGGAAGTGCGAATTATCAATTTGCATGGGGAAATGATTGTCGGACGGATTATGCGAATGTTCGGGACACAGGAATTAATGAAATATCTTCTGCCGGATGTTTTTTGACGGATGTAAAAGGGCATTCTGATGTACACCTGTACGACATGAATGGCAATTTGTGGGAATGGTGTTCAAGTATAGTGGAAGACGATTGCGGGAGAAAATTTTCATATCCATATGATGCTGGTGACGGTAGAGAGAATGAAAATTTAGATGATCATTATTTTAGGGCTACGAGAGGAGGCTATTATAGCGGTGAGTGGATGTATGCAAGAAACTGCTACAGGGGCAGGGACATTCCAAGTTTGCGTGCAGAGAGACAAGGATTTAGGGTGGTGAGAGAAATTGAATAGAAGGGATCATTATAGAATAGAAAAAGAGGATGGCAAATGTCTGCATGTTCAAGTGCGTTACCCGAGTCAAGATAGTCAAAATTGCAATGTGATTTTTGTGCACGGATTTCTTGGTGATGGGGTTGAAAACCATCGGATGTTTGTTAAGATGGCAGAGGGGTTGAATAATGTAGGTTATACCTGCATGTTATTTGATCAAACAGGGTGTGGTTATAGTGATGGCTATTATGACAACGTACGACTTGATACTGTGAAAAATGATTTGGAAGAAATGGTAAAATGGGTAAGGCGGACATTTACGGGGGATATTGCTTTTTTAGGCCAGAGTCTAGGAGCGGCTTTAACGCTTAATGCAATATATGAACCTGCTATCAGATTTATTATTGCCATTAATCCGGCAGCTCATTTTGATAAATGGCTAATTCAGCGGTATTGCTGGGATATTACAGCAGCGGATGATTATTATTGCGCAATACCAAAGGGTATTTTTGTGTCTCGAGATTTTATTTGTGATTTGTTGGAGTGGAACTGGACAGAAACATTATCAGTGAGTGATATTCCCGTTTTACTGGTTGCCTCCACAGATGATGGAATTGGATCATATACAACTTCGGAAGAAGTAGCTGCAAAGTGGGGAAATAAAGCGGCAATTAGAGCAATAGATAAGGCGGAACATTCTTTTACAAATCAGCCCCAATTGGAAGAATATGCAATCAGTGTTATCATAGAGTGGCTCTTAAGCCAGAAGTGACTATGTTATGTCTCTGGACTGAAATTTTTATTCTATAATAAATATACAAGATATAATATAGTTAAAGCAAATTTGCCACGAGCCTGAATTGTAAAACTAACTTCCATATGAAACAGTAAATTCTACATGCCCTTTG
>ERZ779626.1320-NODE-1320-length-11060-cov-8.745025_pt1 | contig 11060 bp, 6 predicted proteins | sample MGYA00514209_ERZ779626 | MGnify/ENA primary metagenome ERZ779626 (study PRJEB29562, sample SAMEA4376713) | mouse gut metagenome | isolation source: Cecum | study: EMG produced TPA metagenomics assembly of the A DSS colitis mouse model was used to assess the...
CTATGACCCCTCCGCCATGATTACCGGTGAAGGGGCCATGTACCGGGACCTGATCGACACCTCGGCGGTGGACTTCCAGGTGACAAACTATATTTCCATCGCGGCAATTTTCCTGATTATCGCCTTTGTGTTCCGGTCCGTCACCGTTCCCCTGGTGCTGGTGGCCACCATCGAGCTGGCTATCTTCATCAACCAGGGCTGCTGCTACTTCCTGGGGACCGAGATTCCCTTCATCGCCCCCACCATCATCAGCTGCGTCCAGCTGGGGGCCACGGTGGACTACGCCATCCTGATGACCTCCCGCTTCCAGGAGGAGCTGAAGAAGGGCCTCAGCCGGGAGGAGGCCATCCGCGTTGCCGCCGCGTCCTCCGACGCGTCCATCGTCACCAGCGCCCTGGTGCTGTTCTGCGCCACCCTGGGGGTGTCCTTCGTCTCCTCCATCGACCTCATCGGGGCCATCTGCGTCATGCTGGCCCGGGGAGCCCTGATTTCGGCGCTGGTGAGCATCTTCCTCATGCCCGCCATCCTCTGCGTCTGCGAGCCGCTGTTCCACAAGACCAGCTGGCGCTGGAAAACGGCGGTCCCCGCTCCGGCCCTGCCGGTTTCGGAGGCGGAGACGCTTCCCGCCCCGGCGGAGGAGCTTCCTCCGGCCTCTGTCTCGGAGGCGGCTTCCGTGGAGGTGGTTTCCATAGAAGCGGAGCCGGTATCCGCCCGCGCGGAATAGAGAACCATAGAGAACACAAGACCCTCGGAGAAACCGCTCCGAGGGTCTTGCCGTTTGTCAGTCTTCGTCTTTCGCCCAGGCCATGGCGCAGCGCACGGCCCGCTTCCAGCCCGTTTGCCATTCCCGCCGCCGTTCCGGGGAGACGGTGGGGGTGAAGGTCCGCTGGCAGGTCCAATTGCTCCGGATTTCTTCCAGGTCCCTCCAGAACCCGGAGGCCAGCCCCGCCAGGTACGCCGCCCCCAGGGCGGTGGTTTCGATGCACCGTGGACGCTGGATTTGGGTGTCCGACAGGTCTGCCTGGAACTGCATCAGGAAATTGTTGGCGCTGGCTCCGCCGTCCACCCGCAGGGAGTTCAGGGCCAGGCCGGACTCCTCTTTCATGGCGGCAAGCAGGTCGTTGGTCTGATAGGCCAGAGATTCCGTCACCGCCCGGATGAAGCGCTCCCGGGTGACGCCCCGGGTCAGGCCGGTGACCGTGCCCCGGGCGTAGGGCTCCCAGTAGGGGGCCCCCAGCCCCACGAAGGCGGGAACCACGTAGACGCCTCCCGCGTCCTCCAGCCCGGCGCAGATTTCCTCCGTCTGGGCGGCGCTGTCCAGCAGACGCATCTCGTCCCGGAGCCACTGGATGGCCGCCCCGGCGATGAAGACGCTGCCCTCCAGGGCATAGCGGGCCTGGCCGTCGGCGCTGGCGGCGATGGTGGTGAGGAGGCCCCGCTTCGAGGCCACCGCCTCCGTCCCGGTGTTCATCAGCAGGAAGCCGCCGGTGCCGTAGGTGCTTTTCACGTCCCCCGGCTCAAAGCCGCACTGGCCGAAGAGGGCGGCCTGCTGGTCCCCGGCGGCGGCGGCGATGGGGATAGAGCCGCCGAATTTGTCCGTCCCGCCGAACAGGTGGCTGCTGGGCAGGGCCTGGGGCAGCAGGGAGGCGGGGATGCGGAAGTAGTCCAGCAGCTCCTGGTCCCATTGGAGCTTGTGGATGTCGAAGAGCATGGTCCGGGAGGCGTTGGTGTAATCCGTGGCGTGGACCCGCCCGCCGGTCAGGTTCCAGATGAGCCAGGCGTCCACGGTGCCGAAGCGCAGCTCCCCCCGCTCCGCCCGCGCCCGGGCTCCGGGGACGTTGTCCAGAATCCACTCCAGCTTGCTGGCGGAGAAGTAAGCGTCGGGAATCAGCCCGGTCTTTTGCCGGACGGCTTCCTCCAGCCCGTCCCGCCGGAGCCGCTCAATGCGGTCCGCCGTCCGGCGGCACTGCCAGACGATGGCGTTGCAGACGGGCTTTCCCGTGGCGGCGTCCCAGACCAGGGTGGTCTCCCGCTGGTTGGTAATGCCGATGGCGGCGATTTCATCCGCCTGGGCGTCGGCCTTCTGCATGGCCTCCATGGTGACGCCCATCTGGGTGGACCAGATGTCCATGGGGTCGTGCTCCACCCAGCCGGGCTGGGGATAGAGCTGGGGAAATTCCTTCTGGACCACGGCGCGGACCGTCCCCTGCCGGTCGAAGAGGATGCACCGGGAGCTGGTGGTGCCCTGGTCCATGGCGATCACGTATTTCTTCTCGTTCACGTCCGCACCTCCCGCGCCGTTCACAGGGCCGCTTGGAAGAAGTCGATGACGCCCTGCTCCACCTGGTCCTTGAGGTCGTTGTAGTTGTGGATTTCATGGCGGTAGCCGTCGTAAATTTTGGTGGTCACCTTGTGGCCGGAGTCCTCCAGCCAGGCGGAGACCTGCTTCACGCCCTCGCCGTACTGGCCCACCGGGTCCTCGCCTCCGGCGATGTTGTAGACGGGCAGGTCCTTGGGGACCTTCTCCGCCCAGGCGGGGCCGGTGATGCAGTCGATCATTTGGCAGAAGTAGAGGAAGGAGCGGTTGCTGGTGGGCCGGGAGAAGGCGTCCAGAGGGTCCATGGCGTGGTCCGCCTGAACATAGGGGTCGGAGCAGATCCACTCGTTGCCGAATCGGATTTCCTCCGTACACCGCTCGCACATCCAGCCCAGCAGGGCCCCGGCGGCGTTGGGGTCGGAGGCGTCCCCCTGCCCGGTGCCGACGGCGGCTTGCAGCATAGCCATGCCCTGCTCCAGGCCGGGGAAGACGCCGCTGGTGCCGCAGAGAGTGACGGCGGCAAGCTCGGAGCCGTAGGCGGTGATGTAGTCCCGGGCGATGAAGGAGCCCATGCTATGGCCGAAGAGGAAATAGGGGAGGCCGGGGTACTTCTCCTTGACCAGCTTCGTCAGGGTGTGCTCATCCTCCATCATGGTGTGGGGGCCCTTGTCTCCCCAGTCGCCCCAGGAGTTGTTGACCATGGCGGTCCGGCCGTGGCCCACGTGGTCGTCCGCCGCCACGATGAAGCCGGCATCCAGGAATTTGGAGATCATGTGAAGGTAGCGCCGGGAGTGCTCTCCGAAGCCGTGGACCAGCTGAATGATGCCCACGGGCTTGGCGGCGGGGACATAGATCCACCCCTGGACCTGGTCCCGCTGGTTGAAGGACTGGAAGCTGATCTCGTGTAACATCGCTGCTCCTCCTGTTCCGGGCGTTTCCGTGCCCTGCATTTGATTGAAGCGGAAAATCATGGAATAAAATCAGTATACCGTGCCCCGCCGCCGCTGTCAACCAAAAGCGGCGGCGAAACCCGGGCGGGGCGGCACGGAGAATTTTCCATGGAAAGTGCTTGCCATTTAGAGAGAAATCCATTATGCTGTTTATCAGGCCTTGTTTGAAAATTGGCGGAATGCCCAACGGTGAGAGATTTTTTCGCCAATCAAGGCAAATTTTCGCGGGCGGGCTGACGCCCGGCAAGAAAATTTAACGCAGAACGGCGGAAAAAGATCCGCCGTTTTGGGCGTTTTGCCATTTTTCAAACAAGACCTAAAGTTTTTTTAAAATGAACGGGGAATGAGGAGTCATGACCACAACGCCCGCCAACAACATGGACGTCAAGCGTCGCAACCGGGTGAATACCCTGCGCTGCATCCTGGCCAGCGGCCGGGTCTCCCAGATGGAGCTGACCCAGAAGCTGGCCCTCAGCTGGCCCACGATTTTGCAGAACGTGAAGGAGCTGAAGGAGCTGGGCCTGGTCCGGGAGGACGGCGTGTACGCCTCCACCGGCGGCCGGAAGGCCAGGGCCTACGCACCCGTGCGGGACGCCCGGGTGGCGGTGGGCGTGAACCTGGCGGCGGACCACGTCAGCGTGGTGCTGACGGACCTGGGCGGGAATCTGCTGCGCCAGGCCCGGGGGGCCCTCCGCTTCTCTCAGGAGGACGTGTATTTCAAATACCTGGGCGGCCTGCTCCAGCGCTTCGCGGAGGCCGGCGGGATGGAGGACCGGATCTTGGGAGTGGGGCTCTCGCTCCCCGGCGTGGTGGAGGAGGAGCGGGGAATGTTCCGGGAATCCCGGGCCCTGGGCCTGCGGAACGTGCCCCTCAGCCGCTTCACCCGGCAGATTCCCTGGCCCTGCCGCTGCCTCAGCGCCGCCCAGGCTTCCGGCCTGGCGGAGCTTCGGGGCGAGACGGGGAACATGGTCTACCTCTCCCTGGACGGCACGGTGGGCGGGGCTATTCTCCGGGGCGGGAGCCTCTACCTGGGGGACCGCCTCCGGGCGGGGGAGTTCGGGCATATGACCCTGGTCCCCGGCGGCCGCCGGTGCTGGTGCGGGAAGGAGGGCTGCCTGGACGCCTACTGCTCCGCCCAGGTCCTCTCGGACCATGCCGGGGGCAGTCTCTCCGCGTTCTTTGAAGAGCTTCGCTCCGGGGATTCCGGGAAGCGGGAGCTCTGGCGGGAGTACCTGGAGCACCTGGCGGCGGCGGTGAATAACCTCCATACCGCCTTTGACTGCGGCGTGATGATAGGGGGCTGCGTGGGGGCCTGCCTGGAGGAGTTCGGGGAACTGCTGCGGGCGCTGCTGGCGGAGCGGAACCCTTTTGAGCCGGACGCTTCCTATTTAAAATACAGCCGCCGCCCCCAGGAGGCCGCCGCCGTGGGCGCGGCCCTGACCCAGGTGGAGGCGTTCCTCCAGGAGCTTTGAGTACACATGCAAAACAGCGCCGTCCCACCGGGACGGCGCTCTTATGTTTATTCCCCGCCGGTGCGCTCCTCCCCAAAAACGGAGCGGCAGGTCTCCAGGGCCTTGCTCAGCTTCTGCCGCAGGGCTTCCCCGGTTTCGCCGGAATCCAGGGCCGCATGGATGTCCACCAGCTCGAAACGGGGAGAGGCCCCCTCCGCCCGGTGGAGCATGTACATGGGGATGTAGGCGTAGTCCGTGACCTGAGCCTCCCCTGTCTCGTTGTCCCGGGTGAGGGTCAGGGTCAGTACCGCCGTGGTGTCCGTGTTGGGCTTGGTCTGGGAGGAGATGAAGTTCCCCAGGGAGTAGCAGACGAAGCCCTGCCGCCCGTCCGGGAGGGTGCGGAGCTCCATGGGCTGGGGCACATGGGAGTGGCCGCCCAGAACCATGTCCGCGCCGTTTTCAAAGAGGAAGTCCGCCAGCTCCTCCTGGTATCGGTTCTGCTCCAGCTTGTATTCCAGGCCCCAGTGGACCATCACCGCGATCAGGTCCGTTTCCATGGCCCTGGCCGCCTCCAGGTCTGCGGCCAGGCGGTCCCAGTCCGGCTTGGAAAGGGTGGTCAGGTAGTCGGTGTTGAAGACGTTGATGGCGTAGGGGTGCTTTTTGGGAATGGGAATGCCGTTGGTGCCGTATGTATAGCCCAGGAAGGCCACCGAGACGCCGCCCACATCCGCCGTGACGATGCTGCGGTTCCGCTCCTCCTGGGTCCGGCTGGTGCCCACATGGGCCAGGCCCGCCCCGTCCAGCACGTCCAGCGTCCGGCTGAGGCCGGAGAAGCCCCGGTCCAGGCTGTGGTTGTTGGCGGTGAGGCACAGGTCGAAGCCCAGGACCTTGAGGTCATAGGCCAGGTCGTCGGGGGAGTTGAAGGCGGGATAGCCGGAGTAGGGAGGGCCGCCGGAGAGGGTGGTCTCCAGGTTGACCACGGCGTAGTCCGCCGCCTCCACATAGGGCCCGGCGGCGGCCATAATCCGGGCATAGTCGTACCGCTCCCCGTTCCAGGCGTCGTTGGTGACGGGCATATGGCTCATGGCGTCGCCGCAGACCGCCAGGACGGCCACGGTGGGCTCTGGCGGTTCGGGCTCCTCCGGGACGGCGGGCTCTTCCAGGACGGCGGGAGGTTCCGGAGGCGCTTCCTGAGGAGGCGGGACGGCGGCGGAGGCCCCGGCGGGGACGCTGCCGCAGGCGCTGAGCAGGAGCAGCAGGCAGAGCAGGAGGGAAGGAAGCTGCGGTTTCATGAAAAGCCCTCCTTTCAGGGCGGGATGGATTCAGGCCCCGGTTTCGGGGCCGGTTGCCCTGATTATAGCGCGTTTCCCGGGGGCTGTCAACGCGGCCGCCGGAGCGGCCCGCCCCGGGCTTCGGCGTTTTTTCCGGCCGTCTTTCGGGGAAGGGCCAAAGCGGGCCAAAATACGTGGAAGTCATTGACAAAGGGGCGCTCCGGACTTTATAATAAATACGAAGCCCTACGGGCCTGACGAAAGGCCGATTATCAGAAATTAGTTAGAGGTGGAGAGAGATGAAGAGTATCCGAAAGAAGATCACAGTATGCCTGATGGCAACCATCCTGGCCGCGCTGTTCGCGGTGGGCGCCTCCAGCATTGGGCTGAACTACCGGAGCACCATCGCCACTGTGGAGGAGCTGATGAGCCAGACCGCCGTTCTGGCCGCCGAGCGCATCGAGGAGGAGCTGATCGCCTACAAGAACGTGGCCATGGACACCGGCCGCATTACCCAGCTGTCCAGCCCCCTCACGCCGGTGGAGGAAAAGAAGGCCATCATTGACGAGCGGGCGAGCCTCCACGGCTTCCAGCGGGGCAATGTGATTGGCCTGGACGGAATCAGCATCTTCGACGGAAAGGACTACTCCGACCGGGAGTATGTCCAGCAGGCCCTGCAGGGGAACGTCTATGTCTCCGAGCCCCTTGTCAGCAAGATCACCGGGGAGCTGACGATCATGGTGGCCGCGCCCCTGTACTCCAGCCGCGGGAGCATCGCGGGCGTGGTGTACTTCGTTCCGCCGGAGACCTTCCTGAACGATATCGTATCCTCAATTAAAATCGGCGAAAACAGCCGGGCCTATATGATCAACAAAAACGGAGATACCATTGCCGATGTCACCCTGGATACGATTACCACGCAGAACATCGAGCGGGAGGCCCAGAGCGATTCCTCCCTGAAGAGCCGGGCCGCCCTGCACGCGGCCATGCGCCGGGGCGAGAACGGCTTTGGAAGCATCCGCGCCAGCGACGGGCCCCGCTTCCTGGCCTACGCGCCTGTGAACGGGACCGACGGCTGGAGCGTCGCCGTGGCGACGCCGAAAATGAACTACCTGGCCGATACATACTTCGGAATCGTCATCAATATTCTAGTGATCATCGCGTCCATCCTGGCCTCCATCGTGGTGGCCCTGAAGCTGTCCAGCAATATCAGCAATCCCATGCGGGCCTGCGCCGCCCGGATGAAGCTGCTGGTAGAGGGCGATCTGGAGTCCCCGGTTCCCCAGGTCAAGGGACAGGACGAGACGGCGGAGCTGACCCGCTCCACGGCGGAAATGGTGAAGGGCCTGAATACCATCATCAACGACATCAGCTATCTCCTGACGGAGATGGCGAACCAGAATCTGGATATCCGCTCCGCCCACCGGGACGCCTATGTGGGCGGCTTCCAGACCATTTTGCTGTCTATGCGGACGCTGAAGGTGGAGCTCAGCAGCACCATGCGCCAGATCAACGCCTCCGCCGGGCAGGTGTCTTCCGCCAGCAACCAGGTGTCTATGGGGGCGCAGAGCCTGAGCCAGGGCTCCATGACCCAGGCCAGCTCCGTGGAGGAGCTGGCAGCCACCATCACTGAGATCTCCGACAGCGCCAAACGGACCTCCTCCGCCGCCGAGGAGGCGGGGCACTTCGTAAATCAGGCCGGCGGGCAGCTGGGCGTCAGCGTGGAGCACGTCAAAGAGCTCAACGCCGCTATGGAGAAGATCTCCACGTCCTCCGAGGAGATTTCCAAGATTATTGCCACCATCGAAAACATTGCCTTCCAGACCAATATCCTGGCGCTGAACGCCGCCGTGGAGGCCGCCCGGGCGGGCTCCGCCGGAAAGGGCTTCGCCGTCGTGGCCGATGAGGTGCGGAATCTGGCCACCAGGTCCGACCAGGCCGCCAAGGCCACCAAGGAACTGATCGAGGGCTCCATCGCCGCCGTCGCCGAGGGCGGCCAGGCGGTGGAGAAGGTCACCGAGTCCCTGGAGCAAACCAGCGTTTCGGCTGGGCACGTCACCACCCAGATGGACATTGTGGTGGAGGCCGTGGCCAATCAGACCGCCGCCATTACCCAGGTCACCGAGGGCATCGACCAGATTTCCTCCGTGGTCCAGACCAACAGCGCCACCGCCCAGGAGAGCGCAGCCGCCAGCGAGGAGCTGTCCGCTGAAGCGGCCAGCTTGAAGCAGCTGGTGGACCGCTTTGTGCTGGCGAGGGATTGAGAACCAGTCTTCACAGCCGTTGAACGCCGTCTCGGAACGGTATGACGGATAAAAAGGGCCCTTCGGTGCGCCGAAGGGCCTCTTTTTTTGTGGAGCATCCCCGAAAATATGATAAAAGATTTTAGAAAATTAAGGACTTGACTTTTAGGCCCCATATCTGCTATATTTTAATCGCAACGTGTAGCGTCACCGCGTAAATCCGGTTGATCGCTGCACGTTGTTTTTATTTGTACCAAAAATCAATACCAGAAAGCGCGCGGCCAGAAGGCATAAGTCCAGCTCTTCTCGCCGGGCGCTTTCTCATGTTCAGAGGAGGAAACAATCTGTGGAACAAAAAGCGAATACCTTTCTTGAAACAGAACGGCTCGGAAAGCTGATGGCAAAGTACGCCGTCCCCTGTGTCATCTCTCTGCTGGTGGCAGCACTTTACAACATCGTGGATCAGATTTTTATTGCCAACGCAGACTATCTCGGCTCCTACGGCAACGCCGCCAATACGGTGGTGTTTCCTTTGACGGTGGTGGCGCTGTCCATCGCGGTGATGATCGGTGACGGCTGCTGTGCCTTTGTCAGCATCAGCCTGGGCCGGAACGACAAAGAGGCCGCACATAACAGCATCGGCAGCGCGGTCCTGCTGTGCATTGTCTCCGGTCTGATTTTGACGGCGATTTATCTTGTTCTTCAAGAACCGATCCTGACTTTGTTCGGTGGACGGGTCAACGAAGAAACCTTCCGCCACGCAAAGGAATATTTTTTCTGGATCACCCTGGGTGTCCCGTTTTATATGTTCGGTCAGGCACTCAATCCCATCATCCGCTCCGATGGAAGCCCCAAGTTCGCCATGGCCTCTACCCTGGCGGGAGCAGCCGCCAATATCATTCTGGACCCCATCTTCATCTTTGTTTTTCGCTGGGGAATGATGGGCGCGGCGGCGGCTACGGTGCTGGGGCAAATCATCACGGCTGTTCTGGCGGTCTGGTATCTGTGCCACATGAAAGCCGTTCGGCTGGAACAGAGCAGCTTCCGTTTCTATGGCTCTCTGGCAAAGAAATATTTACCCCTGGGAATTTGCAGTTTCCTGTCTCAAATCTCCCTGGTCATGGCAATGGCGGCGATTCAGAACATGACCCTGAAATACAGCGCCGTTGACCCTATCTTTGGACAAACAAAGTATACGCAGATTCCCATGGCGGTGCTTGGCATTGTGATGAAGTTCTTCCAAATCGTCATTTCAATCTCCGTAGGACTGGCGGCTGGGTGCATCCCCGTAGTGGGGTATAACATCGGGGCCGGACGCAAGGACAGAGCTAAGTCCCTGTTCACCCGCCTGCTGGCAGCGGAGACCATTGTCGGGGCCGTGGCATTGCTGATCGTAGAGATGTTCCCCCGGCAGCTGATCGGGATTTTCGGCGCGGCCAACGAGAGCGTCTACTATACGGAATACGCTGTCAAATGCTTCCGTGTCTATCTCTGTATGATGGTCCTGGCTGCGGTGAACAAAGGCACGTTTATCTACCTGCAATCTTTGGGCCGGGCCTTCGCTTCCACCTCCATCTCCATGGTACGGGAGGTGCTGTTTGGCGTAGGATTTGCCCTTTTACTCCCCCGGTGGTTCGGACTGGACGGAGTTCTGTACTCCATGCCGGTTTCTGACATGCTGACATTCGTGATTTGTGTGATTGTCATTCGATATACCTACAAGGCTTTAGACTGTGGAGAAAAAAGGAAGCCCGAACATGAATAACCGAATCATTACCATCAGCCGTGAGTTTGGCAGCGGCGGCAGGACTATCGGCAGAAGGACAGCCGCAGAGCTGGGACTTCCCTGCTATTTGGTGATCCGGTGGCGATCTTCGTGCTGGATATGGGCATTAAAGGGGCGGCTTACGCCACCATCCTGGGCCAATTCGTCAGCTTCTGCATCTGCGCGGCCTACCTCACCCGGAGCAAAGCATTTCGCGTTTCCGCCTCCAGCTTCCGGCCCGACCCGGTCCTGTTGAAGCAGGTCATGGCCCTTGGCGCGTCCAGCTTTTTGACGCAGCTGTCCATCGTGGTCATCACGGTGATCAATAACATTCTGCTGGTGAAATACGGCGCGGTTTCAGCCTATGGAGCGGACATCCCGCTGGCGGCATTTGTGGTCATCATGAAGCTGTTCCAAATTGTCCTGAACATCGCCATCGGTATCGCGGCGGGAGCGCAGCCGATTGTGGGTTATAACTATGGCGCGAAGAAGTTTAAGCGGGTGCGGGAGCTGCTGGGCCTTATTATCAAGTGGACGGCCATTGTCTGCCTGATCTGCACCATCTTGTTTGAAGCGTTCCCGCTGTTCTTTATCCAGATGTTCGGGGCGGATGGAGAGCTGTATACGCAGTTTGCAGTACAGTGCCTGTGGATTTATCTGTCCCTCATTCTGTTCACCTGTGTGCAAAAGGTCTGCGCTATTTTCCTGCAATCCATTGGCCACGCTAAAGCTGCCGCGCCGCTGTCCATTCTGCGGGACGTATTGCTGATCGTGTTTTCCATTGCGGCTCCCATGGTCTGGGGCGTCACCGGCATCTTCTGGGCCGCTCCGATTGCGGATGTTCTGGCTGTCGCGGTAACGGCAGTGGTGATGCTCCGTCTCTGGAACCTGCTGAAGGCTGAGGACGGCCAGCCCGCAGAGGGAAAATCTGTTTTGCAGCAGTCCCGTCCCGGCGTCATCATCACCATTGCCCGCGAACACGGCACAGCGGGAAAGAAAATCGGTCAGCTGGTGGCGCAGAAGCTGGGCGTCCCCTGCTATTACAAGGAGATGACCGCTTTGG
>ERZ779626.1323-NODE-1323-length-11031-cov-6.538903_pt1 | contig 11031 bp, 15 predicted proteins | sample MGYA00514209_ERZ779626 | MGnify/ENA primary metagenome ERZ779626 (study PRJEB29562, sample SAMEA4376713) | mouse gut metagenome | isolation source: Cecum | study: EMG produced TPA metagenomics assembly of the A DSS colitis mouse model was used to assess the...
CGGCTTATTCCATTCTCCCCATCTCAGATGGGGGATTAAAATACTTTTTCATTCAAGCCTTTCAACTGTTTCCGCTCTTTTTCGCTTACACCATCCGCCCTTTGTCAACATTATTTTCTTATTTCCGCAGACGTTTCCCTGATTTTGTCGAACGATTTATTGCGTCTGCAAGAAATTTTGTCCTATCCAACTACAAAAAAGCTCCTTCCCGACAAGGTTCTATTTTTATCCGAACCTGCCAGAAAGAAGCCAAGCCTTCTATTGTTTATTCTTTTTTCCGCCTCAATACCTGTGTCAGCCGCCGATATTGCAGCGTCTATCAACTATAATAAAAACTCCCATCTTTATTATACAGAATCTTTCTGTTTTCAAAGTTTTTATTCCCGACTTACAGGTTTTTTCCACGAAATACAGATAATCAAATAAATTCACGCCAGCACGGTTCACGCCAGCACAATTAAAATAACATATTGCAGGCTTACAAACCTATATGAAAGGCATCTATCAGTTTATTTCCAAGTAGATGCCTTTACATTTTTACCATCAATATTGCATTTCTCCTAATTATTCAATCGGTACAACAGGTATAGAAACCAACCAGATAAGCTCTACGGGAAATAACAATACCAATTCCCACAAAATCAAATATTAGTTTACATCATATTGATAGAACTTAAATTACACCTTTTAGGGACAAAATAAACAATATGCAAGTTGTGATTATTAACAGGGCTACCAATATAACGCCGACATTCAATCGACCTTTTGCTGTCATTTGACTAGTTTCGATCAAATGAGAACGTCGCAAAGCTGTAACAACAGGTTTATATAAGAGCATAGTAATTGCTGCATTTAATCCACCCTTAATCAAGTTAAAAGGTAAAAATGCCGGAATTAGCAATTCTACGACTGCTTCTCTCGGATAGCCCATGTAGAAAGGAGTAATCAAATAATTCCAAAGTATCATAACTACAACCTGACAACCCCAACCACAAAAAAGCCCACCAATAGCACCCGATAATTTACGCCTTTTGCTGTAAATAAATGCAGCAGTACATGCAAAGGAGCAGCTTGAAATGATATTCATTAAACAGCCTATAATACCATTTTCGCTGATAGTAACCATTTCAACCAAGGAAACAATTAAAGCAATGAGAAATGAAGTGAGAGGACCAAAAATCAGTCCACCAATTGCAATAATAATGTCTTTTGGATCGTACTTTAAAAAAAGTACAAGAGGGATACGCCCTACTGCCGCTACAACATAAGCAAGAGCGCAAAGCATACCAAATGTTGTAAGTTTCTTTGTTTTGTTATTCATCGTGAATACACCTCCCCAAAAAATTAACACCTAAAAGCAATGTAATGTCTTTAGGTGTTATGATTTTTAAGGTGTATTGAAAATGTCAACAAAGCATTTATCGGATAGACGGAAAAGTGCATAATGCCAGAAAATTCCTAACAAATTCAATACACCTTCTTTAATCCAGACTATACTGTCGGTTTTGGAGTTTCACCAAATCAGCATTTACACGCTCGCGGACTTTTACCGCCGATCGGGAATTTCACCCTGCCTTGAAGACATTCATCTTATTTAGTTGTCGTTGCTTATTATAGATTTATTTTCTGTAAATATCAATAGCTTTGTTTTATCACAGGTTTACATCCATTCGCCTATTTTATTCTGTGGCTGCAATTCAAAATAGCTGTCAAGAGATACAATCACTGGATTTTCTTCTTTCAGGCTATATGGAAGCGCATCACATGAATTTTCTGATATTGCCATCACATTACGAATCTTGCAAATAAAAATATCACTTCCATTAAGAAAGATTGTTCTTTTCACTTCCAGTTCATAATTTAATGGGCTATCACGCAAAACAGGCACATTAAGAATACTGCCTTTATCTAAAGCAATGTCTGTTAATTGTCTGGAATCGCCTCTTTCCAAATCTTTCACAAGAGGAAAAAGCGGTTTTGTAACTATGTTTGCTGAAAATATGTTTGTTTTCTTGATTCTTTCTTTTGTCAGCTTCTCTCCATCAAAACAGACCATAACTGCCAGCTCCCCGTCCCAGCAAAAATTCAGCCAACTAAAAAGCCCTAAGTTTGCATCTCCGTTTTCTTTATATGTGCCGAAGATAAAAAGCTGCATTGGGTGGGGGATAAATAACTTTGAAATATCTACATTGATCTTATTACCCATAGCCGTTCTCCCTGTTTCTGCCATATTTACAAAGAAAATTCTTTAGGCGGATTGCCAGACATATCAGCAATCACAGCATGGGCATCTTCCAAATAAAATACTTCAAAAATCGGATTCTCTGCTGTTTCATACTGTCCCTTAACAATCGGATTCTGCATACAGGCTTCTTTTACTTCCATATTATTCTCAAAAACAGCTTTTCCGCTCAAACGAAGCCATGCATAATTTGAGTTGGAGATACATACCTCTACATAAGGCGTTGCCTTCATATCTGCATATACTTCTTTTTGATTATTGGTGCAAAACCATAATCTGTTATCCTGCTCATGGCAAAACATAAACGGACGGCATTTGGCTTTCCCATCACGTCCTACTGTTGCCAGATACTGCACAGGATTTTCCTTCAAAAACGTCACTACTTCTTTCATTTTCAGTTCCTCCAATTTAATATTTATTTTAGGCTTGTTATTCACAGCCCGTAAGATTATAATAGGGATGTAAGTTCCGATAGTAAAGTAGAAACATTTCAGTTATATAGTTTCTAAAAGAAAGTATTGAAAGAGGCAGGCTATTATGGCAGTATCAAAACCACTACCACGTTGTCCTGTTGAGGTAACGTTGACCTTAATAGATGACAGGTGGAAAGTTTTAATTATACGAGAATTACTCTATGGCACAAGACGATTTGGAGAATTAAGAAAAGCACTTGGAAACATATCAACAAAGGTATTGACTTCAAACCTCCGCTCAATGGAAGATGATTCCCTATTGACACGACAGGTCTATCCAGAAGTGCCTCCTAAAGTAGAATATACTTTGACTGATTTAGGCTACAGTTTAAAGCCAATATTGTTATCTATGGTTGAATGGGGAACGCAATACAAAAGCAAGGTTGAAGGACAGCTTCCAATAAGGCTTTCCAATGGCAGCATTATTTTAATAATGAAGGCTACGCAAAATGACATTCCCGAAATTTTCAGCTTGCAGGAAACAATAGCTTCTGAAACAAGTGATCCTTCAGGTATGCCTTTCATCCATATAGAAGAATTGGAAAGGGAGCATGGAAAAGGACTATTCCTGAAGGCAGTAGACGAGGCAAACAAAATTATAGGCGCTGTTTGTGGAGTGTTTGAAAAAGATACACTTGTAATTTCCCAAATCATTGTTGCTCCGTCTGTCCAGCGTAACGGCATCGGGGAAAAAATGCTTTGTGAAATAGAACGTCTTTGCTCATGCAAATATTACCAGATTAAAACAAATACCAAAAATGAGACTGTATATGGTTTTCTAAAAAAATGCGGTTATATAGAAACTGATCCGCAAAAGAATCTTACAGTCTTTCAAAAAAATAAAATTTAAAGGAGCTATAAAACATGGAACAATTTATTACGCCACCTAACCACAAGGGATTTTCAGCCAAAAAACTTTTTGATGAAAGCGGAAAAATAAAATGGGGAGCTATCGCCTACATTGATAAAAATGGCGGTGGTCCGGAGGGCAACCATACCCACAGCGAAAATCACATATTTATCGTTGTTGACGGGGAAGCCAAGATTATCCTTGGCGATAAAGAAGTAATCGTTAAGAAAAATGATTCCATCTTTGTAAATGGCATGACGCCCCATTCTATCTGGAACAACGCCGACCAGACTGCCACAGTAATTAAAATATCTATTGAAGGCGGAGCAGAATAGAATATTGAAACTTCAACAATAAATAGCTAACCAGACATAGGAGCAAACAGAGAAATAAAAATCCCGTTTGCTCCTTTATTCTTCTTTCTTTAACTTTCATTTGAATTGAATAAGTTCTTATAATATTCAGATAATGAAACGAGGAACTTATCGCCTGTTATTCCGTTTTCATGTAATATTTCTTTCACAGAATCCATATGACTTATAAAATCGCTTAGTATCTGATTTGACGTATTCAATTCCTGCTTAATAGCCTTTATATCAGCTTCTTTGACCTCAAACCGATAGTGTTCCATATTTGTCTCTACCCGGATCGCAGATGCAATCAATTCTCTGAATATATTAACTAATGACTCTGAATCAGCTCCAGTTTGCTCCGCAAATGATTTTTGGGAATTATAAATTTTTTCTTCACGTGCCGACTGATAAATCGGCAACTGCTGTTCTTCTTTGACTTCCCCAACAAGAATTGCCAAAGACAGCCGAAGTAAAATAATATAATCTAAAGATTGCCCCAATTTATCTAACTCTTTTCTGATAATATCAAGTTCCATAATTCCTTCCTCTCGCATTCTTTCGTTTCCATAAATTACAAGTTTTTACAAATAAGTTGAGATTTATTTTTCATCCCCCAATAATTGAATAACCTCGATCTGCTGTATTTGTCCGGGATCTGTTTCAAGGATCTCTCCTGTAAAAGTAATGGCAATATTATCGCCAACATCCAGATCATCCGCTGAAATATCGGTATACCGCCATGTGATTTTAGTTCCTTCTGCAATAGAAAAGCGAAAATTTCCTCTAAAGTTGATGTCATTTACTTCCATGCCTGTTACAGTGAATGTATTATTTTGAATGTCAGAAATAGTGGCATAAAATGTCTGGGTTTCAAGTGCAGATGCAGAACTTTCCATGCGGTTGTAAGCAGCCTTATATCCCAAAAAGAAAAACACTCCCGCAATCATTAGGCTATAACATAGCAATGCAATAGCAATTCCAATTCGCTTTTTGCTCATTTTAATCCTCCAACTCTCGATTTTATCAACAGCCTTTTTCAAAGTATGTATACAAATAAAGAATACAAAAACCTGCCAATCCCATTCCAATCATACTTAATAAAGCATACAGAATATTTTCGCTCGTTGTGAAATGTTCTATTCCTCCTAAAAAGTTCATAAATCCAAATAATAAAGTTGCAATTACAAAAGCAATCTTTTTTCGCTTTTGAGAACTTTTAGCCCAAATAAACAGCAATGTATAAATTGGCGCTAAGATCGCCCAACTGCACAATACGCTTAATCCTATAAATAAAACGGAAATAATCACTTTCATTATAGTGCTTTTCATATTATCCAGTATCCATATCAATCCAAAGCACAAAGAAAGGGTAAACATCATATTCAAACCACAAAACGATATAATACCCTCTGTTGTAAGAGCCAGACAGTATGGAATTTCTGATATAAAACCGAATATTATCAGACGCTGGAAATACTTCTTTTTTGAATGAGTATAATCAAAACCTTCAACCAAAAAATAAATCATAGAAATAGCAGTAAAATATCCCACCGCTATAAAAATTTCACATAACCAAGTCCCCGTATGTAAGAAAATATCTGCTATATGATTTAATAACATTGTAAACATAGCAATATACTTGATAGCATCTCTGGTTAATGGTTTTTGACTTTCATCTAAAGGTTTCATTACTGAACCTCCAATCATGTATTCGTATTTTATATACATCGCTCGACTCATAATTCAGGGAAAAAACATTATGTTTAAAATATATAACGATTTTTCTTATACTAAATCTTCACAAGTGAGTAATTTCTGCTTCCCCTAAAACCCGTAACAGTTTTTTTATTAGCAATCAGTCCAACCTATTAATAATGTACAATGCAACTTTGGGGATAGACGTAGAATCATTTACATCTTCTCCAATAATTGCAAATTGATATTCGTTATATTCCCAAGTTGCAAGTACCATTTTCTCATCATTATTTTCATGCTGTACTTTTACCACAATGTGTTGTCTGCCGATAGTATAACCTTCCCAAGACTCATTTAGTGCTTCATCATACTCAGCTTGCGGCAGGTTCAGATTATTATTTTTAGACACCAATAAAGTGCAATCTGCATCTGCTACAAAATCATGGTATGATATTCGCAAATTATTTTCGTCTACTAAATAATACTCACTATCTGCAATCCAAGTTGTATTTTCGGGCAATAAAATCAAAATACCAAATGTATCTGCCAATTCTTCCGCATTGGTATCAGAATATTCTGCTGCTTCCATCCCACCTAAAATCCTGGGCAGCGCCTTCGCCACTTCTTCCTCTGTCAAATAGGAAACACTCGTAATTTCTCCCTTTGCATTCCGATTAACCTTAATGCTAATTGTTCCTGTTGAATCTGCATTAAGCGAATAAACGGAACTGTCAGGATACTGATTCTTGATAAGATATACCAATTCACCTTGGTAATAATAGAAATCGCCATCTTTTTCAATACCATAGGCTGCATACTCTTCCAGAAGTGCCTTATCCTCCCAATCTTCTTCCTTGGTTGGCTGCTGTGCTTCACTTGATTTTGCTGCATCATCCGTTACTCCGTCCAAGGGTGATTCTGCAACACCATCTGTTGATATATTTTCCTCTGTATCTGCCTGTCCGGCATTTTCCACATACGTCATCTTTATTTGATTGTCAGTTCCAGCAGAATCTTCTGAACTGTTTGAATCTCCACACCCCGCCATCAGTAAAACACATACAGTTACCATAATCAATGCTATTTGTTTTCTCATGCTGCCTCCTAAAAAATACAAGTAATATTTCAAGTACCACTACAAAATATCAAAATGCACTCTCTGTAAACTGAACCGACTGTGCCATGCGGATGACATCATCTTTTGTAAAATGCTCCTGATTCAAAAACAGGACATAAAAAATATCGCTATCTTCTTTTCCCATAAAAACATACCAGTAATGAGAATTCAATACCTCCTCCGCTCCCGGATGCTGTGATAAATAATCCTCCCAACCAGAAGCAGTAAACAGATCAAAAGAATACTCCACCAAAACCGCCTGAACTTCACAGCCTTCCAGTATTTCAGATTCGTGGTATTGTCCCGTATGGTTCATCATCAAAGCAACATTTGTGAGTGTTCCGCTATCAAACTGCAAAATCTGGGATGCAGTCTCTCCTCTGCCTATACCGCCGGGACAATACCATGCCTCTGAAATCCATTCATCATGGGGCGGTTCTTCCGTTTCTCCTTCCAGCAGCCAACCACTGCACAATCCAATATCTGCCCTATACTCTCCCAATGTAAAATCACCCGGCAAATCACAAATTAGATATTGTTCCATTCCATAATCCCGCTGTAAAAATCCCTGCAAATCCTTTGTGGGCGTAAATCGCTCATCCACCTCATAAAGCAGCACTGCATCCTGAGATTCTTTTTCCATCAATCGAATATTATCAATCTCATTTTCGGTATGTCCATATTCCTCAGCCGTCCCCGGACGCCAGTAAGAGAGTTGCAGTTCATAATTTCTGTCACTGGTTATCCCGTTTTCAGACGTATGCGGATAAACGAGATCACAGGTATAAAGTCCTGTCAAAGAATCTTCCCTCACGGAAACTGGTTTCATATTTCCGTAGGCAAGAAACCCCTCCAGACCTTCCTCTTCCACTTTCGATATCAAGCCATCATTTTCATACAATTCTAAAAGAGCCTCCATTGTCAATTCTTTTACAGTTTCATCTTCTAAATCTTCTCCTGCATTATTGTTTTCGGATACTGCTTTTTCCTCTTTATCTGTCTGCTCGGCATTTTCCACATACGTCACATTTATTTGCTTATCAGCTCCAGCGGAATCTTCTGCACTGTTTGAAGCTCCACACCCTGTTATCAACAAAATACACAATATTGTCATAATCAATACTATTCGTTTTCTCACACTGCCTCCTTGCATTACGTTATTATTCCAACTCAATCCCCTAAAAAGCATAGAAAAAAGGTCAAAACAAGGTGTTAATATTTTCATCAGTAAACTCATGCCACTCTGCATTTTGCTTTTGATCCTGTTTAGAAACCGCATCCAGATATTCTTCTTCCGTAACAGACTGATGGTCTGCAACAAAAGTATCCCAGCCTTTATATGTTCCGGTTGCATAAGTAATTTTGTCTACAGTATACTCAGTCTCAGAAAAACCTCTAACAGTCGCAATTCCCGCCTCGGCTACCCCTGTTGGGTCTGAATAATCATATGTTCCATCTATTTTTAAATCAACCAAGGTTCTGTTATCAGTGGTGTAACCGTATACCTTATCGCCAATTTGATGAAAGACTACCTTTCCACCCTTTCCACCCATATCACCAGCAACACCGACTACAAAAAGAATCACTTCGTCTTCCCCATCCCCATTCAAATCTATCACGGAAAATTCCCAAACCTTCATAAGAGGATCATCCTCATCAAAAAGTGCCGGTACATCTGTAATAACCATAGTTTCAACATTCCCGCCATGGCAATAGATAAATGGGGAATCTCCAAGAAGAACCGCCTTAAAAATCTCGGTCTGGTCAGGCGACACAGCTTTTTCTTCACCCTGTGCCATAGATACCTGTCTATCGAAGATGCCTTGGATCAATTCAAGCTGTTCCGCTGTCAATGAGACCTGTCCAACATCGTGACGGACATACCCTTCTGTTAGATTGATTCCATATCCTGTACCAAACTCTGTATCGACATTGTATTCCGGCTGACATCTGCAAATCCCATCGCTGTAATCCAGATACAGGAGAAGATCTGTCAGCGCGACAGAGTCACTGCCATCAAAGGATACTTCGCAAGATTCTCTGCCCATCTGAGACTCACGAGATATTTTTGTTACGGTGTTGTCGCAATACCCTGCCTTTTCATGCTCCACTATGTTATCTTCTGTGGATAGTGTGTTGTCGTGTCCAGACAAGTCTCCCTCCACCCCCGTTTCGTCTTCTAGTGAAACCTGGGCATTAGGGAGCGTAGCGCTTACATAGCTCATCTCTTTCGCTATTGGAGTGTCGATTAGATCTTCTTTATCAATTCCAGCAGAGTCTCCACAAGCAGAAATCCCCACTATTATCATGCATACCCATAGTAAAATTAAAACTACCTTAATTGACTTTTTCATATAAATTGTTCCCTTCACTGTCAATCATTTTGATACAAGACACTCTTTGTCAAACAGAGCTGCTCTGCTATCAACAAAACTTTACCCTTCCGCATCATTCAATAGCTTCTGCAATTCCTCTGTACTCAGCGGAGAGCTGCCATCCAACTTCAGTTTTCCTGCTTCCCCGTTCAATTCATCCGATAAATCAGGACTCAAATAGGAACACAGCAGCTCCTTTGTTATATCCGGTGAATACATTCTTTGAATAGAAAGCGCTCCATCCAAACAAATCAAAGCAGTTAATCCATCTATGCAGTTCACGATAGCTGTATTTAACAGGATAGTTTCAATAATTTGCGGTTCCATTGCATAATGGATAAGCCTCAATCCCTTTTTAAGCAAAAAAGGCAGCTTATCATCTTGGATATGTTTTTCTAATGCAGAAAGCCCTTCCTTTATAACTTCCTGATTTATTTTCAATATCTCAATGATCAGCGGAACATATTTCTTTTGCTCATCAATTGTATCATTACAATTCAATCTGTTTTCAATCGCAAGAAACGTATTAACTTCCATCTTATATGTTCCTCCTGTCTTTGCCCGAATAAGATTTGCGTATGAAAGATATGTGTTCCATTCAATAATCCTCCAATCTGAATAATTCTTTCGGTATATCATTTATCAAATTGTTGATTTGATACCTTTCCTTTATCTCTTCTGAAAGATTCAGATAAAATGTCCGGGAAGCATATTCAAAAACTTCATTTCCCCACAAATTTACTGTAGACAGCAAATAGCCATAATAGTCTTCGTCATAATGGATATGCCATGACAGTTCCCTTATCAGACGCAGACTCATGACTGTTTTTACGCTGACTGCCTTTCCGCTTAATATGGCATCGTATTCTGCATCCAAAATCAGGCTTGATATTTCAGCTGGCTGACCGTCAATAATTAAGTCAACCGCAATGTCTATATAAGATTTTAAAGGTTCTTCAAAATCATTTTCTAATGGCAGTTTCTCAATGCCGCTATCCTGTAAGTGTAATACTGTCCTCATAAAATAACAAAATATTCTGTTCAAAACCTCATTACTGTATATGCTTCTTATGCTTCCTTGCATATCTCCTCCAGTCCTTTTTCTCGCAAGCCCCTATGCCAGCCAGAGCCGCCTATGCTAAGTTCTAGTGTCATCATGAAAGCCCCTTCAGCTTTTCAAGAAAAGCTACATAAAATGCCCGCTCTTTCATAGTTTCTTGCTGCACCTCTATGCTTTTTGCTGGCGAACCGGAAAGCGGGTGATCTATATCATATAACGCCTTTTCCGCAACCCTGATTGCACTTTCAACGGAATTTCCCAATATATTATCCGGATCGACCTCTCCATTATGCGATCTGATAATGTGTTGTACCAGCAATTTGGGGATATGAAAATGTTTCCCATCACTTGTTATGGAAAAACCATTTGAGCCTGTTTCTTCCGACGCTTCCAACCACGCCTGCCTTACTTCATCTGGTGCGTGCGCTCCAATCGTATCGAATGCAGCAGATGCTCTGTCCAGACAATATTGTCTATCCGCCTCCGTCACTTTCTGACTTGCAATCTCTGCAAAACTCTTCCCTTCTTCTGCTTTTGTAGCTTTATTGTTCGTATATCCTACCTGATAATAATTTGCTCCTATTCCGTTGATACCCATTTTTTCATTCCTCCATTACCGTCAACTATTTTAATACCAAACGCCCTCTGTGCCTTATTGGTTATATGTAACCGGGATTTTATTTCTTGCTCATAAAAGTCCAATATGACTACCTATCTATGCTTTCCTATCAAAAGAGGGCTTCTCCTCCATATAATCTGGCAGTTCTGAAAGTTCTGCCCCTACACTATTCTTAACAGAACGATACTCTGACCAATAGATAGAATAAAATTCATTCTTTTTGGCAAGTTCTGCTGGTGTCATTTCA
>ERZ779626.1326-NODE-1326-length-11006-cov-6.372751_pt1 | contig 11006 bp, 9 predicted proteins | sample MGYA00514209_ERZ779626 | MGnify/ENA primary metagenome ERZ779626 (study PRJEB29562, sample SAMEA4376713) | mouse gut metagenome | isolation source: Cecum | study: EMG produced TPA metagenomics assembly of the A DSS colitis mouse model was used to assess the...
GACTGTAAATCTGACGTCTCCGACTTCGGTGGTTCGAATCCACCTCCTCCCACCACTATCGTTAAAGTACGAACCGTAACGGTTCGTACTTTTTCATTTGTTTAAGTTTTATCAAGCACCCGCCACAGTGCCAAACATTTTTTATCCGTTTCACATATTAAAAGATATTGAAAAATTCACAAATATATGGTATAATAAATTAGTTGTTAACAAGGAGAGATAAGTTGTTTTTATGTTTGCTTTTATTGAAAATTTATTCTTAAAAAATAAAGCAAGAAAAATATTATCCTATATTGAAAGCGTTGAAACAGCGTTAACCTTATTTAATATCATTGATAATAGCGAAGATAGAAATGTAAAACTTATTCGTTCTTTATCAAAAAGAGAATTATATGCAGATATCGTTTCAAGGTATAATGTTTGTATCCAAAAAATTGAAAAACACAATATCGAAATACCAACCTTAACGTTTGCCTATAATACCCTTTTGCAGACATGCCCTATTGAAGATATTTTAGAAAATATTTTAGAGTACAGTAGAAATAAAATTGAAGAAATTTATTCAACAGTTAAAAAAGTTTATACTTATGTTGTACCAAACTCTTTTCAACACAAAAAGCAATATGATACATACAAGCAAAGTATTGAAAATATCCTTTACAACTATGATTTAATAAAAGAACAAAAAAATTTAATCTTAAAAATCATTAACGAGGTTGATAATTTACCTGATATTTATATTGATAGTGAAAATATGTCTAAGGTATTAGACAATGCTTTGAAAGCCGTAGAAAAATATAATTCTTATGAACAAAAGTATTATAAATTACCTGTTATCAATGCTAACACCATAGACAAACATAATGAAAAGTTTATTGCAAATCATTTACAAGATACTATTTTCGATAACATAAATGGGAAAAGACTTGATATCGAACAAAGGCGTGCAGTACTTTGTAATGCCAAATCAAATTTAACGATTGCTGGCGCGGGTTCTGGAAAAACTTTAACAATTTGTGGTAAAGTTAAGTATTTGTTGGAAAAAGAATTAGCAAGAAAAGACGAGATACTATTGTTATCTTATTCAAGAGCTTCTGCTGATGATTTAGAACACAAAATAAATAATGTTGCGACAGGCTTAACCGTTGAAACATTTCACGCTTTGGGACTTAAAATTATAACTGAATTTAGTGGCAAGAAAAAAGCCATAGAAGAACAATTGAAAGCTTATATTACGCAATTTTTTGAAGAAGAATTAGTGAATAATCCTAAAATTGCAAATGAAATTTTTCAATATATTGCCTTGTATTTTTATGCTGCACCAACATATAAAAAGAAATATAAAAACGATGGGGAAATTTTTAAGGAATTAAAATCCCTTGATTTTAAAACCTTAAAAGACCGTTTAGGAAAATTATCAGTAAATAAAAATAAACACGAAACACTAAAAAATGAGTTTGTTAAAAGTAATGAAGAACTTGTAATTGCAAATTATCTTTTTACCAACGGTATAAATTACGAATACGAAAAACCTTATGAAATTGAAACGAGCACTATTGATAAGCGGCAATATACGCCTGATTTTTACTTGCCAGATTACGATATTTATATAGAACATTACGGCATAGATAGAAGCGGAAATGCCCCTCAATATGATAAAAAGGCAAGTGAAGAATATGTTCGCTCAATGAATTGGAAACGTCAAATTCACAGCGAAAATCAAACTAAATGCATAGAAACATTTTCTTATGAATTTAGCGAGGGTATTATTTTTGATAATCTTAAAATACATTTATTAGAAAATGGCGTAGCGTTTAAGCCAATATCACAAACCGAAGTTTTTAACGCTTTACATAATGTTTATACAGGTAGAGATTTTAGTTCGTTTTTCAATCTGATAATGACTTTTATTTCTTTGTATAAAGCGCAAATTAAGGACGATACAGGATTTGATGAGTTAAAAATACAATTAAATGATTGTCGCTATGATACAAGTCGCACACGTTTATTCTTAGATATTTGTAAAGATATATATAATTACTATATGCAAAATTTGAGAGCGGCAGACAAGATAGATTTTGACGATATGATATTGCAATCAATAGACATACTTGATACCACTTCTAATTTCAAGTATAAGTATATTATTGTTGATGAATTTCAAGACATATCGCAGAGTAGAACAAAATTTTTACAAAAACTTATTGAACACGGAAATTCTAGACTATTCGCTGTTGGAGATGATTGGCAAGCAATTTATCGTTTTGCTGGCTGTGATATAAATGTATTTTTAGAATTTGAAAAGATTTTTACAGGTGCAAAACTTAATTATATAACCTCTACTCATAGAAATTCTGCGGAACTTCAACAAATAGTAGAGCCTTTTATTACAGCAAATCCAAGCCAATACAAAAAACAGATAAAATCTGCTAAACACCAAGAAAAACCCATAAGAATTATTTACCATAATGGAAATAAAACAATGGCTCTAACAAAAGCACTAGAAGATATATCGGCAATCAATTCTAATGCAAAGATTTTAGTTTTAGGTAGAAACAGGCGCGATATAGACGCATTTATTTGTAGAGAAATTCAAGTGTTCGACTATAAAACAATAAAACACTATGATTATCCTAAACTTGAAATATCGTATAGCACAGTACACGGTTCAAAGGGCTTAGAAAGTGATTTTGTTGTTTTGATTAGTGGTGAAGATGCGCAAAACGGTTTTCCGAATAAAACTGAAGACGATAATGTTTTAACGCTTTTGCTTGGCAAGAAAAATAACTTTGAATATGCCGAAGAACGTCGTCTTTTTTACGTTGCATTAACAAGAACTAAATCTATTGTCTATTTGCTTTCTGAAAAAAATAAATCTTCTGATTTTATACAAGAAATAAAAAATAAATGTTATATTATGGAAGATGAAAGCGAGATAAAAGATGAAAATGAATACCTGTGCCCTTGGTGTAAATCGGGACATTTAGTTGTAAGAAAGTCTGAGGTTGACGGAAAATCTTTCTATGGTTGCACCAACTTTCCATATTGTTCTTATACAAACAACGATATGAAAGCGGTATATTACAACAATCGTTGCCCAGAATGTGGTGATTTTCTTGTGTTAAGGAAAGGTAGATACGGAACTTTCTTTGGCTGTCATAACTATCCCCGTTGTAAACATACGCAACAAAATGTAGGAACTAATAAAAGAAATCGAATTGGTTTCTATGAATAATTATGAATAATTATGAATAATAAAATATCAAAGGTGAACAGTTCATAAAATTCATTTTAGGTTACGTCTGCTCCACCACTATCGTTAAAGTACGAACCGTAGCGGTTCGTACTTTTTCATTTGTTTAAGTTTTATCAAGCACCCGCCACAGTGCCATTGCTAATTTATTTTCAAAGTGATTTCGTACTACTTGCCATTTTCAAAACAGTTTGCTAAAATAATTGTATAATATAATAATTCGCAACGATATTATCAAATACTGTCTTGATAATGTGCCCGATACGGAAAGCAACATGTAAAGGACGCTTAACCGCTTTTTAAACAAAAAGTTTAAAAAAATTATTCGTGGGATAAATTAAAATGCAAAATAAAGTTCTGGTCGTAATAGACATTCAAAACGACATTACAAAAAATTACAAAGAAATAATACATAACATAAACGCCGCCATTGATTGGGCTGTCCGTAACGAAATACATGTTGTTTATATCAAACACAACAATTTGTCTGCCGGCACAAGAACGTTTAAGCCCGATACCCGCGGAGCCGAATTGGTAGCCGATTTAAAAATAGCGTCGCAGAATATTTTTGTAAAAAGCAAGGGCAACGCGTTGACAAGCGAAGATTTTGCCGACTTTATAAGCTTAAACGGTATTAACGAGTTTTACATTACGGGCGCCGACGCCGTAGCTTGCGTTAAGTCAACTTGCTACAATATGGCAAAGAACGGTTATACCGTTCACGTACTGTCCGATTGCATTACAAGTTACGACAAAAAGAAAATTCCGGAAATGTTAGACTACTATCAACGCAACGGTTGCATTATAGAAACTTCCGATCTGTTATAGTATTTTTATTACGCTTACGTCGGCGGCTTACCGACTAACCCTACAACGGTTTGTCGGAAATTACCATAAAATTTTAAACGGACAAAACGTAATTTTCTTGACAATGACAAAATAGTATAATATAGTTATAAAAAAAATAGGAGCATTTATATGAAATATTGCACTCACTGCGGCGCAGAGATAGATGACAAAGCCGTATTATGCACAAAATGCGGCTGCGCCGTCGGAGAAATCAAGTCGGATACCGAGTCCTCAACACTGAAAACCGTATCCAAAATTTTTATGATTATCGGTTGCGTTTTAAGCGCTTTCTATTTCCTGATACCACTCTGCTGGACTATTCCCATGACGATATACTACTGCCGCGCACTCAAAGAAAACAGACCCGTAGGCACGGCTTTCAAGGTTTGCTCTTTGCTTTTCGTAAGCTTGGTTTCGGGAATTATAATGCTTTGCGACAATGAACGTTAATTATGTTTAAACTTACGGCGGAATTAAAATTCCGCCGTTATTTTTTTGCGCTTGAAAAAATTTTCCCGCTGTGATATAATAGCTTTCGGAAACGCCGAGCTTACACGCGACGTCCTACATAATAAAGGTTTAAATAGGAATTTACAATGTCAAAATTTGAAACTTTTTTTGAAAACGCAAAAAACAGCGACGATTACGAGCAGAACGCTCACGTTATAGAATATCTCGGGAATATACTCAAAAGCATAGCCCAAAACCCTAAAAAGCCGCTTCCGCCCGAAGAAACGCACGCGATAAGAGAATTCGCCGCGGCAGAAATGAAAAGGCTTTTGGACGCAATCCCCAAAGCCGGAACGTACAGGGAAAAAGACACTATGTTCTATTATGAAAACTCCCTTCTAATGGTTTACACTCTTGCAGGGAAAGATATGTGTGACGTTAGCGACGAGCACATAAAAACCATAGAAGCGTTGGTAAAACTTATAAACGGCGAGCGCGAGTTTGAAAACGCTGTGGAAAGCATGCTTAAATCCGACAAGGTAGAAAAAGCCGACGCCGATGCCGTAATTGTCAAAGCCAAAAAGATAAAAGACGAATATTTGCGCGGCAAGCTTTACCAGATATTGAACGAGTACAAGGAAAATATAAAAATTTTTACACCCGAAGCAAAAAACGTTTTTTCCGCTTATATTGCCGAGGATATGGAAAAATTGCTTAAAAAAGCCGAAAGCAGCGCGGAAGCAGCAAACAGCTTGGAGCTTGCGGCGGATGTGTGCAAATATTTTATTAACGACAAAATTTTCAAAATACTCGGTAAAATTTTAACGTTAAAAATCGACAGCATACGTTACTACGCTTTGGAAACGTTGCTTAAAAACGCAAAAGAACTCCCTTCGGAAACCGTAGCGGAACTTGCAAAGGATTTATCCTACGCCTCCCTTACCTATTCGCTTTTGGTTCAGTACGGCAAAAGCGAGCTTTTCCCCAAGGAATACTCTACGCCCGAATATCTTGCTAAAAGCGATATGGTTCACTGGCTAATCTTCCCCACGGAACTTAACAAAGAACCCGACGAAATAGAGCTTTTGGGTACGGCTAAGGTTAAAAATGAGCTTTACCATATTTTTAAATACAAATCCGACAGTGAAAATCTAGACGATTTGGCGGGCGAATGGCTTATAGGCTGGTCTGGCAATATGGGAGGAACTTTCAGCAACTTCGACAAGCTTTCCGATTTCGAAGAGAAAACGCCCGAAAAAACGCTTAAAAACATAGTCAAAAAACTTTTGAAATAGGCTTGTAATTGTACTTTGACGGTACTATAATGTAATTAAGCGGCGGATAAACGTTTTACGCTTATCCGCCTTTCAATTTTACGAAAGAAGTGTGATTTATGGGTTGGTTCAATTATTACGGACTTATAATTATGGCTATTATAATGATACCGAATATCATAAGCGCTTTGACGTCAAAAACAGCATACGAAAACAGAGTAAGCGCAAAACAGTTTGAAATTACAGAGCAAATAGGCAGATACGGCTGTTTCGCATTTATGATTTTCAATATCCCATATACATATTTCGGTTTTTGGTTTAATCATGCGCTTGCCGTCTATTTGGTCGTAAACAGTATACTGCTTGCGATATATTGCCTCGGATGGATTTTAAAGAAAAACAACCGTAAATTTTTTATGCTTTGGCTGTCCGTCACGCCGAGTGTAATATTCTTGTTCAGCGGAATCGTCTTATCCTCCGTACCGCTTATCGTGTTTGCCGTTTTGTTCGGCATAGGACATATTGCGGTAAGCTATAAAAACGGCGTATAATAAAATTATTTATCGCAACCGTTTTTCTTTTCGCAATTCTCCTCCTCCTCGTCTTGAAGCTGTTTGAGCATTTCCGCAATTTTTTCTTCCGAAATTTCTTCCGAGCTTGATTCCAGCTTTCCGTAAGCAAGTTTGTCATGATGGATAGTCATATTGTTCCCTCCCGTAAAAAGCATGCGCAGGCGCGCCTTTATTTATTATAGCATTAAAAACGCAATTATACAAATTTATATACGTTAAAAACGTTTGACTGAAACGCAATTTGAATATATAATATACATTACTGAGGCGTAGCGCAGTTGGTAGCGCGTATGGTTCGGGACCATAAGGTCGTGGGTTCAAATCCCGTCGCCTCAACCATTAAAGGGTAGCTTTGCGGCTACCCTTTTATAATTGCAAATAGAAAAATAAAACGCAAAAAGGGCGCAACGGGGCAATAAGCCGCGCCGCGTCCTTTTAAAACTTATTTTTTACTTATTACTTTCTTAAACCTATGCGCTTTAACAAATCGTCGCTGACGGATTTGAAGTTTTCGTTTATATCCGCCAAAGTATATCTGAGTACGGTAACGCCGCAGGACTTCAATTTATTGTCGCGCTGAACTTCTTCGGGCTTTCTGCGCGAAGCTTCTACAAGGTAAATAGCTGTCTTGGTTTTGCCGCAATAGAAATCGACCGTATAGCCCTCCACCGTTTTATTGCGCACGAAAGGATAATCGGGAGGAAGATATTTCAAAAGATCGTACCAGATACGCTTTTCTTCTTCCGACATCTCGTTTTGGGTTTTACTTATTTTTTGACCTAATTCGTTCTGTTCTTCCATATTTCGCATTATACCACAGCAATTCGTTTTTGTAAAGCGTTTTTTCGTTTTTGAAGCTTACATTGCCGTTTACCGCCGTCGGCCGAGATTAATTAACGACATAATTCGACTTTTTTCGTCAAAATAATTTACAAAACCGACACAATATTGTATATTTTGACTATGAAAAAGATACTTAACTTAAGACTGCCCGTAATACTTGCCTTCACCGTCGCTGCGGGAGTTGCGTTAGGGTATCTGTTTGTATTTTATTCCGTAGACGTAAGATTTATTATCGCCGCAATTGCGTTTTTTGCGGCAATTTTTATTGTCTGCGCCGTATTTGTAAAGCGCAAAACGATTTTGGTAACAATAGTCTTGGTCGGACTGCTTTTTACCGCGGGCGCGCTTAACTGCTTTTTCAGGCTTGACGGCTATTCCGACAGTCCGCTTATCGACGGACAGACTTACGAAATAACCGCCTGCGTATACGAAAAAGGCGAAAACAAACGCGGCGAATACGTAATGCTTAAAAACCTGCGCGCAGACGGACAAAAAATAAACGGTAAAATGCGCGCATATCTTTATGAAACCTACGGCGATTTCTGCGACGTAGGTTACAACGTAAAATTTACGGCGGAAATAGGGCGCAACGACCCCTTCCCTTACGGCAAACTGAATTTCTTTGCGGAAGAAAATGTAAAATACGATTGTACCGTATACAATTCCCTTACGTCGGAACAAAAATTTTCTCCGCTTGCAAGCATTCGCGCCGCAATACGGGAAACGCTTTATTCAAACCTTGACAAAAACACGGCTTCCGTAGCTTTCGCTTTGCTTACCGGCAACACCCACGCGGTAGACGAGGGCTCTATGCAGAATTTCCGTTACGGAGGAATAGCGCACGTTTTCGCCGTGTCGGGTCTGCATATAGGCGTGGTTTTTCTGCTGATTGATTTTTTGACAAAGAAACTGCGAATAAACAGATACGCCGCGGCGGCGGTTTGCATTTTGTTTATCTTTTTTTATGCCGCTGTTTGCGGGTTCACGGTTTCCTCCGTCAGGGCGGCTATAATGTGCGCCGTGTCCGCCTCGGGAAAGCTTTTACACAAAAAATACGACGCGCTCAATTCCCTGTCCGTGTCGGCGGCGGTTATACTTGCCGTCACGCCGCTAAGCCTGTTTGCCGTCGGATTTCAACTTTCGGTCGGTGCGGTAGGCGGAATTATAATGCTTTCAAACAGCTTAAAAAGTCGCTTTACCGTCTTTCCCGAAAAAATTTCTTCCGCGGCGGGCGCGTCGCTTGCGGCGCAGGCGGGTACATTGCCCGTTATGCTTGGCAGGTTCGGTTATCTCAGCGCGGCGGGACTTCTTTTGAATATCTTGGTTGTCCCGTTGATTTCCGCAGTGTTCGTCCTGCTGTTCGTCTGCACAATATTTTCAAGCGTATTCGGCTTCGCCGCGGCATACGTAATGCCCGTTGCCGCTTTGCCGTTAAAGCTTATAATTTCCGTACTTATGTCGGAAAGCTTCGAGGGCGCGCTTTTAAGCGGCTTCGGCGCGGGGGCCTTCATTCCGCTGTACTATATCTGCGTGTTTGCGCTGTCGGACAAGTTCAATCTTAAAACGGCGCACAGGTTGACGGCTGTATTCTGTGCCATGACGGCGCTTGTCTCTTACGTCTGCGTAAAGGCTTTCCCTCCGCGGGGCGTTTACAAAATTTCGGTTTCCGCAAACTACGGCGGCGGAAGCGTGCTTATAAAGCACGGAAAAGAAAATATTCTTATCGTGACCCAAGGACTTTCCCCCTCGGGATTACAGACTATGCTCAGTGAAAATTACTCGGCAGATATAAATACCCTCATAATCCTCGGCGACGAAAACTGTGCGACGGAATTTCAAACTTACGGCTTAAACTGCGATACCGTTGTGGTGTATAAAAATTATATACCCGTACAGCCCTTTAAGGATACGACCGTTCTCTACGAAAGCGAATTCACCGCCGGAGGAACGCATTTTGCTTTTACGGACGGATACAGCTTAACGGCAAAATGCGGCAATATAACGGTGGGCATATGCGCGGGCGAGACGGTAAACGTCGGACAATGCGATTTGATTGTCGCGCAAGAAAGCAATGTCGACTGCCGCGCGGAATACAAGGCTTTTTATAATGACAGAAGCACACTATACGGAATTTACGATTGCGGCAATCTCGTTTTTACAACCGACGGCGAAAAGCTAAAACTTTTAACCCTTGTACCTTATAGACCGACAATAGACTGAGCGGCGGGCAATGCCCGCCGCTCTATTCGTTTTATAATGAATAATTCATTTATCTTTGCCCGACGCCCTATGTTCCGAAAAATATTTTTTATTGCCGAGATAATTTTCATTAAGCGGTTTTATCGCACCCGCCGCCTCGTTGCAGGCGTTAGCTTTTTCTATATCTCCCATTCTGTCGTAAAGCACGCAAAGCTGCATGTACGGAATAAAACCGCTGTAATCCAGATTTTCAAAAGCGCCGTCGCGCGCGGACGAAGGCGTTTTAAGCGCGGCTTCGTACCAATAGACAGCGGCAAGGTTGTCGCCCTTTTGCATAAAATACCCGCCGAGAATACAACAAGCCTCTGGCATAGGAGGCGCAAACGTAAAACTGCGCAACAGCGCCGCAACGGCGCGCGACTCGTCCCCAGTCAACATATAAGCGCGGTAAAGATTGAGACATGCTTCCGTTTTGTTTACATACCAGCCGTCGCCGTTTAAAAAGTCCTCCAATACGGCGGCGGCTTCCCGCGGCATGTTGTTGAAAAGCAGCTCTCTGCCGTAGTAAAATTTTTGGCGCGGTCCGAAAACCGCCCCCGCGGCTATCTGTTTCTGCAATATGCGCAAATTGCGCATAGGCTCGTTTTCCTTTACTTTTTTATGATAAATTACGGCGTCGGAATACAATATTCGCCCCCGCGGCGTCACGGACTCGTGAACAGCCCCTTCGAATTCAAATCCCATGCCGTTTCTGAAAATGCGCTCCCGATTGTAAACGAAGGTAGGAACGTCTCCGTCGAAAGAAGCGGCATACGGCAGAAAAGCCATATCGTAACAGTCGAAATTTTCTTTCAGCCGTAAAATTTTTTCGCAGTTTTCGTCGGTTATAACGTCGTCGGCGTCAAGCCACATAACAAGGTCGCAGTCGGCTTTTCCGAAAGCGTAATTACGCGCGGCGGAAAAATCGTCCCGCCAGGCAAAAAAGTAAACCGCGTCGGTAAATTTTTTGGCCTCCGCGACGGTTTCGTCTGTCGACCCCGTATCGACGACGATAATTTCGTCGGCAAATTTGGACGCGCAGTTAAGACAACGCGCTATTACGTCCTGCTCGTCTTTAACAATAAGACAAACGCATAAAGTCATGTTCCGCTCCTTTCAAGGTTATACCATTATATGCAGGCGGAAATTTACACGTACATTAAGGGCATGAAAAAAACCCAACCGCTTTACGAAAAAGCTAATGTCTTAAAGACAGGCGCAATTGCCGACGTTAAGGCAAGGTTGAGCTAGTTTCGCCTTTTTAAAAAGGCAGGACGGCAGCCCCTTCACTACTCCAATTTCGTTTCAGTCCGCCGGTCAATGCACACGGCGGAATCCGGAATCCGTATTTTTTCCTTTCGTATACGGCAGAGCGAAGCGCAGGCCGCACAGCTAACAGTCGCGCGGGGTAAGCAGCGTACCGCATGCCCGACGCCGTAAGGTATTGCGCAAAGTACGCACCATTATAGTCACCGGAACGCAGCCAAACAGGACAGTGAAGCGCAGGCCGCACAGCTAAGGTACGTG
>ERZ779626.1328-NODE-1328-length-10999-cov-6.878838_pt1 | contig 10999 bp, 9 predicted proteins | sample MGYA00514209_ERZ779626 | MGnify/ENA primary metagenome ERZ779626 (study PRJEB29562, sample SAMEA4376713) | mouse gut metagenome | isolation source: Cecum | study: EMG produced TPA metagenomics assembly of the A DSS colitis mouse model was used to assess the...
TGGAGCTTCTGGGCGGAGACGGCGTTGGCGGCCAGATAGTGGGCAAACCGGGACTCCACGGCGGAGAGCAGGCTTTCGTCGAAATCCTGCTCCAGAAAAGTCCCCGCCATGGCCGCGTCCAGCATACGGTTCAGATTTTTCATGACGCGCTTGGCGCGCAGGCGGTTCCATATCGCCGCCGCCAGCGCGGCCGCCGCGAACATGGCGGGAACGGCAATGCTCCACGTCATGTCAGTTCACCGCCCAGGTGTAGCCGATGCCATAGACCGTTTTCAAAAACCGTGGCTTGGAGGGAGAGTCCTCCAGCTTGTCCCGCAGGCGCTTAACGGTGACCGACAGGGAATTTTCCTCAACGAACTGGGCTCCGTCGGGCCACACCCGTTCCAGAAGGGTCTCCCGGGGCAAGACGCGGCCCCGGTTTTCCACCAGTATCCGCAGCAACCGCTGTTCCGTTTTGCTCAGTTCGATGAGCTGGCCGTTTTTGCGGAATTCCATCCACTCGAAGTCGAAAGAGAAGCCGTCCAGCTCCACCGCCGCCCCCTGGGCCGGGGCGCTCCGCCGCAGTTGGGCGTTGACCCTGGCCCGCAGTACGGCCAGCGAGAAGGGCTTGGTGATATAGTCGTCCGCCCCGGATTCAAGGCCATAGACGATGTTTGTTTCCAGGTCGTTCGCCGTGAGCAGGATGATGGGGACGGCGCTGGTTCGGCGAACCTCCCGCAGCAGCTCCAGCCCGCTGCCGTCGGGCAGGTTGACATCCAGAATCAGCAGGGCAAAAGAACCGTTCTCCAGCGCCCTGCGTCCCTGGGCCAGCGTCTGGCATAGGCGTATCTGGACAGAACTGTCCTTCAGCGCGAGGCAGATCCCCTGTCCCAGCGCCGCATCGTCTTCCATCAGCAGTATTTTTTGCATGATCGGCCCCCTGCTTCTTGAATTCGCTGTCTGATATTTTACCGTTGTTCTGCCTGGAATGTCAATCCCTGCAGCCAGGCTTTTGTGTAAATAAAGCAGTTTTGGTCTTTGGTGGCAAAGGTTTTTTCGTAAAAATTTCGCGTCCCCTCTTGCAATTTTTCCAAACACCCGCTACAATAGGGACAGACAGCGGGGCTGAGACCCCCAGCAAGGAGGATCAAAGCCATGAGCGAGGAGTACGGCCCGGATTTCGTGTCGATTACCGACGACGAGGGCAATGAATTTGAACTGGAGCATCTGGGCACCCTGGAATACGAGGGCCGGGAGTATATGGCCTTCGTCCCGGCGGATATGGACGAGGACGACGAGGACTTCGGCCTGATCCTGCTGAAGGTCATAGAGCAGGACGGGGAATCCCTGCTGGCCGACATCGACGACGAGCAGGAGCTCAACACCGTCTATGAGAAGTTTATGGAAGAGCTGTTCGAGGACGAGGAGGAGTAATCGGTCATCAGACCGCCCCCACTAGACGGCGCATCACCGAGGCACGGCCCGGTTCGCTGGGCTGTATCTGCGCTTCGCCTAGTCACAACGGCTCAAACGCAATTATTAACCCCTGCTGGGTTCTAACTACGTGACCTTGCCCTGTTAAAACCCACATTTTTAAAACGGGACGCCCCACTCGCGCGGTGGTTCGCAGACCTCCCGGCCCTCCTCGGAGGCCCCTGGATGTTGGGAGCGGTAAAACCAAGCGGAGGCGACCCACCTGCATTCTTGTGCAGGTTTTTAATGGGGCGGCACGGCCACAGCGGGGGTTCTTAATAACAAGCCCAGGCGGGAGGACCCTGTTCCTCCCGCCTTATTATTTGTGAATTTTCATCTGCGCGGCGAATTTGGCCTTGCAACAGCGGTTTCTCCATGCTATAATGTTAGGCGTTGTCCTGGGGGGCGTGTCAGGCCCCCCAGGACCGGCGGCCCCTCCGGCCCGCCGCCATCACACGAATACTTGAGAGGATTGATATACCATGAGCGCATCCAGAGAGAAAAAGCAGCGCCAGAGCGCCGGCCCCGATCAAAAGACCGTAAAGGTCCAGCAGGAGCAGGCCGCCCGCAGGCGCACTACCATCGTCTACTCCGTGATCGCCGCCGTCATCGCCGTGCTGGTGGCCGCGCTGCTGGTGTGGCGTTCCGGCTTCTTCCAGGCGCGGGCCTCCGCCGCCACCGTGGGGGACGAGACCCTGACCGCCGCCGAGCTGAGCTTCTACTACTACAACGCCCGCCAGTCCACCGCCATGTACGGCTCCTATGTGGGCTTCGACACCACCAAGAGCGACGACGAGCAGTTCTTCAACGAGTCCGAGGGCAAGACCTACCGGGACACCTTCCTGGAGCAGGCCCTGACCACCGCCCAGCAGCACAAGGCCATGGCCGACGAGGCGGTGAAGAACGGCCACACTGAGTCCGAGGTGAAGGACCAGCTGAACGACGCCATCGCCAACGCCAAGCAGCAGGCCGCCTCCAACGGCTACACCTACGGCGCTTACCTCAAGGCCATGTACGGTCCCTATATGTCCACCGGCATCTATGAGAAGCTGTACACCCGGTATCTGATGTACGCCCTGGCCATGAACAGCAAGGGCGAGGAGCTGTACAACGGCTATACTCAGGCCGAGCTGGACGCCTACTATGAGGAGAACAAGGACAGCCTGGACACCTTTGAGTATTCCCACCTCTACTTCCCCGCCGACTCCGTGGACACCAAGGACGCCGAGGGCAACGACCTGTCCGAGGATGAGGTGGCCAAGCTGAAGGAAGAGGCCCTGGCCGAGGCCAAGGAGAAGGCTGAGGAGGCCATGGAAGCCATCAAGGACGGCGCCGATTTCCAGTCCCAGATCAGCAAGTACGAGCTGACCACCGGCGGCGACCATGTTACCGTGGTGGGCTCCAGCTCCATCAACGCCACCTACCGCGACCAGCTGCTCAAGCAGGACAAGGGCGACGTGGATATGGTGGAGACGGACAGCGGCTATTATATCATCTCCTTCTCCGACCGATATCTGTCCGACGAGCCCACCCGGGACGTGCGCCACATCCTGGCCCGGGCGGAGAGTACCACCGGCGAGGATAACAAGCTGGTGGCTCCCACCGACGAGGCCTGGGCCGCCGCCAAGGCCAAGATGGATGAGATCCAGGCCGCCTGGGACGCCAGCGGCAAGACCGAGGACGATTTCGCCAAGCTGGCCAACGAGAAATCCGACGACGGGGACGGCACCACCGGCGGCCTGTACGAGCGCAACACTGAGGGCTATTTCGTCCCTGAGTTCAACGACTGGGTGTTCGACGCCGCCCGTAAGTCCGGCGATGTGGGCATGGTCCAGCACTCCGCCGAGGAGGGCGCAGCCAGCGGCTACTACGGCTACCACCTGATCTACTACGTGGGCGAGAACGAGCCCGTGTGGATGGGCACCGCCCGGAACAGCCTGGCGTCCGAGGCCCAGCAGGCCTGGGTGGATGAGCTCACCGCCGGCTACGCCACCGCGCTGGCCGACGGGGCCAATTACCTGGGCAAGTGACCACAAGCAAACAAACAGAGGCTGGACGCACCGTCCGGCCTCTGTTTTTAGGAGTTGAGCCAATTTGATGAACGAGCAGTTTATCCGCACCCAGATGCTGCTGGGCGCTCCCGCCATGGAGCGGCTGAAAAACAGCCATGTGGCGGTACTGGGCCTGGGGGGCGTGGGAGGCTGGTGCGCCGAGGCCCTGTGCCGCTCCGGGGTGGGGGAACTGACCCTGGCCGACCAGGACACGGTGTCGGTGAGCAACCTGAACCGCCAGTGCGCCGCCCTGCGCTCCACCGTGGGCATGGAAAAAGCGCGGGCCACCGCCCTGCGCCTTTCCGATATCAACCCGGATTGCATCCTCCATCCCCTGGTCCTGCGGTACGAGCCAGACAGCCGGGAGGACTTTTTTCAAGCTAAATACGATTATATCGTGGACGCCATCGACCTGGTGAGCTGCAAGCTGGACCTGATCGAGACCGCCCGCCAGCGTGCCATCCCCATCATCTCCGCCCTGGGCACCGGCAACAAGCGGGACGCCCAGCAGCTGCGCATCGCCGACATCTCGGAGACCCAGGGCTGTCCCTTGGCCCGGGTGGTGCGCAAGGAGCTGCGGAAGCGGGGCATCCCCCGCCACAAGGTGGTGTTCTCCCCCGAGCTCCCCCGTAGCGCGGAAGAGGGAGACGAGGCCCCCCCGCCTGGGCGGCGGTCCGTCCCGGCCAGCGCCATGTGGGTGCCTGCCGCCGCAGGGCTGCTGATGGCCCAGGCGGTCATCCTGGATCTTGCCGCGCTTTAACGGGCGGACTGGCGGACATCGTGGGCGAGGTGTGGCTGGCACGCTCCCGGAGCGTGGGACGTTCACCGGCCCGCGTCAAAAACCAACCTCGGCGTGCACCCGCTCCCACGCTTTTTTGACCACCCAGGCCCCGGCCAATCCGCACAGGGAGCCGATTGCCGCCCCCGCCAGCACGTCGCTGGGGAAGTGGACCCCCACGTACAGCCGGGACAGGCCCATAACCACGGCCATACACACCGCCGTGATTTTCATCCACCGCCTGGGCGCGGACACGCACGCCGCCAGAGCAAAGGCAAAGGCGGCGTTGGTGTGGCCCGAGGGGAAGGAATTGGGGTCGTGCTCCGGCACCAGGTTCACAAAATTTTCCATCACCAGCCAGGGCCGCGGCCTGGACACCAGGGGCTTGATGGTGAAATTCACCACGATTAACCCGATGAGCATGGCGCACAGCGCCGAGAAACCCGCTTTCCGGGTGGGCTTGAAAAAGAGCATCAGCACCCCCAGCGCGATGAACAGCATACCCGCGTTGCCCAGCTGGGTGTAGAGCTCCATAAACGGGTCCAGCACGGCGCAACGTATGTTTTGAGCGATCCACACCAGGGCCTGCTCGTCAAATTGCTGGATAATATCCGGCATCCCGGTCCCTCCTATCCTTGACCCGGGGGCCAAAGGTATGTATAATGTCAGATGTACGCACTGTAATTTTACCCCATTCCTTGCCGTCTGGCAAGACCTTTGTGGGAGGTCCATATGAAAGTCATCCATCTCATCAGCGGCGGGGACACCGGCGGGGCCAAAACCCATGTCCACTCCCTGCTCCAAGGCTTAAACCAGCACATCCAGGCGGATATGGTGTGTTTCACCGACGGCCCCTTCACCCAGGAGGCCCGGGCGCTGGGCGTCCGCGTGGACGTGATGGCCGGGCGCAACCCGCTGGCCGCGTTAACCCCCCTGCGGGACAAGATCTCCAAGGAGGGCTACGACATCATCCACTGCCACGGGGCCCGGGGCAACCTGATGGGCGCCCTACTGAGGAAGTCCACCGGCCTGCCCGTGGTCACCACCGTCCACTCCGACCCCAAGCTGGACTACATGGGCCGTCCCCTGTCCGCCCTCACCTACGGCAATCTCAACGCCTGGGCTCTGCGGCGCATCCCCTACAAGATCGGGGTATCCCACGCCATGGGGGACCTGCTCATCCGCCGGGGCTTCGACCCCCAGCAGATGTTCGCCATCTACAACGGAATCGACTTCACCCCCCGCGCCCCCAGGCTGAGCCGCCGGGCGTTTCTGGACAGCCTGGGGCTGGACTGGCCGGACGGCGTGGTCATCGCGGGCATCGCCGCCCGGCTCAACCCGGTGAAGGACATGGGCACCCTGCTGCGGGGCTTTGCCGCCGCCCACAGGGAACAGCCCTGCCTGCGCCTCATCATCGCCGGGGAGGGCCAGGACGAAGCCATGCTGAAAGCGCTGGCCCAGGAGCTGGGGGTGGCGGACCAGGTGTGCTTTGCCGGGTGGCTGTCCGACACTGACAGCTTTTACCACGCCCTGGATATAAACACCCTCACCTCCCTGTCCGAGACCTTCCCCTACGCCCTCACCGAAGGGGCCCGGTTCGCCCTGCCCACCGTGGCCAGCGCCGTGGGCGGCGTGCCCGCCCTCATTGAGAACCACGTCACCGGCCTGCTGTTTCAGCCCAGGGACCACCAGGCCCTGGGGCGGCATTTGGCCGCCCTGGCCGGGGACCCAGAACTGCGCCGCCGTCTGGGGGAACAGCTGCTGGACAAGGGACGGCGGGATTTCTCCATTGAGAGCACCATCCGCCGCCAGCTGGACATCTATGAAGCCATCCTGCGCCGGGAGGGGCGGAAAAAAGAGCGAAAGCGGGACGGCGTGGTGATCTGCGGGGCCTACGGCCGGGGCAACGCCGGGGACGAGGCCATTTTACAGGCCCTGGTCACCGAAATGCGCTCCATCGACCCCGACCTGCCCGTCTGGATCATGACCCGGAAGCCCAAGGCCACCCGGGTCCGCCACCGGGTGGGGGCCGTCTACACCTTCAATGTCCCCATATTCTGCCGCAAAATGGCGAAAAGCACCCTCTATATCAACGGCGGCGGCTCTCTGGTCCAGGATGTGACCAGCCACCGTTCCCTGTGGTTCTATCTGTTCACCCTGTCCGCCGCCAAGCGGCTGGGGTGCAGGGTGATGATGTACGGCTGCGGCATCGGCCCCATCCGCACCCCCCGGAACCGGCGGAAAACAGGGCGGGTCATCGACCGCTCGGTGGACATCATCACCACCCGGGACAGCGCCTCCATCGGGGAGCTGAAGGAGCTGGGGGTGAGCCGTCCCCAGGTGGCGCTGGCGGCGGACCCCGCCGTCACCCTCCCCGCCGCCCCGCCCCAGGCGGCGGACGCCCTGCTGGAGGAGATCGGCCTCCACCCCCGGAAGGGGGAGCGGTATTTGGGGGTCACCGTCCGTCCCTGGCCTGGGTTCGACGAAAAGGCCCCCGCCTTTGCCGCCGCCGTGGACTACGCCTACCAGCACTATGACCTGATCCCGGTGTTCATCCCCATCGAGGGCAAGCTGGACGCCTCCGCCGCCCAGCGGGTGGCGGGCCTGCTCCGCAGCGCTCCCCCCCACCTGCTCCCCGCCTGCCCCAGCTCGGAGCTGGCCATTGCCCTGTCCGCCCGGATGGACGTTGCGCTGTCCATGCGTCTCCACGCCCTCATCTTCGCCGCTGTCCGCGGCGTCCCCCTGGTGGGGGTGGTCTACGACCCCAAGGTCAGCGCCTTTCTGGACGACGCGGGTCAGGACCTGTACGCCCAGCTGGACCAGGTGACACCGGAGCTGCTGTGCTCCCTCATTGACGCCGCCGCCCAGCGCCGTCAGGACCGGGGCGCCCTGGAGGAAAAAACCGCCCGGTTGGTCCGGCTGGAGCGGGAGAACAGCCAGGCCGCCGCCCGGCTGCTGGCCGGGAGGTGAGCCCTATGGCGCTGAAGCAGATTGTCTGCCTGGCCCACGCCCCCTGGCGGGCCCGGCCCGACCGAACCCAGCAGCTGCTGGCCCGGCTGGGAGACGCCCAGATCTTATTTTTCGAGCCCGCCCCACGGAAGGGCTCCCCCATGCCCGAGCAGGGCAGGCGGGTCCGGGCTCACATCACCGCGTACACCCTCCCCGTCCCCCTGCCCGGCCCCCAGGAGGGCTCGGTGCTCCAGCGGCGCAGGATGGACAAGGACGCGGATTTCGTCCAGCAGATGATGAGCAGGCACGGCTTCCGGGAGCCGGTGCTGTGGTGCACCTCCCCCCTTCAGGACGGCTTTTTGGACCGTCTGGCCTACCGGGGGCTGGTGTACGACTGCCACCGCTTCTGGAGCGATGAGTTTTTGGACTGGGAGAGCGACCTGACCCGCCACGCCGAGGTGGTGTTCGCCGCCTCCTTCGGCCTCGTCAGGCGGCTGTCCCCCTGCGGCGACAACATCGCCCTGCTGCCCAACGGGGTAAACCCGGTGCTCTTCCAGCAGAAGCAGCGGTCCATCCCCCCCGCCCTGGCGGGCATCTCCGGGGAGAAGGTGCTGGGGAGGCTGGGCAGCGTCACCGGGCAGGTGGATCTGGACCCGCTGCTCTATCTGGCCCGCCACCGCCCGGAGTGGACCTTCGTCCTCATGGGCCGGGTGACCAAACCGGCGGCGGAGCAGCTCCGGGGCCAGGACAACATCGTGCTCACCGGGCCGGTGAACCCCCTGGACGTGCCTGACCACCTGTACCGCTGCGACCTGCTGTTCGACCTGATGCGCTTCGACCGCCCCGGCGACGTGGTGCCCATACGGGTGTATGAGTATTTGGCCACCGGGCGGCCCGTGGTCACGGTGGTGGACCCCAGCGTTCAGGAAACCATCCCGGAGCTCATTCTCACCGCCTACGACGGCCCCGGCTTCCTGCGCCGGTGCAAAAGCGCCCTGGGGGAAGCCCCCTCCCTCCCCCGGCGGCGGCGGGAGCTGGCGCGCCAGTCCTCCTGGACCGGCCGGGCGGCTCAGGTTTCCAATATTTTGGAGGCCACCGGCCTGTTTTGAACTTTTCGCCATGGACGGCCCTTTTCCGCCATAGAGAATCGTACAAGCCTACAAAAATGGAAAGCGGCCCTTGATTTTTGGATTTTTCTTCGCTAAAATGGAAACGACTTTTTGGAAATGAGGTGGCTGTCGTGGTGCGTTTCCTCCATGTCCGTCCGGGCTTCCGTCTCCACAGCCTCATTGCGTCCAAATCCCCCCGCTAACGCCCAAAACAGGTCCGCCGCGCCATGCGGCGGCCTGTTTCTTTTTGATTTTACGCTAAGGAGGATCTTTCATGAAAAAAGTCGCCGTCATCATGGGCTCGGACTCCGACTGGCCGGTGGTCAAGGGGGCCTGCGCCAAGCTCCAGGAGCTTGGCGTCCCCTATGAGGCCCACATACTCAGCGCCCACCGCACCCCCGCCGCCGCCGCGGACTTCGCCAGAAGCGCCCGCCAAAACGGCTTCGGCGTGCTCATCTGCGCCGCCGGCATGGCCGCGCACCTGGCGGGGGCCTTCGCCGGGAACTCCACCCTGCCCGTCATCGGCATCCCCATGAGGGGCGGGGCCATGGACGGGCTGGACGCCCTGCTGGCCACCGTCCAAATGCCCAGCGGCATCCCCGTGGCCACCGTGGCCATCAATGGTGCCAAGAACGCCGCCGTGCTGGCCGCCCAGATCCTGGCGGTGTCCGACGATGCTCTGGCCGCCAAGCTGGACAGGGCCCGGGAGGACATGGCCGCCCAGATCGCGGAAAAGGAGTCCAAATTGCAGTCGGAATTGAAGGGCTGAACAATTATTCCCACCGCAGGAGGGCCCGCCCCTGCCGATCTGCTCTCTGTCCCGAGGGAGGGGCAGGCCCCTCCCCTATACAATATGATTTCACAATGTAATTATGGAGGAATTCATCATGGAAAACAAACTGGTTTACACCGGCAAGACCAAGAACGTCTACGCCCTGGATAACGGCAACTACCTGCTGAAGTTCAAGGACGACTGCACCGGCAAGGACGGCGTGTTCGACCCCGGCGAGAACTCCGTGGGCCTGACCATCGAGGGCGTGGGCGACGTGAACCTGCGCATGTCCATCTACTTCTTCGAGAAGATCAACGCCGCCGGCATCCGCACCCACTACGTCAGCGCCGATCTGGACAACACCACCATGGAGGTGCTGCCCGCCAAGGTCTTTGGCCATGGCCTGGAAGTCATCTGCCGCCACAAGGCGGTGGGCTCTTTCCTGCGCCGCTACGGCGAGTATATTGAGGAGGGCGCCGACCTGCCCGCCTATGTGGAGACCACCTTCAAGAACGACGAGAAGGGCGATCCCCTGGTGACCAAGGACGCCCTGGTGGCCCTGGGCGTGATGACCGAGGCCCAGTACGACGATATCAAGGATATGACCCAGAAGATCACCCAGATCGTGGCCGGCGACCTGAAGGCCAAGGGCCTGGTCCTTTACGACATCAAGTTCGAGTACGGCTACGATGCCGACGGCAAGGTGATGCTCATCGACGAGATCGCCTCCGGCAACATGCGGGTGTACAAGGACGGGCAGTATATCGACCCCATGACCCTGTCCAAGCTGTTCTTCGCCTGAGCGCCGGACCATGGATTCGGGCGTCGCCGGCGGACCGGACGGCTCCACCGTATTTTCACCGGCGGCGGCCCTCTATGGCTTGCTCTCACGCCGCACTTGACGCGGCGGCTGCGGGCGCCGCCGTCCGGCGTTTCCTTCCCAAGCGTAAAAAATAAGGAGGCTCTTTCATGGGCGGATTCTTCGGCGCGATCTCCAAGCGCGACGTGACCCTTGACATTTTCTTCGGCGTGGACTACCACTCCCATCTGGGCACCCGCCGGGGAGGCATGATTATTTACGATGAGCAGGACGGCTTCCAGCGGCAGATCCACTCCATCGAAAACACCCCCTTCCGCACCAAGTTTGAAAAGGACCTGGCGGACTTCCACGGCTGCTCCGGCATCGGCTGCATCAGCGACACCGACCCCCAGCCCCTGCTGGTGCGCTCCCACCTGGGGCTGTACGCCATCTCCACCGTGGGCATCATCAACAACGCCGAGGCCCTGGTGGAGGACTACTTCGACGGCCACACCCGCCAGTTCATGGCCATGAGCTCGGGCAAGGTAAACGCCTCCGAGCTCACCGCCGCCCTCATCAACCAGAAGGACACCCTGGTGGAGGGTATTCGGTACGCCCAGGAGGTGATCGACGGCTCGTCCACCATTCTCATACTCACCCCCGACGGCATCGTGGCCGCCCGGGACAGACTGGGCCGCCTGCCGGTGCTCATCGGCCGGAACGACGAGGGATGCTGCGTGTCCTTCGAGTCCTTCGCCTGTACCAAGCTGGGCTATGACAACGCCTATGAGCTGGGCCCCGGGGAGATCGTCCGGGTCACCCAGTCAGGCTGGGAGACTTTGGCCCCGGCGGGGGATCAGATGCGGATCTGCGCCTTTCTGTGGACCTATTACGGCTACCCCAACTCCAACTACGAGGACCAGAATGTGGAGGTCATGCGCTGCCGCAACGGCGAGATCATGGCCAAGGCGGAAAAGGCGAAGGGCACCCTGCCCGACGTGGACTGGGTGGCGGGGGTGCCCGACTCCGGCGTGCCCCACGCCATCGGCTACGCCAACGCCAGCGGCAAGCCCTTCGCCCGGCCCTTCG
>ERZ779626.1329-NODE-1329-length-10995-cov-5.552559_pt1 | contig 10995 bp, 7 predicted proteins | sample MGYA00514209_ERZ779626 | MGnify/ENA primary metagenome ERZ779626 (study PRJEB29562, sample SAMEA4376713) | mouse gut metagenome | isolation source: Cecum | study: EMG produced TPA metagenomics assembly of the A DSS colitis mouse model was used to assess the...
ACCAGCTGACCGCCGCCATGGAGGCGGGGGAGGACTGCTCCGCGCTGCTGGAAAACGGCAGCTCCCGCTGGCACCTGTATGGGACCATCCTTCCCTACTGCAATTGGTATCTGGTGACCGTGCTGCCCTTTGATAGCCTGGACCATACCATCTCCGGCATGAGCAGCCGCTGGCTCGTACTGGTCTACGCCGCCTCCTTTGCGGTGGTGGCCATGCTGCTCTACCTGTTCCTCCAGTACTCCAGGCTGTTCAAACACCAGCTGGCGGAGCAGAGGCGGATGAACCTGGAGATGGACGCGGCGCGGCAGGCGGCCGAGCAGGCGCGGAAGGAGGCGGAGCAGGCCAACGCGGCGAAGCAGGACTTCCTGTCCAGCATGAGCCACGACATCCGCACCCCCATGAACGCCATCATTGGTATGACCGCCCTGGCCGCGGACAATACCCACAATCCCGAGCAGGTACAGGACTACCTGGGCAAAATCGCCCTGTCCAGCAAGCACCTGCTGGGGCTGATTAATGACGTGCTGGATATCTCGAAGATCGAAAGCGGCAAGATGACGCTGAATGTGGAGCCGGTGTCCCTTCGGGAGGTGATGGAGAGCATCGTCAACATCGTGCAGCCCCAGGTGAAGGCGAAAAACCAGCGGTTCAACGCGGCCGCCTACGATATCCTATCCGAGCAGGTGTACTGCGACAGCGTGCGGCTGAATCAGGTGCTGATCAATCTGCTGGGGAACGCGGTGAAATTCACGCCGGAGGAGGGCTCGGTGCAGGTGACGGTGTATCAGGAGCCGGAGGAGGGCGGCCGTGTGCGCACCCACTTCCTGGTGCAGGACACCGGAATCGGCATGTCGAAGGAGTATCAGAAGGAGATTTTCGACTCCTTCAGCCGGGAGGACAACACCCGCGTGCGGAAGACAGAGGGCTCCGGGCTGGGCATGGCCATCACCAAGTGTATTGTAGACGCCATGGACGGGGACATATCCGTTCGCAGTGAGCAGGGCAAGGGCAGCGAGTTCCATGTGGTCCTCAACCTGGAACGGGCGGCGGAGCCTGCGCCGGACGCCGGCCTTTCCGTCGGGAGCGTGCTGGTGGTGGACGAGGATGAGCGGCTGTGCGTCAACGCGGTCCGCTCTCTGGAGGAGCTGGGTGTCCGGGCCGATTGGTGCCGGAGTGCCGGGCAGGCGCTGGAGCGCATTGAGGCGCGCCGGCAGGACGGCGGCTATCAGCGGGTCCTGCTAGGCTGGCAGCTGGCGGACGGGAGCGGCCTGGAGGCCGCCCAGGCAATCCGGCGGCACTGCGGGGAGGACGGTCCGGCCCTGTTGCTCTCCGCCTGCGACTGGAGCGGGCTGGAGGAGGAGGCCAAGGCGGCGGGCATTTCCAGCTTTGTGGCCAGGCCGCTGTTCCGCTCCACCCTGTTTGACGCCCTGAAGGGCCCGGCCGGCGCTCCGGAGGAGGGGGCCGGCCCCTGGAGGGCGGCGGACCTGTCCCTGCGGGGGAAGCACATCCTGCTGGCGGAGGACAACGAGCTCAACTGGGAGGTGGCGCGGGAGCTGCTCTCCGTTCTGGAGCTGGAGCTGGACTGGGCCGAAAACGGGGAAATCTGCGTAACGAAATTTGAAAAATCCCCGGTGGGGTACTACGACGCGATTATCATGGATGTGCGTATGCCCGTGATGGACGGCTACGAGGCGACCGCCGCCATCCGGGGGCTGGAACGCCCGGACACGGATATCCCCATCATCGCCATGACCGCCGACGCCTTTTCGGAGGATATCCAGCGGTGTTTGGAGTGCGGCATGAACGACCATCTGGCTAAGCCCATTGACCTTCAGGCCGTGGCCCAGAAGCTGAAAAAATACCTGCGGTAAAGCCGCAGACAAAAGGCGGCCCCCTCTGAAATCCCAACCTTTCAGAGGGGGCCGCTTCTTATCCCCAGCCCAGCCGGCGGATTTGCTCCCGGAGCTCCTCCAGACGGAGCTCCAGCTCGGCCTGCATGCCTGCGTCGTGGCTTTGTATGGCCAAAAGCAGCCGCATGTTCAGCGCGTGCTGCCGGTCCTTCAAGCCGTTCATGGTCTCGCCGCGCCGGACCAGGTCGCTGCGGATACCGCTGTAGCCGCTCATTTGGGTGTCGCCACCAGGATGCGGATGCGGCCGCCGGCGGAGTAGCCCAGGTCGTCGTACCAGCCGGTGAGGGTATAGTCCTCGCCGTTGATCTGGGACAGGTCGGTCTGGTAGTACCCCCGGCTGCCGGAGCCGTCCCGGAGCAGCACCTGTACGTTCTCAGCAATGGGATACTCCCGGCCGTCCCCCATGGCGCTAAGGGCGGACAGGCCGTCCAGGCTCACCTGGGTCAGCTGCCGGATGGACCTCAGGCTGTCCTTCTCATACACCAGCATGGCCCCGCCGGTTTGGATGGGGTATCTGGCTGTGCCGCTGATGGTCTGGGCCTGGCCATCCCGGAGGTAGGTATAGCTGACGGCGATGTTTGTCTCGCTGGAGCTGTCGTCAATTCCGCTGACGTATACATAGGGCTGGGTGTCGCCGGTGACGTTGTGGAGCACCATGCGGTCGATTTCCCCCGCCGCGTTCAGGGTATAGTAGCGCACGTCCTCGCCGGACAGTCCGGCCCCCGCCAGGCGGGAGGGGTAGACGCGGGCATAGCCGCCGCTGTCGTCAGTGTCCAGAATCTGCGCCCCGGCGGCGAATCGGTAAGTTCCAACGCCGGTCCCGTCCTTGCTGACCGTCCCCTCCAGCCGTTTGGTGGACAGGCTGCGAACATTTGTCCCGGACTGGGTGGTGGAGACGGTGACCAGCTTCCCGGCGTCCAGCGCCGTGCCGCTGTGGTAGAAGGTGCGCACCACCCCGTCAGTACAGGCCACCTGAGTGGTCACCTGGGCGGAGGCGGTGGCCAAGCTGGTGGTGGAGGCGGTGGACGCCCCCTTGGCGCTGGACACCACCGAGCCGTAGTAGATGGCTTCGTTCTCCAGGGCGGCGATGGCCTGGACCACCTCACCGTTCAGGCCCAGCAGAAGGGTGACCATGTCCCCCTCCTGAAAGCTGCCCTGGCTGGAGAGCTGGTAGGCGGCCTCGGAGGTGCCCAGCTGGTAGCTCACCCCGGCCACCGTGACGGCGGTGGGGGCGGCAGCGCTGGGAGACAGGCCGGTGAGGGTGCCCGTCACCCGGTTGTGGCAGATCCATACCGTGGACATGTTGGCGTTGTAGTAGTACACGTCGTATGGCTGCACCGCGGAGAGGGCGGAGACCGCCCCGTTATAGTACACCGTGCCGGGGGCAAAGGGCAGGGACAGGGCGCTGCTCTCCGCCACGAAGGGGCCCTTGGTGTGGCTGCTTACCAGGGCGGAGTAGTCCACCTGGCCGTTGGTAATGGTGTAGCCCAGGGTTGTGCCGTATACCGTCCCGGCGCTGGTCTGGGCGGTGAGGAGGTTATAAAACAGGTCCACGCAGTCCTGCCAGGTCAGCGCACCGCCCTGTCTGGCGGATACGCCGTCCAGCAGGCCCAGGGCGCCGGCCCTGGACAGCTGGGCGGCGGGGTAGGCCCCCTTCAGGGCGGTGGGGTCGTAGCCCAGCGCCTTCAGCAGAGCGGCGCAGCCCTCCTCCAGGGTGACGGCCTGGTCGGGGCGGAAGGAGCCGTCTACATAGCCGATCATCCAGCCATGCTCAATGGCGATGCGGACATAGCCGCTGGCCCAGTGGTCCCCCTTCAGGTCTTTGAACAGGGAGCTGCCGTAGCCCTCTGCACCGTCCTGATAAGGGGAGGCGGCCACCAGCATCTGAGCGAACTGGGCCCGGGTGACCGGGCTGGTGAGACTGTCGTCGGCGGTGAGGATGCCCAGAGCCTGGAGCGCCTCCTGTTTGGCGCCGGAGCCGGCGGCCTGTGCCCCGACGCACAGAGAGAGGGTCAGGCAGAGGGCGAGGGCGGCGGAGATGAAGTGTTTTGTTTTCATATTATGTTTTCCTTTCCAAAAACCTCTTTCGTCCCTCCGCAGAGACAAGGCCCCTTTTTAAAGGGGCTGTCAGCCGCAGGCTGACTGAGGATTGCGTTTTGCGAAGCAAAACATACGGAGTAAACAAAGTTTTGCAAACCTGGGTTTGCTCCGCATATTTTGGCTTCGCCAAAATGCAATCCTCCGCCCCAGTGTGCGCACTGGGGCACCTCCTTTCACTGGATAGCCGTTAGCGGCTCTGCCGCTTACGGATATCGCGTCCCCCTTGCGGGGAAAAGGAGGCTTGCCCTGCGGGGGAGGAAATTGGTCAATCGTAATGCAGCGCGTCGATGGGGTTGAGCCGCGCCGCCTTTTTGGCGGGGAGGTATCCGAAAAGCACCCCGATGCCCGCCGAGATGCCGAAGGCCGTCAGAACGGCAAAGAGGGTGGGGGCCACGGTGAGGGCCTCTCCCAGAAGGCGGGCCGCCGCCACGGTGGCCGCCGCCGACAGGAGGTAGCCCAGGCCGATGCCGATTACCCCGCCCAGGGCGCTGGTGACGGCCGCCTCGATGACAAACTGCTCCATAATGGTCCGCTCCTTGGCCCCCAGGGACTTGCGCACGCCGATCTCCCGGGTGCGCTCGGTGACGGACACCAGCATGATGTTCATAATCCCGATGCCCCCCACCACCAGGGAAATGGCGGCGATGCCCGCCAGCACGCCCACCAGAATGTTGATGGTTCCGGTCATGGCGTCCACCAGTTCAGACATGGTGACGATGCTGTAGTAGTCGTCGCTGCCGAAAAACTCGGTCAGCGCCCGCTCCAGCGCGGCCTTGCTCTGGGCCATCCGGTCCTCGTCCACCATGGTGACCACATAGCTGGACACCCGGCTTCCCCCCAATCGGGAGGCGGTGGAGTAGGGGAGGTAGAGGCAGTCGTCGCTGCCCCCCTCGCTCATGGAGTTCTCCCGCTGGTCCAGTACTCCGACGATAGTCAGTGCCTGGCCCCCCACCCGCAGGGTCTGGCCCACGGCATTCCCGCCAAAGTAGGCCTGATTCACATAGGCTCCCACCACGCAAACCTTGGCCCGGGTGGCAATATCGCTGTATTGCAGTCCCCGGCCCTGGGCCACGGTATAGTTATAGATTCTGTTGTAGTCCTCGCTCACCCCGGAGACCGAGGTGGAGGTGGTATCGCTGCCGATTTTCACTCCGCCCATCATGGACACGGTGGGGGAGCACAGCTCCAGCTCCCCGGGGTGGTCGGCCACAATCTCATACATGTCCTCCACCTCCATAGTCCGGGTGGCCCCCCGGGACTGGACGGTGACGGTGAGGGTGTTGGTGCCCATGGAGGAGAAGCTGTCAGCGATGTAGTGCTCCAGACCGCTGCCCAGGCCCACAATGACAATCACCGCCGCCACGCCGATGATGATGCCCAGCATGGTGAGCAGGGTGCGGACCTTGCTGGAGACGATATTTTTCAGGGCCAGCGAGAGGGATTCAGTGAATCTCATATGTCTCCACCCCCTCGCGCCCCCGGGGCCCGGGGGGTGACTACCGCCTCCGGGGCGTTGGCGGGGCCGTCATACACCACCCGGCCGTCCTCCAGCCGGATGATCCGCTGGGCCTGGACGGCGATGGAGTTGTCGTGGGTGATGAGGACCACCGTGTGCCCGGCGCGGTGGAGGTCCTGGAGCATGGCCAGCACCTCCCGGCCGGTGCGGGAGTCCAGGGCGCCGGTGGGCTCGTCGGCCAGAATCACCGAGGGCCTGCCCACCAGGGCTCGGGCGACGGACACCCGCTGCTGCTGACCCCCGGACAGCTCCATGGGCCTGTGCCGCCACTTGTCCCCCAGGCCCACCTGCTCCAGCGCGGCCAGGGCCCGGTCCCGCCGCTTCCCCCGGGGGACCCCGGCGTACATCAGGGGGACCTCCACATTTTCCAGCAGGTTCAGCTTGGGCAGCAGGTTGTACTGCTGAAAGATGAAGCCAAGAAGCTCGTTGCGTATCTCCGCCAGCCGGTTTTTGTTCATCCGGCCCACGTCCTGGCCGTTGAGGAGATAGGTCCCCTCCGAGGGCACGTCCAGACAGCCGATGATATTCATGCAGGTGGACTTCCCCGAGCCGGAGGAGCCCACAATGGCGGTAAACTCCCCGGTCTCAATCTCAAAGGAGATGTGATCGGCGGCAGTGACCGTGCTGTCCCCCATGGGATAGTACCTGCACACATCCTGAAAGGTAATCAGCGCAGCCATATCAGAAGCCTCCCCGTCCACCGCCGGGACCGCCGGACACTGTGATGTTGGGCGCCCCGCCGCCGGGCATGGCCGCGCTCTCGAAGGCTACCCCGCCCATGCCGCCGGGCATCATCATCCCGAAGCCGCCCGAGGAGGTGGTGGGGATATAGGCCACAGTGTCCCCCTCCTGGAGGCCGGAAATAATCTCGATGTAGCTGCTGTCGCTGGCGCCAATCTCCACGGGGACGGAGCAGTAATCCCCGCCCTCTATGGCCGTGCCGTTGGCGGCGCTGGGGGAATCGGCAGTAACCAGCACGGTGTTCCCCCGGTTCAGCGCCCCGGAGGGGATGGCCAGCACACCGCTGGCGCTCTGGAGGGTGATGGCGGCGTCCACATTCATGCCGGGAAGCAGGCCCTCGGTCTCGTCGATGCGGACAGTAACCGGGTAGGTGGTGGTTCCTCCGGAGGAGGTCCCGGCCACGCTCACCTTGGTCACCACGCCGGTGTAGGTCTTGCCCTCCACCGCGTCGGCGGTGATTTCCACCCTCTGGCCCACGGCGATGTCGGAGATGTCCAGCTCGTCCACGCTGAGGGTCATGGTGAGATAGCTCAGATCGTAGATGGAGCACAGCACCTTGCCCGCCTCGCTGGTCTCGCCGGCCTTGTAGTTCTTGTCGATCACCGTCCCCCGGATGGGGGAGGTGACGGTGTAGTTGTTCAGCTGGTCCTGCCGGCTCTCCAGTGACAACTCCGCGTTGCGCAGGGAGTCGGCGGCGCTTTGGAGGCTGTCGTCCAGGCTGTCGCTGGTGAGGGTGAGGAGGACGTCTCCCCGGTCCACCCGGTCCCCCTCCCGGGCCCGGATGGCGGCCACCTGGCCAGAGACCTCCGCCGTGATGGCCTGCTCCGCCGCGTAGGCAAAGGCGGCGCTTCCGGCGCTGGCACAGCCGTCGATGGTGGCGGAGCCGGTCTGGCTGACCGACAGGGCCCCGGGGTTGGCCACCTCCACCGTCACATAGCGGACAATCCGGTTGCCCTCCAGCACCGTGTCCGCCCGGTCAACCTTGGAAACGGTTCCCTCCAGCGTCTCGAAGGTGCTCTCCAGAGTGACGGCCGCCCGCTGGCCGACGGAGAAGCCCGCCGCCTCGTCGGCAAGGAAGGGGACCGTCAGTGTCATAACGTCGGAGTTGCGCAGGGTGGCCACGGTCTGCCCGGCGGATACGTCGTCCCCCTCCTCTACCTCCAGGGATAGGACCCGCCCCGTCTTGGGGGCGGTGACTGACAGCTTTTCCAGATCCTTGACCCGGCTGTTGTAGCTGCGCTGGGCCTGCTCCAGGGAGATCCGGGCCTGCTCCAGGGAGCCGGACAGGTCGGAGGTGTCGATGGTGTAGAGCACCGTCCCCTCCTCCACCTGGTCCCCCTCCTCGAAGTCGGCGGTGAGGATGTTCCCCTCTGCCAGAGAGGTGACCGAATAGGAGTTGGCCGCCTCCAGCACACCGCTGCCGGTGATCTGGGCGGTGATGTCCCGCCGTTCCACCGGGGCGGTGGTGTAGGTCAGGCCGGCGGCGGAGGCGGGTTGACCGCCCCCGGCCAGCCGCAGGGCGAAGGCCCCCGCCAGCACGCAGGCGGCCGCGGGGAGCAATACCCGCTTGCGCAGCAGCTTTTTGGCCAGCGCGCCGGATGCTCTGCCGGGCTTCTCTCGCTGGGGGGCGTCCCGTTTCAATACAGGAAGGTTCATAGCTGAAATCGTCCTTTCCGTTTTAGACTGGCCCCATCCTAACAGGAAAATTTGAACAGCCGGCGGAGGAAATCGAAACAAAAGCTAAACAACCTGCAAACAATTCAAAACCTCCCCGCCGAAGTGCGGCGGGGAGAAAAGCGCAAAAAGGCCCCTTTGGAAAGGGGCTGTCAGCCGCAGGCTGACTGAGGATTGCGTTTTGCGCAGCAAAACATACGAAGTAAACAAAGCCTGCGAAATCTTGATTATTTCATACATTTCGCCTGCGGCGAAATACAATCCTCAGTCAGCGGCTTCGCCGCTGCCAGCTCCTTTCCAAAGGAGCCCTTGCCGCCTGCGGGCGGGACGGGAGGACGACCCTGTGCATCACACCCGGTTCAGCCGGTAGCCCGCCCCCCAGACGGTTTCAATGAGGCTGGGGTGGGCGGGGTCGTCCTCCACTTTATCCCGGATGCGGCCGATGTGGACGGTGACGGTGGCGCTGTCCCCCACATACTCATAGCCCCAGATGGTCTCAAAGAGCTTTTCCTTGGAAAATACCGTGTTGGGGTGCTCGGCCAGAAACTTCAGCAGGGCAAATTCCCGGTTGGGCATTTTGATCTCCTGCCCGTCCTTCAGCACCCGCCAGCTCCGGGGCAGAATCTGAACGCGGCCCAGGTCGAGGACCTCCGGCTCCCCCTGTCCCCCGCCGGTGAGGCGGGCGTACCGGCTGAGGTGGGCCTTCACCCGGGCCACCAGCTCCGCCGGGTCGAAGGGCTTGGCGATGTAGTCGTCCGCCCCCAGGCCCAGGCCGCGGATCTTGTCCACCGACTCGGTGCGGGCGGTGACCATAAGGATGGGCACGTCAATCCGGTCCCGGATCAGGCGGCACACGTCGTAGCCGCTGCATCCGGGGAGCATCAGGTCCAGCAGGAGGAGGCTGTAGTCTCCGTTCAGCGCCTCGGTAACCGCCTGCTGGCCGTTGTCCACCACGGTTACATCGTAGCCCTCTACCTCCAGATAGTCCCGCTCCAGCATGGCGATCTCAGGATCGTCCTCAGCAATCAGCAGCCTGGCCATAGTGACCCTCCTTCCGGGGGAGCTGGATGGTAAAAACCAGTCCCCCGCCGTTCTCCGCCCGGATGGTCCCGCCGTGGGCCTCCACAATGTATTTGGCGATGTACAGCCCCAGGCCGGAGCCCTCGCCGTTTTGGGTGCTCCGGGCCTGGTCGGCCCGCCAGAACTGGTCAAAGAGGTGGGGCAGGGCCTCCTCCGGCACCCCCTGGCCGTTGTCGGCAAAGCGGAGGGATATCCAGTCCCCCCGGCGCTCCACCGCCAGGGAGATCACCAGGGGGTCGGCCCCGGCGTAGCGCAGGGCGTTGTCCTTCAGGTTGCTCAGCACCCGGTACAGCTGCTCCGCGTCTATGCAGGCGGGGTGGGGCCCGGGGGAGAGGGCGGTTTCAAACCGCCCCCCCGCCTGCTCCAGCTCCGGGGCGGTCTCGGCGGCAAACCGGGCGATAAAGGCTCCCAGGTCGGCGGGCTGGAGGAACAGGGGCAGGTTGCCCGTCTCCAGCCGGGAGAAGTAGAACAGCCGCTGGAGGAGGACGTCCATGTCGCAGGCCCGGCGGTAGGCCACCTCCAGATACTGCCGCTGCCGCTCCGGCGTCTGGGCCACCCCGTCCCGCAGGCCCTTGATGTAGCCCTTCACGCTGGTGAGGGGGGTGCGCAGGTCGTGGGAGATGCCGGCCACCAGGTCGGTGCGGGCCTGCTCATAGGCGGCGTTTTTCTCCTGCTCGGCCAGCAGATGCTCCTGCATCCGGTTGAAGGCGGCGCACACCGGGGCAAATTCGTCCCGCCCCCGGTAGTCGATGGCCTGGGTAAAGTCCCCGGCCTCCACCCGCCCGGCGGCCCGGGTGAGGGCGTTGACCGGCTGAAGCAGCTTTTTCAGCTGGTAGCGGGTAAACAGGGTGTTCAGCAGGAGGATCACCACAATGGCTGCCCCGCCGCTGAGGAACAGGGAGAGGGTCATGGTCTCCATCCGGGGCCGGGGCCGGCCCAGGGACGCAGACGCCGGGCGGAACGGGACGGCGCCCACCAGCTCCAGCTCACCCATCCCCCGGTCCAGCCAGACCATACCCTCCTGGGTGGCGACGTTGACGCGCATGGCCTGGAACATCTCCTCCGCCTGCCGCTGGTAGTACCGGCCGATGGCGTGGGTGGCCGCGCTGTTCACCGCCAGCATGGCCACCAGCGCCACCAGCACAGAGACCGTATTACAAAAAAAGAGGTGCCGCCGAATCCGCATAGGGTTTCCCTCCTGACGCTTCAAATGCACCTCTATTGTACTATGAAATTGTAAATAAATCAGCGTTGGATTCTAAACTTTTCCGAAATTTTAAAACAGGGCCCGGGCGGCCGCTCAGGCCACGGAGTACCGCCAGGTGTTAAACAGGCTGATGCAGATAATAACCGCCATCAGCGCCACAAACAGCCGCTCGACACCCTCGCCCCTCAGCCGCTGGTTCAGCTTCCGGCCCAGAACGCCGCCGCCCAGGCCGCCCGCCACCATCAGGGCCAGCACCGGCCAGCGGAAGTCCGGAACGGAGCCGGTGGCGAGGGTGGTAAGCAGGCTGCACAGCTGGCTGAAAAAGATGATATACAGGCTGTTGGCCGCCGCCGTCTTGGTGTCCATGCTGAAAAAGAAATACAGCACCACCAGGTTGATGGGCCCGCCGCCAATGCCCAGAAAGCTGGACATACAGCCCAGCGCCAGGCCGATGACTGCGCAGGCCGCCTTCGCCCGGACCCGGTGGGTGGGGATGCGGGCCTTGTTCAGCGTGTACAGAAGGGTGCCCACCGTGATTACGGCCAGGCAGGCGGCCTGAACCGCCCCCACCCGGTTGGGATTGTCTGACATTTGACGCACCAGGGCGAACAGCTGGCTGCCCAACAGGCCCCCCGCCGCCGCTCCAACCGCCAGCGGCGTTCCCACGTTCAGCGAGACCCGTTTCTCTCCGGCCAGCAGGGACTTGCCCACCGAGTAGCAGCTCATGGACAGCACCGTACAGCCGGACAAAAAGCTGATGGCGGCCA
>ERZ779626.1330-NODE-1330-length-10988-cov-8.346017_pt1 | contig 10988 bp, 11 predicted proteins | sample MGYA00514209_ERZ779626 | MGnify/ENA primary metagenome ERZ779626 (study PRJEB29562, sample SAMEA4376713) | mouse gut metagenome | isolation source: Cecum | study: EMG produced TPA metagenomics assembly of the A DSS colitis mouse model was used to assess the...
GCCAGGATCAGGGCAATGCCCACCTGGAACACCACGGTGCAGACGGTGAGGATGACGGTGTTGGCCAAAGCGGTGCCCAGGCTGGGGTCCCGGAACAGCTCGGCGTAGTTGGCCCACCAGGGGTCGTTGAGGCCCTGGGCCGGAGTGCCCAGGCCGGTGATGTCGGAGAAGCTGTTGATGATGTTCTGAATAAAGGGGTAGTAGAGGTACAGGACCAGAAACAGAAACGCCGGGAGCAGAAAAACCACCAGCGGACCCTTCCGTTTATACAGGGTGGAGCTTGAACTCATATACAATCACCTTCCCTTGTAAGTTGATGTAAGCGTGCCCCTAAAAACCGACCCGCAACCCAGCGAAGCGGTTGCGGGTCGTAGATGAGGCGCAAGGGAGCGGACGGAGCTTCCGGCGGAGCCGGGTCAAGCGGGCTTTGCGCCGAATCAGTTCAACGCGATGGCGGAGTTCACCGCCTCCTCGGCGGTCATGGCGCCGGTGACCACGTTCTGCACGTTGCCGAACAGGTCGGCCTTGGCCTCGCCGGTGATGGTGTCCTGCACCGCGCCGATGACGCCGGTGATGGAGCCGTTGGCTTTGGCTGCGGACTCCTGGAGGGAATTCAGGCCGGAGGGAGAGGCGCCGTTCTTCAGGGCGGTGACTTCGGTGGTGACAAAGCTGCTCATCACTTCGTCGGAGGTCATGTGCTCCACGAATTTAACCGCCGCTTCCCGCTTGGCGGGGTCGTCCCAGGCTTTCTTGGTGATGAAGTAGCCCATGGAGATGCCGCCGATGGCCTCGCTGGCCTTACGCTCCCCCTTGGCGGGGACGTAGGAAATGGCGAAGTTTTCCAGGTTCTCCGGGTAGTTGTCCACAAAGTGGGTCACTTTCCAGGAGCCGTCGATGAGGAAAGCGGCCTCGCCGTCACCGAAGAGCTGGACGGTCTCCGGGTCGGTGGCAGTCAGGGTGTTGACGGGGAAGAAGCCCTTCTCGTACAGGTCCTTCATGTCGTTCAGGGCGGCGCACCACTTCTGGCCGGCTGCGTCCTCGGCGGAAGCGGGGATGTCAAGCTGGTTGGCCAGGGTACCGCTGTTCATCACGCAGAACTCGAACCAGTAGTGGGGCACCTCGAACAGGGAGCAGGCGATGGGGGTATAGCCTTTGTCCTTGATGGTCTGGCAGTCTTTGAGGAACTGGTCCCAGGTGTAGTCCGGGCCGGGGACGGCCACGCCGCAGTCGGCCAGCACCTTGGTGTTGACGAACATATTCTCCCAAAAGCCGGAGGAGGGGATGGCGTAGTTTTTCCCGTCGGAGGCCGCGGCCAGCATAGAGTCGCGCATATTGGAGCCGTAGTCGGGGTACTCGGCCCGGATGGTGGCAATGTCCACCACCTTGCCCGCCTTGATGATGGGCTCGGCGTCGGCGTTGGTGAAGAAGAAGAGCACGTCGGGCTCGGTGCCTGTCTCGAAGTCGGTGAGCACCTTGGCCTTCCACTCCTCGTTGGAGCTGCTGGAGGAGTCCAAAATCTTGTTGCCGGTGGCCTCTTCATAGCTCTTCACGGCGTCCTCGTAGTTCTTGCGGTTGCCGTCGTCGCCGCCGTAGGAGGTGACCACGTTCAGCGACACAGAGGAGGCTTTGCCTCCGCTGGGTTTGTCCCCGCAGCTGGCCAGCAGGCCCAGAAGCATCACAGCGGCGAGAAGCAGGGCAAATAGTCTGTTCTTTTTCACCGTATAACCTCCATAATTTCACCGGGAAAACTTCCCCTTGATTTGTGCAATCTTATGATACCTCATTTCGTGCCGGAGGCAAATAGCCGCAATTGCCATTTTTTGCACATCCTTGGGGGGCCGCCAAAACCGGCAAAGCGCCGGGGCAACCGGAGACAAAAAAGGGCAAGGAACGCCTGGGAGCTCGTTTAAATATTGTCAACATAACCAAACGGAGGCTCTTTTTCTGCCACGCTTTTCCAATTTTCAAACAGCGCCTAATCCGGGACGCGGGCGATGGCGAGCCGGGCAGTGACCAGGCTCCCCTCCCCCCGGAAGATGGACAGGCCGCACTCCGACCCGTAGAGGATGCGCAGGCGCAGGTTCACGTTGGCGATGCCGATGTTGCCGGAGGACTCGTTCTGCATGTCGTAATCCGGAGAGAGCAGGCAGGCGATGTGTGCCTCGTCCTGCGGGGAGAGCCCGCCGTCGTTTTCAATCTCCAGGATCAGGAAGTCCCCCTGCTGCCGCCCCCGCAGGGCAATGTGCCCCTGGCCGCCGGGGCCCACGCCGTGTTCCACGGCGTTCTCGATAACGGGCTGGAGGATGAGCCGGGGCCCCATGCAGTCCATCAGCTCCTCGGGCAGGTCGATGTTCACCGCTAGCCGGTCCCCGAAGCGCTGGCTGACAATGTAGAGGCAGGCGTTAACGTAGGTCATCTCCTCGGATAGGCGCACCTCGGGCATCCCTTTGCGGTCCAGGGCGGCGTCCAGCACGGTGGACAGGGCCTCGATCATCTTGGATGCCTTCACGTCCCCGCTCATGCGGGCCTGCCAGTTGATGGTCTCCAGGGTGTTGTTGAGGAAATGAGGGTTGATGTGAGCCTGGAGGGCCTTGATCTGGGCGTCCCGCCGGGCCAGCTCCTCCTGGTAGAGCTGGCTGAATTGGTTCTGGAGCTGACCGGACATCTGATTGAAGGAGTCGGTGAGGTACTCAAACTCCCGGCTCCCCGGCTCGTAGTCCACCCGGCGGCCCCACTGGCCCGACCGTATGTCCGCCGCTCCCTCCATCAGCGCTTCAATGGGGTTGGAGATCTTCCGCCGGAAAAAGCGGAAGGTGAACCAAAGCAGCAGCAGCAGGGACAGCCCCATGGCTCCCAGCAGCCAGGGGTAGGCCCCAAACCCGGCCAGCAGCACGTCGCGGTCCACCGCCGCTCGGCCCCGCAGGGTGTAGTCACGCTTGCCGACGCTGTATTCCAGCGTGCCCTCCCCGGCCTGGAGGGCCCCCTCCCCCTTGATGGACAGTGCGGTGCCCGGCCCCAGTTCCAAGCTCACCGCCGAGGCCCAGGTCAGCAGAGACAGGTCCTCAAAATAATAGGGCTGGTTCAGCGCCAAGGCCAGCACGCCGATGGCCTTGTAATTGGAGTCCATCAGGTTGCGCACCAAATAGAGTTCCCCGTCCCGTTCCAGGAAGCCCACCGAGGTGTCCAGCCCCGCGGCCAGCTCCAGCACAGCGGGCAGGCGCCCCCTCCAGCGCTCCCCCACCTGCCGGGTGGACAGCAGGCCGGAGCTTCCGTTGACCACGGTGATAAACCGCTGCTCTGGGTCCTCCGTCAGGCAGAACACCCCATAACGGAACCGGATGTCCGACTGGTAGAGCCGGTTGAACAGGCTGTAGCTGCGGCGGTACAGGAGGGCGTAGTTTCCGTCCTGCCGGTACTGGCTCCAGGCCTCCCGGAACTCCGGGTCATAGGAGGGCAGGCGGCTGGCCTCCACGGCGCTCTCCACCCGGTCCGCCCCCATCTGGAGGTTGAGCTGGAACTGCTCGGCGGCGGCCTGCTGGGTCTGGCGGCCCAGCCCCAGGGTGAGATGCACCCCCAGCGCCCCCGCCGCCAGCGCCATGGGCAGCAGCCAGCACAGCAGGATAATAAAGGTCATCTGCCCCCGCAGGGAGCGTTTTGGCCGGACATTCTCCATGGGCTCCCCTCCTCTCGTCAACTCCATGATACCATATCCTGGAAAGGATATCCAGTGCAAAAGGGGCCGCGGGGCGGCCCCTTTTTCTGTTATTCGATGTTCTGCCCCTCCAGCCCCAGGAAACGCTCCATACAGGCGGCAGTCTCCGCCGCCCGCGCCACGGTGTCCATCTCGCAGAACACCCGCAGCAGAGGCTCCGTGCCGGAGAAACGGGAGATCAGCCAGCCGCCGTTCTTGAAGTACACCTTACAGCCGTCGGCATATAGATTTCAACTGCTTTCTATGCCTCCGTTGAGATGCAGCGCCGCCCGGAGCTGCGGGACAAACCCGTGGCGGTGTGCGGCAGCCAGGAGGACCGCCATGGCATCGTCCTCACGGCCAGCTACGCCGCTAAGCCGTTCGGAGTTAAGACGGGGATGGCCGTCTGGCAAGCGAAGCAGTGCTGTCCCAACCTGGTGGTGCTCCCCCCGGATATGCGGGAGTATATCCGCATCAGCAGACTGGCCCGGGACATCTACGAGGACTACACCGACCAGATCGAGCCCTTCGGCTTGGACGAAAACTGGCTGGACGTGACAGGCAGCGTGGGGCTGTTCGGCTCCCCTATGGCTATGGCGAGGGAGATCAGCGACCGTATCAAATTTGAGCTGGGCATCACCGCCAGCATCGGCGTGGCGGACAACAAGATCACCGCCAAGCTGGGCAGCGACTACAAGAAGCCGGACGCCATCACCCGCATCGAGGCGGACAACTACCGGGAGATCGCCTACCCTCTGCCGGTGCGTGACCTGCTCTACGTGGGCCCGGCCACAGAGAAGAAGCTGAACAGCCTCGGCATCTATACCATTGGGCACCTGGCCCGGTGTCCGGTGGACTGCCTGACCTATAAGCTGGGCAAAATGGGGGCGGTCCTCCACATCTTTGCCAACGGGAAGGACCCCTCCCCGGTGAAACGGACCGACTACGCCGCCACGGTCAAATCGGTGGGCAACAGCGCCACCACACCCCGGGATTTGGTGTGTGACGAGGACGTGCACCTGATGCTGTACCTGCTGGCCGAGAGCGTGGCCTCCCGGATGCGGGACCTGGCCGCCCGGTGCATGGTGGTGGAGCTGTGCGTCCGGGACACCGGCCTGGTTTCGTTTACCCGCCGGCGAAAGCTGTCCGTCCCCACCTGCTCCAGCGCGGAGATCGCCCAGGTTGCCTTTGAGCTGTTCCGGGCAAACTACCGCTGGACCCAGCCGGTACGGAGCATCGGTGTTCGGGGGGCGGAGCTGGTGGAGGCCGACGCCGGGGTGCAGACCTCCCTGCTGGACGACGACGCCAAACGGGAGAAGTGGGAGCGAATCGACGCCGCCATGGACCGCCTGCGCCAGCGGTACGGCTATATGAGCATACGCCGGGCGGTGACCTGCGCCGACCCGGAGCTGGGCGGGATCAATCCCAGGGATGACCACACTGTTCATCCCGTAGGCTATTTTGGAGGATGACCATGAGCGAGGCAAAGCGGGAAAAGCGGTATGTGCCGGTGGTGGTGCGCTTCGACGCGGAGGGACAGCTCCGGCCGCTGACCATTGAGTTTGATGAAGAGCACAAATACGCCGTGGACCGGGTGCTGGACGTGTGCCGCGCCGCCTGCCAGACGGTAGGCGGCGTGGGGGTACGGTATACTGTTCAGGTGCAGGGGCAGGAGCGGTATTTGTGGCTTGAAAAGAGCCGTTGGTTTGTTGAGGCCGTCTGCAAATAAAGAAATACGTTGATTCAGCGTATTTGTGGGCTTTATAGCGGAATTGTTTGCCTTTTGATGTTGTTTTCCTACCCACAAGCCTATATAATAAAAGGGATATCTGACCCAATCAATTATAAAGTGAGGTTGGTACCCATGGACGAGGAAAAAAAGCCAGCGAAGCCACTGAACAGGCTCCGAAAAAGCGGGGCGGCAGAAAGCTCATGACGGTAGATGAGAAGGCCGCAGCGGCAAAGGCCCGCGCTGACGTCAAGGCCAAGGCGGACAGCCTCAAGCCGGTTGTCGTCGTGCAGTTCCAGGGCAGCGACATTGATCTGTCCGACCTGGTAGAAGCGGCAAAGGCGGATTTCCGCAAGGAAAAGAAGCGCACGCCCATCACCGATTTGAAGCTCTATGTCAAACCGGAAGAGCGCACGGCCTATTACGTGGTCAACGAGAAACACACAGGGAGCATATCATATTAAAACGCAGGGCCCGGAGACGCAATATTCTTCGGGCCCTGGCCTATGCTTATGTTACCACTTGGACAGGATGCGCCCGTAGATCAGGCTGCGCTCCATATCGTACTTGACGATCACCAGGATCACCGTGTCTCCCTCCCGGAAGTCCCGGTCGGTGTGCTGGGCGGTGTAGAGGCACAGGCAGGTGGTGTCGTCCGGCAGGGTGCAGAACACCCCGCCGCCGTATTTCCCGCTGATGACCGCCTGGCGGCGGCTGCCCAGGGGGTGGCGCTGCCTCGCCCCCTCAAAGGGGTTGGGGGCCGCCTCCTTCACGGAGATGACCATGCGGCCGGAGGCCCGGTCGTACTCCTTGAGCACACAGTCCAGCGTCTGGCCGGGATGGTACTTCTCCCGCAGGTCGGAGTAGCTGGCGTAGCTCATGTCCTGATAGCGCAGGGTGAGATCCCTCCCCGCGCACTCCAGCAGGCACCGGCTGGGGCCCACGGTGAGCACCCGGCAGGTCAGCTTTTCACTGGGCTCATGCCCGCCCCTGGCCGTGTCGAAGGCCCGCTGCTTGATCATGGCCCCCATGCGACGGGAGCCGATGGCCACGCCGCCCTCGCGGTCCACGTCCAGGATCACATAGTCGATCTCCGCGCCGGACATATTGCGCAGGACGTGGGCGGGCCGCTCCTCACCGGGCACCCACATCTCCGTTTCCGGGATGAGCACCTTGACCCGGTAGGCGATGATAACGGCGCAGTACATGGTCCGGCGCTCCACATGGCCGGTCTCCCGGTTACGGACATTGAACGCCTGCCCGTCCACGCCTATGATCCGCCCGGTGAGCACCGATTTGGCGCGGAAGGAGGCGTAAATGTCGTTCCACCAGGTCCTTGTCCTTCTCAATCTCGCTGAGGCAGTTCCAGGCGTCGCTGTTGGCCATGTCCAGCAGATTGAACATCCGCACCTCATAGCTGTCAACGCCATTTAAAAATGTAATTTTCCGCCGAAATGGGATGTCATTTTTCGCCGGGAAGCATACAGGTGTATACAGCCTTAACCACAGATTCACTTGTCGGCCTGAAGCCCGTCAAGTCCTGATTTATCAGTGCATTTTAGACTTGACGGGCGAAAACGACAAGTATAATTATTCAAAGGCTGCACACCTTTACCCGCCGTTTTCTTACATTCCTTGTTCGGCGAAAAATTACAAAATCGCACCGGCGCTGACAATAGCCCTGTTCTTTCAAAAAAGCGGACATACTCTCGTAAATTTCTCCCTTTGGATCGACCAGGACCATGCTCTCCTTCCTGCGGGCGGTCTGGAGGATAAAGGGCTTCACAAAGCCCCGGGTCTTGCCGGAGCCGGTGGTGCCGTAGATCATGGTGTGCTCGGTGAGGCCGCTCCCCGGCTTCAGGGTGATATATTCGGCGTATTTGTTGTCATCCTCCGGGCGGTCCTTCCGCTTGCCCAGCAGGGTGCGGTCCAAGTCCTTGATGGACCCGGTTAGGACGATCTTCTCCTGTTCCTTCTTCGTCATGAAGCCGGAGGTGCCATGGGTTCCGTCAGGCAGGATGTCAAAGCCCCGCTTGTCCCGGGTGAACTTATAGCCGGAGAACCAGACGTAGCCCTTTTTTGTGATGAGGCACACCAGCAGCGCCCCCACCAGCGTCACCGCGATACCCGTGGGGGTAAAGACGGCGATGAGATTGCGGAAGGGGTTCACCACCCAGATGGAGCCCACCGGCTCAACCGTCTGATTGAAGGTGGCCTGGGTGCCCAGCCGGATGGAGTTGATGAGCATCCCGTAGAAATACCAGGCGGACAGGCCGATGGGGATATAGAGCTTCCATTTGCCCTTGTACCGGTCCAGCAACTTCTCCAGCTTTTTCCCCCAGCGGTCCTCCAGCTTGGCGATCTGCTGGGAGAGCTTAAACATGGACCAGCCCTCCTTTCCAGTTCAGCGGTGCGTCAGGCCAGGGGTCACCCAAAACGCATTCGCCGCCAAAGGCCACGGACAACACTTTATGATTGACGCGCAGGGGCCGGACAGGGGCCTCCTTTGGAAAGTGGTCCAGCAGCAGGCCGGACATCTGGCCGTCCAAGGCCGCCACCAGGATCTCCTTTCGCCCTTGCTGCCGGGCGTCCCGGCACACCCGGTCCAAGCGCCGCAGATCCATGTCCACGGCGATGACCAGAGGGTTGCCGTCCACCTGGCCGTCCGCCTCCGGGATGCGGCCGTCCTCTGGCGTCCATCGAGCTCCAAAGGCGGCCTGGGCGATTTTGGCCCGTTAGTCCGGCTGGCGCATGATGGCCAGCTGGAGCGTCCCGGTGTCATCGCAGGACAGGAGGCAGGCCGGGATGCCCAGTTGGGGATATGCCTGGCTGTAGTCCACAAAGCCCTTTTTCCCGTTGCGCTGGGTGGGGGTGGCCCGGGACAGGATAGCGTAGACGGAGCGGTAGCTCTCTCCCGCCAGGAGAAGGGCCTGGGGGGTGTCCAGCCGCTCGCTGAACACCGAGGCTAGGTTGTGGAGATGGGAAAGCTCGTTGTTCATGAAAAAGCCGGGGCTGTTTTCCCCCACATACTGGACCATGTAGGCGGTGTCCCCCCAGTGGCCGAAGCCGGCGCATCCAGCGGCGTTCATCAGGTTCCCGCCGCCGGAGCGAAGGGCGAAGGCCGGGAGGAATACCGGCTGGCGTTTCAGACGTTCCACCTTGTCGAGGGCGGGTTCAATCCCTGCGCCCAGGCAGGTGAACAGGATGGAGCCGATCTCTAAACGATGGCGGAGGGTAGGGCTATTGGTGTAGGGCCGTTTGGTAGGCGGTTGATAGTTGAGCTCGAACGTATGCAGAAACTGATAGCCTTTGGGGGAAGGCATCAGGTATTCACTGCTCCGAGAAAAGGTCAGCAGACCCATCATAGACAGCAGCTCGGCCTCCCGGCAAAGGCGCTTCAGCGGGGACAGGGAGCGCAAAGAGGCCAGGGGCAGCCATTGATAGGCCCCTGCCAGGCGCAGCAGGCCAAGATCCCTGCGGTCGTACAGCATGGGGGACACCTCCTTTGATTTGAGGCTGGAATGTAACCCAAGGTGACATAGGACGTCTACATTCTGCGGATGTAACCGGGTATCCACCCTGTGAAACCTGTTGAAATAAAAGGGAAAGACGGCAATGACCATCGGTTACATCCAGGGGGGCAATGTAACCGATGGTCAAGCGAAGATTTGTACCGTCAATGTAACCGATGGTCGGGGGTTTTGACGGCTGATCGTAACCGAAGGTGAGGGCGCGATTTGTACCTCCAACGTAACCGGAGGTCAGCGGGAAAAGGAATAACAGTCGGTGCGCATGGAGAAAAAGTCCCCGGCTTCGCTGAGGGGGAGCACATAGATGTGGCACGACCTTGCCCCGGAGAACCGCTGGGAGAGCAGGCACACGCTGAGGGTAAACTGGTCGTCGTCCTCCACCAGCCTGCCCTTGATGGCGTTGGACACAGCCTTGAACCCCTTGTTGTCCTGGTCGAATACATTTCGAGAATCCACGTCGCAGAACTCCTCGATGACCAGCAGGGCCCGGTCCAGCATGGGAAGCTTGCCCTGGCGGCGCTCGTGCTGGTCCAGCAGCCGGGTGATGGTGTCCGTCAGCCAGACAGGGGTGGAAAAGCGGCAGTGGGGAAGCAGAGTGTTCAGCTCCATCAGCAGCCATCCGAACTCGTTCACGCTGATGCTCCCGGCCACATCCAAGGGGGGCAGGACAGGTTTACGTCCGATGGTGAGCAGCTCGGGCAAGCAGGACTCGCACAGGGCACGCAGTTCCACGGCGCCATGCTCCATTTGGGAGGCAGTCTGCTCCAGCGAATTTGCCAAGACCTCCGGGGAGAATCCCTGCTCGTTCAGCAGGGTGGCGGCCTGGCCGCTGGCCTTGTAGGCGTCGAAGGTGATAGCCTGGATCTGTTGGATCATTTCTTTGATCGTCTGCATAAAATTTGCTCCTTCCCTTGTTTTCTTTTGAAAAATCGCTTACAATAAAAGTACGCTAACAATTTGGTTTGCCGCGAACGGCGGATAGGAGAGTGGTCATATGCCGTTGCCGATGGAAAAACACTATACCCTGGCTGATGCGCTGACCTGGGATGAACAGGAGCGCATTGAACTGATCTATGGGGACCCGGTTATGATGTCTCCTCCAGTGAGAATCCACCAAAAAATCAGTGGGGAATTGTTTGGCCAGCTCCGTGATTATCTGAAAGGAAAGAAGTGCGAGGTTTACCATGCTCCTTTTGCCGTTCGACCTTTTGAACGCGATGGGGATTACCCGGAGGATGTGGATACTCTGGTGGAGCCGGATATTACTGTAGTATGTGATCCCTCCAAACTGGACGATATTGGATGCAAGGGTGCACCTGATTTGGTGATGGAGATCCTTTCCCCATCTACCCAGCGTCATGATAAGCTCACGAAATTTAACCTCTATCAGAGGGCCGGCGTCAGGGAATATTGGATCGTGGATGCCGACAGCAAATCTGTCCAGGTTTTTGTGCTGGAGAACGACCATTATATTGCGAAAGATCTAGGCGCCGTCGGCGATAAGCTGAAAGTAAACGTCCTGGACGATTGCTTCATAGACTTAACAGAAGTGTTTACAAGCTGATTTTGAATATGCGGCGCGGGCGGGGAACTCTCCCCGCCCGCTTTCTTTGTCACCCCTCCTGTTTCAGGCGCGCCCGCAGGTCGGTGGGCGAGGTGGTAATGGCCTCATACTCCTTGGGTGAGACGTGGATGGCGATGGGCACATGGTTATGGCCGATGCACAGCAGCCCCTCACCCCGGCGGAACCGGGTGATCATCCGCGTCTCCTCCTCGGTAAGGGCCAGCTTCTCTTGGACCAGCCGGGCTTCCTGTTCCTCCATCTGCATGATGAATTTCACGCGGCAACTATCCAGGATACCTTTTCCGTACTTGCCGCCGTCCAGGGCCATCATGTCCGCCATGCCCTGGGAGGTGACGCCGGCGATGCCGCCCTGGGAGCGGATCAGTTTTACCATCTGCATGGTGTAGTCCGCCGCCAGGGGGTTGGAGTTGGCGCCCAGCAGCTTCCACAGCTCATCAGACAGCAGCGCCGTGC
>ERZ779626.1332-NODE-1332-length-10985-cov-45.768527_pt1 | contig 10985 bp, 9 predicted proteins | sample MGYA00514209_ERZ779626 | MGnify/ENA primary metagenome ERZ779626 (study PRJEB29562, sample SAMEA4376713) | mouse gut metagenome | isolation source: Cecum | study: EMG produced TPA metagenomics assembly of the A DSS colitis mouse model was used to assess the...
TGAATTGCTCCACCTCCCTGTAAAGCGCCTGACGGCGCGCGTCATTGATAAGCCCCAACTGCTGGGCCATATCCAGAGAACCGATATAGGTCCAAAACCATGCCAACTGAGCTTCGGGGCGGGCGTTTTCCTTGGTAATCTCGCGGATCGTCTCACTTTTCAGCCCCGCGATGACCTGTTCCACATCACGCATAGGCTCAACCCCCGCTGTTCTCGGCAATCGCCAGCAGATCGCCGTACACGGCGTTGATGGTGGAGATCACGGCGCAGACGGCATCGTCCACCGCCGTCAGCACTTCCTCACTCTCGGAGCCAGCCAGCTCCAGCAGGGCCTCCACCGTCTCCGGGGACAGACCCAGCTTGACGGCCAGATCATCCGCATTGGGGACGCCGCCGTCCGCTTCCAGGAACCAGTCGTAGGGCATACCGAAGTAGTGGGTGATCTCCCGGAGCTGGTAGGCGTTGGGGGTGCTGATACCGTTGAGCCAGCGGTTGACCGTGGGCACGGACACGCCCAGGTGACGGGCCAGCTCCCCGCGCTCCACGCCGCTGGCAGACAGAATCGCCTTCAAACGGCGGTCAAAAATATTATTATTCATTCTCATTTTCCTTTCTTTTCGGTAGATTTGTTGTCAAATTCCAGCTTGAAGCGGACAAATTTGCCGCCGTCATCGTTCAGGACAACAGTGGCGTCATAGAAAACGCCCTTCTTCTCGGAAAACAGGCCGGTGACAGCCGCGCGCCCGGTTTTCAAGAGAGAAGCGGCGATTTTCTTAGTCAGCTCCTTGCGCTTACTGGTAAAGAAGCGGTCATTCTTCCACAGAGCAAAGCCGCAGGAGGGGGTATCGTGGTAGCCCTCGCAGTAGAAGCTCTTTTTACCCTCCACCACGTTTTTGCCGCAACGGGGGCATTTGCCGATCCTTGCCCGCCCAGAATCGGAGAGGGCGGTGGATTCCAGCTTCACGTTCCGGTAGGACCGGACCAGATTGGTGAGCATGGCGGTGATCCTGGCCATGAATTCCTCCGGGGACAGCTCGCCCCGCTCCACAGCACCCAGCCGGTCCTCCCACTCCGCTGTCAGTTTAGCGGATTTGAGCTGGTCGGGCATGGCCCAGGACAGCGCCAGTCCCTTCTCCGTGGGAAGAAGCTGCTTTTTCTTCCGCTCCACAAAGCCGGATTTCACCAGCTTTTCAATGATAGCCGCACGGGTGGCGGGTGTACCCAGGCCGGTCCGTTCCACGGATTCCAAGGCAGCAAAGTCCTCTGCGCTGGCGTGTTCCATGGCGGAGAGCAGAGTGTCCTCGGTGAATCGTGCCGGGGGAGATGTAGTGCCCTGCTTCAACAGAGCGTCCGCACCCTCCAACCGCTGACCATCGGACAGCACCGGGAGAGATGGGGCCGGTTCCTCGGCTTTCTGCTTCAGCGTGGAAAGGAACGCCTTTTCGGTCCCCTTCCAGCCCGCCGCCGCCACTGTGCGGCCCTTGGTCATAAAAGAAGCGCCGCCACAGTCCAACGTGACGGCAGTCTCCGCATAGGTATGGGGTTCGCCCACGGCGCACAGCAGCCGGACGGCAATCATGTAGAGGATGTTCCGCTCCCCGGTGGGCAGGGCGGCAAGGTCAGCACCGGCGATCTCCGCCGTGGGAATGACGGCGTGGTGGTCGGTCACTTTGCTGCTGTCTACCACTTGGGCGGCGTGTACCGGGAGGGGCTGGCCCACCATGAAGGACAGCGCACCGGCCACGGTGGAGCAGAGGGCGGGCAGGCCCTCCGCCATATCCTCGGTCAGATAGCGGCTGTCCGTCCGGGGATAGGTTGCCAGCCGCTTTTCGTAGAGGGATTGGAGGTAGTCAAGGGTCTGCTGGGCGGTGTAGTCAAAAAGGCGGTTGGCCTCCCGCTGAAGGGTGGTCAGGTCGTAGAGCTTCGGTGGCCGCTCAGTCTTGTCCTTCCTGGTGACGGACTGGACCACGGCGGTCTTGCCCAGGCAGGCGGAGCGCAGCTTTTCCGCGTCCGTCTTGGAATTGAATTTGCCGCTGGAGGCCCGGATGCCCTGTGCGTCCAGCTCCACGGTGTAAAATTTTTCCTTCTTGAAATGCTCAATCGCCGCTTCCCGTTCCGCTAGCAGCGTGAGTGTGGGGGTCAGCACCCGGCCCACGTTCAGCGTCTTACCTTTATATAATGTAGTAAAAAGGCGAGTGCCGTTGATACCGATGAGCCAATCCGCCTTGGCGCGGCAGAGGGCGGCGGCGTAGAGGTTGTTGTACTTCTGACCGTCCACCAGATTGTCAAAGCCCTTGCGGATAGCGGATTCCTCCATAGAGGAAATCCACAGCCGCTTGACAGGTTTTGTGCATTGGCAGAGGTCATAGGTCAGCCGGAAAATCAGTTCTCCCTCCCGCCCCGCGTCGGTGGCACAGATCACCGTGTCCACATCATCCCGGCTCATAAGCTGGCGCAGGATGTTGAACTGCTTCCTGGTATCCGGCAACACTCGGAATTGCCACGGGTCGGGGAGAATGGGTAGATCGTCATAGGCCCACTTGGAGTAGCGGGGGTCGTAAGCGTCAGCCGGAGCCAGCTCTACCAGATGGCCCACACACCAGCTCACCAGCCAGCCGCCGCCCTCCATGTACCCGTCCTTCCGGCTCGTTGCCCCCAGCACCTTCGACAAAGACATTGCAACGCTGGGTTTTTCAGCAATCACAAGGTTATACGTTCGTATCACTCCTTTTCCTGTCTGTCCAGATATTCAAATTCCAACTGATTTTGGCATATCCCGCTGCAAAGGTAGCCGCTCTGAAAGGGTACGCTCTGGCGCAGCCGCCCCTGTTCGGTCAGGTATGCCACTCTTGGATTGAGCCAGAGCATCTCTACCCGATGTTCCTTAAACATCCGAAACCGCTGCTGGCTGTCAAAAATGCCCTGAAAGTTGATAAGCATAGCAAAGGGCTTTTCAATGGTGTAGAGCCGTTCCAACACCTGATTTTTCAGGCTGTACGGCGGATTGCTGATGATATAGTCGCAGTCAGGCACGTCCACCTGAAAGAAATCCTGTCCGGTCTGGATATGCCCGTAGATCACCTGAAACCCGTTGCGGGAGAATACCTTCACATATGCGCTGTCCGCCGTATCAAAGGGGCACCAAATCACGGCTCCCGGTTTGAGACGCTTCATAATGGGGTAGACCGCGTAGGCTGGTGTAAAATATTCATCCCGTTTGTCGAATTGAAAGTGTATCTGTGCCATCACTTCCTCCGCAGCAGGTCCCGGTAGCATATGCTCAAGCAGGGCGCGTCCCGGCGATAGGGACAGCCGTGGCAGGGGTGGCCGGGAGGAAGGGCGGGAGGCCCGTGGACCTCCCGCCGCTCCGTGGGAACCTGGGTCATCATGCGTTCATATGGGCTGTCGGTAAACCGGGTCATTCCTCATCCCCCGGTTCCTCATAGCCATAGCCCTCCGGGTAGTCCGGTTCCTCCGGCTCATCACGGGGGCCGCGCCGGGGCACGGGTTCCAGATCGTCCTCGTTGACCGTTTCCTCATCCCCGCCGGTCAGCTCGTCAAAGTCCTCCGCATCGTCCAAGTCGTGCTTGGGCTTCCAGATTTTCAGATAGTACCCAGCGCCGCCCACGGCCAGGGCCGCGATCACCACCAGAATCATGGCGCTGGAACCGTCCTTCTCAGGCTTTTCCGGCTCCGGGTCGGTATCCGGGTCCACAGCGGGGGCCTTGCCGGTACAGTCCATCATGGTCAGGACGCAGACGGGACAATCGGTGTTGACCTCGCCGGGGGCGCACTTGTCCTTGCAGGTGCAGACCGGCTCCGGGTCGGGGATAGCGGACACGTTGTTGCCCTCCGGTTTTTTATCCTTCTCCGCCAGGGCCAGCAGATCGGACTCCGTGACGGCGTTGAGGAAATAGACGTTCTCGCTATCCCGCTGTTTGTCGATTACCAGATAAAAGGTATTGTTGCTGGGGGTGGTGAAGGTGAAAAATTCCTTGCTGTCCTGGTCCGTCACATTGTCCACCACTGTGCCCTGCCCGTCCGGGGTCAGCGCGGTGGGCAGACGGGGTGTAGTGTCCGGCTTCTCCTGGGGGTCCGTGCTGGAGGAAGCGGGTGCTTTAAGAGGTGTGGCCGTGGGCTTTGTGGCAGTATTGGTTTCCGCTTGATTGGGGCTGGGGGCCTTATCCGCTTTCCCTCCATCGCCCTTGACTGCGGGGTTATCCACCATCACATTGGTCATGAAAATATGTGTACCCTGGGCAAAGCAGTCCATGTAGCACATCTTTTCATAGATACTGCCGTCGTTTCCTGTGACGCGGATGGTAACGGGGCAATTATCTGTAATGGTGATGCGCCCGGTGTAGCGGTCCTCCCACCGTTCCAGATTGCCGGTCACATCCTGCCACTCACCATCCAGGCCAACCTTGATTTTGGCGCTGGCAAATCCGTTTCCAGCAGTATCTGTGATGCAGTAGCCCACATCCGCGCTTCCGCTGGTACGGTTGGGGGGCTTGGTAATCTCTACTTTGATGCCGGACGGCTCCACCTCTGCGGCATAGGCCGCGCCCATCATGGAAAATGCCGCCCCCAGGCACAAAAACACGCACAGCAGCAGAGCCGCCATGCGGTGCAGGGGTTTTCTTCTTGTCATAGGCTCAATTCTCCTTTCCAGAATTCGTTGTGGACGGCGCATTTACCGCCCGAATCATATCCAGCACGGCCCGCAGGTCCTCCGGCGCGGAGATCATGCCGCGTACCGCCTGGATGATTTCAAGGTTCTCCTGCTCGGTGATCTGCCGCTCAATGTCCCGGACGCGGGCCTGCCACTCGCTGGCCTTCTCTTTCGCCCGAACCAGGTCGGCTTTCAGATTATCAAGTTTCGTCTCCTTCGGCTTACGCATGGCGAACACCTCCCATCCTGCCGGGGATGTAGTCGGCAAAGCTGGGGACCGTATGGAAAATCCTCTTGTTATTCACCCAGCGTTGGAGCTGGCGGGTAATGGGCGGGGCGCTGGGCCGGTCATAGACCATCACATAGGGGTCGTAGCCCATGCCCCGCAGGGTTTCCACTCGGTAAAGGTCCTGCTCATGGGTGCTGCCGTAGTTGACCAGGACGTACACCCGCCGTCTGCGGTCGCTCTTGATATTGGTGAGTTCTAAAAAGCGGCGGAAGTAGGGGGTCAGGTCAATGTCGGGGTTGTCCCAGGCAAAATGTACCGCTTTCGTGCGAACCTTGTTCAGCAGCGCCACATTGTCCGGGGTGATAAGCCGAATGTCCAGCCCCTGTGAGAAGTCCACATAGGCGCGGCTCTCCGCAAGCTGCAAAATCAGCTTTTCATGGTCGGGACAGGCCAGAAGGTTGGCGTCCAGCAGCTTGACCTCCTTCTGGCCGTTCCAAAACTCAGCGAGGTCGGCCACCTGGATGCTCCGCCGTCCCTCCTTGTCTGACACCAAACAAAATCCGCAGTTTCGCGGACAGCCCCGGCTGAGAAAGCCGTAGGCAATGCCAGAAAACTGCGGATAAATGCTGTAATCGGGATAGGTATGCTCCACCTCGTCCGGGAGGTTGGGGCCGGGGCCGTAGCCTGTGCCGCCGCAGACCACCTCGCCAGCGTTGGTGACGGTGATCGTGTCCTGGGAGTAGGTATCGGTGAACACCCGGCTCTTGTAAACCCGGTCATACCGGCCCTCCGGCCTCCACCACTCCACATGATCGCCCCGCGCCTTGTGGTAGGCGGAGAGCTTCATCAGGCACAGGTTCGGCCAGTTATGGGAATCAATATCGCATAAACCGATTCTCATATATCACGCTCCTTCAAAAAAGTTATAAAAATTAGGGCAAACGCCCCATTCCATAATAATGTTGCTGCCAATAGTTGCTGTTGATGTTGGCGTAGGAGATGGGATTTCCACAGTGAATCATTTGCCCGTTGCCCACATAGATGCCCACATGGGTCACACCGTTGGGGTTCGGCGCGTCGTAGGTGTGCCAGAAGAAAATGAGATCACCGGGCTGGGCGTTCGCCATGGAGACAGGGGTGCAGATGTTATAAAGGCCCTGCGCCCCCAGCCGTCCCACATTCCATCCGCTGTGATTGATGACCCAGCTTACAAAGCCGGAACAGTCAAAGGAAGTGGAGGGGGAGCTGCCGCCCCAAACGTAGGGATAGCCGAGGTACTTCTGCGCTTCTTCCAGCATGGCGGCGTAGGTTTCGTCCGTGACCGGCTCCCCAGGGTAGGCGGGTATCTCCACGCCGCCCGGTGTGCCGGGAATGGCCCCAGCGGTTGAACCGTCATAGCCGGTGTCCACGAAATAGTAGGGGTTCAGGTACTCGCCGTTCAGCATGATTTCCAGGTGGAGGTGCGGCCCGGTGCTGTTGCCGGTACTGCCCACGGCGGCAATCACGTCCCCCCGCTTGACCTCCTGGCCCGCGCTGACGGAGAGGCTGGAACAGTGGGCGTACCGGGATTGATAGCCCTTTTCGTCCTCGATCACCACGCACAGCCCATAGCTGCCAGCGTCCCCGGCAGAAACCACCCGCCCGTCATGGATTGCCCGGATGGGCGTACCCTGCGCCACGGCAATGTCCACACCCCGGTGCAGGTTCTTCTCCCCGCTGATGGGGTGGACCCGGTAGCCGTAGCTGCTGGACACATAGCCCAGCCATGGAAAATCAAAGGGGTTTCCATACGCCTGCCGGTTGCCGAGGGTTTGCTGATACACGTTGTAGCGGTCCGTCTGCTCACCAGGGGACAGCGTACCGGAAATGATCGTGGACAGCGGTGTTACCGTCAGCGTGGTTTGCAGGACATACCAATCGTAGGGATCGCCGTCGCTGTCATAGCGGGTTTCCACAATGACCTCCCGCGTGAGGGAGTACTGCTCCCCGAACAGCCGCGCAAGCTCCGCCTGGACCTGTTCAAAGGTGAAGGCGTTGAACACGGTGGAGAGGTAGCCCATCAGCTCATAGGGGTTGTGGCTGATCTCCCCGATGTTGTAGCGGTACTCGTCATAGCCGGAGTAATTTTCCTCAGTCTGGTCAATGTCCATCTGCAAATCCGTTTCCATTTCCGTGTAGTAGAGGTCCGAATTGCAAATGTCCTGCTCATTCGCCATATAGGACGCGGAGATATAGGAGGACTGGAAACCGGAGAGCATGGCGGTACAAGAGGTCATGCCAGAGGCAAAGAACACCACCACCATAGCCAGCATTGCCACAACCAGCAGCAGCGATTTTCGTGCCGCTATGTATTGCTGGACCGCCCGGACGATCTGCCCGGTGGCGTGTACCACGTTTTGGGTGAAGTGCGCCGTCTGCTTGGCCTCATGCGCGGCCTGGGCATACTTCCGCTTGATTTTCTGCTTTTGTATCCACTTGGCGAGGGCATTTTTGCGCCGCAGCTCCGGGTTGTCCCGGAGGGCAGTCTGCCATGCCAGTTTGACATTTTCCTTTGCCGCCCGCTGCTCCGCTTGGCGCAGGGCGCGGTAGGGCTTGGAGCGGCGGCGGTTTCTCTGCCAGCGCAGGACGCGGCCCACACCCTGTTCCATGAACAATTCGCTTTTGTGGGTGGCCTCCAACGCCACATTGTCACGCTCCGATTCATGGATTTTGCCGTGGAGCTTCATCACCGCCGCTGTTTTCGCCATGCCACCGGCGCGGGCGGGCAGAGAGGGCTTGCGGTACTCCGGCAAAACCTCCTGCTCAAAGTGGAGACGGCGGCGGGTCCTGCCCGTCTCGCCGTCCGGTTCCGGCTGGAAGGACAAGCGGTGCTTGGTGGGAAGATGCTCCCGCGCCTGCTCCACCTGACCCTCCGCACGTTCCACCCGGCGCACGGCCTTTTGATAGTTCCGGCTGGTTGGCGGGGCGTCCTCCTTCGGCGCAGGGGTGGGGGCGCTGTCCGCCGCAGGGGGCGGTTCCTCAAATTGAAGCCGTGGCCGGTCCGTCTTGCCAGCAGCGGAGTGGGCAGCGAACTTTGCCGCCTGCCGCTTCTGATATGCCCGATCATCCGGCGCGGGGGATGGTGATCCTGCCGGGGGACTGTCCCGCTGGTGGGTGTCGCCCCCGCCCTCTGACTGCTCCGGCTGGGCGGCGTGGTCCGTGACCTGCCGCTTCTTCACCGCCCGTTTTTCATCAACGGGTGCTTCTGCGTCAGGGGCCGGGACCTCCGAACCCTCAAAATGAAGCCGACTGCCGCCATCAGGTATCAGGCGGGAGGGCTGGGGTTCGTCCGCAGGACGGGCGGAATCCGGGGTAAACCGCTGTGCCTGCCGCTTCTTCATCTTCGCCCTGCCATCAGCGGGGGCCTTGCTGTCAGAAGGGAGCTGTTCACCCTCTGCCGCCTTGAATTGCAGCCGTCCGCCCCCCTCCACTGGACGGGGCGGGCGTTTCACCGAGGGCTTTCGCCCTTGGCCGGGGGGACGGTTCTGCATGGGAGCGTCCCCAGCAGTGCGCATAGCCTGATCTTCCAGAGAACGGGCGGCGTTCGGGGTGTGCTTTGCCGCCTGCCGCTGCTTGGATTTTTTACGGTTCTTCCGCTTGCGGCGCTTCCGGGAGGCTGGCGGCGGGGGCGGGTCCTCGCTGCCGGTGGGAGCGGCCATCATGGGCGCGTCCGCCGCCATCCGCATGGACGGAGTGTCCGGCATGGGGGCTTCCGGGACGCTGGTGGGGGCCGGGGTGGCATAGGCCGCTTCCTCTGCCGTCTGCTGGACGGGCCGGGGCTGTTTCCGCCGTTTCTTGCCAGAGGAAGTGGAATCGCCGTCACTCCGCTGAACCGCGCGGTGGCCCGCCGCCTGTTCCTGGGGACGGGCCGGACCGAAGGATACATCCGCCGTCCGCTGGCTGACGCGCTTTTCCTCGCCGGTAGCCATGTTTTGCTCCACCAGACCGTCCCGGCCCAGCTTCTGCACCGTTTTCGCCCTGGCTTGGAACCGTTTGCCGCTCATAGAGCCGCCTCCGGGGTCTTATGCTCTTTATCCGGCGCGGGGGCGGGCTGGGCAGCGGCTTCCGCCCGTTTCTCCGCCAATGCCTGCCGGATGGAGGGCTTTTTCTCAGCCTGACGCTCCGCCCGCGCCTCCCGTGCAGCCTCCGCCGACAGCTCCAAACTCTCCATCCCGCCGATAGCGGCAAGGGTAGCGTTGTTCATGCCGGACAGCAGCTTTTGTGTGGTCCGCATGGGGGCCAGCACCACGGACTGAAAACGCCCCTCCTGCCCGCCGTCCACCGTCTGCGTCTCCTTGCCGGTCAGGGTACGTCCGGCGTTCTTCAAATGACCGCCCACGCTCCGCAGCTCATGGCCGATGCTCTCCACCTTTTCAATGTTCTGTTTCGTATCAGCGATCATGCCGCTGATCTTCTCCTGCAAGGATTCCAGCACATTTTTGACTCCAATGGCGGACACGGCCTTATCCAATGCGGTCACACCCGCCTCCTTGAAATTTTCCACAGCATTTTTGGCGCAATCCGTGATTCTCTCCCGCAGATCATCCAGAACCTCCCGCGCCTGATCTACCTTGTGCCCCAGGGCTTCCACCATTCGGCCAACAGCCTTTTTCGCTGGGGATTCCTGGGCCTGGGCAAGCTGCTGGCGGACCTCCTGCAATTCCTGGGATACGGCCTCGAATTGCCGGGTCATGCCGTCCATGTAGAACATCAGGAGAGACAAATCCTGCGCCTGCCCCTGCCGGTTGTTTTCCTCCAGCAGCTTCATAAACTGCTGAATCGTCTCATTACTCTGCAATGGGTCTATGGGTCAGCACCTCCTTTACTGCGCCGCAAGGTCCTCCAAGCGGGTGGTCATGATTTCATAGAGTTCCGTATCCTTCGGGAAATGGTCCACAAAGGGGATAATGACGCTCCCGAAGAACAAAAGCCCCTCGCCAGCGTTGGAGTTGGTCACATAGCCGAGCTGGTGAGGGGAGATATTGAGCTGCTTCGCCAGGATTTGGCGGTCGCCGCCCGCCTGGTTCAGCATATAAATAAAATCGCTGTTTTCCAGGATATTTTCGATCTCGCGGGAGGAAAGCAGGTCCTTTACATTTTGGGTAAGGCCGGTCGGGATACCGCCCCACTTTCTGAACCGCTTCCAGATTTCCACCGTATAGGCGGCGGTCTGTTCTTCCCGCAAGAGGAGGTGCATTTCGTCAATATAGAGCCGGGTGGACTTGTGGGCCTCCCGGTTCTCGCTGACACGGCCCCACACCTGGTCCTGGACCACCTGCATACCGAACTTTTTAAGCTGCTTACCCAGCTTTTTAATCACATAGCAAACAATTCTGCTGTTGATTTTCACGTTGGTCCGGTGGTTGAACACGTTGAGGGAACCGGAAACGTAAATTTCCAACGCCGTGGCAAGCCGCTGGGCCTCTGGTTCCGGCTGCTGGCACAGGAGCGCGTGAAGGTCCCCCAACACCGGCATTTTCTCCGGGCGGGGGTCCTGCAAATATTCCCGGTAGACCATGTGGACGCAGCGGTCCACCACCGTTTTCTCCACCGGCTCCAACCCGGCCTTGCCGCCCACAATCAGCTCCATGAGGGAGAGGATGAAGTCGCTTTTCAGCGTCAGGGGGTTATCATCCTCCGAGTAGTTGAGGGTTATGTCCATGGGGTTGATGTACTGGTCGGAGGTGGGGGAAATGTCGATCACCTGCCCGCCCAGCCGCTGGACCAGGGGTGAATATTCATCCTCCGGGTCTATAATGGCAATATCATCCTGGGTAATCAGGAAAGCATTGGTGATCTCCCGCTTGGCGGAGAAGGACTTGCCGCTGCCGGGGGTGCCAAGGATTAGACCGTTGGGGTTTTTAAGCTGCTTGCGGTCGGCCAGAATCAGGTTATTGGAAAGAGCGTTCAGGCCGTAATAGAGGGCTTCCCCCTGCATGAAAAGTTCCTGGGTGGTAAAGGGCACAAAGATAGCGGTGCTGCTGGTGGTAAGGCCCCGCTGAATGGCGATCTGGTTGAGGCCCAGGGGGAGCGAGGACATAAGGC
>ERZ779626.1334-NODE-1334-length-10973-cov-5.228888_pt1 | contig 10973 bp, 7 predicted proteins | sample MGYA00514209_ERZ779626 | MGnify/ENA primary metagenome ERZ779626 (study PRJEB29562, sample SAMEA4376713) | mouse gut metagenome | isolation source: Cecum | study: EMG produced TPA metagenomics assembly of the A DSS colitis mouse model was used to assess the...
CACGCCAAGGATTCCATATCGCCATTTTTATCCTCCAATCTACTATTCTATATAACTTTATACGGATTTTTTCCCCCTCTTACCCATAAAAAAGAGCCAGCCACCGGCCAGCTCTCAAATTTACTATGTATCACCTATAGCGCCACTTTTCCATTATTCTACTTCCTTTGCAGGAAATCCGGGATTTTCAAAGTTTTTTCTTCCACCGTGCTTCTGATATCCCCAGGCTTGTTGATGCCGGGAATATTTTTCAGCGGTACGGTTCCCATATTATTCGGGGTCACGCCAAAGCCTTGTCCTGTCGTTCCGGGCATGGGCATACCTGCTCCTCTGGAAGTTTTGCCCTGCAGCGTCGAAGGGGAAATATATCCTGGCTTGTATGCGGGAAATCCCTGTGCTGCCTTGGAAGCCGCATCTTCCAGTCCTGTCGCGATTACTGTGATCGTACAGGTATCCGCCTTATTGGCATCATACATTGCCCCGAAAATGATATTTACTTCATCGCCGGCAAGGTTTTGAACATAATCCACCGCATCTGCAGCATCCGCCAGCGTAATATCGCCGGATACGTTGATAATGACATGAGTCGCCCCCGATATCGTGGTCTCCAGAAGAGGACTTTCCACAGCCATTTTAACGGCCTCGTTGGCCTTGTCGTCTCCCTTACCATAACCGATACCGATATGGGCAATGCCCTTATCCTTCATAACGGTCTGCACATCTGCAAAATCCAGGTTGATGATCGCAGGCACGTTAATCAGATCCGTAATTCCCTGCACTGCCTGCTGCAATACCTCATCCGCTTTTTTCAAAGCATCCGGCATCGTTGTCCGCCTGTCCACAATCTCCAAAAGCTTATCGTTAGGTATTACGATAAGCGTGTCCACATTATCTTTAATTCTTTCTATACCGTTTAAAGCATTTACCATGCGGGCTTTCGCTTCAAAACGAAACGGTTTTGTCACAACGCCCACCGTCAATATTCCCATATCCTTCGCGATCTTCGCTACCACAGGAGCCGCGCCCGTTCCGGTTCCGCCGCCCATGCCGCAGGTAACAAAAACCATATCCGATCCTTTCAGCGCCGCCGTTATCTCTTCGCTGCTTTCTTCGGCAGCTTTCTCACCGATCTCCGGCTTCGCGCCGGCTCCCAGACCCTTTGTCAGCTTTTCCCCGATCTGCAGAAGCCTGGGCGCTTTGCATAACTGCAAGGCCTGCTTGTCCGTATTAATGCCGATAAATTCCACTCCGTCTATGTTTTCGTCAACCATTCTATTAACAGCATTATTGCCTGCACCGCCAACTCCTACCACTATGATCTTTGCTGCAGCCTCAGCTTCGTTTGTCTTAATTTCAAGCAAGGTGTGACCTCCTTCATTATCCCTTTTCCAATCAGTATGAATGCATACTGGATCCCTGATAAACTCCTACATGTTATCATATAATTATTTCAACAAATTAGCAACCCATTTTTCGCTTTTTTCGTGGGCTTTTTTTTCCGTTTGAATTTTATCTGTATTTTATTCCTGATGGAATGTAATATTTTTTGTATCCTCCGTATAGTTCTCCATTTGCAGTGTTCCGCTCTTTCCCTCTAATTCGGGAAGAATATTCTTCAATTTTATGATTTTCTGGTCAATCTCGGAACTGGAACCAAGCGTTACCCTGACCTCTTCAAAAAACAAAGTCAGGTTGTAAGAAGAATCAAAAAATATCTTGTCCGCCGTAAGTTCATATTTATTCAACAGCTGGGTAATATCCAGAATCCGTTTGAAAATCTCGTCGTTCTCCACGGGCAGGGGTTCGTTCACTACCACATAGTCGAACCTGAGACCCGTAACCTGCGGAATTCCGCGGGTTCTCTCCGAAGAGCTTTCCACCACTGTTCCGTCTCTGTCAAAATACATATATCTTCCAAGATATTCCACATACCCCGCCAGCGCTTTTTCATATACGCTGATCCGTATCGTATTCGGCGTGAGGATATTCACATCCATTTTCTCGACAAAGGGTATGCCCTCCACGCCTTTATCTTTGTATTTCATAGCAAGATAAAGGGAATTCTTCCCATACCTTCCTTTCATTACCATATCCATTACTTCTTCATTCGTATAATGGACATTGCCGTCCACATATACCGTCGTCACCTTATAAGCGGTGGTTATGTAATAATAAATACCTGCCAGAAAGGCGCAGCATGCAAAAATCGTAAAACCGATAATTACCAGGCTTCTATGCTGAACAAACCATTCTCCCAGTTCCGGCTTGTCCCGATAGACATCCCTGTCCTTTTTCCTGCTGTCCGTTTTCAGGCTTTTTTTCTTTTCTGTTGTCTCTTTTTTCTTCCCCGGTTTTTTCCTCTTTTTCCCTGTTTTCTTTTTTTCCCCTTCCGGCTTCTCTTTTTCTCCGCCCTCTTTCTTTTCTCCTCCCAACGCCGTTTTTCCGCCGGCCTTTTTCGTTTCCCCTTCCGGCTCCGCTTTCCCTTGAGCCTTCTTTGCCTCGCTCTCCGGCTCCGCTTTCCCTTGGGCCTTCTTTGCCTCGCTCTCCGGCTCCGCTTTCCCTTGGGCCTTCTTTGCCTCGCCCTCCGGTTCCGCTTTCCCTTGGGTTTTCTTCGCCCCGTCTCTCGGTTCCGCTTTTCCTTTCGCTCCCTTTATTTTTCCTTCCGGCGCTGCTTTCTCTCCGGTCTCCTTCTTTTCTTCCTCCGGCGTCTTTTTCTTTCCGCTTCTTCTTACTTTCCCTTCCGCAGATTTCTGCCCTTCCGCCGTTTTTTTCTTCTTTTCCCCGGAAACCCTCTTTCGCTTACGTGTAGATTTCTTTGTTTCCCCCGTTCCTTTTTTCTCCCCGGCTTTCTTCTCCGGTTTTGCCTCTGCCTTTTCCTGCTGCGCGCCTTTCTTCGCTTCCTCCGGCTCTTTTCTTCCTTTTTGAACCGCTTTCTTCGTCTCTCCGGCTTCCTTCTCTCCAAAGGAGCCCCTTGCCCCTTTGGATGAATTTTCTTCCTTTACCAGCTTATCTCCGTTTTTAACCAGTCTTAAATTAGGATTACGCCGCCTGGCGCTCTGTTTTATTTTCTGTCCACTGTTTTGTTTTGTATTTTTCCCGTTGCCGTCCATATATTCTACCTTAATGTGATATCTGCATCCGTCCCTCATTCCAAAAGGGCACATTATATAATTATATAGTTATATAATTATATAATTATATAGTTATATAATGTTAATATCCGCCCCCAGATTCCGCAGGTCTTTGCAAATATTTTCATATCCGCGTTCAATAAAATGCCTGTTTCTTACTACGCTTTTCCCTTCCGCAGCCAGGCCCGCCACTACAAGTGCCGCGCCTCCCCTTAATTCTTCCGCTTCCACATCCGCGCCCTTTAATCTCTCCACACCGTTAATGTATGCCTTATTTTTAATGACTTCAATATTTGCGCCCATGCGGAGCAGGTCGTTTACGATCCGAAAACGGTTTTCAAATATATTTTCCTCAATGACGCTTTGCCCCCGGGCTATGGACAGGGCCGCCATAAGCGGCGACTGCAGATCCGTGGGAAATCCCGGATGCACTTCTGTTTTCAGATAAGAGCATGCCTTTAATTTATGAATCACATCCACGCCGACGCCTTCATCATTGACCGTTACACAGGCTCCCATTTCTTCTGCCACGGCCAGCAACGTCTGCATTTGCCCGGCGGGAGCGTTTTCCAGGAAAATGCTTCCTCCGGCCGCCAGAGCCGCCGTAAGATATGTTCCTGCCACGATCCGGTCCGCCGGCACTTTGTACTTGGCTTCATGCAGTTTTTCCACGCCTTTGATCCTAAGGCAGTCCTTGCCGATTCCTTCGATATCCGCCCCGGCTGCCGCTAAAAATTCACATAACGCCTCAATCTCCGGCTCCTTTGCCGCGTTTTCCAGCACTGTTGTTCCTTCCGCTGTCACTGCCGCAAGAACAACATTTTCCGTTGCCCCTACGCTTGGGAATGGCAGCCTGATCTCCGCTCCCTGCAGCCGTTTTGCCTTTGCGGTAAAAAACTGCTCCTGTTCTTCGATCTCTACTCCCATTTTCCTAAGGGCGGACAAATGGATATCGATCGGCCGTCTTCCTATCACACATCCTCCCGGATACGCCATCGTCACTTCTCCAAACCTTCCAAGCGCCGCTCCGAGAAGCATAACGGAAGAACGCATGCGGGTCACGGACTCTCCGCTGATCCGCCTGTCGTTTACATGAAAAGCGTTTACCGTCACCGTACTGCCCGCCCAGGATACAAAGCACCCCAGTTCCTGCAAAAGATTCTGCATCAGATAAACATCCGCAATGCGCGGACAATTTTTTATCACACAGGTTCCCTTCACCAGTAAAGAAGCGGCAAGAATGGGCAGCACCGCATTTTTAGAACCTTGTATCTTCGTCTCTCCTCTCAGGAAGTTCCCGCCATAAATATAAATAGAATCCAATGATTCACCTTCTAAACCATTTTTTTAAATGATGACCTATTTTATATATATGGTAATCGCTGCCATCGCGTACCTTGTCCATTTTGAAACCTTAGCATGCGGTTCGTTCCCTTTGGCTCCCCTTTCCTGCTTTTGTCAGATGTCCTTTAAGCGAATTCCCTTTGCCACACTCAGAACGATCCCGACCTCAATCATAAGGAACAGCACCGCCGAACCTCCATAACTGATGAATGGCAGGGAAATACCCGTATTGGGTATCGTATTGGTCACAACGGCAATATTCAGGATTACCTGAATCGCAATATGCCCCATCACGCCCACCACAAGCAACGCGCCAAACAAGTCGGAAGCGTTATTGGCAATCACCATAAAACGCCATATGAGCAAAAGGAACATAAGAATAATCGAAATGGCTCCGAAAAGCCCGAGTTCTTCACAAATAATGGAAAAAATCATATCGTTCTGCGCTTCCGGCAGGAAACCCAGCTTCTGCATGCTCTGTCCAAGCCCTTTTCCCAGAATACCGCCGGAACCAATAGCGTACAATGCCTGTAAAGTCTGGAATCCCTTTCCGCTGGCATATGCTTCCGGATCCAGCCACGCCAGGATACGCTCGCTTCGGAATCCCATGCCTTCCGCAGAAGCGGCCTGGGAAATAAAAAATATCACTACCGCGATTACCGCCGCTCCCCCGGCGGCCAGAATAATAAATTTTTTATATTCCGGACTGGCCACAAACAGCATCAGCGCCGCAATGCCAAATACAATAATCGCAGAACTCATATTGTTGGTAATCTGCCATATCATCACGCATATGGGCGCCGGTATTAACAGAACCATAAAAAAACCTTTGGTCGTCCGTATCGCCCTTCCCATCCGGCATACCAGGCTGGCTAAAAAAAGAATCATGCCCAGCTTTGCCACCTCCGCCGGCTGCAATGTCAAAGGGCCGACCTTGATCCATCTGGTCGCGCCGTTTGCGGAATATTGAAGCTGCGGAACAAGTACCATCACGATCAGCACCGCCGAACCTATGTATGCAATCGTGGCAAACTGCTCCCAAAAATGATAGGGAATATTCGCCACCACGATCATAGCTGCCAGGCCGATTACTGTAGCCATTACCTGTTTTTTCAAATAAAAAGTGGATTCATGCCCTTGCAGGGTCGCTTCATAAGAACTGGTGGAATAGATCATCACCAGACCAAACCCCAGCAAAAACAAAACAATAAACAAAAGGCTGTAATCAAAATAATTTTCCGCCGGCCTCTTTCTCTGTCTTCCTGCCATTTTTCTTTTCCTTTCATCCTCTCCCAAGCAGGATCATTGCGCCGCCCGTTTAAAGGCTGTTCACATAATCCTTAAATACTTTTCCCCTCACTTCATAATTGGGGAACATCCCCCAGCTGGCACATGCCGGCGAGAGCAAAACCGCATCCCCGCTCCGGGCCGTTTCCGTGCATATACGGAGAGCCTCCTCAAAACTGCCCGCACGGACGATATTTTCCATACCGTGTTTTCTGGCGCATTCCTCTATCTTCCCCGCTGTCTCTCCTACCAGCACCAGGCATTTTACCTTGTCCCCGCAAGCTTCTATCCATTCATCATACTCGCTTTGTTTATCATAACCGCCGCCGATCAGCACCGTAGGTCTGCTCATGGCCCGGATCCCCTGAATCGCAGCGTCCGGATTCGTCCCTTTGGAATCATTATAGTAATCCACTCCGTTTTTCGTAGCCACGAACTCAATCCGGTGTTCCACCGCCCGGAACCGTTTTACCGTATCCAGTATATGCTCCATCGGCAGACCCATGGAAAAGGCAATGGCAATAGCTGCCATGACATTTTCCACATTGCACATTCCCACCAGCTTCATATCGTGGATATTCATGAGTTTTTTTATTTCTCCGCCCACGGCCATGCAGATTTCCTCTCCTTCCAGATACAGCCCCTCTTCCAGCCTTCTCTTCGAAGAAAAGAAAATCACCCGCGCAGGGCATCTTCCGCCGAATTCCCGCGTATATTTATCTTCATAGTTTAAAACACATACATCTTCTTTCGTCTGTTTTCCGGCGATCCGTTCCTTCACCGCCACATAATTTCCCATATTGTGGTGCCTGTTCAGATGATCCGGGGTAATATTCAAAATCGCGGATACATCGGGCCGGAAAGCATCTGTTGTTTCCAGCTGGAAACTGCTCACTTCCGCCACTGTCACCGTCTGTTCCGTTGTATTGAGAGCCATCTCGGTATAAGGCGTTCCGATGTTTCCCACCACGTAAACGGAATCATAATATTCCTTCATCATCTGTCCTACCAGGGTGGTTGTCGTCGTTTTTCCATTGGTTCCCGTGATCGCGGCCAGTCTGCCCTTCGCATACCGATAACCCAGCTCCAGCTCTCCCCATATGGGGATGCCCCTTTCTCCCAGCCCTTCCATAAATTCCGTATCTACCGGCACTCCCGGACTTGGAACCGCCAGGCAGATCTCTTCCACGATGCTTTCCGGCAGTCTGCCGACAAAAATCTCCGCTTTTCCGCCTTCCGGCAGTCTGCCCCGTATCTCCTCCGGTTTTGCGTTCTCATTCTCATCATAAAGGACAGGGATAGCCCCTGCTTCCAAAAGAAGCTTCGCCGCCCCTGTTCCGCTGATTCCCGTTCCTATTATTAATACCTTTTTATTCATCAGTTCCATAACGCCAGCCATCCCTTTTTAAATTCCAAGGCAAAGCGCTGCCAGGCAGAGCATTGCCGTAATGATCGTAAATACCGCCACTACCCTTGTTTCCGACCATCCGCACAGTTCAAAATGATGATGGATCGGCGCCATTTTGAAAAAGCGCTTTCCTCCGCTTACTTTAAAATAACCTACCTGTATGATCACCGAAATTACTTCCAGCGCATATATAAGACATACAATGGGAATGAACAACGGCATCTGGAGCATATATGCCGTGGCTGCCACGAATCCTCCGAGGGCCAGTGATCCCGTATCCCCCATAAACACTCTGGCCGGATATACATTAAAGAGCAGGAATCCCAAAAGCGCTCCTACTACCGCACACGTAATCGGCTCGATCCCGCTGGCAGTCCCTATGGCTACCGCCGTAAAAAAGGTAGCGATCATCACCGTCACGCTGCTCGCCAGCCCATCCAGCCCATCCGTAAAATTCGCCCCGTTCACGGTGGCAATCACGACAAAGAACAACACCGGAATGTTTAAAATTCCCCAATCCACATATTTTCCCGGCCAGAAAGGTATCTTCATAGCCAGGGATACTCCGGCATAGTTTACCATATAATAAGCGAATACTCCCGTTACAATAATCTGGCCAAGCATCTTCTGCCATGCCCGCAGTCCCATGGAACGGTGCAATACCACCTTGATATAATCGTCCAGAAACCCGATCAGCCCAAATCCAAGGGTAACAAAGAGAATCGGCATAATCTTAGGGTAATCTTTCATATAAACCACGGAAGTCGCGGCTACACCTATGAGAATCAATATCCCTCCCATCGTGGGCGTACCCGATTTTTTCAAATGGCTTTCAGGTCCGTCATCCCTTTCGGTCTGGCCCACTTTCAACCTTTTTAAAAAAGGTATAATCACCGGGCCCAATACCACGCTTATAGAGAAAGCTATCGCTACGGACATTATTATTGTGTAATGATTCATCACTATATGATTCATCTGTTCCAACCTATCCTTTCCGAACCAGAATCGCCGCATTCCTGCCTCCGCAGTCCTGTAACATCCTATGTATTATAATCCATTCCTTCCAAATATGGAAGAATATTTTCAAAAAGCTGTCGCACGACCGGTGCCGCTATCTGCCCCCCATAATAAACGCCTTGGGGATTGTTGATGATTGCCACGGCAAGCACCTTCGGATCGTCTGCCGGGGCAAATCCCAAAAAGGAAGAAATATACCGGCCGCTTCCCCTGGGAAGCGTCTGGCTGGTAGCCGTCTTACCGCCTACCCGGTAGCCTTCCACATAACCGTTTTTCCCGCTGCCGTTCTCCACCACCTGTTCCAGAATATACCGCATGGTTTCGGAAGTCTGTTCGGAAACAACGCCTTTTTTCACGGGGTATTGCAGGTTTTCCACCGTTTCTCCTTTTCCGTTTACCACTTTTACCCCAAAATGGGGCGTTACCCGATTGCCTCCGTTTACAATGGATGAAGCCGTTGTCGCCAGCTGTATCGGCGTGATCTGGAAAGATTGGCCGAATGATATTGTCGCCAGCTCCACCGCCCCTATATTTTCTTTTTTATGCATAATAGTTCCCGCTTCTCCGGGCAGATCCACGCCCGTTTTTGTCAGAAGCCCGAACTTTTGGAAGTAATCATAATACCGATCCACGCCGATTCGCATTCCCACCGTAATAAAAACGGGATTGCAGGAATTCATCGTACCCTGTACAAAATTTTCCGCTCCATGCCCTCCGACCTTATGGCAGCGTATTCTCCTGTCCTCCACCATAATATAGCCCGGGCAGCTGAAGCTGTCGTTTACCGTCACCTCTCCTGACTCCAGCCCTGCCGCTGCCGTAATAATCTTAAAAGTAGAACCCGGTTCGTAAGTATCATTGATACAGCCGTTCCTCCACATTTGATTTAAAGCATTTTGTTTTTCCTCCTGGCTGGCCGGCTGCGGGACTCCCTCTGGCAATGTATAAGGATCGTTCAGATCGAACTCCGGTACGTTCACCATGGCCAGTATTTCCCCATTCTGCGGATTCATCACCAGAATGGATACGCTGTCCGCCTGTTTCGTCTCCATCGCCTGCATGGCGAGCTGTGTCGCATAGCTTTGAATATTGATATCCAGACTTACATATACATCATTGCCGCTTTCCGGCTCGATCCTTTCCTCTCCTGCTTCGGCAATTTCTACCCCTTTGGCATCCGTCACTGTTAGGATGGTTCCCTCTTTTCCCTTTAAATATTCCTCGTAGATCACTTCCAGGCCGATAATTCCCTGGTTATCCCCCCCTGTAAATCCCAATACTTTCGAGGCCAGCGTTTCATAAGGATAGTAACGTTTGTAGTCCTCATCCACTTTTACCCCGTCTAAATCGTATTCTCTTATTTTATCCCCTATGGATTTATCTACGTTGCTTTTGATTCTTTCAATAGCAGAATATTTTTCTACCCTTTGTGATACATATTCTTCCGACAGTTCAAGTTCTTTGGAAAGGACTTCCACCACCCTTTGCGGATCGCTGATCTGGTTGTGGATAACGGATATGGTGCATACTGTCCGGTTATCCGCCAGTACGGCCCCAGTGGAATCGATGATCCTTCCCCTGGCCGCCTTGATGGACCGTTCCCTTTCATGCAGATCCTTTGCCGCCTCCGTATAATGCCCGGAGCGGCCCACCATCAAATAAACAAGCCTCCCGATCAGCATAAGGAACGCCGCCGCACAGAGGAAAAAAGTCACCACGATCTTTTTCCTTATATAAGTCTTATTCTTCATCGCCATCATGACCTCATAATAAGGGATTACTACAATCTATTATCCCATTTATGAGGTTATTCTTTTTTTCAGCGCCTGAAATAATTATTTTGCCTGTCTTAGAAGGGGCTGTTATCTTCCGTATCTCCCCCTGGCATGCCGCCTCCCAAACCGGTCGGCGCGCTGCCGCCTCCGAATACTACATTGCCTGTTTCCGGATCAACGAGTTTGCCCGTCTCCGGGTCTTTCGCATATCCAGTTTCCGGATCGATCGGAAAGCTTTTCCATGCTTCCGAATGGGTGTCGCTTTCGCCGCCCTCTCCTTCTCCGCCTTCTCCTGTTTCGCCTCCGGTTTCTCCTTCTCCGGTTCCATTTTCTCCGGTTCCGTTTTCTCCGCTGCCGTTTTCTCCTGTTTCCGTTTCGCCCTCGTTTTCCCCGGTTTCGGTTCCGCCTTCTTCTCCTTCTGTCTCTCCCTCTTCCTCCGGCGCTACCGGTGACATAATTTCCTCCTGCAGCGCTTCCAATTCCTTTCTTTCCTTGTCCGTCACCTCTTCTGTCATGAAAATCCCCATATAAGGAAGCACTTCCGTCAGTATATTGCGGACAATACCGGTCGCAAACTTGGCGTCATCCTGAATGATGATATTGGGCCTGTCCACCACGACATAAATAGCTATCTGGGGGTCGTCCGCCGGCGCATACCCCATAAAAGAAACCACATATTCATTATTGCCACGGGGAAGAGTCTCTGCCGTCCCTGTTTTGCCGCCGATCATATATCCTGCCGGACGGGCCGTTTTTCCCGTGCCTTTTTCCCCCGCCACTACCAGATTACAATATTCCTTTATTTTTTCGGAAACCGATGCCGATACCGTCTGCTTCAGCAGCCGTGGTTCGATATTCTGTACCGTCGCCCCGCTCGGGCTTATGATTTTGCTCACCACGTGGGGTTCATAATAATTCCCGCCGTTGATCAGGGAGCAGAATCCCGTGATCATCTGTATCATCGTCACGTTAAATCCCTGTCCGAAAGAATTGGTCGCCAACTCCGTAGGC
>ERZ779626.1335-NODE-1335-length-10965-cov-14.820990_pt1 | contig 10965 bp, 4 predicted proteins | sample MGYA00514209_ERZ779626 | MGnify/ENA primary metagenome ERZ779626 (study PRJEB29562, sample SAMEA4376713) | mouse gut metagenome | isolation source: Cecum | study: EMG produced TPA metagenomics assembly of the A DSS colitis mouse model was used to assess the...
CAAAATGTCCCGAAGTACGAAAAGCCGGGGAGCGGCACAGCACCGCTCCCCAGCAGGTCACAGCTCCACCAGCGCGGAAAGCTGTTTCAGCAAATCAGACAGAGGCCCCCACAAAGCGGAGTACCTTTGTATATAATCCAACCGTCCGGCCCTCGCAATACCTCACAGCGCCGCCTCCTCACGCTGGCCCTTTTCCGTGCTGGAGGACACCGGGGCGGGTGGGGTAAAGGCACGGATAGCCTCCCGGATGGACGGTTTATTGCCCTGGGTAGGCAGGGAGACGGGATTCTCCCGCCCAGGTGCCTCGCCGCTCTCCGAATTCGATCTGTCGCCGTTGTTTTGATGCTGGTTAGCCTCTTTGCCGCGGGGCTTTTCCAGTTCCCGGTTAAGCTGGGTCAGTCGGGCGGATTTCTGCCGCAGCTCCTCCTCCTTGGGGAAGGGACGCTCAGCCTCCTCCTGGGCGTTTTTCAGTTCGCTTTCCAACCGGGTCAGTCGGATCTCGTTCCGCTTCAGGTTTTCGGCCATCGCCTCCAAAGCGTTGTTGATACGGGTCACATTGCCCACCGGGTCGTCGGACAGCTCCGCCGTATAGGTCAAATGCTGTTTCATCGTCACCTTGAACTTGGAGCCGTCGCAATGGAGCTGCATGGGGAAACCCCGGTACTCGCCCAAATCAAGAGGCTTCACCGGGTCGCTCATGAGCATACCCTCATCGTCCAGCACCTCCAGCGAACACAGCAGAGGATAGGCGGAATCCTGTTCAAAGGCCAGCTTGTTGCCCAGGCTGTTCAGCAGCCCGTATTTTTTGGTGAATTGGTCATAGAGCCGGTTGAGCTTTGCCTGTTCCGCCTTCACTTCATCGTCCCCGGTGTTTTGCAGTTGGAGGTCGATGAGCCTCCGGGCACTGTCCCGAATGGCGATCATGCCCTTGACGCGCTCGGCAGGCACCTTGCCCATTTCCACCCGCGTCATGCGGGAATTCTCGCGGAAATAGAGCTTGCCGTCATAAAGCGTGTAGCTGAAATTGCGCACGGACGGGTCAGCGGGAATGGATTCCAGCGTCTCGCCGGTCTGCTCATCCGCCGCGCCCAGCTCCAACAGCTCCCGGTCGGGTAGGGCGAGGTTCTGGATGGCCCCGGCAAGCTGCTGGGAGAGATCGGCCCCCTCAATGGGGGCCACGGTGTAGTCCTGTCTGCCATACTGAGTGCTGTCCGAGGTGGGGGTGCCCAGCACCATGTCCGGGTGCTCTAAAAAGTAATGGTTGATCTTAAATCCGTCGTCATTTTCGCCAACCCCAACCCAACTGGGCAACTCCACGGCGGGTCGATCCCTCTTTTGCAAAAAGATGATGTCGGACACCACTTCCGTCCCGGCGTTGGCCTTAAAAGCGTTGCTGGGCAGGCGAATGGCTCCCAGCAGGTCGGCCCGCTCCGCCAGATATTTGCGCACGGTGGAATCCTTGGCGTCCATGGTGTAGCGGCTGGTGACAAAGGCCACAATGCCGCCGGGACGCACCTGGTCCAGCGCCTTGGCGAAAAAGTAGTTGTGGATGTTGAAGCCCAGCCTGTTATAGGCGGGGTCGTTGATATGGTACTGTCCGAAGGGCACGTTGCCCACGGCCAGATCGTAGAAGTCCCGCTGATTGGTTGTTTCAAAGCCGCCCACGGTGATGTCGGCCTTCTGATAAAGCTGGCGGGCGATGCGCCCGGTGAGGCTGTCCAGCTCCACGCCGTACAGCTTGGCCCCGGCCAGAGACTCCGGCAGAAGGCCAAAAAAGTTGCCGATGCCCATGGAGGGCTCCAGCACCGTCCCCGGCTGATAGCCCATGTTCTCCACCGCCTGATACATGGCCTTGATGACGGTGGGGCTGGTGTAGTGGGCATTGAGAACGGTAGCGCGGGCAGAATTGTATTCCTCCGGGGTGAGCAGGTCCTTCAGCTCGGCGTATTCCTTGGCCCACTTGGGGTCGTCCGGGTCGAACGCCTTGGAGATGCCGCCCCAGCCCACATAGCGGGAGAGTATTTCCTGTTCCTCGGGCGTAGCAAGACGGCCCTCCCCCTCAATCTGCTTCAAGGTTCGGATGGCCGTCACATTGTACTGATATTTGGTTTTTTCGCCGCCCACGCCCAGGCTATCATCGGTAATATGGAAGTTGTGCCACTCCTGGGCGGGCCGGGGGACCGGGGGCTCCGGCTGGCCGATTTGCCCGCCGTCGATCTCCACCTGTTCCGGCTCGGGCCCGGAAGGCTGTGCGGGGCCGTCATGGGCTGGGGTGCTGGCGGCCGCCGCTTCCTCCTGCCTGAGCTGGTGGGCCATCCCGGCGGCGATGTACTCCTCGCTGGTCAGCGCGTCCTCCACGGACTCCCGCACATAGGGGACAGGCGCTGAACGGAAAATGGGAAACCAGCCCTTCATGTCCAGGTCTTGCAGGCTGACGGTCCCGGCACGGAAATCCACACTGTCGATCTTCATACGCCGTCCGTCCATCATCAGCTCCATGCCGATGGGGATATAGTCGGCGGCGCTGTTTTCCTGGATGATCTCATAGGGCGCGTCGGGGCCGCGCTCCGGGTCAGGGTGGGCCAGCACAACGCTGTGACCGTGCTCCAGCAGCTTTTTGAGCACCGCCTGCCATGCCACCCGGCTCCCGGTGGCGGGTATCCTGCCCATGCCGGGAAGGTCCAGCACCGGCGCTTTTGTCCCCAGCGACGGGGACGCCTCTTCGGCGTCCTTGCCGTAGAACATCATGAACTCCCCCACCTGAACACCCACCAGCTTGTCCGGGTGCTGGGCTTTCAAATCCCAGTATTTCTCCGCGATTGGAGCAAGGTCAGGTTCATAGGGGATATCATCATCGTTTTCCGGCTGTTCCGGCACACCCGCCCCGGTGGGATCGGGCACCGCCTCCGGCACTGGAGGTGCTGGGGTATTGCCGCCCTCCTGTTTCGGTCCCGAATGTTCCGCACCGGGAACGGAGAGCACCTCTTTCAGCCAGTTCGGTGTGCCCGGATCGCTGGCGTGGCGCACCGGGGCATCCAAACCATCCGGCACATCCTGATAATAGCGTTCCAAAATGTCCTCGATCAGCCATTCCCGGAACATGGGTAAGAGCTGATACGCGGCCTTGATCTCGGGATAGCTGGTCATGGCCCCGTTCATAAGCTGGGACATCTCGGCACCGAGCGCATCCTGAGCTGCACTGTAATCAAGATCCCGGTCACGCAAATGGCGAGAAAGACTGCTGTTGCCCACAGCCCGGTCAAGCATGAGCAGGGCCTGCCGGTAGAGTGCAATTGGGTTAGATACCCATGCCATGGAGGGTTCCGGGAAAATCTTTTGTCCGTTGGCCTGCTGAATACCTTTCAGAAAGTTTTTGGCGTTGCCCTGTTCCACAAATTGAAGTGTATAATCATCCTTCTGGCAAAAAGCGGACTGCTCGTTGTCCCAGATGCCAAAGGGGGCGTTGCCTCCCCAGAGGCGGGTAACTTCAAAACGTTCCGGGGCATCAGAGGGACCGCCGGTGGCCGGTTGAACCTCCGGCACATCTGCGGCGGATTGTAGGGCTTTCCCTTCCTCATCAAAGGACAGCCGCACATCCTCGCCGTCCCGGTCCACCACAGCCTCTTTTTTGATGTAGCCCTGCTGACTGATGTTTTTCAGCCATTGCTGGGCAAAGCTGTTCAGATCGCTCCGCAGCTTGGGGACCCACTTGCCGGGTTCGGGGTACACCTCCTGATTGATTGGGACAGACCCGTCCTGCCGGAAGGTCAGCGGTTCCAGCGCTCCTTTGTCCCGGTCTACCCGGAAGGTCATCTCCGGGTCACGCATCACATCTCCGTTGTGGATATAGGTGTGGCTGATAGAGATTTCGTCCGCGCCGATCCACTCCAGATGCAGGGACAGCATGCTTTCCCCGGCCTCCAGGCGCAGATAGCGGTACTCACCGCTGGCCACCTCGGGGAACAGCTTCGCCAGGGCGCGGTAATTCAGCTCCGGCCTGGACCGTCCGGGCTTTTTCGGAGCAGGTGCGGCGTATGTAGCCGCCACAGCTTTGGTAAGCTCCGTCCTCAATTTGACGATCAGCTTTTCCACCGCGTCTCGGTCTGCCGCCGAAAAGCTGAATGTGACTTCGCCGTTTTCATGGTTAAACCGGGCGGCGCTGATCCCTGCGTCGGCCATAAGCCGTTCCAGCAGCGGCGCTTCCTCCGCAGCCACCGTTGCTTGGTAGTTGGGAACAGTGACAGTGATCTTGACATCATCGGCTCCGTCAGGAAGGGAGCGCATGGTGTGGGGCTGTCTGTCAATGGGGACAACCGTTACATCATAGCTGGCCCGCAGCTTTTCCACATACTCATCCAGCGCATGGGCGGGGAAGCCGCACAGCTCCACGCGCCCCACGCCGCCGACGGGCCGGGTGGTGAGTGTCAGACCCAGCAGTGGGGCGGCGGTTTTGGCATCCTCGCCGTACAGCTCAAAGAAATCTCCCATCTGATACAGGATGAGGCTATTCGGGTGGGCCTGCCTGATCTCGTTCAGTTCATCCCACCAGGGGGCGCGGGAACTCTCCTCCTCGACCTGGGGTACAGTGGGCTCTGCCGCTGGCGCGGCAGGTTCGGCGGCGGGCAGTTCCTCCTGTGCCGGGGCAGGCGTGGAAAACAGATCAAAGGACATCTGCATTTGCCCACCATCATCCTCCAGCTCCTGGTGCTGCACCTTCTTTCTCAGGGCGCGGGCTGCTGCTGTCAGTTTGCCCTCCGGCTCCTCCTGGGTTTCCTGCTGGGCCTGGAGTATGCGTTGGCTCTGTTCAGCCCTTTGAGCCTCTTGCTCCGCTTTCCGAGCCTCCTTCGCCGCCTGCTTGGCCTGACGCTCCGCTTCCAGCTCGGCCTCCAACAGAGGTTTGAACAGCGAGTATTCGCCCCGCTGGAATGCCTCTACATCCCGCAGGACGGGGGCCATGCGCTGGTAGGCTTCACTGTCCGGGGGCACAGCGGCCAGGATATTGAACATATCGCGAGACAGCCTGTGTACCGCCGTACGATCCTCAGAGGTCAGCGCGGTCAAAATCTGATTGACCGGCGCATCCATATTAAACGGGACACTTTTTGTCTTGTTGGGGTCGGCCTGATAAAACCAATAGATCCTACGGGCAAGCTGATTGTTTTCATAGTGGGACAGGCGGGATTTTTCCAGTACGTTGAGGTATTTCCCACTGTCGATCAGTTCATGGACGCGCTTCTGCGCTTGGTTCCAGTTGAGTTGAATGGTGGCGTAGCCCTTAAAGCCGGATTCATCGTCCGCACGGGTGAATTTGATCCCCTTACTGCCGTGGGATTCATCGTAGCCCATGAAGGCGGACCCGCCCTCACCATACGCCTCCCGCAAAAACTTGGCGCACTCCTGGGCATTGTGGCCCTGCACGAAGTAAGAATAAATGCCGAATTTACTGTCCTCATAGCTGCCGCCCCGCAGAAGCAGTTGATCGATTTCCTCCTCGGTGATAAAGCTGGCCCTGGCAGGGGCGAAGCCCTCTACCGCGCGAAACTCCTCGCGGGGCGTGAACAGATTTACCACATCGACCAGCAATTTTTGGGGGTCGTGGATACGCCTGTAACGCAGCAGCGTTGGGTCACTGTCATACGCTCCCACAAAGTCGGCCAGCTCCTGTGCGATCTGCTGGCGGCTGGCCGGGTCTTTCAGCAGCTCGGCTATCTCCTGTGTATCGTCTGGGAAGCCCTTTCCCAAGAAGTGCTGGGAAACCGTGGGCAGGAAGTTTCGCTCTCTGGCACTGTCGCTGAAATCCTGACGGAGGTGCCACAGCTTTTCCGCCAGTTCCCGGTACTCGTTGCCCTCAGCCCCGTCGATCTTCTCCTGGGCGGCATACTGCCCGTTCCGCAGGAGCTTGGACACCAGGACGGCGGCGTTCACCCAGGCGACCAGCGTACTGCCGGGGCCGAACGCCGAGCGTCCCTGGGCAATGCGAAATCCCTCCTGGCTGAACCACAGGGCATAATCCTGCCCGCCGATGGACACGCCTTTGCCTCCCTCGCCAAACTCCCTCCCCATGAAGGAAGCGGCGGCGGACCCGGTGGGGCCCTTCTGGAAAAACGCTACGACGCGCTCAATGCTGTGCTGGCCGTTGCCGCCGCAGGTCAGGGCCCGCCCAATGACCGACTCCGGCACCTGTTCGGCGGGAATGGACATCTGCCTCTGGGCCTGCCGCTCCTCCGCCTGGATCTGGACAATGCGTTCCACCTGTTCTTCCACCGGGGGGAACAGATGGAATTGGGAGAGGTCAGGGCCTTTCGTCTGCGCTTTCACATCGTCCGCAGACGCGGAAACGGCGGGCTGTCCGCCCGCCGTCTGTTCAGCCGCTTGGTTTACTTGTAGACGATCTCCGTCAGCACGATCTCCTCCGCCTGCTGCGTGAAGCTGTTCACCGCTTGCACCCAGCCCATCTGATCCCGCGCTTTCATGGCCTCGTTCACGCTGTTCCGCGCTTTCAAGTCGGCCACCATCCGATCCACCTGCTCCCTCGCCTGACTGTCGATCTCCCGCAGATGGGGCTCCAGCCGCCCGGTCAGCAGCATGGAGGTGTACGTCCCCGGATGATGGTCCATCAGGAAGGTCTGCCGCAGCATCCCGTACTTGCCCAGGGGCAGCTCCTCTATCTCGCCCTCCCCATCCATCACCAGGTCCGGGATCAGGTAATCGCCCGCCCGCTTGTAAGTCAGCTCCTTCATCTTGACCGCTCCTTTCTTTGCTTTCGCGATTTACATTGCTAAATTCTTTTGCATCCTCAGTATACCCCATCTCCCGAGAAATTGCAAGAGGATTTTCCAAATTTTTCTTGCTCGTTTTCGCCTGTCCCCGGTCCCAGGTCTTGACCGCCCTGCCGATTTCGTTCAGGAGGTCCATGGAAACCCGGCTGGCGGCGCTGCCCAGGTGGTGGAGAACAGCGGGTGTAGAAAACTCGGTGATTCCCGTCAAATCGCTGTCCTCCATGAACTCGCTGGGGTCCAGGCCGCAGCGGGTGAGAACGGCATACTGGACGCTGGCGGTGAGCACGTCCCGAAATCGGACTTCCAGATTGAGTTCGTCCAATTGCTCCAATAGACTGTGCCGCACATCGTAGGCTAGATCAGTCAAATGATCCCGATAGATCTCGTTCACCGCCCGCGCCGCCAGCTCCATGAGCTGTTCCCCGATGTCCCCGTCCTCGGCGGGGCCGTACCGCCGTTCCAGCGCCTCCAGCACAGTGGAGTGATGGTCCTCCCGCATTTCCCATAAATAGGGCGTTTTGGACCCCTGTACCGGGCGGGTGTCCGCCACGTCAAAGACGTATTCCAGCGAGGGCCTGCCCCGCCTGTCCTTGCGGATGAGGGCAATGCCCTTGGAACGGGGCTTCACCCAGCGCCGCATGGCGTTGTTCCACAGCTCCATGCTGGCGCAGGCGGTGGCGTCTGGGCGCTGGGCGTAGATTAGGAGCTGTTCGTCAAAGGGATATTTCTAAAGATGTTGTCAAGGGGGAATTTGAGATTCGTGCTCCATTGTTGCAAAAACTGCTTTCACCTATAATTCCTGTTAGAGCTATTGGAACTGACAGTAGACCAAAAGGGAGTGCGAGGGTAAAACTGCTCACCCTCGCACTCTTTTTTGGGGGACTTACTGTGTATCTGTGCCTGCTTTGCTCAACCCCAGTATCTGGGCCAGATAGTCCCCAAACGCCTTGCTGTCGGAGGACATGTCGTTAATCATGTCATGTCGGAGGAAGATCCGTTCCTCCCCCTCCACCCAGAAGAAGAGCATGTCACAGCCGGGGTAGCCGGGGGAGACCCAGTTGTCCTCGGTGAGGTACTTGCCCCCAGCCAGCACTACCTTCTCTGGGGTGGTGGTATGGAGCTCATAGTTAACACTCCAACACTCCACAGCGGAGCCCCCCTCGTCCCCGGTGTAAAACAGGGAGAAGCTCTCCAGCCTCCAGTCGTCGTAGACCTCCTGGGGGTAGTCCTCGTCCTGCCAGCCCCTGTGCCGCCAGGTGCCGTCGGGCTGGGCCTCCAGGACTTCCTGCTCCACAAAGTCCCGGGCGGCGGTAACCACCTCAGCGGGGACATATTTGTCAATGCCGTCCACCATATGGTCGTGGTGGGGCTTCTCCTCCTTGTAGAACAACAGCCGCCCGCCGTCGAAATAGAGGTGGCAGGGCATATACCGTTCGCCGCCGTAGGCGCTGACAGACAGGCTCTTGGAGTAGCGGTCCCAGGCGCTGTAGTCCCAATATTCCAGCGCGGGATAATTCTCCTGGACCAGTTCCTTCAGATCGGCCCGATAGAGCTTGCCGTCCCGCTGGAAGAAGAGCTCTTCCTCGGCGGCCAGCTCGTCGGCACCGTCCCCGTCTAGGTCCAAGGCCATGGGCATGTCAAACCCGTTGCGGGTACGGGCTATGATAACAGGGGCACCGTCCCCGGTGAAGCGGAAGTAGTCCACAATGGTGCCGTAGGTATGGGGGCCGGTTTCTCCGGAGTAGCGGACGGTGAAGCCGTCATACCCGAACAGATCGTGGAAGAAGAACACGCTGGCCCCCTCGTCCAGTCCGGCGAGGAACACGTTCATGGTGTCCCCCTCCCGGATGGCAGCATTAATGATACCCTTTCTGTCCCGGTAGACCACCACGCTGTGGCCGTCGATGTTCCAGTTTTCTAGTCGGTTCTCATAGATGTCCTCAAAGTCGTCCATCCGCTTCTCCAGGATGACGGCGGGGGCCTCATAGGGCTCTAGGCCGTCCAGAGAGATGACAGTCTCCGGCTCTCCGGCGGGGAAGAGGGTGGGGATGACGGGTTTTTCGCATTCCTGATTGGATTTGAACCACCAGCTCCCGTCCTCCTGCTCCTCCAGGGTGACGCAGGTCCACTCGCTGCCGCTGCCTTGATAGAGCTTGACCGTCTTTCCCTCCCGGGTGCCCAAAATGAAGTCCAGCCCGCCACAGTAGTTGGTGTCGCCGTGCATAAAGTAGTAGGCGTCGTAGTCCGGGGAGTAGGTGAACTGGTCCAGCCCAACTTTGTTGGTCTGTTCCAGCGTCAGTCCGGTGTATTGGGTCAGGACACAGTCCATCTCCCCGGCGGTCAGCTTGTAGGCGGGGCAGGGCTGATCCTCACGGCTGTCATAACCAAGGACCGCTTGCAGTTCCTCATTGCTGAACTCTGTATTACCCTCGCAGTAAAACAACTCGTAGAGGTCGATGTTCTCCGGGCTGTCGTAAGAAAACCACGGACTGCCAAACTGATTGGTAATGTTGTAGGGGACGTAGCCACCACTAGTGGGGGTGCTGTTGAAGAACCGCTCGTTGAAGAAGCGCAGCTCCTCCCCGGTGAGGGCCTGCAAGCCAGTGTTCTCCTGGGGCTGGGAGAGGGAGGCGTCGGGAGTCCTGGCCTGGGTGAAGGTGCAGGCGGAGACCATCCCCACCAGCAGGGCCACGGCGATTCCAGCCGCCATGAACTGCCGGGGCTTCTGGGCAATGCGGCGAAAGCGGTCTTTCAGCTGTTTCTTCCCCGCCGCCATGGTGGTGGCAGCCAGCATGGGGCTGCCCGGCCGCTTAACCGGGATAAGGGAGAGCAGCGTCTGGCCATAGGGGACGCGCTCCCCCTCCCCCAGCCGGGCTAGGGCCCCCTCGTCGCAGGCCAACTCGCAGTCGGTCCTGGCTGCGGCGGAGGCCGCCCACACCAGCGGGTCGAACCAGTACACCGCCAGACACACTCCCCGCAGGAGGGACCACAGGTGGTCCAGGTGCCGGGCGTGGGTCTCTTCGTGGGCCAGCACATGGCGCAGCCGCTCTGGGGAGGAGACAGCGGCGGGAGTCAAGTAAATTGCTGGCCGCAACAGCCCGAACAGGCAGGGGGAAGACAGGCCCTCCTCCACCAAATAGACTGGCAGGGAGCACCTCTCCACAGACCAGAGCCTTCGGGTCCGGCGCAGTTTCAGCCAGAAAAGGGTGTTGACGGCCAGCAGATACAGCCCCGAGAGGGTCCCCCCCGCCAGCCAGAATTGCAGCAGCACCATCCTGGCAGACACCCTCTTGTACTGAACGGCGGTATCCTCCGTCCGGGCCACCCACACCGATTCCCCCTCGGCAATCTCTGCCCGCTCCGGGGCCAGATCGGGGGCGGCTGGGTGGTCGGCCAGGGGGGCCCGTGCTACCGGGACATAGACGGGGCGGGCGTCGATGTTCCGGGCCACCGTCTGCTCCACCGTCCGGGCGGCGGTGAGGACGGAGAAGTCCACCGCTGGCAGGCTCACCGGCACCAGCAGCCGCAGCAGGACCAGCGCCCACAGAGCGTACTGCACCCGTCGGGATAGGCTGTTCTGGAATGCTTTCCGTAGTGCCAGTAGCACCAGAATTAGCACCGACGAGGTAATTAAAATCTCAGTCATGGCTCTCCTCCTTCGCTTTTTCCAAAATGGCCGACAGCTCCTCTAGGTCCTCCCGGGTCAGGGGGCGGCTGTCCATCATGGCGTTGAGCATGACACCTATGCGCCCGTCGAACACCTTATTCAGGAAGCGGCTGGCTTCCCGCTGCACCGCATCCTCCTGCCGCAGGACGGGAGAGTAGACCTTGGCCCGACCGTTGCTCTGATAGCGCACAACTCCCTTTGTCTCCAGCCGGGAGAGCATAGAGATAACAGTGTGTCTGCTCCAGCCGGTGCCCTCTTTCAGCGCCCCGGTGAGCTGGGCAATCGTCATGCTCCCGGAGGACCACAGCACTTTCATCAGCCTCCACTCCCCATCGGACAGTTCGGTTTTCATAGTAATCCCTCCTTTGCTTAGTAAGCAAATGTCTACCTACTACAATGGTAGCATAACAGAATAGTAAGCAGTTGTCAACCCCCATTGATTAGGGAACAGTACAATTTGTTGTAGCAAGCAATGCGCCGGTATATACCCGGCGCGTGCTTGTTGGTGGCTGACCGCCC
>ERZ779626.1340-NODE-1340-length-10953-cov-5.392824_pt1 | contig 10953 bp, 12 predicted proteins | sample MGYA00514209_ERZ779626 | MGnify/ENA primary metagenome ERZ779626 (study PRJEB29562, sample SAMEA4376713) | mouse gut metagenome | isolation source: Cecum | study: EMG produced TPA metagenomics assembly of the A DSS colitis mouse model was used to assess the...
TTATACGCGCCTGTATTTATGTCGGCGCAAATGCGGGGCAAGTTTGTCGTCGTTCAAGATCGGGAAATTTTCGTAATCCGTATCATTGCAACGACGGGAATATATCGGGACGCGTCGATATTGCGGCAAAACTTGTACGGTCATTCTTCCGTGCAAATATTTCAATATGGAATATATATTCTAATAATTGGCTTAATTTATAATAAATTAGATCAATTATCATAATAATTTGCGTCAATTTCGTCTCTGAATAAATTCCGACGCTTGTCATACACTACTCCCGACTACGAAGTAGGAGTGTGTTGTATGAAAAAGAAATTGATCCTGTTATTGACTTTGATAGGAGTCGCGGCGGCGTTGTGCGCATTGCCGACATGCGCCGCACAGGGAAATGCCGATGCGGACGGATGCTTTTCGCAATTTTTGAGCGACGCCGTGACGGGAACCGAATTGTACAGCTATCGCGCGGACGAAAAACATCAGATCGCCAGCATGGTGAAGATCATGACGGCGACGTTGACTTTGGAAAGCGTGGCGTGCGGCGAACTTGCGATGGATGAAATGTTGACGATTTCGCAGACGGCTGCGGGAATGGGCGGCAGTCAAATGTTTTTGGATGCCGGTCAGGCTTATCCGGTACGCGATTTGCTGAAAGGTTTGATCGTCGCGTCTGCCAACGACGCTTCCGTTGCGCTTGCGGAACGAATCGACGGATCACACGAAGCGTTTGTCGCGCACATGAATACCCGCGCGGCGGAATTGGGGATGCGCAACACGGTCTTTTGCAATGCGACCGGCTTGCCTTCCGATCAAGAGCAGTATTCTACGGCGCGCGACGTCAATATCATGACGCGACAGCTGATGTCGCATCCCGAATATTATGAATTTGCGCAAATTACGTTGGAAGATTACGTGCATCCGAGCGGACGCGTGACGCAGCTGACCAACACCAACAAGCTGTTGCGCGCCTATCAGGGATGCGTCGGCGGCAAGACCGGATTTACGAACGAGGCGGGGTTCTGTCTTTCGGCGTGCGCGGAGCGCAATCAACTCCGTACGGTCGCGACGGTAATCGGCGCGCCGGACAGCAAAACGCGTTTTAGAGCGGTGTCCCGATTGTTCGACTATGGATTTGCCAACTATTCGAATACGGTTGTCTGCAAGGCGGGCGATCCCGCGCAGACGGTATGCGTCGGCAACAGCCGCGTCAAACAGATCGAATGCACGCCCGACTGCGATTTGTCGATCCTGACGAAAAAGGGCGAGAGCGCGCAGGAAGTTCGTTACGATCTGCCGCAGTCGGTCAAAGCGCCGATTCGCAAGGGAGACGTGATCGGCACGGCGTCCGTTCAGGCGGGCGAACAGGTATATACCGTCAATCTGATCGCGATGCAGGACGCGCCCAAATACACTTGGTGGGAAGCGCTGCGCGAAATCGCGGGGCAATGGTAATTCCGATCCGACGATCCGCAGGATGCAAGACGGATGCAAACCGACCGTATATTCGCGGTCGGTTTTTGCCGTTGCGAGACGATGGAAAGCGGCGCGTTGGAATCGACGTTCGGACGGCGCAGATCCGTATATTTTGTGTAAAAGATTTTTTTGACTGCCATATCTTGTGCGATTCTATTGACGCGCGCGCAAAATTTTGATATATTATATCCTAATATCGGATGTATGAAAATTCCGGTTTCGGAGAGATACTTATGAATGAACGCGCGACGATGAAAATCAATTCGCAAGGCAAGCTGGAGATCGGCGGCATTCCGGCGTCGGATCTGGCGCGGCGGTACGGAACGCCGTTGTACGTGATGGACGAGACCTATATTCGGCAGGTCGTTCGCGCGTATCGCGATACGATTGCGCGCACATACGGCGACGGCAATATGGCGTACGCGTCCAAAGCGTTCAGTTGCAAGGCGATTTACCGCATTATGCAGGAAGAAGGCGCATGCATCGACGTCGTGTCGGGCGGCGAGATCTATACGGCGAAAGCCGCGGGATTCGACCTCTCTCTCGCGTATTTTCACGGCAACAACAAGCTGGAAGAAGAGATCGAATTCGCGTTGGAGAGCGGCGTAGGGACGTTTGTCGTCGACAGTTACGACGAGATCGAGATTTTGGAGCGTCTGTGCGCGGCGCGCGGCACGCGGCAAAAGATTTTGATTCGCGTCAATCCGGGCGTGGAGGCGCACACGCATACGTTCGTGCAGACTGCGACGGTGGACAGCAAATTCGGATTTTCCGTCCGCAGCGGAGAGGCGCTCGACGCGATTCTCGGCGCGGCGAGCAAGTCGCATCTGGATTTTGCCGGATTGCACAGTCATATCGGGTCGCAGATTTTCGATAAGCAGGCGTTTGTGCTGGCGGTCGACGTGTTGACGGATTTTGCCGCGACGTTGGAACATACGCACGGGATCGCTGTACGCGAGTTGAATCTGGGCGGCGGTTTTGCGATCCACTATACGGCGGAAGATCCGCGCTACAATGTCGAAGAGTATTGCGAGTATGTCCGCAATCTGACGCGGGCGCTGGAATCCGACGTCGCGCGCAAGGGCATTACCAGGCCGTATTTTATGATCGAACCGGGTCGCAGCATCGTCGGGGAAGCCGGCGTGACGCTGTACACGGTCGGCGCGCGCAAGGAGATTCGGGACGTGCGCACCTATTTGGCGGTGGACGGCGGCATGTTCGAAAATATCCGTCCCGCGCTGTACGACTCGCGCTACGAAGTCGTGTTGGCGGACCGTGCGTTCGATCCGATTGAAGAGACGGTTTCGGTAGCGGGCAAATGTTGCGAAAGCGGCGATGTGCTGTATAAGGACGTCGCGTTGCCGAAAGCGCGTCGCGGCGATGTGTTGGCGGCGTTTTCGACCGGAGCGTACGGATACGCGATGTCAAGCAATTACAATCGAAATATCACGCCCGCGGTCGTATTCGTCCGCGACAAAGAGAGCTATGTCGCCGTGCGCAGACAGACGTACGACGATTTGATCCGCAACGATCAATAATTTCTGTCACGGAGTTGCCATGTTATCGATTCTGACATCCGGATACGAAGCGCGTCTCGTTTTTCTAATGGCGATCGCGTACGTGATTGCGATTTTGGGCGCGATTATTCTGCACGAATTGGCGCACGGACTCGTCGCGTATTGGAACGGCGATCTGACGGCGAAGATGCGCGGCAGACTTTCGCTCAATCCGCTCAAACACTTGGATCCGATCGGATCGCTGATGTTGTTGGTCGTCGGATTCGGATGGGCGAAACCGGTGCCGATCGATTCCCGACAATTCCGGCATTTCCGCAAAGGCATGATTACGACCGCGCTGGCGGGCGTCGCGACCAATCTGATTTTGGCGCTGATTTCGTTCGGCGGATTTGCGATCGTCAACGCCGTCGCCGGTCCGCAGACTTTGACGCAAGGCGCTTATTACGCGGTTCGCTTTTTTCAATATTTGTTTTTGTACGGCGCGACGATCAATCTGACGTTGATGGCGTTCAACTTGATCCCGATCTATCCGTTGGACGGATTCCGAATTGTCGAGACGTTGGCAAAACCCAACAACCGCTATGTGGAGTTCAATTACCGTTACGGCAACTTTTTGTTGTTGGGACTGCTGGTTGCGAGCACGCTGCTGGGCTATATTACGCCGTATCTGAACATTTTCTCGTTGTATATCAACGGTGTGATTCGGTTGTTCGGCATGATATTTCACGTAGGATTTTAGCGGGGGAAGTATGGCAAACTATTTTGAACATCACGCAAGCAGCGTCGTACAATTCAACCTGTTGGACTTCGAAGGTCCGATCGAGTTGTTGTATACGCTGATCGTCGTCGAAGGCAAGTACGATATCGAGACGTTCCCGTTGTCCAAAATCACCGAGCAGTATTTGGAATATATGACGCAGGTCGATCAATTGGACATGGACGTCGCGTCCGACTTTGTATCGATTGCGGCGACGTTGTTGGAAATCAAATCGCGCGACTGTCTGCCCAAGGAAGAAGAGGAATTCGCGGAAGAGTACGACGATATGGAAGATCCGGAAGAGTCGTTGCGCGCGCGCATTATGAAATACGCGCTGTTCAAGGAACAGGCGGAGAAACTCAAAGTCTACGAACAGCCGAACAAGTTTTATCGCAAACCTGTCTTTTCCAACGCAGACGCGTTGTTGGTGATCCGTCGTTTCAGTTTCGATAAGCTGATCGACGTGTACGGGCAGATGCTGTTGCGTCTGAACGAAGAAGAAAAGGAATTGGCGATCAAGAAGATCCAAAAAGATCCGTTTACGGTTGCGGACAAAATGGCGTACATAACGGACAACATCGTCAAGCGCAAGCTGATGATGTTTCGTGATCTGTTCGGATTGCATCCGATGCGCAGCGAAGTGATATCGACGTTCCAAGCGTTGCTCGAACTGATGAAAAAGCAGGTCGTCAAAGCGGCGCAGGATCGCATGGAAGGGGAAATCTATTTGCAGCTCAACGAAGATTTCGATCCGACCGCCGTCGATATGCGCGAATTGACGAAGATCGAGGAGGAACAAGCATGAAGAAGTTGACGCAGATCGTGGAAGCGATCGTATTTGCGGCGGGCAGTCCGATCGCCAGAGAGGAAATCCTTGCAAAATTGCCGGAAAAGGTCAGCCGTAAGGAACTGAACGCGGCGATCAACGAGTTGGAAGCGCGTTACAGCGGCGAGAGCGGAATCGTATTGGAAATTTTCGACGAAAATCTGCAATTCGCATCCAACAGCGCGTACGGCGAAATCGTCGCGGAAGTCTTACAGCCGGTCAAAGAAAAAGAATTGACTAAAATTCTGCTCGAAGTATTGGCGATCATCGCGTACCAGCAGCCGATCACGCGCGGCGAGATCGAAGATATCCGCGGCGTCAGCGCCGATTATGCGATCAACGTGTTGACGCGCGTCAATCTGATCCGCGCTTGCGGCATCAAACAGGCGCCCGGCAAACCGGTCCTGTACGGTACGACGGACGAATTTTTGAAGCGCTTCGGACTGCGGTCGTTGGACGAGATGCCCGATTACGGCGAAGTCATGCGCCGTCTGATCGAGTACGGCAACTTCAATGCGCAGACGGAAGGTCTGTATCGGGAAGTCGATCTGGCGGACGATTTCGACGAGCCGACCGCGTCGCAGTTGCAGCAGGAAGCGGAATTGGAGCAGTTCTTGGGCGGAGAAGACGCGATGCCGTTCCAATCGGGCGAACAGGTCATGACGTTCGAAGCGGACGACGAAGTCGCGGCGGTCGCCGCCGATGCGGACGAAGACGATGAGGACGACGAAGAGTTCGACGACGCGGAAGAGACGGAAGACGAAGAAGAAAGCGACGGCGAGTTTATCGAAGTTTGAGCGGCGGATCGGATACATAGATTCGACATACGGGCACACCATAGCAATATGGTGTGCTTTTGGATTATTGCGGGCTTGATCGCCGCGATTTTGACGATATTGACTTTGTATTTGCGCTTCGGCGGCGTTACCGTCCGCATCTATGCGGATTTGACCCAACCCCTGTTTCGACTGCAAATTTCGACGTTCGGAGAAAAGATTTGGTTAAGATGGTTTGCGTTCGAGTGCAACGGCAAACTGTATGCCCAACGCAACGCGCATGCGTTGCGTCCGATTGGTCCGATCCGATCGGACGATGAAGCGCAAGACGCACGGTCCGCGCACCCGTCTCGCGCGTACGGCGAACGAAAAAAGCGATACCGCGCGTTGGTCATGCGCACGCCGATCAAGATCCGTCGCGCGTATTGGAACGTCGCGCTCGGTCCGAATGCGGGCGCCGCGATTGCAAGCGGTGCGATCGGAATCGGCATGCAGTGGTTGCAAACTTGGTTGGAGCAATCCGGCAAAGCGTCCGAATGTCGCATGCAGTCTTTCTATACGCATGAGCGTTTTGCCTGCGCGGCAAACGCGCTTGTGCAAGTGCGGTTTTGGCTGCCGCTGATAATCGTGCACGCATTGCGCATACTAGTTGCAAAAAGGAGATTACAGGCATATGATTGACGAATCGTTACAAGATATCATGCAGACGACGATGGAGCATCTCAAAAGCGTCGTTGCGACCGAGCACGTCACGGGCAAGCCGATCGTCGCCGAAGACGGTACGATGATCATACCGTTGCACAAAATTTCGGTCGGCATCGTATCGGGCGGCGGACAGATGGGCAAGCACGAATCCAAATCGCAATTGGCGATGCCGTTTGCGGGCGGCGGAGGCGGCGGCTTGAACATTACGCCGGTCGGATTTTTGGTCGTGGATTCCGACCAAAGAAAACTGATGAAACTCAATGCGGAACAGGAGGGAGACAAATGGACGGATATGATTTCCAACGTCGTGCAAATGTTGCGACCCAAGCGCAAAAAGTAAGTTGCATTTTGATGATCGCATGCGCGATTTTGCTGGCGTTGACGCTCGGCGTATGGACGGGCGCGCCGCATGTCGCGGCGCAGGGCAATCGCGAATCGGGCTATTGCGTGATCGAGCAGGCGAGCGGAAGAGTGCTGTACGAATACAACAAGGACGCGCGTCTGGAAATGGCGAGCACGACCAAGATCATGACCGCACTCGTCGCGTTGGAAACGCTCGATCCGGATGCGCAGATCCGCGTGGACGATCGGGCGATCGGCGTGGAAGGATCGTCGATCTATCTGCGCAAGAACGAGATTTGGACGGCGCGCGATCTGTTGCACGGTCTGATGTTGCGCAGCGGCAACGACGCTGCGGTCGCGCTTGCGATCGCGTCCTGCGGCAGCGAAGAGGCGTTTGCCGTGCGTATGAACGAGACGGCGCGCAAGATCGGTTTGGAACAGACGCATTTTACTAATCCGCACGGATTGCACGATGACGAGCATTATACGACGGCGTACGAGCTGGCAAAGCTGTCGGCGTACGCGATGTCCAATCCGGAATTTCGCGCGATCGTCGGCGCAAAGGTGTATAAAGTCGCCGCCAACGAAACGCATCCCGAGCATTATTTCGCCAACAAAAACAAGATGCTCGCAAGTTTCGACGGCGCCAACGGCATCAAGACGGGCTATACGACGCATTCGGGACGCTGTCTGGTCAGCGCCGCGGAGCGGGACGGCATGCAGTTGATCGGCGTCGTGCTCAACTGTTACGATATGTGGAATCAGAGCGCGCAGATGTTGGAAAACGGTTTCCGCAATTATCGCAACGTCAAACTCGGCGAAGCGGGCAAAGCGTTGTTCCGCGTCGGCGAAGGCGAACATGCCGCGGCGGTCGGCTTGGAGACGGACATCGTCTTCCCGTTGCGAACGGACGAAGATTTGGACTTCCGCTTTACGATTCGTCCGCACAAGGGTTTGCGCTTGCCGCTCGCGCAGGGACAGGAAATCGGACGCGTGGAAATATCTCGGGAAAATCGCTTGCTTTTTTCGGCGAAACTCATTACTATGAATGCAGTAAACGATGCGGGAGTCGTGCTGATGCTGTCCAACCTATGCGGCAATTTGCACATCGAAAACAATGGCGGAGAGATTGAACAAATATTTAGCGTCGAGCGGAATCGCTTCCCGACGCGGCGCGGATGAACTGATCGCGCAAGGGCGCGTGAAAGTCAACGGTAAGTTGATCGATCGGCTCGGCGCGACGGTAAAACCCGATATCGACACGGTCACGTGCGACGGCAACGTCGTCAAGCCGGTCGCCAGTCACTCTTACGTGTTGTTTTATAAGCCTAAGGGTTGCATTACGAGCGTGAGCGACGATCGGGGCAGAAAGACGATATTCGATTATATCGATCTGAATATTCCGGGGCTGGTGCCGGTCGGACGGCTGGACTACGATACGGAAGGGATGTTGATCCTGACCAACGACGGCGATCTGGCGTATGCGTTGACGCATCCGTCCCACGAAGTCCCCAAGACGTACGCGGTGCGCATTCGCGGCGAAATCGTCGAAAGCGATCTGGCGACGTTGCGCAAAGGCGTCGTGATCGACGGCAAAAAGACGTCGCGCAGCAAAGTCAAACTGCTCAAATATCAGGACGGGGAATCGCAGTTGCAAGTCACGATTACGGAAGGGCGCAACCGTCAGATCCGCAAGATGTTCGAAGCGGTCGGCAAGGAAGTCGTGTTTCTCAAACGCATCGCCGTCGGACAGTTGCGATTGGGCGGATTGGCGCGCGGCGGTTATCGCTTTTTGCACGACGCGGAAGTACAATATTTGAAGACGCTTTGAGCGATCGGACGCATGCGGGACATGCGTCTTTTTTATTGCGGTCGGATCGAAAAATTTTTAACGAATTTCGTCGGCAATTACGTTGAATTCCTTGCAAATCGTTTCGCGTTCCTATATAATAAGTTTTGAATATTTTATTTAGATTCAATATCAACTTACGGAGGTTATCTATGAAGAATCAGGAACTCTTGAAAAGTTCGTCCGCGATCGACAAAGCGACGTCCAAAGTGCGCGCGTTTATCGATGCGATCGTAGACGGCGAGAGTTTTGTCGAGACCGATGTTTTTTTGACCGGCAAGAGTTTTGACAGTGCGGCGGAAGCGTTGGGCGAAGGGGTCGTCACGGGGTATGCGACGATCGGCGGTCGTCCGGTGCACCTGTTTGCGCAGAACTCGGAAGTGCTCAAAGGCAGTCTCAGTCTTGCGCATGCGGCGAAGATCGTCAAAGCGATGCGTCGCGCGATCCAATCCGAGACGCCGTTCCTGTCGATTATCGACAGCTGCGGCGCGCGCGTCGGCGAAGGCGCGAGCGTGATGGAAGGTTATGCGCAGATCTTGGCGGAGAGTTTCCGTCTGGGACGCGAAGTGCCGCATTTCTGCGTGGTCAAAGGGACTGCGGTCGGCATGATGGCGACCTACGTTGCGGGCGCGGATTTTGCGTTTATGTCCAATGATGCGATCATGTCCGTCAACGCTCCGATGTATCTGGCGGCGCAGACCAAGTCGATGCCCGTCGATTACAAGAAGTTGATCGGATATTCGGCATACAAGCAGGGGAGCGATCTGGCGCAGTTTTCGTATAGCGACGCGCAGGATTTGTCCGCGCAGTTGCGCAAGCTGATGGATATGGTTTTGCCCAACGAAGAAGACGAAAGCGACGACGACGCCAACCGCGTGGATCCGCAGTTGGAATCGGCGAAGGACGCCGCGGGACGCATTGCGTCCGTCTGCGATCTGGGGCAGGTGTTGCCGTATTGCGACGACTACGCGTCCGACGTGCGTTGCGCGATCGCGAAGATCAACGGCATTACCGTCGGCGTTTTGGCGACGCAAGGCGATTATATCGGCGAAGACGGCTTGGACAAGGCGACGTCTTTCGTCGGCAAACTGGAAGCGTACGGCTTGCCGCTCGTGACGTTGGTCGACACGCTCGGCGTCAACCCGACGCTGGCGCAGGAGAAAGCGGGCATTGCGAAAAAGGCAAACGCGTTGATGCAGGCGATCGAGTCCGCGGACATTCCCAAGATCGGCGTGGCAGTCGGCAATGCGGTCGGATTCGGTTATACGGCGTTGATGAGCAAAGGCATCGGATTCGGCTACACGTTGGCGACGTCCGGCGCGATCGTTTCGCCGATTTCGGGCGTGACGGCGGTCAACTCGATGATGGAAGAACAGCTTAAAAAAGCGAAAGACGTAGACAAAATGCGCGCGACGTTGGAAAAGGAATATGCGGCGTTGCAAGCCAATCCGGTCATCGCGGCGCAGGACGGTTATCTGGACAACGTCGTCGAAGCGACCAATCTCAGACCTTATATCGCGTCCGCGTTGCTGATGCTGCTCGGAATCTGAGGTGTAGCATGAAGAAAAAATTACGCATTGTGTTATTGGTCGCGATCGTGTTGTGCATGTTGTTTGTCATGACGGCGTGCGAATACGGGGAAACCGATAAACTCGGGATCGCGGACAAAAGTTTCGGCGAGCGGATTTGGATCGGCATTCAAGTGTCGTTGCTCGGAATCGGAACGGTTTTCGTCGTGTTGTTTGCGCTGATTCTGTTCGTCTCGTTGATCAAACTGATTTCGCTGATCGGCAACAAAAAGCAGCAGAAACAGCAGGCTTTGCCGCAAGCGGAGAAGGCGCCCGCGTTGCCGTCGGGCGGCGTTTGCGAGGACGACGAAGTCGTCGCGGCGATTACGGCGGCGTTGCAGGTTTATTACGAAGCGCAGAACGCGCAGTATCCGACGTCGAATCTGAGATTCAAAGTTCGGTCCATCAAACAAATCAAATAAATCATTCGGAAAAGAAAGGAGAACTCTATTATGCGTACATTCAATATCAAAGTGAACGGTAAGGCCTACGCGGTCGAAGTCGAAGAAGTCGTTTCGGGCGGCGCGGTCGTTACGCCCGTCGTCAGTTCCGTGGCAGCCGCGCCCGTTGCGGCGGCTCCGGCTCCCGCAGCTGCGGGCGAAGGCGCTCCCGTCAAGTGCGAAATGCCCGGTTTGGTCAAGAAACTTTCTTATTCCAACGGCGCAAGCGTCAAGAAAGGCGATACGATCTTGATCTTGGAAGCGATGAAAATGGATACCCCGATCGCCGCGACGCAGGACGGCGTAATCACGTATGCGGTACAGCCCGGCGCCAATGTCAATACCGGCGACGTTTTGTGCACGATCGCGTAAGGATTCGGAGGCAAAATGGCTACATTTTTTACGACCGTGCCTTCCAATTTGCTGGTAGACTCGCTCAAAAACCTTTGGAACAGCACCGGGTTTATGACCTCGCTGACTCCGATTTGGCAGAATTTGATCATGCTGGTCATTGCCGGCGTGCTGATTTATCTTGCCGTCGCCAAAGAGTTTGAGCCCAATCTGCTGCTGGCAATCGGTTTCGGCATGTTTATTATCAATATTCCGGGCGCGTACAACATCTTGTACGGCACGCTCGGGTATTCGGTGTCGTTTACGGGTACGCAAGCGCAGATCGAGGCTTTGATCTCCGCCGGTATCA
>ERZ779626.1341-NODE-1341-length-10947-cov-7.313349_pt1 | contig 10947 bp, 9 predicted proteins | sample MGYA00514209_ERZ779626 | MGnify/ENA primary metagenome ERZ779626 (study PRJEB29562, sample SAMEA4376713) | mouse gut metagenome | isolation source: Cecum | study: EMG produced TPA metagenomics assembly of the A DSS colitis mouse model was used to assess the...
CATTGTGGAGGAGCTGGTGGGCGAGATCTGGGACGAGCACGACGAGGTGGTGGAGCAGTTCCGCAAGCAGCCCGACGGAAGCTATCTCATCGCCTGCTCCGCCGATCTGGACGATATGTACGAGCTGTTTCAGCTCACCGGCGAGTGCGACGCGGCCACCGTATCCGGCTGGGTGCTGGAGGAGCTGGGCCGGGTTCCCGAGCCGGGGGACCACTTTGTGTGGGAGAACCTGGATGTCACCGTCACCCGGGCCGAGCACCACCGGGTGCTGGAGATCAAAGTGGTGGTCCTGCCCGCACAGGAGGAGGAAGGGGCTTCATAAGACCGTTCTTTTTCTTGAAAGAAAAAGAACCAAAAAGAACTTTTAGACCGCTGCGAAACGCGGTGTGATCCATTCAGTATGCTCCCGGCAGCGAAGCCGGCGAAAAAACAGCAAAAATGTGATATATGTTATTTTAAGGCCGTGCAGGAACCAATAGGTTTCTACACGGCCTTAAAATGTGGTTCATAGAATGGAGGGGCGTCTAAAAGTTTCTTTTTTCGCTTCCTTTTTTCTTTCCAAAGAAAAAAGGAAGTAGTGCCAGCGCCACCAGTGACAGGGCTGAGACCGCCCCCAGTGCCGCGCCGGGGACCAGCCCGGGGGCGGTATAGCGCAGCTCGATCTGGTGCGTCCCCTGGGGCAGGAACACGGCCATAAACGCGCCGTTCAGCCATGTGGACGTGGATGCCTCCTGGCCGTCCACATAGGCTTTCCAGCCGTTTTCGGCGGGGATGGTGGTGGCCAGGACCTGCCCCTCGCCGCTCTGGGCGGTGAGCCGGACCGTTCCGTCCCGCTCCACCGACGTGATCCGGGTGTTGTTCAGCCGCTCCACGGCCTCGTGGAGCCTCGCCTGATCCAGCTCCCACAGCTCCCCGGCCCAGGTCCCCTCGTGCCGGATGGTGACGGTACAGACCTCCCCCGCCGCCGGGGTGCACAGGTAGTGGATGGACATCTGCTCGCTCCTGCCCAGGGTCAGGACGGTTTCCTCGTTTACCAGCACGTCCCCGATTCCCTGGGCGGACAGGTCCGCGTAGACGGGTTTTCCCGTGCCCAGGAAGGTGAAGGAAGTCTCCTCCAATCCGGGGCCGGCCACGGCGGGGACGGGGGTGAACAGCTCCTGTTCCTCCCCCAACAGCCGGGAAATCAGGTCGTTTTGGCGGTCAAAGGGGGTGTCTCCCAAAAATCCCCCGGTCTTTTCAGGCTGTAGGAAGGCCAGAGGCAGCACATCCGGGTTTTTCCACAGCTTCAGCCCCCGCGCCTCGCCCAGAAGCTCATACCCCGGCATCTCATAGGGGCTGAGGGTGTAGCGGATGTTAAATAACGCGTCGGTCACCGGGGTGGAGCCGTAGCCCGAGCACCAGAACCATGCTTGGGCCAGCCCCAGGTCATGGAGCAGGTCGTTGACCTCGGTGTTGTACACGCTGCTGTAGTGGGTAACGCCGGGGTAGCCGAAGGACAGGGGGGCGTTGTGGCCCCGGTCCTCCGCCGAGTTCATCCGGCAGAACGCCCCGCCGCTGTCCGTATTGGCCAGGTCCACCAGCTGGGCGTTGGCGGTGTAGTAGTCCCAGTAGGCGCCGTAGGACTGGTAGTGGAAGATGCCGTCCAGCACGTTCAGCAGGGTTTCCGCGTTGTAGTGCAGCTCCCCCACCGTGAGCAGGAGGAAAGCCGCCGCCAGCCCCTTGGCCAGCAGGGGCCGGGGCTCCTCCTTCAGCGCGTCCAGGAGCAGGGGGACGGTTCGGTTGGCCAGATAGATGAGGAAGAAAGACACCACGAAGGACCAGCGAAAGGGGAACCAGTTGGGGTACTTGAACAGGTGCCAGATCCGGTCCAGCACCGTGGACCACAGGGAGAGGAACAAAAAGGCCAGGGCCCCTGCGCTGGCCAGCTTCTCCCGCAGGGGGACGGCCCGCAGGAAAAAATAGATCACGCAGAGGATAACCACCAGGGTTCCGCAGAAGATGTTGGGCAGGCCGCTGCTGGTGACGGTGGCCAGCTGTCCCGGCCGGAGCTGGCTGAATATGCCGGACAGGGGGCCGTACACCATGCGGGAGAAGTGCCAGCCGCTCTCCTGGAACTTGCCGTAGAACATGGCCAGGAAGGTGGGCAGCCACAGCCAGGCCGTCAGCCCCAGGGCGCAGGCCGCGCCGCCAAAGAAGCGCTTAAACACCTGGAGCAGGGCGTCCCGGTCCGGCTGGAGGGTGATAAGCCGCACGGTTAGATAGACGCAGCAGAAGATGCCGGTCATATAGGAGATGTACCAGGTGGACACAAAGCACACCGACAGGGCGGCAATGAAGGGCCCCGCGCCCCGGCCCTCCAGCACCCGTTCCAGGGCCAGCAGGATAAGGGGCAGCCAGATCACCCCGTCCAGCCACATGATGGACAGGGAGAAGGCGATGTTGTAGGACATCAGCCCGTAGCAGGAGGCGCACAGCACTGTGGTGATCTCAGCGCCGGGAAATTTCCGGGTGGAAAATACGGCGTAGCTCAGCCCCGCCAGCCCCAGCTTGAGCACCGTCAGGAACATCAGCGCCACCGGCATGTTCTCGTTGGGCGCCAGCAGGGTGAGCAGGGACAGGGGGCTGGACACGTAGTAGGAGAACACCCCGATGTAGCTGGTCCCCATGGTCTTGGACCAGGAGAAGAACAGGTCCCTCTGCTTCAGGGCGCAGAAGAACTCCACATACTGGTCGGCCATGTCGCTGATGAGGATGGTTCGGTCTCCCCAAGGGGCCATGCCCATCTTCATGAACAGCCACAGCAGCACCCCCGCCGGGATGCCAAAGGACAGCAGGTATACCATACCCCGGCGCAAATTATTCTGCTTCGTCACGGTGTTCTCCTTCCTCACGCAGGATGTAGATGGGCCGTTTTTTGACCTCTAAGTAGGTTTTGGCCAGATACTGTCCCAAAATGCCCATACAAAACAGCTGAATCCCCGCCAAAAACAGAACGATGCACACCAGGGAGGGCCAGCCGAAGGCGCTGCCGCCCCACAGGAGCTGCCGGACGACGACGAAAACGATGGCAAAAAAGGACGCCGCGCACAGCGCCAGCCCCAGAATGGAGGCCACCGCCAGCGGCGCGGTGGAGAAGGCGATGATACCGTCCAGGGCGTAGACCAGCAGCTTGAAAAAGGACCACTTGCTCTCCCCGCCGGACCGCTCCACGTTCACCGTCTCCACCCACTTGGTGCGGAACCCCACCCAGGAGAAAATGCCCTTGGAAAAGCGGTTATACTCCCCCAGGCGCAGAATGGCGTCCACCATCTGGCGGGTCATGAGCCGGAAATCCCGGGCCCCGTCCACGATCTCCGTCCGGCTCACCCTGTTGATGAGCTTATAGAACTGGCGGGCGCACCAGGACCGGATGGGAGGCTCTCCCTTCCGGTCCACCCGGCGGACGGCGGCGCAGTCGTATTCCCCGCTCTCCACCGCTTCCAGCAGCTCGGGCAGCAGCTCCGGCGGGTCCTGAAGGTCCACGTCCATGACGGCGGCCAGATCCCCCCGGGCGTGCTCCAGCCCGGCGTACATGGCGGCCTCCTTGCCGAAGTTCCGGGAGAAGGACAGCCAGCGCACCCCCGCATGGTCTGCCGCCAGCCTGCGCACAATATCCAGCGTGCCGTCGGCGGAGCCGTCGTCCACGAAGAGAAACTCCGTCTCCACCCCCTCCAAGGCGGCGCACACCGCCGAGGCCCGGGCGTAAAAGGCGCTCACCGTGGCCTCCTCGTTGTAGCAGGGGACGATGATGCTCAAAAGCGCCACGGGTCCCACCTCGTTTCATTGAAAATCATAATATTTAATTCTATCACAGACCCTTTGAGCTGTCAAATGACAGACAGCCGGAGCCCGGCGGCCCCGGCTGTCCGGCCCTCACATGGGGGAAAAGGCGTCCTTGCCCAGCAGGCACACCGGGCACACCCAGTCGTCGGGGATGTCCTCAAAGGGGGTGCCGGGGGCGATGCCGCCGTCCGGGTCACCCAGCTCCGGGTCATACACCCAGCCGCACACGCAGAGGTATTTGTCCATCTTGCCCATTTTAAATCACTCCTTTCTTGAAGGCAGTGCCAGTATGCCCGGATTTCCGGATTTCCACACAGGGAGTCGGTCCCGCCTGGTTTTTCCACGCATAGGACCGGGGATTTTTTCACATCCTTACCCCATACGGGCGGGCCGCCCCGCCTGACAATACCTATGGAAAGAGGTTCATCAACCATGAAACGAATTACCGCCCTGGGGCTGGGCCTGGCCATGGCGTGCCTGCTCAGCGTCCCGGCTTACGCCGTCCCCGCGGAGGTGACCGCGCCCTCCGCCATCCTCATGGAAAAGACCACCGGAAAGGTGCTGTGCCAGCAGAACGCCACCACCCAGTACGAGCCCGCCTCCGTCACTAAGGTGATGACCCTGCTGCTGGTGATGGAGGCCATCGACAGCGGCAATCTGGGCTGGAACGACATGGTCACCGCATCCCCCCACGCCATTTCCATGGGCGGGTCCCAGATCTGGCTGAAGGAAAACGAGCAGATGACCGTCCGGGACATGGTGAAGGCGGTGACGGTGGTGTCCGCCAACGACTGCGCCGTGGCCCTGGCCGAGCACCTGGCGGGCAGCGAAACCGCCTTTGTGGAGCGCATGAACGCCAGGGCCAGGGAGCTGGGCATGGAGCACACCACCTTCCTCAACTGCACCGGCCTGCCCGCCGCAGGCCACCTGACCTGCGCCCTTGACATCGCCCTGATGAGCCGGGAACTGATCCTGAACCACCCCGCCATCCGGGAGTACACCACCATCTGGATGGACACCCTCCGGGACGGCGCGTTTCAGCTGTCCAACACCAACCGGCTCATCTTCTACTACGAGGGAGCCACGGGGCTGAAAACCGGCTTCACCGACACGGCTCTGTACTGCCTGTCGGCCACCGCCGAGCGGGACGGCATGGAGCTCATCGCCGTGGTGATGCACGCCCCCACCTCCAACGACCGCTTTGAGAGCTGCAAGACCCTGCTGAACTACGGCTTCGCCAACTACGCCATCACCCCCGTCTACCCCGACCAGGCCATCCCCCCGGTGGAGGTGCTGCTGGGGGTCCAGGACACCGTACAGCCCGTCACAGCCCGGGAGTTCTCCATCCTGCTGGAGAAGAGCAAAACCGGGGCGGTCACCACCCAGCTGGAGGTGGTCCAGCAGGTGGAGGCCCCGGTGGAGCCCGGCCAGAAGCTGGGCGAGCTGCGGGTGCTGGTGGACGGCGAGCAGGTGGATACCATCGACCTGGTGGCCGCCCAGGAGGTGCCCCGGCTGTCCATGGCCGGCATTTTCAAGCGGATGCTGGACACGCTGTTTTTGCAGGAGCGCTGACAAAAGGCCCGCCCGGATCTCCGGGCGGGCCGTCTGTATGCCGTGGGTTCGCTCAATTCACCGGGATCACCGCGTCCCCCAGCCTGAGGGAGACCAAATCCTCCACCTCCACCGGCTCCTCGAACTTCCAGGTGGCGTAGGCTTCCCAGCGGTCCTCTCCGCCGCTCAGCGCACCTACGTTGTGATAACCGCTGGTGCTGGGCTGGGCCGTCACAGTGGAACCGTCTTTCTTGACTGCGTACAGCGGGATGTTGAACCCGCCGGAGGCATTGCTGCTCACAGTAACGCTCAGCGGGGAGACCGTCACCCGCTCCACCTGCCACCCGTCCAGCTCGCCCGTCCAGTCCAGAACAGTGGATGGGTAGTAGTCCAGTTCAAATTCGGTGGACCAGGAGCCCTCAATATCCACACCTGGCCGGGTGTAGGTCCCGTAAACCCGGACCTGCCAGCCCTGGAGCTCTTCCAGGTCCTCCCTGGTAATCAGGGGGAACAGCACGTCTATGCCGCCCTCCACGAGGGTCTCCCGAACGACAATGGATTTCACCTCATAGCCGCTCCCGTCTATAAGATCACAGTAGAGCATGCTGCTGATCTGACCGGCAGTGAGATTGGTGCCGGTTTCCATATCGAAATCAGTAATTTCAAAGGTCTCAGGGGCCACTCCATCGGCAAATTCCAGCCGGATGTGGAAGCAGCCGTCGCTGGCAAAGCCCATGGAGGAGACGCGCATATCCTCCGTTCCCTCAATATCCATGGGGGTTTGGCCCGGGGCCAGCACTACGTGCTTGTCGGGCAGGACAGAGTTGTCATACCCGGTGCCATAAACGTGGTCCGGCTCTAAAATGACCTGGTCGTCCTTCCCGGCGGGCAGACTGTCCAGTTCTTTCTCTGTGACAGAATCACAGGAGACCTTGCCATAAAGCTTGGCCGTCTGGGTGCTCAACCCTGCAATAGACAACTGGGCCTTCCCGGTAGGCCGCGAGGTGTCCATGTAATGAATCGCTGAGGAGAACAGGGCTGTCTTTGTGGCGGGGTCATAGGAGACAAGGTCGAATACACTGGTCGAAGGGCCGCCCACCACAGAGATCTCATTGGCAAAAACTGTTTCCGGGTCCTTTGCCTCCCCCGCCGTCAGCTTTCCGTCCAGCGTCAAAAATTCGTTCAGCCGGTCCTCCTCCACGTCCCGGACCGACAGATAGACCCAGGCCTCCAAATCGTCGGAAATGGCGCTGAGCACCCGCACCTCCACGCCCTGGTCGGCGCACGCCGCCCCCTCGATGGTCTGGGCGTAGGGGGCGAAGGCCCCCAGGCGGTCCTGGAGCGCCTCCCACACCGCGGGGACCGTGGCCGCTGCGGCCGCCGTCACCATCAGCGCGGCGCACACCAGCACAGCCGCCGCCTTGCCGCCCAATCTTTTTGTTTTTTTCATCTCGGCTCCTCCTTCCATCACCCTGTAGAGACGTTCCAGCTCCTCGGGCCGGGGACCCAGCTGTTCCATCTCGCGCCTATATTCTTCCTTCAACCTCGTCCTCCTCCTTCAGCTTGTCCCGCAGCAGCTCCCTGGCCCGGAACAGGCGGGATTTGACCGTCCCCTGGCTCTTTCCCAGAAGCCCGGCCACCTCGGCCACCGAATAGCCCTCGTAATAGTACAGATGGACCGGAATCCGATACCGGGCGGGCAGGGACAGCACCGCCTGGGTCACACTGCCCGGCTCCTGGGCCTCCGGGGCGGTCATGTCCTCCGTCAGCGGCTCTTCCCGCCTGCGCCAGGGCAGGCGGAACAGGTCGTTGGCGCAGTTGGAGGCCACCCGCAGCAGCCATGCCTTGGCGTGGGCCCCGCTGTCAAAGACCGGCCTGGTCTTGACCACCCGGAGAAAAACCTCCTGCATCACGTCTTCCGCGTCGGCCCGACTGCCCGTCCGGGCGTAGGCCAGACGGTACACCGCCGGGGCATACTCCCTGGCCAGCGCGCCGGGGTCGTTCCACGGCTCCTCCATAGGCTCCCTCCTCTCTGCCGTTCTGCTGTTAATACGGAATTGAGCCCCGTTTGGTTGCGTTTTTCCGAAAAAATTTGCGCGGCCTCCCCGCCGGGCATAAAAACCGCCCGCCTGGGTCAGGCGGGCGGCTGTTTGATTTATAAGCTGTCATGCCGCGCGGCTCACGACGGCTCCGCGCTTTTCACCAGCGCTTCCCCGGCCAGATAGATGTCTCCGGCTCCAACGGTCAAAATCAGGTCTCCCGGCTGGGCCAGCCGCTTCAGCTTGGCCGTCACGTCCTCCAGGGTGGGGCAGAACACGCTTCCGGGAACTTTCGCCGCCAGATCGGCGGAGGAAATCCCCACGTCGTTGTCCTCCCGGGCGGCGAAAATCTCCGCCAGCAGGGTGACGGCGGGCCGCTGGAGCACCTCCACAAAGTCGTCGAACAGCTCGTGGGTCCGGGAGTAGGTGTGGGGCTGGAAGGCGCAGAGCACCCGCTTGAAGTCCAGTGCCGCCGCCGTGTCGAACAGCGCCGCCAGCTCCCCGGGGTGGTGGGCGTAGTCGTCGCACACCTCCGCGCCGTTGTACATCCCCTTGTACTCGAAGCGCCGTCCGGGCAGGCGGAAATCCCTCATGCCGTCCTCCACCGCCCGGCCGGGCACCTTGAGGGCGATGGCGGCGGCGGCGGCGGCCAGGGCGTTTTTCACGTTGTGCACCCCCGGCACGGACAGGTCCAGGTGGGCGTACTTCTCCCCCTGGTACACCACGTCGAAGGAGCCGAAGCCGTGGTCCATGGACAGGCCCTCGGCGTGGACGTCACCCTTTTCAATGCCGAAGGTCATGACGGGCCGGGTCTCGCCCTTCAGGGTGGCCATGGTGTTCTCGTCCTCACAGTTGGCCACGATGAGGCCGTTTTCCGGCACCTTGTCGGCAAAGGCCCGGAAAGACCGCTCCACGTCGGGCAGGTCCTTGAAAAAGTCCAGGTGGTCGGCCTCCACGTTGAGGATCACCGCCACGGTGGGGAAGAAGGACAGGAAGGAGTTGCAGTATTCGCAGGACTCTAAAATAATGGTGTCCCCGTGGCCCACCCGGTGGCCCGCCTCCAGCAGGGGCAGGGTGCCGCCGATCATCACCGTGGGGTCGGCCTGGGCCGCCATGAAAATGTGGGTGCACATGGAGGTGGTGGTGGTTTTGCCGTGGGTGCCCGAGATGCAAAGGGCGTTCTCATAGTCCCGCATGATGGCCCCCCAGGCCTGGGCCCGCTCGAATACAGGGATGCGTCCGTCCAGGGCCGCTTTGATCTCCGGGTTGCCGTCGTGGACGGCGGCGGTGCGCACCACGCAGTCCGCTCCCTCCACGCTCTCGCCCCGGTGGCCGATGACCACCGGGATGCCCAGCTGGCGCAGGTGGAGAACCGTGGCGCTTTCCCGCTGGTCGGAGCCGGTGACCTTGACCCCCGTTCCGTGGAGCACCTCCGCCAGGGAGGCCATGGACACCCCGCCGATGCCCACCAGGTGGGCCCGCTTTCCCGGCTGTAAATAGTCGCGGATGTTCTTCGTTTCCATACTCATTACCCCAATATGTTCAGCGTCAAAGCGCATTTTCTCGATGAAACAACTCATTATACAATGGGCCGTGGGAAAATGCAACCACAAATCAGTATAAGCGCCTTCCTGGGGATTTAGACGGGTGGGACGGGCCGCCGGACAAAAAAACATCCTGGCGGCCTTCCGCCAGGATGTTTCCTTTCCGTTTTCTGTCGTCACGCTTCGCCTGTTCGCGACGCGCGGCTCAGCGCTTGACATCACCATCTGTCGTCCTGAAAATACAGGTTGATATCGCCCATGCCGCTCTCCAGCTCAAGCTTGTAGTCGCCCGTGCTTTTGCGCTCGACCTTGGAGCCCCGGCTGTCCCCGTTGACGGTCACATTGCCCATGCCGGTCTTGGCCTCGTAATCCCAGTCTTTTTCCAGGGAGTTTATCTGGGCCTCCACGGTGCCCATGCCGGTCTTGAGGTCGAATTTTGTGCCGCTGTACGCTTCTTCCACTGCCAGGGTCACGTCCCCCAGGCCGCTCTCCAAATCCACCTCGTCATGAGCGCGGACCTCATAGCACTTGATGTCGCCCATGCCGGTCTCGGCTTTCAGCGTTCCCAGCACCTCCAGGCCGCCGACGTGTACATCGCCCAGCCCGGTCTTGACCTTGAGCTTTTCCACCGAGGTCTCGGGGACAGTGATGGTCACATTCATGGCGCTGGCATTGATGCCGAAGGTGTTTTTGAAGTCCTCCCAGCTGTTGATCTGCACATGTCCCGCCGTGCCGCTGTCCCTGATCTTGAGCACGCCGTCTTCGACCTCCCACTTCAGGCTGTAGCCGCCCAAGGTGGCGCCCGAGCTGATAAACAGGGTGTAATCCTCTCCGGCGGTCACTGTCACATTGGCGATGCCGGCGTCTATGTCGATTTCGCTGAACGCCTCCAGGTATCCGTCCTCCATGGTCCAGAAGCCCTCTACGTATTCCGCGCCCTCCACATAGGCCTTATCCTCGAAGACCGTGTCAAACTGCGCTTCGTACTCCTGCTCCACCACCGCCGTCTCCTCCCCGGTGATGAAGGAGGCCACGTTGGAGCCAACGGAGCGCCCCGCCAGAGAGGCAACCAGCATGACCGGGATCGTGATGAGGACAGCCAGCGCCAGCGCCGCGCCGGTCAAGATCCAGGGCCACTTTTTCCGTTTGGGGGGCATCCAACTGTCGGCCTGCTGCTGGGTGACGTAGCCGCCCTCCACCGCCAGGCGGCAGGACAGAGCCCAGGGGTCGCCCAGCTCCTGGATCACCTGGGCCTCCCGGTCCGGCCCGGCCTCCTCGAAATACTCCGCGTAGTAGCGCAGGATGTCCTGCCGCTCCCGCTCGGGGACCCAGCGGGCCAGCCCCTCGGCCAGCTCAGCCAAATAGGTAAGTTTGTCCATTTTCCTCGTCCTCCTTTAAAAGCTCCTCCACACCGTCCCGGAACTGCCTCCATTCCTCCCGCCGCCGGGCCAGCTGGGTCCGGCCCACGGGGGTGATGGCGTAGTAACGGCGGTTTCGGCCCTGGTAGGGCCTGTCGTATACCTTTAATAATCCGTCCCGCTGGAGCCGCCGCAGCACCGGGTACAAGGTGGACTCCGAGATATCCAGCCGGGACTTCACCTGCTGGGTGAGAATGTAGCCGTAGGCGTCCCCGTGGGACAGCACCGCCAGCACACAGCCGTCCAGCAGCTGTGGACTCATGGCGAAAGCCATAGGACCTCCCTCCTTTCGTCGTCGCAAAGTCCGCTCAACCCTCTGTGAGCAATATTATATAGCGTATAATATTACGTTGTCAATATTGCTGGGACCGGTTTTATAAATTCTTAAAAAATGTAAGATGCTCCCAGGGGCGCGCTCACCCGGTTCCCAGATTTTCGCCTTGACAAGCGGGGAGTTCTGGTGTAAAATATGCCAGTCTTTTGTTGCAGCCGTCATAGGCTGATGTGGCTCAATGGTAGAGCATCTCACTCGTAATGAGAAGGTTGTGGGTTCGATTCCCACCATCAGCTCCA
>ERZ779626.1343-NODE-1343-length-10943-cov-14.055749_pt1 | contig 10943 bp, 10 predicted proteins | sample MGYA00514209_ERZ779626 | MGnify/ENA primary metagenome ERZ779626 (study PRJEB29562, sample SAMEA4376713) | mouse gut metagenome | isolation source: Cecum | study: EMG produced TPA metagenomics assembly of the A DSS colitis mouse model was used to assess the...
GAGCCTGTCATTGAGGAAAGCGTGTTCCTGATTGTTCAGAATATCCGGCAGGGACGCCGCCGCCCGACCAAGATGGGGGACATGGGTATGTTCTCCGGGCTGGTGTACTGCGCCGATTGCGGCGGCAAGATGTACCTTTGCCGGGCCAACCACTTCAAGCCGGAACAGGAGTATTACATCTGCTCCACCTATCGGAAAGACCGTACCTTGTGCAAGACGCACTCCATCCGCCGTGTCGTCCTGGAAGAAATCGTACTTCGGAACCTGCGGGAAGCGATCTCCTATGTGACGCAGTATGAGGACGACTTTATCCAGCGGGCGGCGGAACGGAGCCTGCGGGAGCGTGACAAGGCACTGGCCCAGAAAAAGGCTGTGCTGGCACAGTCTGAAAAGCGCATCGCGGAGCTGGATGTGATCTTCAAGAGAATTTACGAGGACAACATTTCCGGCAAGCTGTCCGATGATCGGTTTATCAAGCTGTCCCGTGACTATGAACAGGAGCAGGAGCAGTTAAAGGCCGTCGTGGAAACCCTGGGGCGGGAAGTGAAACAGCAGGAGCAGAAGAAAACCAACGTCAGGAAGTTCATTTCCGTGGTGAAGAAGTACACGGACATGACCCAGCTTGACGCCACCATCCTGCGTGAGTTCGTGGAACAGATCAGGGTGTCCGACACCTACACGACCGACGAACAGCAGAAGCGGGTGAAAATCCGGGAAATTGAGATCGTCTATAACTTCATTGGTGCGTTTGATTTTGAGGGAGCGCGGGAGCAATCCCAAACTGCCCAAGACCAAAATAATGCGAAAGTCGGCGCAGCTTGACGCTACGCCGACCCTCGCTTAAAATGTTTTCTTACGTTACCAGCCTATTTCGGCTGTCTCTTTTCATACGTCCTGCCGCGCTTACTTCAAATTGTCCTTGTTCCCGAAATACTTCTTGGTCTCTGCGGCCACCACGCCGGAGAGGGCGAACAGGCCGATGAAGTTCGGAATCGCCATGAGGCCGTTGAAGGTGTCCGCCACGTCCCACACAAAGCTGAGGGGCGACACGCAACCCACCACCACCACGGCAATGAAGATCACCTGGAAGACCCGGACCGCCTTGTTTCCGAAGAGGTACTGCACGCAGCGGGTGCCGTACAGGGACCAGCCCAGCACCGTGGAGAAGGCGAACAGAGCCAGGGCGATGGCCACGAACAGCGCCGCGAACCTGCCGCCGAAGACCGTGCCCAGGGCGGCGGCGATGACCTCGCTGCCGGGGCGGGTGCCGAAGGCAATGTCCACCCCGCTGCAAATGATGGTCAGGGCGGTGAGGGAGCAGATGACGATGGTGTCCACGAACACCTCGAAGATGCCGTACAGGCCCTGGTTCACGGGGCCCCTGGTGTCCGCCGCCGCGTGGGCGATGGCCGCGGAGCCCAGGCCCGCCTCGTTGGAGAAGGCGCTGCGCCGCAGGCCCCAGATGATGGTCTGCTTCAGCACGATGCCGCTGGCCGCGCCGCCGATGGCCTGGGGAGTGAACGCGGAAGAAAAGATCTTCACGAAGGCGTCGGGGACGTTGCCGATATGGGCGCCGATGACCACCAGGGCGAAGATAATGTAAAAGACGCTCATGAAGGGGATCAGCTTCTCCGTGACGGCGCCGATGCGCTTGATGCCGCCCAGGAGGATGATCGCCACCAGCAGGGCCAGGACAATGCCCATCAGCCACTTGAGGGCGCTCTCCACCCCGGCGGAAACCGCCGTGAAGGCCGCCACGGCCCCGATGACGGAGCCGGTGATGCTGTTCACCTGGGACATGTTGCCGATGCCGAAGGAGGCCAGGATGGCGAAGACGGCGAACAGGCCCGCCAGCCACTTCCAGCCGCCGCCCAGGCCCTTGGCGATGTAGTACATGGGGCCGCCCACCCAGTCGCCCTTGGCGTCCCGCTCCCGGTACTTGATGGCCAGGACGATCTCGGAGTACTTGGTCACCATGCCCACCAGGGCCGCCAGCCACAGCCAGAAAATAGCGCCGTAGCCGCCCATGGCAATGGCCTGGGTGGTGCCCACGATGTTGCCCGTGCCCACGGTGGCGGACAGGGCGGTGGTCACGGCCTGGAGCGGCGTCACCGCGCCCTCGCCGGCCTTCTGCTTCTGGAACATCTTGCCCACGGTGTTTTTCATGGCGTGGCCGAAATGCACGAACTGCACCCCGCCGTTGCGGATGGTGAGGAACAGCCCGCCCGCGATGGCGCAGGGCAGGAAGGTATACATCCACGCGAAGTCGTTCAGCGGGCCGGACAGGAAGCTCAAAATGCCGTTCAAAATTTCCATAATTTCCCTCCATAGTGCGGAAACGGCGGGGAACAGGAGCCCGCAAGCGCAAAAAACGGGCCCGCCCGGCGCGGCCCCGCAAAAAGCAACGTCTCCCCGGCGGACACACCCCGCCGGGAAATCGTCCTCTCTGTCCTTTTACCTGAGAGATTCGGCGGGACTCCCCCCGCCTTGCACCTTCGGTACCCGTTTCCGGGCTTCTCCAGAGCCGCATCCGTCCCCGGTCCTCGCGCCTGAGAGTTTCACTCCGTCGGCAGGCTTTCGCCGTTTCCCCGGGGATATCCTTTGCCTGTATCCAATTGTGGTATTACCTTAACACGCCCCGCCCCGGTTGTCAATCGTGCTTTTTCACAAAATGTCCGCAAACCAGAGACGAATATTCGCCAACGGCATACCGTTGGCGAATGCTCTGGCGTTTGCGCCAAAGCCCGCTGCGGCGGGCTTATTCAAAACGAAAGGAACCCCTGATGGGCTGCCCGCAAGGGGCACGCCACATCTCTAAGGCGGCAAAGCCGCCAAGAGCTGCGCAGTCCTTTCGCAGCTGTCTTCCTTTCCGATAGCTTCCAAAACACAGGTTGTCTTACAGCTCCCGCACGGAGACCACCCCGCCGGTGGCGAGGATCTCCTGCTTGAGATGGTCCACATCCAGCCCCTTGTGGAGCCGCAGGGTGAAGATGGCGCAGGCGTTGTGCTCCTCGTTGGAATGGGAGTGGATGATGCCCATGTTGAGGATTTTCAGCCCGTGCTCCCGGAACTCCTGGAGCAGCACGTCCATGGTCCGGTTGTCGCCGTATTCCACATAGAGGTTGACCTCCGGGGCGTTTTTCAGCATCCGGTACTCCACCCGGGAGAAGAACAGCTCCGCGATGAGGATGAGCAGGGTGGCGAAGAGGCCCCCCTCGTAGAAGCCGCCGCCCAGGGTCAGGCCGATGATAGCCGCCGCCCAGAGGCCCGCCGCCGTGGTCAGGCCCTTCACCCGCTGGCGGCGGGTGACGATGATGGTGCCCGCGCCGATGAAGCCGATGCCCGCCACCACCTGGGCTCCCAGGCGGGCCATGTCGGTGTACTGGCCCAGGACCAGGTACAGGTACTGGCTGGTCAGCGTGGTCATGGCCGCGCCGAGGCAGATCAGAATATGGGTGCGGAAGCCCGCCGGGCGGCGCTTGTATTCCCGCTCGATGCCGATGATGCCGCCGCAGACCACCGCCAGGGTCATCCGCAGGGCCACGGACCAGATGGTCACGTCCCGCAATCCGTCAAAGAGAGTCAACATCCCGTTCCTCCTCCTATCCGCTTAGATATCGTGGACCACATACACGGCCTCCAGCTCCGAGATGGAGGCCAGGATCTTGGCATGGGAGCCCGGCCGGTTCATCCGCAGGGAGAAGACGGCGTTGGGGTGCTGGGAGGGGGTCTGCTTGCCGTGGTCCACCTCCACCTCGTAGATGGTCACGTCCTTGGCCTTGATTCGGTTGATGATCTCCGCCACATCGTTCAGGGAGTGGAATTCCACGTAAATGTTCATGTTTTTGGCGTTTTCCACAATGTACAGCTCCACCGCGGGCAGCAGGTGGACCACCAGGAAGATCAGCAGGAAGGCCAGGCCCACGCACTCGTAGAACCCCGCGCCCACCGCCAGGCCCATGCAGGCCGAGGCCCAGAGGCCCGCCGCCGTGGTCAGGCCCTTCACTTTCTGCTGGCCCGTCACCAGAATGGTGCCCGCGCCCAGGAAGCCGATGCCGTTGATGACCTGGGCGCCGAAGCGGCTGACGTCGGTGCGGATGCCGATTTCCGCGGCCCGCTCCGCCCAGACGTGGTTGAGCATATAGGATTCGTACTGGCTCAGCAGCATGGTCAGCGCCGCCGCCATGCACACCAGCATGTAGGTGCGGAAGCCCGCCGGGCGGTGCTTCCTGGCCCGCTCCAGGCCGATCATGCCGCCGCAGAACATGGCCAGGGTCAGCCGCAGCAGCACGGAGGCTGTGTTGATCTCCCGCAGGTAATCCAATTGGTGCAGCACTGGACTCGCTCCTCTCCAAACTAAATGGGCGAAAGAAAAGGGAAGGAGCGGCGGAGCCGCTTCTTCCGTCACCTGTTCAAAACCGCTGAAAGCGTTTGCGGTGCGGCGGCCCTTCCGGCCGCTGAGTTGAAGTCATTATAAACAGTCCAGGCAGTATTGTCAACGTTTTCTGCCGCAAAAAATGGCATTTCAGCGGGTTTGACAAATAGGAACCATGGTTTTTGACGTTTTGACAGGAAGAAAAAGGCGGATAGGAACACCGTTTGTACGCAAACGTTGTCCATCCCCGTCCCCGCTTTTCAAAAGGAGCGCGGGGTCACCGGATAACGGAGAAATAGAGCCACAGGCCAAAGGGAATGATTATTTGCAGGGCCAGGATCAGCGGCACGCCCAATTGAAACGCCTTATGGAGGGTCTTGTGGTGAAAGACCTTCATCCCCAAAAGGGCGCCGATGCTGCCTCCCGCCGCCGCCATGAGAAGCAGGTTTTTCTCCGGGATGCGGCGGACGGTTTCCTTTTTCTCCTTCCGCTTGGCCTTCCACTTGTCCAGGCCGAAGGCCAGGAAGGTGATGAGATTGATGAACACCAGCCAGCAGGCCAGGAGCCCCCAGGGGGAGCCGATAACGGCGAAGAGGAAGTCGTTGCGGGCCTCGGGCAGAACGAGAGATTTTTCCCGGGAACCGGCGGAGAGAAGGGAGAGCTTCATATGGACACCTCATTTCGGAGCGGAAAAAATGGACCGGCTGGAAAACCAGCCGGTCCATTTTAACACAGGTTTCAGTTCTTGGCAAGGGCTGCCAGCTCCACCGCCGTCTTGGCGGCCAGCCGGGCGTTGTTGAACACCAGCTGGATGTTGCTGTCCAGGGAGCTGCCGCCGGTGAGCTCCTTGATCTTCGCCAGCAGGAAGGGGGTGGTCTCCTTGCCGTGGATGCCTCGGGCCTGCGCCTCGTCCACCGCGTCGGAGATGGCTTTGTTGATGACGTCCGCGTCCATGGAGTACTCCTCCGGAATGGGGTTGGCCACCAGCATGCCGCCCACCAGGCCCATGTCCTGCTTCACATAGAAGGTCTTGGCCAGGTCGGCGGGGGTGTCGATGCGGTAGTCCACGCCAAAGCCGCTCTTGCGGGTGTAGAAGGCGGGAAGCTCTTCGGTGCCGTAGCCGATGACGGGCACGCCGTGGGTCTCCAGGTACTCCAGGGTCAGCCCCAGGTCCAGGATGGACTTGGCTCCGGCGCAGACCACCATGACGGGGGTCCGGGCCAGCTCCTCCAGGTCGGCGGAGATGTCCATGGTGGTCTCGGCGCCCCGGTGCACGCCGCCGATGCCGCCGGTGGCGAAGACCTGGATGCCCGCCATGTGGGCAATAATCATGGTGGTGGTGACGGTGGTGGCCCCGTCCTTCCCCTGGGCCGCCAGGACGGGCAGGTCCCGGCGGCTGGCCTTGGCCACGCCCGCGCCGGCCTTGCCGAGATAATCAATTTCCTCAGGGGACAGGCCCGCCTTCAGTCTGCCGCCAAGCACCGCGATGGTGGCGGGAACGGCCCCGTTCTCCCGGATGATGGACTCCACCTTCAAAGCGGTCTCCACGTTCTGGGGATAGGGCATGCCGTGGGAGATGATGGTGGATTCCAGGGCCACCACGGGCTTCCCGGCGGCCAGGGCTTCCTTGACTTCGGGGGCGACGTCCAGATACTTGTTCATGTTCATGATGATGACCTCCAAAAATATAGAAATGGAAATGGATTAAGGAAGCACTGATTAAATCAACGTGTGCAGATTTGCGCCAGAAATTTCTGCTGACAAGGAAGAAAATCGCAGGAATCCTGACGGATTTCAAGATTTTCTGACGCAGTCCAGCGGGAATTTATGGCGTGAAGCTGTGTGCGGGGATTTCATCAGTGGTTCCTTAACAGATTGTCAGGCGGGGCTCAGGCGCTCTCGCAGGGCCTCCTCGCTCATGGCGGGATTGATGGTTTCCCGGCTGGCCATGGCGATGGAGGAGGCGGCCAGGCCCGCCCGGGCGGTGTCCTCCAGGTCCGTGCCCTGGAGATAGGCCCAGGCGATGGCGGCCATGAAGGCGTCGCCGCAGCCGGTGGCGTTCACCAGCTCCGCCGGGAGGCAGGGCAGCCGCATCCGGCCGCTGTGGTCCGCGGCGAAAACCCCGCCGCCCCCCAGGGAGATGAACACCCGGCGGAGGCCGGTCTCCAGCAGGGCGTCGGCGGCCCGGTTCAAGCTGTCTTCCCCGGTGATGGGCACGCCGGAGAGGAGCTCCGCCTCCAGGCGGTTGGGCTTTAAGGTGTGGAGCTTCCCCAGGACGGGCTTGAGCTTCACGGCCTTGGCGGTGGACACCGGGTCGGCGAAGAGGGGGGCGGCGCAGTTTTCCGCCAGCCACGCGATGCTCTCCTCCGGGATGTTGGTGTCCAGGACCACCACCTGGCTGGCGTCCAGGAGCTTGCGCCGCTGGGCCAGGGCCTGGGGGGTCAGGTGCTCGTAAATCTCCATATCGCTGACGGCCAGGGCCATGTCGCCGTGCTCGTCGTTGATAAAGAGGTAGGTGGAGGTCCGCCCGCCGGGGATGACGGGGGACTGGGAGATGTCGATGCCCAGCTCGCCGCAGCTGGCGGCCAGCTTCTGGGCGTTGAGGTCGTCCCCAAAGGCCGTCAGCAGCCGCACGTCCAGGCCCAGCAGGGCCATGTTGTGGGCGATGTTCCGGCCCACGCCCCCCAGGGAGGAGTGGACCGCGCCGGGGTTGGAGTCCCGGGCCACCAGCGCCGCCGCCGGGCGGCCCCCGATGTCCACGTTCACGCCTCCCACGACGGTGACGTAGGGGGCGGTCTGGACAATGTAGCCCTTGCCGGTGATATAGCCTTTCTTCATCAGGTTGGAGATATGCACGGCGACGGAGGAGCGGGTGATTCCCGCCTTGTCCGCCAGCTCCTTCTGAGAGATGAGGGGATTTTCCTCGATCCAGTTTAAAAGCTGCCGTTCCCGCTTGGTCATGGCCCACCTCCGAATAAGCATTCATTTAATCTCTTAATCTAATGCTTATTATAGCAAGTTTTTTCCCGCTGTCAAGAGGGATTCTAAAAAATTTTGGAGGGCGATTGAAGGGCTTGCAGGAGGAGGGCAGGCATGGTATCATGAAAAAAGAAAGGGGCGGTGGTTTATGAGGCAAAAACTCACGGCGGCCCAATGGACGATCCTCGTTCTGGGAATTGGGCTGATGATTTCCCTGATGGCGAATATCTATCTCTATCAGCAGAGGAACGCCCCCCTGCCCGATCTGCGGGGCACCTACTGTACCGATGCCTCGGCCCCGGGAGGGGTGTACCTGATTTTTAATGGTGAGAGCCGCTTCTGCCGCTATACCCAGACGGAGGGGGTCCTGGACGACGGGACCTGCGAGGACCTGGGTGAGGGCCGGTACGCCCTCCGCTCTGGAGAGGGCCGGGGCTTCGGGGCCGTGCAGAACCGGGACGGCGTGTACCTCTTTGACGGCGAGGAGAATTCTGTTTCCTTTTTCCCGAAGCTGAAGGAGTTCGGGACGGCGTATATGCTGTTTGCCATTCCCGGCGAGTGGCCGGAATGGCTGAAGCATCCGGTATGACAAGACACTGCCCCCGCCTCCCGGCGGGGGACTTTTTTGACCGTCCGTCCCCTTCCCGCCGCCGATGGTCCGAAGCCCTCTGGACGGCGGGGGCTTCTTTGGATATACTGAGGGCAGAGAGGAGGCGGGAGCCGTGAAAATTGACGTGACCCTGGACCCGGCGCTGGAAGAGCTGCTGGTGAAGGTGCTGTCCCCGGGGGAGACGGAGGAGCTGGCGGCCCTGCTGGAGCGGCTGGAGGACCGGCCGCCGCTGACGGGCTTCCGGGACGGCGGGGCCGTGCCCCTGGACCCGGGGGAGGTCCTGCGGTTCTACGGGGAGGACAAGGAGGTCCGGGCCCAGACCCTGGACAGGGAGGTTTACACCGTCCGCCTCCGGCTGTACGAATTGGAGGGACGGCTGGACCGGCGGACCTTCGTCCGGGTGTCCCACTCGGAGATCGTGAACTGGAAGCGGGTGACGGCCCTGGACCTGAGCCTGTCCGGGACCATCCGGGTGACCCTGGACGGCGGCGTGGTTACCTACGTCTCCCGGCGGTATGTGAAGAAGATCAAGGAGGTGCTGGGGATATGAGCAAATCCGAAGTCCGGCGGGAATTCCTCCGGCGGGCCAAGGCGGGCTTCCCCTGGGGAATCGCCCTGGTCTATCTGGTGTTTGTGCTGGGAAACGCCTTTACCATCCCCAGGCCGGAGGGCGGAAATCTGCTGGTGGTGCCCGGGGCCATGGCGGAGGACTATGGAAGCCCGGTGGCGGCGGCCCTGGCCCAGTTTTTCTGGTCCGGCCTCCTGGGGGCGGCGCTGAACACCATGGAGGTCCCCTTCCTCCTGGAACGGCGGACCCTCCTCTGGTCCGGGGCCCATTTTCTGGGGACGGCGGCGGTGTTCTCCCTGGCGGGGTGGCGTTGCCGGTGGTTCCCCACCCGGGAGAGCTGGCTGTGCCTTCTGGGCCTGCTGCTTTTGCTGTACGTGCTGAAATGGTCCGTCCGGTTTCTGGAGTGGCAGTCCGACGTGTGGGCCATTCGGAAATCCTCCGGCCTGGAGGGGGCGGACCCGCCCTGGAAAGCCCTGGCCCCGTACCTTCTTCTGGCGGCGGCGGTGGAGCTGCTGCTGCCCCCGGGCCTGCGGCTGGCGGACGCCCGGGATTTCCCGGTGCTGACGGGAATTTTTTACCCCTTCCTGGTCCTGCCGCTGTTCTGCTTTTTCAGCGCCTGTCCCCTGGGAACCCGGCTCCGCCGCTGGTGGCTTCTCTACCCGGCGGCGTGCGCGGCGCTGACCCTGCCCTGCGTGTTTTGGCTTTACAACTATACGGCCCTGTTTCAGGCGTGGACGGCGGGAACCGCCGCCCTGGCGGGGGGGCTGCTGGGCGTGGTTTTGCGGCGGCTGAAAAAAAAGGAATAACCCCGGAACAAAACCGCCTCCTTTTCCGACTAAACGGGAAAAGGAGGCGGTTTTATGAAGCTCTGGAAACGCGTATTGATTCTGGCCCTCTGCCTATTGCTGACGGCCTGCGCCCCAGCGGCGGAAACGCCGGAGTCCCCGGCCCGGACGGAGGGCCCTGCGGCCCCGGCGGACCCCGCGGGCGTCCCGCCCTCCCTGGCGGAGGACGAAGAGCCCACGGTCCTCACCTGCCGCGTTGTGGACGGGGCGGAGGACGGAAATCTGCTTTTGGCGGAGCTGGACGAAGGGCTCTACGGCGGGACCGGGGTCTACCGGCTGAACCTGGAGAACGTCCCGGTGACCCTGGACGGCGAGGCGGCGGAGCCGTCGGTCCTGGAGGACGGCATGGCGGTGGACGTGGCCTTCAACGGCCATGTGCTGGAGAGCTTCCCGGCCCAATTGGGGGAGGTGTATTCCGTCTCCGCCTGGTCCCGTGGCCGGGGGCGGAACGGCGGCGGGACTATGTTTGATCTCTGCGGGCTGTACCTCCAGGTGCTGGACGACCTCTGGCAGAAGGACCCTGGGCTGAACGACGGCATTACCCTGGCAGGGCTGGACCTGTCCCAGGCCCCCGGAGATTTGACGGAGAGCGAGAAAGCCGCCCTGGCCTGGCGCTTCGGGGAGCTCCACGGCGTGGAGGTGGTGACGGGGACCTTTGACGAGCTGAAGGAGCAGGGCTATTTCACCGCCTCCGCCATCAGCACCCCCGCCCCGGAGGAAGGGGAGGACTACAGCCGCCTCTGGTATCAGTGGGAGGACGGGTGCCTGTTCTCCATCACGCCCAACGAGGACCACGAGGGGGAGCTGTATTCCCTGCCGGCCGTCTTCTTCAACGCGGAGAAGTGGCGCTCTCCCCTGGGGGCCTACTGCTTCTATGACTGCTCCGCCGGGTGGCCGGAGTTCGGAACCTGGAGCGGCTATCAGATTCTCGGCGGCGAGATGATTTCCTGAGGAGGTACGGCTTATGAAGCGGATATGGATTTTGCTGTGCGCCCTGGCGCTCCTCCTGGCGGGGTGCGCCGCCCCGGAGGCGGAGGGCCCGGAGCTGACGGAGACGGAGGGCCGCGCCCTGATCGCGCTGAACCGCGAGGGGAGTCTCTCGACCCTGCTGGTGACGGAAGACGGAGAGGCCATTGTTCTGACAACGGAAATCAACGACGCGTTCTGCGGCTGGAGCAGCGGCGACCGGGTCCGGGTCACCCACGACGGCGTCTCCGAGACGTTCCCGGCACAGACGGAAGTGTATGACTACAAGACTTTAGCGGAAGGGGACTGGTCAGACATCCCGGAGGAAACCGTGACCGCCTTGAAGGACCTGGGCTGGGACTTCTGCCTGGACGTTCACGCCCCGGCGGCGGAACCCCAGACGGTGGAGGACCCGGTGACGGGCTACTGCGGCAACACGGTGACGGAGGTCACCCTGGACGGGGAGACGTATTCCTTCTGGGGCGATGACTCCGTGGCCCTGACGGACATCGTCATCAACCTGGCCTACGCCCCGGAGGCGGTGTGCAAGTGCCTCCCGGAGTTCACCGTGGACACGGAGTTCGGGGACGGCTACGGCGT
>ERZ779626.1348-NODE-1348-length-10892-cov-7.236966_pt1 | contig 10892 bp, 9 predicted proteins | sample MGYA00514209_ERZ779626 | MGnify/ENA primary metagenome ERZ779626 (study PRJEB29562, sample SAMEA4376713) | mouse gut metagenome | isolation source: Cecum | study: EMG produced TPA metagenomics assembly of the A DSS colitis mouse model was used to assess the...
CCGCTTGATGTTGTCCGCCACGGAGACGCACTCACTCAGCTCCACGCCCATCTCCCTGGCCGCCAGCTCATAGATCTCAAAGCAGGGCTTGCGCATATGGCAGACGGAGGAGAGTATCACGGTGTCGAAATATTGGTCCAGGCCGTCCTCCTCCAGCCAGTCGGGGACCTCGTTCTCCCCGATCAGGTTGGAGATGATGCCCAGCTTATAGCCCCGCTCATGGAGTCCCTTGATGACCTCCACGCCGCCGTCCACCACAATCCTGCGGCCCTTGCACTGGCGGTACTGAAAGCTCAGCTCGTGGCAGACCTGCTTGATCCGGGCCTGGTCATAGTCCGGCAGCAGCCACTTGCACCAGAGCTCCTCGTCGCCGGACTCCTTGTTCTCGCCAATCGCCCACTTGCGGTAAGGCTCATAGCGCTCCTCGATCATCTGGTAGAATTCCTCATAGGGCACGGGAGACCCGGCGATCTCCGCCATTTTCCGGCGGGCATGCCGCATCCAGGGTTCCTCCAGCAGCGCGATGCGCAGGGTGCCGCCCAGGTCGAAGAACACGGCCTTGTAGCGCTTTGTCGTATCCATGGCGTTTCCCTCCTCCTTTATTTAAGTACGGGCCGGGAAAATATCAAGAAGCTGGGACAGGGCGGTAATCACATGGTCGGGAGTGAACTCCTTGCCCGTGGCGTGTTCCATGTTCAGGGTGTCCGGCTCGTCGATGCGGATCATCATGCCGAAGCCCGCGGCCTGGGTGCCCTCCACGTCCCGGACCGGGTTATCGCCCACGTAGGCGCAGTTGGCCTCCGGGGTGCCGATGCAGCGGCAGGCCAGGTGATAAATCTCCGGGTTGGGCTTGCGCAGGCGGACCTTGGAGGAGAGAATGGTGGTCTTGAAGCACTGGGCCACGCCGTCGGCGGCCATCCAGTCGGGGATCTCCGTCTCGGTGACGGTGTTGGCGATGATGCCCAGAGTATAGCCCCGGGCGCAGAGCTCCTTGATTGTCGCCACCGCGTCGGGCCGGGCCACCCGGCGGCCGTCGTGGTCCCGCCACAGGCGGGTGAGCTTTGCCGCGTTGGCAAACACCATATTGGCGTCGTACTCCGGCAGCATGTACTGGGTCCACAGCTCTCCCTCGGAGGCGTCCAGCAGGGTCTCCTTGGACATCTTGCGGTATTTCTTCCACCGCTCCTCCAGCTTGGCGAAGAGCTCGTCATGGGTCTCCGTGGTATGGATGAGCTCCATCAGCCCGGCCTCGGCCTTGTCGATGAAGTCCTGCTCCTTCAGCACGATGCGAAGCGTGTTGCCAACGTCGAAAAAGATCGTTTTGATATCGGGGGTCATAAACATTCCTCCTTATAATGTTTCCAGGCGCCGCAGGACCTTGGAACGGCGCTCCAGAGGGCGGCCGGGCCTTCTCCAGTCCGGCCGTAAACGTTTGCGGCCTTTTCAGCCTTATTCTAAATGAAATAACGGTCCTTTGTCAATATGCCAAACGCCGAAGACTTCGATTATTTTTCGTTTTTCTGCCCAAAGATGGGAAAAATCCAGATTGTTATTGACATTGCCGGGAAAATCAGATATTCTTTACTTGACAACTTGAACGGGCCGGAGTTTGGCCGGTTCTAAAAAATAGAGCGGAAACGTTTGCGATTTCCAGCGGGGCGGAAAGGATGAAAGCCAATGAAAAGTGTAACCTTGAAGGACGTCGCCAAGGCCGCCGGCGTCTCCTACGCCACCGTGTCCCGCGCCCTCTCCGGCAGCCACCAGATCGGCAGCGACACCCGGGAGCGCATCATCAAGCTCTGCGATGAGATGGGCTACACCACCAATTACGTGGCCCGCTCCATGGTGACCAAGCGCACCGGGCTCATCGGGCTGGTGGTCCCCTCCATCGACAACCAGTTCATGTCGGAGCTGGCCTACTATGCCGAAATGAGCGCCAGGGGGCACGGCTACAACATCATGCTCTGCAACTCCGGGCCGGACCTGAAGCAGGAAAAGACCGTGGTGAAGCTCCTCCTCAGCCGCCAGGTGGACGGCATTCTTATCGTCCCCCAGAGCCCCAAGACCTATGAGAACATCCGGGCCTACACGGACCAGGTGCCCACGGTCTTCCTCAGCGAGAACCTCCGGGACCAGCCCCAGAGCTACGTGGCCGTGGACAACAGCCGGGGAACCTATATCGGCACCAAATACCTCTATGAGCTGGGCCACCGGGACATTCTCTACTTTGGCCGCCGCCACACCACCACCCACCAGTTCCGGGCGGAGGGCTATATCCGGGCCTGCCGGGAGCTGGGGCTCAGCCCGCGGTTCTTCAACAGCGAATTCACCCGCTCCTCCATTACGGGCGGCTACCAGCTGGCCAAGGAGCTGTTTGCCAAGCCCGTCGACTACTCCGCTATCTTCGCCTCCACGGACTCCAACGCTTTGGGCGTTTTAAAGGCGGCGGACGATGCCCACATCCAGATCCCCGGGCAGCTGAGCCTTATCGGCTTCGACAACATCTCCTCCACCGCCCTGCCCCGGATCGAGCTGACCACCATAGAGCAGCCCAAAAAGGACATGGCCGTCCAGGCGGTGGATATGCTCCGGGACAAGATCGAAAACGGCACCCAGGGCTATATCCACCAGATCCTGATGCCCGCGCTGATCAAGCGCAGTACCTGCCGGGACCTGAGCGGGCCCGCGTAAATCGTCAATTTCAGGGGCTTCCGCCTCTGAGGAAAGAGGGAATTTTCACTATGAACGGCTACCGCTACGATCCCCATACCCACACCGCCGAAACCAGCCGCTGCGGCCACCTCTACGCCGCCGACGTGGTGGACCGCTACATCCGCAGCGGCTTCACCGGCCTGGTGGTCACGGACCACCTGCATCCGGAATACCTCTCCCGCATTGACACGGAACACAATTGGGATAAGGTGATGGACCATTATCTCGGCGGCTACCACGCCTCCAAGCGCCGGGGCGACGAGGTAGGGCTGGACGTGATTCTGGGGGCGGAGCTCCGCTTCCCGGAGAACGACAACGACTACCTGGTCTACGGCATCGACGAGCAGTGGCTCCGCTCCAATCCCTACATCTGCTGCATGAGCGCCCAGGAGTTTTTCGACAAGTACCACGACCAGGTCCTCATTATCCACGCCCACCCCTTCCGCAAGGGCAGCGCTCCGGTCCAGGAGACCGCCGTCCACGGCGCGGAGATTATCAACGGGAACCCCCGCCACGAAAACAACAATGACAAGGCCCTGGAGCTCTGCCGCCGCCATCCCGAGTACTACCGCCTGGCCGGGTCCGATACCCACCGGGACGGAGACGAGGCCCGGACCGCCGTGATCCTCCCGGAGCGGGTCCGCGACTCCCTCGCCTATAAGCGCGTCATCGAGAGCCGCAGGTTCCATCTCTGGAGCCCCGCGTTCCAGGAATTTGTAGAGGCCGACGAGGCCATCCGTAAGGAGGAAGAAGCATGAACCGGTTCAACACGTTAATTATTGGAGAGATCGCCCAGGATACGAATGTGGACTATGACGGCGCCACGGTCCAGGCCATCGGCGGAGCGGTGTACTACTCCGGCTTCGCCGCCGCCAACATGGGCCACAAAACCGCAGTCCTGCCCAAGGCGGACACGACCCAGGTGGACTTGAAGGCCGCCTTCGCCGCCGCCCCTAACGTCACGGTATTCCCACTTCACAGTACCCATTCCTTCGTCACCAAGAATGTCTACCACACCCCGGACCGGGAGCGCCGGACCTCCACTGTGGACAGCAAGATCGACCCCTACCGGCCCGAGGAGGTCCCGGAGGAGATCGACGCGGAGATCTGGCATCTGGCAGGCCTCGTCGGGGGCGATATCCCGGATGAATTTCTCCCCTTCGCTGCCGGCAGGGCTAAGCTGGCCATCGACGTGCAGTGCATGCTCCGCTGGGAGGAAAACGGCGGCATGGTTTACCGGGATTGGGGTGCGAAAAAAGAGCTGCTTCCCTACGTCCGATTCCTGAAGACCGACGCCGCCGAGGCGGAGATCCTGACGGGCCTCACGGACCGGGTGGAGGCCGCCAAGGTCCTCTACGGCTGGGGCGCCAAGGAGGTCCTCATCACCCATAACACCGAGGTGCTGGCCTACGACGGCAAGGAGGTCTACACCTGCCCCATTAAGGCCCGCAGCCTGGGGGGGCGGACGGGCCGGGGGGACACCACCTTCGCCTGCTACATCAACGAGCGGCTGACCCAGGACATCCCGGCGGCCCTTCGGACCGCCACGGCGCTGGTCTCCCTGAAAATGGAAACCCCGGGCCCCTATATGGGCACCCGGAGCGACGTAGAGGCATACATCAAGGAGTTCTATTGAGCATACCGCAAGGCCCCCGAACGGGGGCCTTCGTTTTCCTCCGCAAGCTAAAAATGCTCCAAAGGCCGGCTTTTTGAACTTCAATTCGTAAAGTAGATTTTTGTCAATTTGATTTGGTTTTTCCGCTTCGATTATTGAAATTTGTTGTTGGTGCTGTATAATATAAAATTAATTTATAATTAAAATCTGTACAGGAATGATGCACACTTATGGACAATAATTTACTTGAGGTTGGATATTATATAGATTGATTTAATATTGAAACAGAACAAAATTTACCATGTGGTCCAATCTACCAATCAGAAGGACTCGCTATCCATGTAAAAAACATCACCCGGAAATTAAAGATTCTATCATGTTAAACATTCCTAATATCATAAGTTCACCAGATTACATAGGCAAAAATCCAAAAGAACCTAATAGCATTGAACTTGTAAAAGATATTGGTAAAAATACCAAGGTTTGTGTTAAATTGGATACAAAAAACGAATATTTGTATGTTGCTTCCATTTTTGAAATAAAAGAAGGAAAACTAAACAACCGTTTGAATAGTGGACGACTAGGCCTTGGTTGAAAAAAGTCTAAACGCCCAAAACGGCGGATCTTTTTCCGCCACTCTGCGTTAAATTTTCTTGCCGGGCGTCAGCCCGCCCGCGAAAATTTGCCTTGATTGGCGATAAAATCTCTCACCGTTGGGCATTCCGCCAATTTTCAAACAAGGCCTAATCCGGGCGCGGCGATAAAAACTGTGTACTGTTGAATACGGCGGAAAATCGTGGGGCAGTTGTCTCCATTTACACCCGAATCCACCAAATACAGTACAGCATCCGTCAATTCCCGTTTGCTCCACGTGCAGCTGCGCATCCCTGTATAGAGTGGGGCAATTTCTTCCCACTGCTCATCTGTCAAGTCGCTGGGATATGGCTCTCGTACTTTTTCTTCCATGTATCTATTTTACCACTCGCTTATCCTCTTGTGAATACAGGTTCTTAAGTTTGAAGACACCCGCTAGGGTAGCGGTTTCTTTTGTCAAGCATTTTTTACTTTACGAATTAAAGTTTTTGAAAAGTCCCTCTTGAATTTTGCGGGAAGACCTTGTATAATAAATAAAAATGTGCCGGTGTGATGGAATTGGTAGACGTAGCGGATTCAAAATCCGCCGCCAGCGATGGCGTGTGGGTTCGAGTCCCACCACCGGCACCAAAACAAATGCCCACTTTAGATGCCGTAGGCTGAAAGCCTACGGCATCAGTGGTTTCCGGGGTTTTTACCCCCTCAAATTTCACGGGTCAAACTGGAGATGTAAATGAGGGTTTTCAAGCAACTGTCGGGAGTCGAACCCGCGTGAACCAAAACTGAAAAAGGGCGCTAAATTGAGCGCAGCACATTGAGCGTCGATCAGATGGCTATGAACAGCCATCCGGTCGGCGCTTTTTTTGTACCCAGCGCCTGTTTTGAAAACAGGGCAAATCAAAAAGGGCCCTGGCATTTTCGAATGAAAAAGTTATATTTTGCTGAATCAGCAGAGGAGGAGAAAAAATGACCGCAGAAGAAAAAAACCGCTATTTCAAAGAACTGGCCCTAAACCTCCGGCAAGAGGGCTTCACCACAGACCAGACGGAGGAGGAACTCCTCTCGGTGAATCTGGATGGCAGACGGCTCTGTCTTGCCACTGACAGCGGAGGGGTCCGGTACTGGAGAGAGCACATCGACAGTGAGGCCAGAAGCGCGGCCCTGGACAGAGTGACCACCATCGTCAAAACCACCGCCGAGTACATGGGCCAGATGGAGGTGGCGCCTCAATTGACAGTTGGCAGACTGAAGGGCGACTACCGGCTGCTGGCGGATTTCAATGACACTGTTCTGGCAGGGCACCCCACCAAGTATGGGATGCAATTTATCACCTGGGATCGGACAAATAACCGAACTTCACTGAATCAGGGAAACTACTATGGACCCTATGTAGGTATCGACAGCTACACCGCAGCCAAACAGGACTTCGCCACCCGTTCCGGACTGATTCCCCGCAGCGCCCTTTTTACCCCGGAGCAAATGAGGGAGATATACCTCTGTGTCGATCTGGAGATGGACGGCTCCGCCCGGATTCGGGATGAGCGGCTGGAGATCCTGCAAGGAGTCAAGACTCAACTGGAAACTCTGATTCCTGATATCGCGGAACAGGCGGAGCAGTCCTTTCTGAAAGACCCGGATATGGAGAACACCCCCAGACAGGATCAGTCCTTCAATATGTAAAACAGAATATTTGTAGGATTTTTGGGCCGTTTCCCTTTGAAAAGGGCAGGGCCCTTTTTCCTTTTTGTCCTTTTCAGAGGGATGCCAATATAAACTCTGAAAGGATGAACGAACGATGGCAAGATACTTTATGGGAGACACCCGACTGGGCTGGTTGGAGAAGATGATGATGGACCCGTCCAGAACGTCCTCCACCCGCACCGATTCCCGAAGGAACAGACCGCAGAAGAAACCGCCGTGTAACCGGGCGGTCAAGCCGCAGACCTCCGGGCGGAAACCCAAGGGGGGCGGCGTATGAGCTACGTCATCCAGGCGGTGTTGAGCAACACTCAGCACCCGGAACACGGTCAGATTACCATCCCCTTCCCCATCCCCCCGGAGCAGTATGACCAGGCCATCGAGATGCTTCAGGCGGCAGAGCTTGGTTTTTCTGTTAACCGGGACTGCAAGGTGGACGAGATCGACAGCGCATACCCTGTGCTGGAGACGCTCAAGGGTACGATGGTCAATGTGGACGAGCTGGACTATCTGTCCAAGCGGCTGGACGGCTTCTGTGCAAGTGAGAGGGCTCAATTTCAGGCTATGGCCCACAAGCTGGAGCTGTCCCACATCGTGGACTTTATCAACCTGACGTACTGCTGTCAGCAGGCCACGGTCATCACTGACTTCTCTGATCTGGATCGGATCGGGAAAGACCATGTGTTGACGACAAATGGCGGCGCAATGCCGATGGAGCAGCTCCAAGCGGTGGACGGCAGGAAAGAGGCCCTCCAGCTCATTCAGAGCGGCGGCGGGACCGTCACCCCCTATGGTGTCGCCTACGACAACGGCATGGTACTGGAGCAGTGCTACAACGGGCATCAGTTCCCCGCATATCCTTACGATAGCAGTCTGATGGTGCTGGAGATCACGCCAAAGCGGGGTCTTGCGGAGGGCAAAAATCCGGAATATCTCTACCTCCCCGCCGCAGAACATCAGATCGAACGGAGCCTGCTCCGTGTTGGCATCACCGCGCTGTCTGACGCGCAGGTGCGCCTCGACTTCGATGAACTGCCGGAAAAGGTGGCGGATGCCCTGGATCTGGAGAACCTGAGCGGAGACGATCTGCCCGACCTGAACCGGATGTGCAGGGTCATCGAACCCCTAAACGACGCGGATGTGGAAAAGCTGAACGCTGTGGTGCTGATGACGGAAACATCGGGCGCTATCTCCATCTGCCAGCTGGCGGAAAAATTGGATCAGTTCGACTTTATTCCCGGAATCCAAACCCCGGAGGAGTATGGCAGGTATATGATCCAGCAGTCCGGCCATTTTGAGTATGATGTGAATCTGGATGGCTTCTACAACTACCGCCTCTACGGAGAGCAGCACATCCAGCAGGAGGGCGGGCAGTTCAACGAGTGCGGCTATGTGGCCTACCACGGAACCATGACGCTGGAGGAACTGATGAGAGAGGACCCGGCAGAGGCGTATCAGCGGGAACAGGGACTTCAGATGGGAGGGCTGTGCTGATGCTTTTACATTTGCGCTGCAAGGGGTACGGCATTGGGCTGGATTTGCCCGCCACACCTGATGTAGTGGTGGACCGGCTCTCCAAACTGAGAGAGGGGCATAGGCCAACCACGCCTGTTCAGATCAGCGGTGTAGGCGACCCGTTCTCCACTCTTTACCCGTATATCCAAAATGCCGATTTGGAGAACGAGACTGATCTCCAGAAACTGAACGCAATTGCGGAACAGGTCAACAGCATAACCCAGGAGGAACAGCGTCTCTTTTCCGGGGCGCTGGAACTGGAATGTACCGGCGGTCTGGATGACGCTCTGCACATCGCGGAAGATTTGGAGCAGTACGAGATATTCCCAAAAATTAAAACGGACACGGATCTGGGCCGCTTCCTGGTGGACACCGCAGTTGTTACCGGGAAGTTTTCCTTCCCCGAATCGGCCCGTCCCTATCTGGACTACGCCAAGATCGGCGCGGAACAGCGGGACGCCCTTGGCGGGGTGTACACACCGCATGGTCTGGTCAAACGCCGGGAAGAAGCCCCAGTGCAGACGGAAACACCCAGGACAATGCTCCTGACACTCAAAACCTCAGAGCAGAGCTGCCCTCTCGTCCTTCCCGCCTCTGAGGAGCAGATGGACCATGCGAAACGCAGGCTTGGAATCGAGGATTTCTCTCAGGCGGTGATCGACAGCGTTGAATACACAGCGCCCTATTTGGACCGGCTGATCCCCACAGACTGCATTACTGTGGAGCACGCCAACGAACTGGCCGACTGCCTCCAGCAAATCAAAGCAGACGGCGAGATGACGAAATACTGCGCTGTGCTGGAGATCGAGGAGCCGGACTCTTTCGCTGAGGCCCTCGACCTTGCCATCGATCTTGACGATTACGAGTTGGTCTCTGATAACGAAAGGGAGTATGGGCGTGAAGCCCTGCGCCGCATCGGGGCGGATGACGAGCTGTTGGACACGATAGATGGCTACACTGATTTTGACGGGCTGGGCCGAGCGATGATGGAGGAGGACGGCGTCCGGCAGACCGGGTTCGGGCTGGTACGCCGCCTGAGCAAGCCCTTTCCTGAACCGGAAATCGGACAGACGATGGGGTAAAAGTTCTGGTAGACTTCTGAGCAAAGTTGTGGTATGTGTTGTAGCTGCCAAAAAACGAAACCAGCTAATCACATCCTGCCGTTTCGTTCTGGGCACAAAGAAGGAAGGAGGAACACTCGTGATTCAAATTACGACAGATGAGTTGAGAAACATAAAGGGACAAAACGGGCTTGCATTTATGGACTGCGCTATGAATCCTTATGAGCTTTTAGTCACGCTCAACCAGGCATTTGTCCATGGTGGAATTTTGCTGAACGAAAGCAGGCTCGAGAGGGTACTGACCCTTCAGCATGACGGAAAGGTCGATGTGATTATTCCATTTGACAGCGCCAATCTGGAACCCACGAAACTTGTTATGTGGCAGATGCTGACCTTCCAGGACTGCCATGGAGTATTTCTGTCTGACTATATTTGCAATACGTTGGATGCAGTCCAGGAAGATGTCCCAACACCCGAGTTTGGGACCATGCAGATGTAAAAACAGAATGAGAGGAGTGAAACCATTGCAAATCAACATCTACAAAGACAAATTGCTGGATGCGCACCTGTTTGGGGCCTCAGTCCTGTACAGCGCCCATCCCATCCCCCGTGAGGACGTGCCGCAGGGGTGGTACTGCTACGACCTGCGGGGAACTGTCCGTCACCCGGATGAGCCTCACACCCTGGTGGATCAGGCAGAGGACTGCCACGCCGGGTCTGTACTCTCTTACCTGCCGCTGAAAAGTGGTCGGTCCCTGAAACGGCTGGTGAAGGATATGTTCCGGCTGGCTGGAACCAGCTCCACACTGGAAGAGTTCTGTGCCGCAGAACGTGTCCAGTGTCCTGAGACCCCTATCCGCCATATGTTCCGCCCCGCTTCCCCCGAGGAGGCGGGGTTGTTTTATGCCCAGACACCGGAGAAAGATAAGGAGCTGGGGGCTATCGGTCATGTTCGCATCGACTTCGGGCACAAGGGGCAGGAGGGCTTCTACCATACCTGGTGGCCGCGAGGCCCCGAGGAGCTGAACACCCAGAAGTTCCGGGAGGAGCTGGACAAGGTGGTCAATGACCTGAGAAAGGGCATCCTCAAGGACCTCCCCTCCATGCGCCGGTACTGCTATGGCGGCGACGGAGCCATAGGAGGTGACTCCTACTGCCAGAACTACGGCTTCACGCTGGAGACGGATCGCTACACCTACCGTCTGCGGTGCAACCCCATAGAGGGTGATTACCAGTGCTACCTTTCCTGCTTCGACAAACAGGCGCAGCAGATGGGCCTGACGGAAAAAGGACTCCAGGTGCTTCAGGATGCCGCAGACCCCAGTAAGACGCACAGCTACGAATGGTATGTGATCGAGAACATCAACGATCCTGCACTTCGGGTGGATCACGAACTGCCGCTGGATGAGGCCATTACGCTGTACGCCAGCCTGGACTGTGAGGATAAACGGCTGGGCGTCACCAAGGATGAGATCGCCGCCGTGGATCTGGTGATCCGGCACGATGGCCGGGAGTGGCTGTCCGGAGATTGCCTGAAGATGGGCAGCTTCAAAAATGATCCAGTGGTGGCGGAGGCTGTTGTAAAGCTCCAGCAGATGCTGGAGGCCGCACCGGTCGTCGGACGGGTCACCTTCGCCAGCGGCGAGGAGGCGGTGTTCACCGATCCGGAGAAGTACCTCCAGACTGTCCGTGATGAG
>ERZ779626.1355-NODE-1355-length-10863-cov-11.049223_pt1 | contig 10863 bp, 14 predicted proteins | sample MGYA00514209_ERZ779626 | MGnify/ENA primary metagenome ERZ779626 (study PRJEB29562, sample SAMEA4376713) | mouse gut metagenome | isolation source: Cecum | study: EMG produced TPA metagenomics assembly of the A DSS colitis mouse model was used to assess the...
ATGGTGACCACGACTTCCTTTTCCACCTTGCAGCCCATTTCCTCGGCGATGAAGGCGGCGGTGTCGTAGTCGATCATCTGGGGCAGGGAGGCCATGATGCCGTTTTTCATCAGGGCCTTGACCACCTCGGCGCCGGTCTTTTTCATGCGGGAGGCCAGCTCGCCCACGCTGATCTCGTCGGGAATGGAGACCTTGACGGGGGCCTTCTTGGCAATCTCCAGCTGGAGGCGGCGCATCTTCTCCGCCTCGTCCTGGCGGCGCTTGTTGGAGAACACGGGGCCGCCCCGGCGCTGCTGGCCGCCCCGGACCTTCTCCCGGCCGGAGCGCTGCTGGCGCTGCATCCGCTCGCCCTGCTGGCCTCCCAGGGTCTCCAGGCGCTCGTCGTACTTGGCCAGGTTCACGTCGCCGCCCTTCCGGGTGTCCACGATCTTCTTCTGGGGCACCCGGCTGGCGGGCCTCTGAACGGGCTGCTGGTTCTGTTGGTTCTGCTGTCCCTGCTGCTGGGGGGCGGGCTTGGGCTGTCCGGACTGCGGCTTCTGGCCCTGGGCGGACGGCTGTCCGGCCGCGGGCTGCTGGCCCTGCTTGCCCGGCTGCGCGGACGGCTTGCCCTGGGCGGGCTGCGGCGCGGGCTTCTTCTCCTCCGCCGGGGCGGGCTTCGCCTCCTGATAGGTCTCCTGGAAAATCGCCTGGATATCGGAAATGGGATGATCCTGGGTCAGCCGGTCAAAGATGATGGACAGCTCCCGGTCCGTCAGCACCTGCATATGGTTCTTGGGAGCCGCGCCGTACTTGGTCAGGATCTCCGTAATGGTCTTGGTGGGGAGGCCGAAGTCCTTCGCCACCTCATGGACTCTGTATTTTTCAATAGCCAAATGAAACACCTCGTTCTGTTCCTCTCCAGAAGCCCGTTTGAAAACCGGCGGACCCTCCGCCGGCTTTCAGACGGACTTGGGAGCGGAGAAATTTTATGGAAATGGATGGGCCTTCGGGCCCCTGTCGTCCGGGGCGGCACCTCAGCGCCCCCCGCCCTTGTCCCGGCCTCCGCCGAAGGGAGGCTTGGGCCCGGCCTTGCCTCCACGGCGGGGCGGACGGCCCGGTTTTCCGCTCTGGGGGCGGCCCTTGCCGGTCCCCCGTTCGCCGGGGCGGTCCGGCCTCCCGCTTCGGGCCTCTCCCGGCCTTCCGCCGTGAGGACGGCCTGTTCCGGCGTCCTTCCGCTCCCCGTCCCGGGGGCGGTCCCAGGACCTTCCGGCCCGCCGGTCCGCCGGCTTCCTCCTCTCCCCCGGGGGATGGAAGCGGTCTCCCTCCCGGCGGGGCCGGGGAGGACGGCGGTCCTGCCCCTTGGGGGACGGTTCCTGCTTCGGCGGGTCCCGTCTGGGCGCGGTTTTCCGCTCCGCGGCCCGGCGGCGCTTCAGGTCCATCCGGGCGGCGGCCTCGCCGTACCGCTCCGGGTCCAGCTGGGCCAGCCGCTCCACTGCGGCGGCGGCCAGCCCCAAATCCGTCAGAGCCGCGATAGCGGCGCTGCCCCGGCCCAGGGCCCCGCCCAGCTCCGCCTTGTCGAAGGGGAGCGTCAGGTGGAGGCAATGGCCCTCTTCCGCCAGGTGCTCCGCCCGGCGCAGGGTGTTCCCCGCCGCGTCGGAGGCCGTCAGGAGCAGCCGCGCCTGTCCGGCCTTGGCCGCCAGGGCCGCAGGCTCCTCCCCCACGGCCAGCCTCCCGCCCCGGAGCGCCAGCCCCAGGAGGGAGAGCACGTTCTGTCCGTTCATGTCCCGCCTCCCAGCTCCGCCTCCATGGCGTCGTACACCTCAGGGGGAATGGCGGTCTCAAAGGCCCGCTCCAGGGCCCGGGACTTCCGGGCCTTTTTCAGGCACGCCGGGTCCGGGCACACATAGGCCCCCCGGCCCGGCTTCTTCCCGGTGAAATCCAGGCTCACCGCCCCCTCCGGGGAGCGGACCGCCCGCAAAAGGGCTTTCTTATCCTTCATCTCCCGGCAGCCGACGCACTGGCGCTGGGGAATTTTTTTCACCTTGGGCACGCGGGTTCCCCCTTTCCATCCATCTGTCCAAACCGGCAAACCGCCGCTTGGCGCTTACTCCTCGGAAGCCTCCGGAGCCTCTTCGCCCTCCGGGGCCTCCCCGTCCTCCAGAACCTCCGGGCTCTCTGCGGGGAAGGGCTCCCCGTCCTCCTCGGGCTGGTAGCTCTGGGGCTTAATGTCAATCTTATATCCCGTCAGCCGGGCGGCCAGGCGGGCGTTCTGTCCCTCCTTGCCGATGGCCAGAGACAGCTGGTCGTCCGGCACCACGCAGCGGCAGGCCTTGACCCCTTCCTCCGCCATGCGCACGTCCACCACGTCGGCGGGGGCCAGGGCGGCGGCGATGAACTCGGCGGGGTCCTCGCTGTACTTGATGATGTCGATTTTCTCCCCCCGGAGCTCGTCGACAATGGCGGCCACCCGCTGGCCCCTGGGGCCCACGCAGGCGCCGATGGGGTCCACGTTCTCCTCCCGGGACCAGACGGCCATCTTCGTGCGGCTGCCCGCCTCCCGGGCGATGGAGCGCACCTCCACGGAGCCGTCGAAAATCTCCGGGACCTCCAATTCAAAGAGCCGCTTCACAAGGCCCGGGTGGGTCCGGGAGATCAGCACCTGGGGCCCCCGGGTGGAGTGGCGCACGTCCACCACGTAGACCTTGATGTGCATGCCCTCCTCCAAAGGCTCGCCGGGGACCTGCTCCCCGGCCAGCAGCAGCGCCTCGGTGGTCTCCGCGCCGGTGCCGATGCGGAGGGAGGCCGCGCCGTTCCGGGGGTCGATGCGGGTGACCACGCCGGTGAGGATCTCGTGCTGCTTGGAGTTGAACTCGTCGTAGACCATGCCCCGCTCGGCCTCCCGGAGGCCCTGGATGATGACCTGCTTGCCGTTTCCGGCGGCGATGCGGCCGAATTCCATTTTGTCCACCGGGATGTTCACCACGTCGCCGATCTCATACCGGGCGGAGAGGGCCTTGGCCTCCTCCAGGGACATCTCGTTGAAGGGGTCCACATAGTCCTCCTCGTCCACCACGGTCTTGCGGATGAACATGCGCAGCTCCTTGTGCTCCTCGTCCGCCTCCACGACGATGTTTTCCTCTTCCACGTCCTTGTGGTCCCGCTGGTAGGCGGTGGTGATGGCCTTGATGACCTTCTCCAGCATGGCCTCCTTGGGAATGCCCCGTTCCTGCTCCAGCAGTTCCAGGGCGGCGAAGATTTCCCCGGGGTTCATGCCGGCGGGTTCTTTCTGCTTCTTGCCTCTCATCTTTGCCGATTCTCCTTAAATTACAAAATTACATAATACGCCGCACATTTTATTGGTTTTCCGCTGTTTCCCGGGCACAAACACGCCAGGGAGCACCAGGATCAGGCTGGGGAAAATGACCCGCTGAAGGGGGAATGCCGTCCCGCTGATGCTGTCTGCCGGCCGCATGCAGGCATAGGCAATGACGGTAAGCAGCAGCGCGGGCCCCGTTAAAATGAGCTTGTGGTTCAGCTTCATAACACCCCGCCTTTTCTATATAAATCAGCGTGAATCCAAACGCTGTACCCGAAGCCGGGGCTTCCTCAAAATTCCACCCGCAGCCGGACCAGCGCCACGTCCTTCTTCTCAAAGGTCTGAGGCGCGCCTCCCGTCTCCACGGTGACGGCCCCGCTCTCCGGATCATAGGCCGTCAGGACGCCGGGGATCTCCTTCCGCCCGTCCAGGGCGCGGTAGAGCTTCACCAGCACGGGGCTGCCCATGAATTGGGCGAAGTCCCCGGGCCGCTTCAGCGCCCGCTCCGCCCCGGCGGAGCCCACCTCCAGGGTGTAGCTCCCCTCGATGGGGTCCGCCTCGTCCAGAAGGTCCGAGAGCTTCCGGGACACGGCCTCGCAGTCCAGGATGTCCACGCCGCCCTCCTTGTCCAGCAGAACCCGGAGATACCAGGTCCCGCCCTCCTTGACATATTCCACATCCCAAAGGGTGCAGCCCGCTTCCGCGACGGCGGGAGCGGCCAGCTCTGCGGTCAGTTCGGTAATTTTCTTCATAAATGGACGGCCCTCCAAACCATTTTGAGGAAGGGAAAATTGCCAAAAGAAAGAGCGGACCGCCGGCCCACTCCCTACCTTAGCTTCCATCTTACTCTAACATATGCAATATACCACAGCTCATGAGAAAGCGCAAGCCTTTTTGGAAATTTTCGTCCCGATTCCGGGGGAGGAACCCGGCCTTCTCTGCCCGGCCCGCAAAATCCCTCTTGTAAAAGGCGGAAAGATGGTGTATGATAGATTCGATTTTGGACATTAGGAGGAAGCTGTTATGAGCAAAACCGCGAGCATGGTCATGAAGATCATCGGCGCCAGCCTGGCCTTTGCCGCTTTCGTCTGCCTGCTGATCGGCGGCTGGCACGATCTCAGCGTGGGATACTGCGGCATGAAAAAGCGCCTGAGCCAGAGATTCAGCTCCGAATACGACGACTACGCCGACGAGGAACTTTACGAATAAGCGGTCCTCCCGCCCCGGTTTTCCAGGGCGGGAGATTTTTTGCCCCGCCCGGTTGACAAAGCCGCGTTTTTCCGATATCATGTCTTTTCGAGTAACTGGAGAGGAGAGTGCTTATGCGTCTGCTGCTGACCGGCGGGTCCGTCTTTTGCGGCGGGGGATTCCAGCCCCTGGAAATTGCCGTTTCCGAAGGGCGTATTGTTTCCGTTTCCCCCCGTCTTCCCCGAGACGGCGCGGCCGTCGTGGAATTGAATCATCGTTTTGTCGTTCCAGGTTTCGTTGATGTTCACGTTCATCTTCGAGAGCCTGGATTTTCTTATAAGGAGACGATTGCCTCCGGCACGGCGGCGGCGGCGGCGGGAGGCTATACCGCCGTCTGCGCCATGCCGAACCTGGACCCGGTCCCCGACAGCCCGGAGCATCTCCGGGCGGAGCTGGAGGCCATTGCAAAGGACGCGCGGGTCCACGTCTACCCCTACGGGGCCATCACCCGGGGGGAACAGGGGGAGGCGCTGGCGGACCTCGCCGCCCTGGCTCCCGACGTCCCCGGCTTTTCCGACGACGGGCGGGGCGTCCAGCCGGAGGACATGATGCGCCGGGCCATGGCGCTTGCCAAAAAGCTGGACAAGCCCATCGCGGCCCACTGCGAGGACGAACGCCTCCTGACCAAGGGCTGGTGCGTCCACGACGGGGCCTTTGCCCGGAAGCACGGCCTCCCGGGAAACGACCCCGCCAGCGAGTGGAAGCAGGTAGAGCGGGATATTCAATTGGTCCGGGAGACCGGCTGCCGCTACCATGTCTGCCACGTCTCCACCAAAGAGAGCGCGGCCCTCATCCGCGCCGCCAAAGGGGAGGGCCTCCCCGTCACCTGCGAGACCGCCCCCCACTACCTCTGCCTCTGCGACGAAGACCTGGAGGACGACGGGCGGTTTAAGATGAATCCCCCCATCCGCTCCGCCGGAGACCGGGACGCGCTGGTGGAAGGGCTTCTGGACGGGACGGTGGACTGCATCGCCACGGACCACGCCCCCCACTCGGCGGAGGAAAAGGCCCGGGGCCTCCGGGGGAGCCTCAACGGTGTGGTGGGTCTGGAATGCGCCTTCCCGGTTCTCTACACGGAGCTGGTGAAGACGGGGAAGGTCCCCCTGGAAACCATCCTAAACGCCCTGTGCGTCACCCCCCGGAGGATATTCGGCCTGCCGGGCGGGACCATTGCGGAGGGCCAGCCCGCCGATTTGACGGTGCTGTCCCTGAACCACGGCGGCGTGGTAAACCCGGAGGGCTTCCGCTCCCTGGGCCGGGCCACGCCCTTCGCGGGAAGACGGGTGGAGGCCGCCGTCTGCATGACGCTGGTGGGCGGGAACATCGTCTTTCCGGACGGGCTGGAGCCGTCCCCCCATGGGACCATCGGAATTGTCCGGGGCTTTGACCGCCAGTCAGGAGGGGAATCATGAAAAAATCCGTGTTTACCCTGGAGCGCGCCCGGCAATTGACCGGGGACGTGTGGGAGCTGACCCTCTCGGGGGATGCCTCCGCCATCAAGGCCCCGGGCCAGTTTGTCAACCTCGAACTGCCCGGCAAATTCCTCCGCCGCCCCATTTCCGTCTGCGACTGGACGGCGGAGGGTTTGACGCTGCTGGTGAAGGAAGCCGGAGCGGGCACAAGGGATCTGGTCCGCCTCCCCGCCGGGACGGCGCTGGACACGCTGTCCGGCCTGGGGAACGGCTTTGACCTCTCCGCCGCGGCGGAAAACGCCGTCCTGGTGGGCGGCGGCATCGGCGCCGCGCCGCTGTACGGCCTGGCGAGGCGCATGCTGGCGGAGGGCCGGAGGCCCTTGGTAGTCCTGGGCTTCCGCTCGAAATCGGACGCTTTTTATCTGGACGAGTTCGCCGCCCTGGGCCTGGAGGTACACGCCGCCGCAGAGGACGGAAGCCTGGGGACAAAGGGCTTTGTCACGGACGTGCTGGCGGCCCTTCCGGACTGCCGGTATGTCTGCGCCTGCGGCCCCACGCCCATGCTGAGGGCCGTCCACGCCCTGCCCCGGCTTACCGGGGGCCAGTTCAGCTTCGAGGCCCGGATGGCCTGCGGCTTCGGGGCCTGTGTGGGCTGCACCATTGAGACAAGGACTGGGCTCCGCCGGGTGTGCAAGGACGGCCCTGTGTTCCAAAAGGAGGAAATTCTATGGCAGACCTCTCCGTGACCTTAGCGGGCGTGACCCTGAAAAACCCCATCATCCCCGCCTCGGGGACCTTCGGCTACGGCCGGGAGTTCGCGGAAGCGTATGACCTGGATCTCCTGGGCTCCTTCTCCTGGAAGGGCACCACCCGGGACCCCCGCCCCGGCAACCCCCAGCCCCGCATTGCCGAAACCGCCGCCGGGATGCTGAACGCCGTGGGCCTCCAGAACCCCGGCATGGAAGCGGTCCTCCGGGAGGAGGTCCCCAATATCGCCCGGATTTTCCACGGCCCGGTCATCGCCAACGTCTGCGGCTTCTCCCTGGAGGAGTACGCGGAGAACTGCCGGATGCTGGAGGACGCGGAGCAGGTTAAAATCCTGGAGGTTAACATCTCCTGCCCCAACGTCCACGCCGGGGGGAAAAACTTCGGCTCGGACCCCGAAAGCGCCGCCGCCGTCACCAGGGCTGTCCGGGCGGCGACGAAAAAGCCCGTCTTTTTAAAGCTCAGCCCCAACGTGACGGACATCGCCGAAATTGCCAAGGCCTGCGCGGGCGAGGGGGCGGACGGCCTGTGCCTTATCAACACCCTGCTTGGCATGCGCATCGACCTGAACACAAAGCGCCCCCTGCTTCAAAACCGCACCGGGGGCCTCTCCGGCCCCGCCGTGTTCCCGGTGGCGCTGCGAATGGTGTGGGACGTGTACGAGGCCGTTCCGGGGCTTCCCATCATCGGCTGCGGCGGCGCAGCTTCCGCGGAGGACGCCGCCGAGATGATGCTGGCGGGAGCCTCCGCCGTGGAGGTGGGGGCGGCGAACCTGCGGGACCCCTGGGCCTGCAAAACCATCATCGAGAACCTGCCCGGCGTGTGCCGGCGCCTGGGCGTGGACCATATTTCTGATTTGACAGGAGGAGCGCACCATGGCTAAAGACGTGATTATCGCCCTGGACTTTCCCACCCGGGAAGAGACCCTGCGGTTTCTGGACCGGTTCCCCGCCGGGGAGGACAAGCCCTTTGTAAAGATCGGCATGGAGCTTTATTATGCCGGGGGCCCGTCCATCGTCCGGGAGATTAAGGCCCGGGGGCACAAGATTTTCCTGGATTTGAAGCTCCACGACATTCCCAACACGGTCAAGCGGGCCATGGCGGTCCTCTCCGGCCTGGACGTGGACATGGTAAACCTCCACGCCGCCGGGGCCTCCGCCATGATGAAGGCCGCCCTGGAGGGCCTGACCCGCCCCGACGGAACCCGCCCCCTGCTCATCGCCGTCACCCAGCTCACCTCTACCGACGCCGCCGCCCTGAAGGACGAGCTGCTCATCGAGACCCCCATGGCGGAGACGGTGCTCTCCTACGCGAAAAACGCCGCCGCCAGCGGCCTGGACGGCGTGGTCTGCTCCCCCCTGGAGGCCGCCCTTGTCAAGGAGCGCTGCGGGGAGAGCTTCTGCACCGTCACCCCCGGCGTGCGCTTCGCCGGCGGGGACGCGGGCGACCAGAAGCGGGTGATGACCCCGGAGCAGGCGGCGAAAAACGGCTGTGATTATATCGTCATGGGCCGTCCCATCACCCAGGCGGCGGACCCGGCGGAGGCGTACCGCCGGGCGGCGCGGGAGTTTTTGGGATGAAGCCGGAGGATATCCTGCGATACTGCCTTGAGACCCTGGAGGGAACCGTTCGGGCGGAGAGCTGGGGGGAGAGCGGCATTTTCTACAATCCCGGCGGCACGCTGAAACGGGGGGTCTACGTTCTCACCGTCAAGGAGAAGGACGGGGCCAACGACAAGTCCTCCCGGCTGGACCGCCCCGGGGTCTATCGGGTTAACCTGGGCCTTCGGAAAGAGACCTACGCCCGGCTTTTCGGCCCTCTGCCTGCCCGTCCTCCCAAGGGGGGAGTGGTATCCGCGGAGGCGGATTTCACCGCTCCGGACCGGCTGGTTCCCCACCCGGTTTACGCCTGGATGGGGTGGGCCGCCGTGCTGAACCCGTCGCCCGGGACCTTTGAGGCCATGAAGCCTCTGATTCAGGAAAGCTACGAATACGCAAGGGAAAAGTTCGCCAAACGCCGGGGCGGCGTTCCCTCCGGAACATAAGAAAGGAGTCCTGCACATGACCCGTGAACAGACCATTGCCCACGACCTGCTCTCCATCGGCGCGGTGTTCCTCCGCCCGGACGAGCCCTTCACCTGGGCCAGCGGCATTAAAAGCCCCATCTACTGCGACAACCGCCTGACCCTCACCGCCCCGGAGGTCCGCACCCACGTGGAGGAGGGGCTGGTGGACCTCGTCTGCAAGCACTATCCCAGTGTGGAAGTTCTCATGGGCACTTCTACGGCGGGCATCGCCCACGCCGCCATCGTGGGCCACCTCATGGGCCTGCCCATGGGCTACGTCCGCTCCAGCGGCAAGGACCACGGGCGGCAGAACCGCATCGAGGGGAAGCTGGAGCCCGGAGCGCGGGTCGTCGTCATCGAGGACCTGATCTCTACCGCCGGAAGCTGCATCGACGTGGTGGAGGCCCTGCGCCAGGCCGGGGCGGAGGTGCTGGGCATCGCGTCCATCTTCACCTACGGCCTCCAGAAGGGCCTGGACCGGCTGGCGGCGGCGAACGCGGCCAACCACAGCCTGTCCAACTTCGACGCGGTGTGCGAGATCGCCGCGGCGGAGGGAAAAATCAAGCCGGAGGACATTGCCCGGCTGAAAAAATTCCGGGCGAATCCCAGCGACGAGAGCTGGCAAACCTGAGGCGAAACAGGGAAAGGAGCATCTATGCCCAGAAACATCATCGACGTCACCGACCTCACCGTGGAGGAAATCAACGAATTGATTGCCACGGCGGAGGACATCCTCGCAAACCCCGCCAAATACCAGGACGCCTGCGCCCACAAGCAGCTGGCCACCCTCTTCTTCGAGCCCTCCACCCGGACCCGCCTCTCCTTTGAGTCCGCCATGCTGGCCCTGGGGGGCGGCGTGCTGGGCTTTTCGGAGGCGGCCTCCAGCTCCACCGCCAAGGGGGAGACCGTGGGGGACACCGTTCACACCGTCAGCTGCTACGCCGATATCATCGCCATGCGCCACCCGAAGGAGGGCGCGCCCTACGCCGCCGCCCAGTTCAGCGAGGTCCCCATTATCAACGCCGGGGATGGCGGACACAACCACCCCACCCAGACCCTGACGGACCTTCTGACCATCCACCGGGAGAAGGGGCGGCTGGACGGCTTCACCATCGGCTTTTGCGGCGACCTGAAATTCGGCCGGACGGTCCACTCCCTGGTAAACGCCCTCAGCCGGTATGAAAACGTCAAATTCGTCCTCATCTCCCCGGCGGAGCTGAAGCTCCCCCGGTACGTGAAGGAGGAGGCCCTGAAAAAGCGGGGCATCCCCTATAAGCAGACCGACAGCCTGGAGGCCGTCATGCCGGACCTGGACATTCTCTACATGACCCGGGTCCAGAAGGAGCGGTTCTTCAACGAGGAGGACTACCTCCGGTTGAAGGACAGCTATATCCTCACCCCGGAGAAGCTGGAAACCGCCAGGCCGGACCTCTCCATCCTCCACCCCCTGCCCCGGGTCAACGAAATCTCCGTGGCGGTGGACAAGGACCCCCGGGCCGCCTACTGGAAGCAGGTGAAAAACGGCAAGTTCATCCGCATGGCGCTGATTCTGAAGCTGCTGGACATCCGCGTCTAAGGGAAAGGGGAGGACTTTATGAATATTGACAGCATCCAAAACGGCGTCGTCCTGGACCACATCCAGGCGGGCAAGAGCATGGATATCTACAAATACCTCCACCTGGACCGGCTGGACTGCTCCGTGGCCATCATCAAGAACGTCCGCAGCGGCCGGATGGGGAAAAAGGACATTATCAAAATTGACTCCCCCATGGACGTGGACGTAGACGTACTGGGCTATATCGACGACAAAATCACCGTCAACATCATCCGGGACGGCAGGCGGGTGGAAAAGCGCCGCCTGGAGCCGCCGAAGAAGCTGGTGAACATCATCCGCTGCAAGAACCCCCGGTGCATCACCGTGGCGGAGCCTCAGCTGGACGCGGTCTTCCTCCTCAGCGACCCGGAGAAGCACGTCTACCGCTGCGCCTACTGCGACACGGCCAAAGGAAAGAAAAAGAACTTTTAAGGAAGCACTGATGAAATCAACGTGTGCAGATTTGCGCCAGAAATTTCTGCTG
>ERZ779626.1356-NODE-1356-length-10855-cov-13.292407_pt1 | contig 10855 bp, 5 predicted proteins | sample MGYA00514209_ERZ779626 | MGnify/ENA primary metagenome ERZ779626 (study PRJEB29562, sample SAMEA4376713) | mouse gut metagenome | isolation source: Cecum | study: EMG produced TPA metagenomics assembly of the A DSS colitis mouse model was used to assess the...
CCGCCGGGGTGTGCGCCCCTCCCCTGCCCCAAAACGTCCCCGGCATTTGTATCCCCGCAGACGACCCCCGGGCCGCCCTGGCCTTGCTGGCGGCGGAATTTTACGGCCGCCCCGCCGGCGGCCTCTCCCTCATCGCCGTCACCGGCACCAAGGGCAAGACCACCACCGCCCACATGGTCCGGGACATTCTCTCCGCAGCCGGGTACGTCACCGGCATGACCGGCACCCTGGGGACCTATATCGGGCGGGAAAAGCTGTCCGACAGCCCCAACACCACCCCGGAGCCCATCGCCCTCCACCGCGCTCTCCGCCAGATGGCCGACGCCGGATGCACCCACGTGGTGATGGAAGCCTCTTCCCAGGCCATGAAGCTGAAACGGCTCTACGGGCTGGAGTTCGCCGCCGGACTGTTCCTCAACCTCTCCCCGGACCACATCGGTCCCGGTGAACACGGGGATTTTGAGGAGTACCGCGCCTGCAAGGCCGCCCTGTTCCGCCAGTGCCGCCGGGCCGTGGGCAATATGGACGACCCGGCCTGGCCCCATATGGCAGTCCAGCGCCCCCCCAGCGCCCCCGTTTCCTCCTTCGGCTTCGACGACCGGGCGGACGTGCGGGCCCTGGCCATTGAGCCCGACCCGGAACGCCCTCTGGCCGTCCGCCTCACCACGGCGGGCGCACCCCGCTATCATATCCCCCTGCCCGGGCGGTTCAACGGGTACGACGCCCTGGCCGCCGTGGCCCTGGCCAGGGCCCTGGGCCTCAACGACGGCGCGGTGCGGGCGGGACTGGCCCACGTCCGGGTTCCGGGGCGGGCCCAGCGCCTCCCCGTCCCCGCCCCCTTTGCGGTGGTGGTGGACTACGCCCACAACGGCGCCAGCTTTGACGCGGTGCTGTCCGCCCTCCGGGAGCACCATCCCCGGCGGATCATCGCCGTTTTCGGCGCGGGAGGCGACCGGCCCAAAATGCGCCGGACAGATATGGCCCGCTCCGCCGCCCGCTGGGCGGACTTCGCCGTGCTCACCGAGGACAATCCCCGCTCTGAGCGGGCGGAGGACGTGTGCGCGGACATCTCCGCCGCCCTGGGGGCGTTCCCCCACGAGATTGTGCCGGACCGCCGCGCCGCCATCTTCCGCGCCCTGGACCTGGCCCGCCCCGGGGAGGTGGTGGCCCTGCTGGGCAAGGGCCATGAGGACTATATCGAGGAAAAGGGGATGCGCCGCCCCTTCTCCGAGGCCGAAACCGTGCGGGCCTATTTCGGGGCCCAGCGCTGACCCGCCCCCATACGCCGCCCCGCCGGAACCCTCGCGGTTTTTGTTTCAAAAAAGAGAGGACAAGGAGGCCGTCATCGGGTATACTATGGTCAGTTACGTAACGAAAAAAAGGAGCGAGGCACATGGAATGGATCGACCGTCTCAACCGGGCCGTGGAATACCTGGAGGAGCGCCTGGAGGACCCCAAGCTGGAGGAAGCGGCCAAAATCGCCTGCTGTTCCCCCTACCACTTTCAGAGGATGTTTTCCCTGCTGGCCGGCACGCCGCTGTCGGAGTACATCCGCCGCCGAAAAATGTCCCGGGCAGCGGCGGACCTGCAAAACGGAGACAAAATCATGGATGTGGCCTTAAAGTACGGCTACAGCTCGCCCACCGCCTTCAACCGGGCCTTTCAGACGGTCCACGGCCTGCCGCCCTCGGCGGCCAAAACGCCGGGGACGGCGCTGAAAAGCTATCCGCCCCTGCGCTTCGCCATCACAGTACAAGGAGTGGAAGAAATGGAGTATCGAATTGAGAAAAGGGACGCGTTCCGGATCGTGGGCGTGTCCGCGCCGCTGACGAAGGACATAGAGGAAAACTTTCAGCAGGTGCCCCAGCTCTGGGCCCGGGCGGCGGCGGACGGCACCATCCCCCGGCTGGCCGGACTGATGGACGGAGAGCCCAAGGGGCTGCTGGGGGTGTGCGACGGGCTGGAGAGCTCCCGGTATTATATCGCCGCGGCCTCCTCCGCCCCGGCGGCGGAGGGACTGGAGGAGTACACCGTCCCCGCCTTCACCTGGGCCGTGTTCCCCGGCACAGGGGAGGGTCCCGCTTCCATCCAGGCCCTGGAGCGCCGGGTGGTCGCCGAGTGGCTGCCCACCTCGGGCTATGAATACGCCGAAGGGCCGGACGTGGAGGTCTATCTGGGCCCCGGCTGTACCAAGTTCGAGGTATGGATTCCCGTGGTCAAGGCAAAAGGCTGAAAAAAGCCCGCACGGTATTAACCGTGCGGGCTTTTTTGCGTTGAATTAAGTAGTTTACCGCTTATTGCTGGAGCGCCAAATGCCCATTTTACCGGCTTCGGCGATCAGGTCCTCCCGGAAGTCCGGGTGGGCGATGTTGATGATGCCCGCCGCCCGCTCCCAGGTGGACAGGCCCTTGAGGTTGACCATGCCGTACTCCGTCACCAGGTACTGCACGCAGGACCGGGGATCGGTGGCGATGGAACCACGGGTCAGCGTGGGCACGATGCGGCTCTTGACGGACCCGTCCTTGCCGGTGACGGTGGAGGACAGGCAGATAAAGCTCTTTCCGCCGTTGGAGAGATACGCGCCCATGACGAAGTCCAGCTGGCCGCCGGTGCCGGAGATGTGCTTCAGACCCGCCGACTCCGCGTTCACCTGGCCGAAGAGGTCCAGGTCAATGGCGTTGTTGATGGAGATGAAGTTGTCCAGCTGGGCCAGCACCCGCACGTCGTTGGTGTAGTCCACCGGGGCGGCCATCACCTCCGGGTTACGGTTGACGTAATCGTACAGCTTCTGGGTGCCCGCCGCAAAGGCGTATACCTGGCGGCCCTTGTCCAGGTTCTTGCGCCGCCCGGTGATCTTGCCCGCCAGGGCGATATCCACAAAGCCGTCCACATACATCTCGGTGTGCACGCCCAGGTCCTTTAAATCGGACTGGGCGATCATGGAGCCCACTGCGTTGGGCATCCCGCCGATCCCCAGCTGGAGGCAGGCCCCGTTGGGGATGTGGGGGACGATGAGATTGGCCACCGCCTTGTCTACCTCCGAGGGCTCGCCGCCGCCGCCCAGCTGGGCGATGGGGGGATTGCCGCCCTCCACCACGAAATCCACGTCCTTGATGTTGATCTCGCTGCCGGTGAGGCCGTACACCCAGGGCATGTTCTGGTTGACCTCCACGATGATGGTCTTGGCCTTGTCCAGCATGTCCGCCAGGTGGGAGGCGGCCAGGGCATAGCTGAAGTTGCCGTGAGCGTCCATGGAGGCGACCTGAATCATGGCCACGTCCACCTCCACGTTGTCCCGGTAATACCGGGGCAGCTCGGAGTAGCGGATGGGGGCAAAGAACCCCATGCCCTTGGCCATGATCTTGCGGTCCACCCCGGAACAGTGCCATGCGTTCCAGGTGAAGTGCTCGCCCGCGTCCTCGGCCTTGCAGATCTCGGGCATCCACATGGTGACGCCGCCGCGGACCTTCACGTCGTACAGCTCGTCCTTGCGGGCGGCCAGGGCCGCGTCCAGGGCCACGGGGTGGTTGGTGCACCAGCCGTAATCCACCCAGTCGCCGGACTTGACTGCCTTCACCGCCTCCCCGGCGGTGGTGAGCTTCTCTTTGTAAAGTGCCTGGTAGTCCATATCAGACCCCTATGTTCAGCACTTCTCGAAGATGGTGGCGACGCCCATGCCGCCGCCGATGCACAGGGTGGCCAGGCCCATCTTGGCCTCGGGCCGCTTCTGCATCTCGTGGAGCAGGGTGACGATGATACGTGCGCCGGAAGCGCCCACGGGGTGGCCGATGGAGATGGCGCCGCCGTTGACGTTGACCTTGCTCATGTCGAAGTCCAGCTCGCGGGCCACGGCGATGGACTGGGCGGCAAAGGCCTCGTTGGCCTCCACCAGGTCGATGTCCTTGATGGTCATGCCGGCCTTGGCCATGGCGTCCCGGGAGGCGGGCACGGGGCCCACGCCCATGATCTTGGGATCCACGCCGCCGTGGCCCCAGCTGACCAGCTTGGCCATGGGCTTCAGGCCGTACTTCTCCACCGCCTCGCCGGAGGCCAGCACGATGGCGGCCGCGCCGTCGTTGATGCCGGAGGCGTTGGCGGCGGTGACCCGCTGGACGTGCTTCTTGGCGTCGGCCTCGTGAACCTGGGTCAGCTCAAAGGTGTGCACGACCTCGTCCTCAACGCCCTCGGGACCCACGGGGAACGCGCCGCGCAGCTTGGCGATGCCCTCGGCGGTGACGCCCGCCTTGGGGAACTCGTCCACCTTGAACTCCACCATTTCCTTCTTCTTCTTGATCATCACGGGGACGATCTCGTCCTCAAACTTACCGGCCTTCTGGGCGGCCTCGGTCTTCTGCTGGGAGGAGGCGGCAAAGGCGTCCAGCTCCTCGCGGGTGATGCCCCAGATATCGCAGATATTCTCGGCGGTGGTGCCCATGTGATAGTTGTTGTAGGCGTCCCACAGGCCGTCCTTAATCATGGTGTCCACCAGCTTCTTGTCGCCCATGCGGGCGCCCCAGCGGGCGTCCATGGAGGCAAAGGGGGCCGCGCTCATGTTCTCGGTGCCGCCGCAGACCACGATCTCCGCGTCGCCGGAGCGGATGGCCCGGCCGGCCTCGATGACGGACTTCATGCCGGAGCCGCACACCATGCCCACGGTGTAGGCGGGGACGCTGAAGGGCACGCCGGCCTTGATGGCCACCTGGCGGGCGGGGTTCTGGCCCTGGGCGGCGGTCAGGATGCAGCCGAACATGACCTCATCCACCTGTTCGGGCTTCACGTTGGCCCGGTTCAGGGCCTCCTTGACCACGGCGGCGCCCAGGTCGGTGGCGGGAACGTCCTTCAGGCTTCCGCCGAAGGAGCCCACGGCGGTACGGCAGCAGCTGACCACATACAAATCTTTCATGGGAATCGACCTCCAAAATAAATTATTTGTTGGACCCTATGTTCGTTAGAATTCTGACATTGTTAGAATTCTGACTATCATTATAGCAGGTGGGACCAAAAATGCAACAGTTAATCAGGTTTTTCCACTGAATTTTATAAGGGCCTTCCTTTTTTCTTTGAAAAGAAAAAAGGAAGCGAAAAAAGAAACATTTAGACTTCTATCAGATAATCATTGCTGTTTTCAGAACCTAGAGAAAAGCAATTCAATTTTGAGTTTTAATAAAATTCTATTTTTTGGATAAGCGGCGGCTTCACGGTCGAGCGTCGGCTTTACGGAGCCAGCTCCGTTCGTAACAGTTCAAAGGTTCTTTTTGGTTCTTTTTCTTTCAAGAAAAAGAACGGCCTTGGCCTTACCGGGCGCGGCGCAGGGCCTTTTCGATTTCGCAGATGACCAGCGGGGTGAGGGACAGCCCCAGCACCACCAGCCACTCCACCGGGTTCAGCGTACAGACCTGGAACACGCTCTGCAGCGGGGGAATGAGGAGCACCGACAACTGCAAAGCCATGCCCACCAGGAACGCCTTGTTCATGGCCGGGTTGGAGGTGAGGCCGATGTGGGCAATGGACTGGGTCTCGCTGCGCACGTCGAAGGCGTGGAAGAGCTGGCAGAAGGTGAGGGTGGCGAAGGCCATGGTGTTGGCGGTGGCGTCCGCCATGGTGGGGTCGCTGAGCACATACTCCCCCAGCCAGTAGGCCGCCAGGGTGAGCAGCCCAACCATCAGCCCCTGCCAGGCCAGGCGGATGGAAAAACGCCGGGTGAACAGCGGCTCAGACGCGGAGCGGGGCTTCTCCTCCATCACCGAGGGCTCCACCGGCTCCATGCCCAGGGCCAGGGCGGGCAGGGAGTCGGTGACCAGGTTGAGCCACAAAAGCTGCACCGCCACCAAGGGGGGCTGGTGGAAGTTGAAGAGGGTGGCCAAAAACAGCGTCACAATCTCGCCGATATTGCAGGAGAGCAGGTAGTGGATGGCCTTTTTGATGTTGGAATAGATGCCCCGGCCCTGCTCTACCGCCTTGACGATGGTGGCGAAGTTGTCGTCGGTGAGGATCATGTCCGCCGCGCCCTTGGCCACATCGGTGCCCGTGATCCCCATGGCGCAGCCGATGTCCGCCACCTTCAGCGCCGGGGCGTCGTTTACCCCGTCGCCGGTCATGGCTACCACCATGCCCTTCTTCTGCCACGCCTTCACAATGCGCATTTTGTGCTCCGGGGACACCCGGGCGTAGACGGCGAATTTGTCCACGTCCTGCTCCAGCAGCTCCTGGGGCATGAAGTCCAGGTCCTCCCCGGTGATGGCCAGGTCCCCGGGCCGGAAGATGTCCAGCTCCTTGGCGATGGCCACGGCCGTCAGCTTGTGGTCGCCGGTAATCATCACCGGGCGTATGCCGGCGCTGTAGCACTCCGCCACGGCGTCCTTGACCTCCAGCCGGGGCGGGTCGATCATGCCCACCAGCCCCACAAAGGTGAGACCGGTCTCAAGTTCTTCGCTGTCGGGCTCTCCGGCGGGTAATTTTTCGATGTCTTTATACCCGCAGGCAAGGACCCGCAGGGCCTGTTCCGCCATGGAGGCGTTGGCGGCCTCCGCGTCCCGGGCCAGGGAGGCGGTAAGGGGGGCGGCGGTCCCGGCCAAAATGTGGGTGCACCGGGAGAGAAGCACATCCGGGGCCCCCTTCACCATCACCCGGTATCCGCCCGGGTGGCCGGGCAGGGGGTGGACGGTGCTCATCAGCTTCCGGTCGGAGTCAAAGGGCAGCTCGGACACCCGGGGCATCTCCCGCTCCAGGGCGTTCTTGTCCAGGCCGTCCAGCAGGGCGGCGTCCACAAAGGCGGTCTCGGTGGGGTCCCCGGTGGTCTTGCCGCCGGGGTGCAGGACGGTGTCGTTGCACAGCGCGCCGATGGTCAGCGCCTCCCTGCGGTGGCGGTCGCCGGGGGTCCACACCTGCTTGACGGTCATTTTGTTCATGGTGAGGGTGCCCGTCTTGTCCGAGCAGATCACCCCGGCGCAGCCCAGGGTCTCCACGGCGGGGAGCTTCTTCACGATGGCGTTGTGCTTTACCATCCGCTGAACCCCCAGGGCCAGCACGATGGTGACGATGGCGGGCAGGCCCTCCGGGATGGCGGCCACCGCCAGGGATACGGCGGCCATGAGCATTTCCAGCAGGGGGCGGTGGTAGAGCATGCCCACCCCGAACATCACCGCGCACACCGCCAGGCACACAAAGGACAGGGTTTTGGAGATCTCCGCCAGCTTGCGCTGAAGGGGGGTGGAGGTGTCCTCCTCCCCCATGAGCATACCGGCGATGCGGCCCACCTCGGTGTCCATGCCGGTGCCTGTGACCACGCACACCGCCCTGCCGTTGGTGATGACGGTGGACGAAATCACCATATTGCTCCGGTCCCCCAGCACGGTTTCGGCGGGGAGGACCTCGTCCGCCTGTTTGTTCACCGGCACGGACTCGCCGGTCATGGCGGACTCGTCCGCCTTCAGGTTGGCGCACTCCAGAATCCGGGCGTCGGCGGGTACCAGGTCCCCCGCCTCCAGCACGATGATGTCGCCGGGCACCAGGGCGTCGGTCTCCAGCCGGATCTGCTCTCCCCCCCGAACCACCTTGGCCAGGGGCGCGGACATCTTTTGCAGGGCCTCCAGGGCCTTTTCCGCGCTGTCCTCCTGGGAGATGGAGATGCAGGCGTTGACCACCACAATGACCAGGATGATGACGGCCTCCACCCAGTCCTCCCCGCCGGAGGACAGCAGAGACAGGACGGCGGCGGCCAGAAGCACGATGATCATAGGATCCCGAAGCTGGTCCAGGAACCGGGCCCAGAGGGGCTTTTTCGGGGCCCCGGCCAGCTTGTTGGGGCCGTATTTCTCCAGCCGCTCCTGGGCCAGCCTGGGAGAGAGGCCGGATCGGCCGGAGCCCAGCTCATCCAGCGTCTGCCTGGCGGTCTTGGCGTACCATTGGCTCATGGTTCAACACTCCTTTTCTTTCCTTCTAAATATACCGGGTTTTTGGGGTCGAATGATAGGGAAGGGGGACAAGCGTGAAATAAAAAAGACCTATCCACAGCGCAGCGCTGTGGATAGGTCTTACCGTTTCATCCGGGACCAGAGATAAAATCTCTTGCTGTTGGCCGCCGTCGCGGCGGCGGCGCCAGGTCCGCCGAACTGTGTTTCCGCCCGCGGCAAAAACTCCGTTCCCTTCCCTGCCCCGTCTTTCCCCGCAGCGCCTGAAGAACGGCTTTGCGGGGTCCCCAATTGGGTCCGCCGGTTACTCCCCTATCACATTGGGAAGATGATACCAGAACAGGAGGCGTCTGTCAAGGGGGTGGGCCTGGACAATTTTCGCCCTCCTGTCAAGGGCTCGCCAGGGCTCACCCCACGCCGCCGCTCTCCACGGGGGCGCTTTCGGCTAGGGCGTTCTGCTCCGACAGCGCCTGCTGGTAAGCCGCCAGCCGGTTATAGAAGTCGATGGCGTTCAGATTGGCCAGCTCGTCGGAGCGGACAATGTCCGCCTCCTCCATCCACTGTTCCATCTGATCCTCCATGGCATTCATGCGGAAGCCGTCCGCGTACTCGGAGTCGGCCATCTCCTCGGCGGTGACCTCGGTGGGCAGGCGGAGAATGATGTGGTAGCCGAACTCCGTCTCCACCAGCTCGGACAGCTCCCCCGGCTGGAGGGCGTAGGAAGCCGTCTCAAAGGCGGACACCATATCGCCGGGGGCGGCCAGATAGCCGTCGGGGGCGGCCAGGGCCCCGTCCTCCGTGCGCCCGTCCTCGCTGTGCTCGTTCATCAGCTCGTCGAACTTGGCGGGCAGGTCCGACGCGGCCTTGAGCTGGGCCAGCAGGTCCTCGGCCTGGACCTTCTTCTCGGCGATCTGGTCCTCGGGCAGGGGCTGGCGGCTGTCGTCCACCGTTTTGATCAGGATGTGCTTGACCCGGTAAAGGTACTCGTTCAGCTCCTCCTGGCTGGGCGCGTGGGTGACGGCCTCCAGCACGTTGTTATAGTAGGTGTTCATGGCGAATACGAACTCGGAGCCCCGGTCGGTGAGGCCCCAGAAGGGGGCGTTGGCGGCCAAGTCGGCCTCGTCCATGGCCTTGCGGATCTCCTCGTTCTGGGCGTCGGTGGGCAGGCAGCCCAGCTCCGCCGCCTTCTGGCGGATCAGGGTGTGGTAGACGGCCAGCTCCACCCCCTGCTCCATCAGGTCGCCGGCCATCTCCGGCATACTCCCCAGGTCCACGTTGTAGAGGGACATGTACTGCTGGGTGCGCAGGCAGGCCTGGCCCAGCACGTAGAGGAACTGATCGGCGGGCACCTGGCCGCCGTTGACAGTGAGCAGCACGTCGTCGGGGGACACCCCGGCGGAGAACTCCAGCGCGCCCTGGCTCAGGTCGGCCACGATCTCCGGGGAGGCGCTGGGGTCGGGCTGGCCGGAGGCCCCGGCGGAGGGTTCCGCAGAGGGCGCGGGGCTTTCGGAGCCGCCGACGGCGTCGCAGGCGAACAGGGACAGGGCCATGGCCCCGGACAGCAGCAGGGCCAGAAGTCGTTTCCAATATTTCATCATATTCTCCAATCCTAGGGAAATTTTTACGGGTAAAGACCGCTGGGGGGTATTATACATCAGCCGGTCCGGAAATGCAAATCAGCTTTCTGGCAGAGATTCCAGCAGGGCCTTGTACCGCTCCACCACCTGGGCGGCTGTACGCAGGGGCTCTTCCGTCTTGCGCAGCTTCAGGGTAAACGCGGGCACGTCGCCGGGGGAGAACAGCATCCGGCCGGGGTACTGCCCAGCCAGGGCCGCGATGGCCTCCAGGCCAAACGCCTCCAGGGTGAACACCAGGGACGCCCCCTTCTGGGAGATGTCCTTGATGGAGCACTCCGCCCCCCGGCCCCGGAGCAGGGCCACCGACAGCAGGTTGTTCACCTGCCGGGGGGGATCGCCGAAGCGGTCGATGAGCTCGTCCGTCACGTCGTCGGCGTCCTCTTCGGTGCGCACCCGGGCGATGCGCCGGTACAGGTCCATCCGCTGGCCCGGGTCGGGGACGTAGCGGTCCGGGATGGAGGCGGACACGGTGAGGTCCACCGTGCACTCGGGCAGCCGGACGGGCTTCTCCCCCTTCTCCTCCAGCACCGCTTCCTCCAGCAGCTTCAGATACAGGTCGTAGCCCACGCTCATGAGGAAGCCGGACTGCTCCGGCCCCAGCAGATTGCCCGCGCCGCGAATTTCCAAATCCCGCATGGCGATTTTGAAGCCGGACCCGAACTCGGCGTACTCCCGGATGGCGGACAGCCGCTTGGCGGCGATCTCGGTAAGCACTTTACCCTGGCGGTAGGTCATGTAGGCGTAGGCCCGCCGGGGGGACCGTCCCACCCGGCCCCGGATCTGGTGGAGCTGGCTGAGCCCCATCTTGTCCGCGTCCTCAATGATTAAGGTGTTCACGTTGGCGATGTCGATGCCCGTCTCGATGATGGTGGTGCACACCAGCACGTCCACCTCCCCGTCGGACACCCGGGTCATCACGTCGGACAGCTCCTCCTGGCTCATCTTGCCGTGGCCCACCGCCACCTCCGCCGCCTCCCCCAGCATGTCCTTGATGCGGGCGGCGGTGCGCTGGATGGTGTCCACCCGGTTGTGGAGGTAATACACCTGGCCCCCCCGCTCCAGCTCCCGGCGCATGGCGTCGGCCAGCACCGACCAGTCGTGCTCCAGCACGTAGGTCTGCACCGGCTGGCGGTCCGCCGGCGGCTCCTCCAGGGTGGACATGTCCCGGAGGCCCGACAGGGCCATGTTCAGCGTCCGGGGGATGGGGGTGGCGGAGAGGGTGAGCACGTCCACCTGCTTGAAGGTCTCCTTCAGCTTCTCCTTGTGCTGCACGCCAAAGCGCTGCTCCTCGTCCACCACCAGCAGACC